>Ga0126343_10000920_pt1 | contig 12734 bp, 6 predicted proteins | sample Cyp2metagenome_FD_92531 | JGI IMG/M metagenome (GOLD analysis project Ga0126343, IMG submission 92531) | Coral microbial communities from Lord Howe Island, Old Settlement Bay, Australia - Cyphastrea 2 metagenome | ecosystem: Host-associated > Invertebrates > Cnidaria > Coral ... | reverse complement strand
TAAAACTAGCATATTTGCCCTCGAAGCTTCACTTCTCGGGCAAATATTTGTTTTAAGAACATCAAATTTCCGCGGGGCAACTATCAGCCGATAGTTCCTCGACAGAAACACTCTATTGTTTAAGTAGTGACCAAAGAGGATCCACAAACTCGGAATGTAGGTGGCCGAGCTGTCCACGATGGTTAACAACTTTAAACCCGTTTCCGCGTTCTCCCCTCTTCTTGTTTGAAGTGAACACTTCACCGACGTTCACCTCAAAACGGCAAAGATGATAGCCTTTGACAACGCACCTTATATTCAGTAAAGCCTCTACCCGGACGTCTTGCGTTGATGACATGGAAACACAATGATCGGACAGGTGGCGTGCGCGACGTCTGTTCGAGGTCGCTGAGCCAATCGATAGCAATCGATGACTGAACAGCTTTTGTGTGGTTATCGATTGGTCATCGATTGGCCGATACCAATCGATACCAATTAACTAATTTTATCGATTAGTATCGATTGATTGATTGAATTTCCGATGATCGGTTTCCATCGATTGGATACACCGGGATGTAAACAATCATTCGCTATTCACGTTAGCATTCGCAAATGTCCGAACTTTTCGACACAAAACTCAGGGGAAGTTTCACTTGCGTTATATCTTGTACCTTTCCACAGCTATGAATATATCAATAGCGAATCATGCGGCAAAATAACATTACTGCACACACAAAAAATATAACACGTAGTGCAGTCACGCACTCACCTGGGCATGTGGATAACGCACACTAGGAGAATACTTTTTCCTCGACACTTTCCAACCGGGAGGAAATAGCCTCAATTTCGATTACAATGGAATCGAGGCAAAAGCGGTGATATACATACATACATACATACATACATACATACATACATACATACATACATACATACATACATACATACATACATACATACATACATATACAGCTATTTCGAGAAAGGTTGTCCAACGAAACCGTACGCGACAATACCGAAAGGTATTATGGGTAATGGGGATTCATGGTCCTTGATCGAGGATTTAGGTGTTTCAGCGACATAGAGGGAAACATCACAAACAAATTTGTTTATGCCTTCTCTATTCTTGTGGGTAAACACCTTGAACCTAAATCAATCAACGCCAAACTCTTTCTACCGATAATACTACTCCGCATTGTCGCGTACGCTTTTACGCTTTTGTTGGACAACTTTTGTCGAAACAGCTGTATACATCCAAATATCTGAAATAAGGCTGGTAGTGACGCAGGAGACCCAGGCTGGTCACGGACTCGACCGAAATTAGTCTGCTGCGAAGCCTGGTGGTTTCGCAGCAAAAAGCTCCAGTCTCCGACAGTTGATTGAACTCCGTTTCTTACATGTATGCTTTCGACCGAAAAATAGCTAGACTGTGCCCAAAAGTTCATTAGGTACCAGCTTAAGCGGAAGCCCTTTCCGCATATGCAGGCAAACAAACAAATCTCTCGAGCAGTTTAGAGTTTCGTTAAAATCTTTTCCAGAATCATCCGTTTAACAGTTTTTAAAACGACCTAAAAGCAAAAGTCCGATGCCCTTTCCAAATCAGATACTTCCATAGTATATGGAAACATGTGGCGGAATTCGCACATTATTTCAGGTTTTAGCCTGCCAAGCCGGTCGTAAGCCGGTAGAAATTGGTTCCCAATAGAAGAGAGGAAGTAGCATTTTGCGGACACTGTCTCCAAGATGGCTCACTGAAAAAGTTGCTGGAGATTGCACCAAGGGTATTTTTTTTGCGTAACTTGGTTGCCCCTAATAGTTTTCACTTACCCGCAAAGTTCAGCTAATTGATTTCTCCACCGTCGGAATAAATCTCACTCTGTTGCTGTTCGCAAAGAAGGCAATCCTGGTTAAGTAGGCTAGTGCTTCGAAACCATGTTCGGCCGCAGGTAGCAATTATCATGATTGCGATTGCATCAGTGGACGAATTGCACAGGCGCAATCTCATCAAGAAAAGTCACGCGGTCAAACTCGTCAAGCAGCAGGGATTCTAATCGCGTTTTCCATAGATTCCGTTCCCCTTGACCAGCGGTCGGAAAACGAGAGCTCAGTTAATGTTTGCGCTACAAGAAAATCCGGCGAACAACAGCGACACATACAGAACCAAACGCGGAGACGAACGTACCAGGCGAAACGCCCCCCAACGGAGCTTATGGCGCGAATAAGGGTCAAACGAGCCAAGGCCTGGGCCTTACTCCGCTAAACATTAACTTCTACCAACAAACTTGACAACAATAGGTACTTGGTGTATTTTTTGCTATTGTTTATTTTCTCAAAAAAACAATAGATAATCACTATATTACTAAGACAAACAATAGATATCCACTATATGAAAAAAGACATTACGTATCTTGCGAGAGCTCAAATAGTTGCTCCCAGAGCTCTCGTTTTCTGACCGCTTGTCAAGTGGAAGAGCACTCTGAGATTCAAAACACTGACCAAAGTGAGCCTGTTAGCAGGCTCAGGATGAGTTTTGGTACAGCTTCCAACAGTCCTGGAAATTAAATTCATAAGACAGCCTACATATTAAGTCAGGCTCTTTGTTGCAGAGGAACAAGTCAGTTTTCCCTCACCGAAAAATGCTTCGAATTTTCGCTTCCTCCTCACTGAAGTCTTGTAAATGATGATAGATGGCTCTGAGGCCCCACCCATCCGACTGTTTTCCTCCTTCTTTCAAGATGAAGATATAGACATGGCCCTGCAACCACACCTCCAATGAGTTTAGTTGGTGTAAACTATAGTCATATGTCTGCTAGCTGGCAAATTTTTACACCAATGTTTGCTGGGAAATAAAAGTTGATTCATCTCAAACGGAATTTTAACAAAATAAGAGAGACTATTGCTCAGGGAGCAGCCAAGTGCAGTTTTAGCCAATTCACATATAACTTGGGACAAGAATCTGGACAGGGTTGACCAGGAAATGTTCATGTCTAGAATATTTTGTGTGACTATACTACTTTTTTGTAATGCTCAGTGGGATTTAAAATCAGTTAAAAACGATAATGAAATAGAAAAGAGAAACCGTGGTAAAACCTTAATTGTTAATCCCCATTTTACAAATTAGCCATCATACAGATTTTATTTGCTTAACGCGAGCGAACGTTTGCCCGGGCATCCATCGAATTATAATGCACGCCTTCAACCCAAACAGCACATTTACATATCAACAAAAAATTCAAAAGTTTGTATGGAGTTTAGTACTGTGACTTTAATTTCTGCTGATGAATAATAAATATTGGAACTAAATTAGGTTCACAAACCAATATCTGGTGTGGCTTTCTGTCGCTACGTTGCGTTACTTGTTAAGTTTAGCATGTTTTGGTAATAATTAACAATTATTCACTGAAGTGGAGGTAAATATCCATCGCTTTCACCGACACTGAGGTGAATAATTGTTTTAGTATATACCACACAAGCTGAATAATTAGCGGACCAAAACGTTATTTTAAGTGTGAAAAGCGTGTCGAAAATTTAAAAATTTCTCGCGCCAGTTGCTCGGAGGTGAATAGTACTGGCTAATTACCTCCGAGTGAACCAATCAGAGCGCGCGAAAAGCACTATTCACTTGTGTGGTATATACTAATTATGTTTAATCGTCAGTGTATTGTAGCCGAGCCAAAGTAAGAAAATGTACCAGGCTTTAGAGTCTTGCAGTCGCTCGACTCGATTTAAAAATTGCTCGCATTTTAGCACAAAATCGACAACCACTGTAAATCTACTTCGTTTCATTCATTGTCCAAGAATGTAACAACCTTTCTGTAAAATGAAACTGCACATACCTTGTTTTTCATGGCCGGAATAAACAGCTCCACAAATAAAGCACTCTGTTTGACAATGTTTGAAATCAATGCCGACATTACAAACAAAATAGATGATAACAGCACGGTCAGCACTGGGAACCAGATTAAAAAAAAATCACAACAGGGTAGGGGACGCGTGTTTCCATTGACTCTGGTTCGTTGGCAAATTTTAATCGGAACGTGAATAAATAAAAGTGTTGTCAGCATCGAAATGCTCTGTCGTTATTCAACTGTGTCGAAGCTCCTTAGTTTTTTTCTCGGCTAACTTTCTTCGCATTTATAGACTTAACTAAACAATTGCAGGTACAAATTACAAAACCAGAATTTAAAAAGGGGGCATAATTCAGCATTACCTGTGATTAGTTATTTAACCCATTGACTCCCGCAGCTATTTGCAAAAAAACGCGTTTTTGGACATTTTGGCTGTTTTCAGGCTGGATTTTGACCAAATTAGTTTTAATCTGGTCTAAAATGCATTTGCAGCATGGCAGCTTGCCGTTTTTGCCACTAGCACCGCGTTTTGTGACAATCTGGCTCGGGCATGCGCTGAAATGAAAAATTTTGTTACCTATGTCCTTAGGCTTTTCGCTTTTTGAAATTTTTTTCTCGCCTCTCCTTTTCCTGCTTTTCTTTTCTTTTCTTTTTGGTGCAGTGATTGACCTTCTAATGAGCTTGCTTGGGGTTAAAAATTTTCTGAGAAAGCGTCACCGAGACGGGCAATTTTTACGATGGAGCAGCCAGGTGTAGTGGCAGGAAATTTTGCTCCGAGTTGTGAGCATTTCTCTGCATATCTCGGGCTCCATTCGGCCAGTCACCCTTGCCTGGGCATCATTGGAAAGATGTTTCCTCCTGCACAAGTTGAGTATAGATGATGCCAACTTTGGTCCAAAGGGATGACGTCAGAAATGGAAGAAAGGCCGAGGCTCATCACGGCCGGTTACGGCCGGCTCGGGAGTCAATGGGTTAAAGAGAAAGAAACGTAGGTTTTCAACTTGGTTGGTAAAGGAAGCTGGCAGCTTCCTTCAGAAAGGTTTTTACACCTCGTCTTAAGTTGCTTGCGTATCACACACCGGCAAAGATGGCTTAGATCTCTAACATTCCTGGAGCATTTGAAGAGCCAGGAATGATAGTCACGTGATAGTGAACAAAACAGAGAAGATCCTCGAACCATTCTCCCAAGACTCAAGACGGATTGGGCATCATATAACACTTGGCAAATGTCCCATCGTTGGTTCTCAGCCGCAGTAATAAGCGCTGTCTTACCGAATACTGTCTCAATACTGGGATCGCCATGATACGATAGAATCATGCACACGCAATCTACATCTTTAGCCAGGTGCAAGGCTGTTCTTCCATTTCTATCCTGCAAATTAACGTCAGCTCCTGAACGACATAGTATTTCAGTGGCTGACACTCGCTCGGTCTTGGTGCGCCCATATTGAGCATACATCAGCGGTGTTGCTCCCCAACTGCTCGCTAGATTAAGAGGTGCTCTGTGATTGCATAGTGCGTCCAAAACGTCGAGGCGACCGTTGAGAGTTGCCATGGCTACAGGTGTCTTTCCCATACAGTCTTGCGCGCACATGTCGGCTCCATGTTCTAGAAGAATCGTAGCGCACGCTGCAGATTGGACGAAGTGTAAAGGCGTCATACAGGGGACTCGACACGAACTAGCAATAAACGTACCGGAAGTGATGTCATCTGCCTTGGTACTCCACACGGCGTCTTTGTTATTGACGTTAGCGCCATGACAACAAAGCCATTTTACGACAGCTGCGTTATCATATTCCACCGCTACTCGGAGTGGCGTGACAGAAAGCCCATGAAGTGCACTCTTGAAACTTGCAGAGAAATTGACATCTGTCTCTAGAAAGAGGAGAAAATACTTAGCGTTTACTACCGTGTTGTAACTGAAATTACTGAAACTTGCACTTCTTAAAGCAAACGCTTTTAATTTATACAATGATACAGTTGTTATACTGATTTTTTTAAAAATATTGCTGATTAGAAAATCCCTTAAAAAGCCGATATCTGCGAAGACGTGAAGCTCAAAACTGAAGACAATTGTTGACCTAAAGAGAAGTATTAGAAATGTTAAAGTGATTTCACATTTTACCATTTTGATTTTCCAAGCACGTAGGTTTGTAATCAATTCAATTTGCATTTTACAACTGTTTTGGTAAATTCTGCATAACCAGGCCAGAGTTTTTCCAGTTTTCGAAGTCGAAGGGGTGATTCAGATTCTGCCGAATAACCTTTTTTGTTTTCTTTATACATATTTTTAGAATATGGACGATTTAACTTTTGTGCATATAGCTTGTTTTATAACTTACCAAAATTTAACAAAACCAGCAAACAGTCCAAGGAGCCTGTGTAGCAAGCGAACACAAACAGTTCTTCGACATCTTTGATCGTTAAATCCAAAATACTTGATTCTTTCTTTGTTACTCGGGTGCATAAAAACTCTTTCAAGCGCTGGCTGTTATCTTTTGAAATGATGTCTAAAATACCATCCATAAGTCGAGTTACTTTATAAGATAGAAGTAAACCCGCTTGGCAAAATTAGTTTTCTTTTTCACTTAGCTCGAGCAAAGCAATCAAAGAGCCGTTCGATTTTGGGTTATTCAAAGTTTCAAGAAATTATAGTAAAGAACATGTGATTTTAATTATTCAGGTTTATATCACAGATCTCAATAGGGTACTATTAATATAAGTTCTCTTTTGTTTTGAAACGCCATTGTTTTAAACCACCTGTTTGGTGCTTGCAAGCGCCGTCTACATTACGGCGGAGAAATTTGATAATAGAGCGTTGTTACTACCGTGTAAGGCCAACCGTTCACGCGACGAAAACAGAGCTTTTCGAAAGCTCTCTTTAAGCCCGAGGAATCTGAAAACGCCGGCCAAGCGTTTTAGTGTGAACAGATGGCATTTCCAAAAAGAAGCTTTTCCAATACGATGGCATCACGCAGTAATCATGTGATTTCACAGCGAAAGTTTTCAGTCCTTGTACACAAATCCAAAATGCATATCGCCAGTAATTATGTTGTTACTTTTTCAAAATTCTCCGTATGGACGAAAAAGATTTGATGCGTTTTAAGAGTGAAAATGGCGTTATCAGAATCTGGGGCTTAGTGTCGACGAGGCCTCAGTGGTGTTTTGATTTGGGTCATAAAAAGGTGTTATTTCTTCGGAATGACAAAACGTTTCCTTTTTTTATTCACGGAAACGAACTAATGGGGAGATGGTAGTATAACAATAGAATATTATAACCTGGGTGTTAATTAGCAATTAGACCCGTAGCCCGCAAGGGATACGGATCAATAGCCTATGAGGTGAAGCAGAATGGGCTATTGACCCGTGGCCCTTGAGGGCGAAGGGTGTAATTAGGATTTGCATTAGTCCACTAGTTGGGTGATACTAGATCCCGATCGTTAGGTTAAAAAAAATATTACTGTACCCTGCCAGCGAATCCAAAGGCTGCATGCGCTTACGATTTGGTGTTTAAATCATTGCTGACCAATCCCATGAGAGATCTAATTAGCCATAAGAAAAGTCTCGTTGTAGACAGTATAAAATAGGTGGTCAGTGTAGCTTTTTGTTGCTAGCTCTACTTTTTTCATGTCTCAAGCTAACCGAACAGGTTATTTGAGGGATCTTTTCAAAGGCCTTCACTCAGCAGTAAAAAGAAAGTAAGATCCGAGAGCTCTAAACTACAAGGGTTTCTTGAAAGAGAAAAAGTTTTGTAAAAGGTAGACAAAAATGTTTTCTGTTTGAATGAACCGCAATTCAATGTAGCCGAGGCACCGGTCTTTTGTTAAGCTACTGCTGTGCAATGTGTGGCCTATATTTAGCCTAAGAAGGTCCTTGACCCCCCTTCGATACATTTTGAGGGGCAAGGTGGCGCAAACATTAGAGATGGGAAATAATTTTCAGTGGAGCAGGAGCTGATCCATGATTTTTGAACGGGGTGACAACATTTTAACAAACTAACAAAAAGCGGAACAAAAAACAAAGATTACACCAACAATATACAGAGGAAGCCCTCGTAAGCTGCCTCCTCGGACCGCGAAGGAACTCTTCGTAGCCGGAGTTGGCTGAGCAGAAAGGAAAAGCCAAGATCCTAAGTTCTCAAAGTGTCTGCGGCCGCTTATGAGATTGTCAGTTTACCGGAACGAAAAAATACCGAGTTTGTATGGGAGTTCAAATGGGATTTTATGAAGGGGGTCGTACATAGAGCTGTCCGCTTACGAAAGTGTCTGTTATGTCTATTATGTCTGTTAAAAGAGCTTCTACTATATTTTGATTAACTTATTTTGGCTAAGTTGTGTATGTCTAGATTTATGAAAACAGTGTTACAAACTGAACCGAGTTTTTTTTGGCATTTCTAGCTGCTGTTGGCTTTATTTGCTCTGAACATAGATTTGGCTTGAGGCCTTAAAAAAAGCACAAATCTGTTGAAATCTGGATATGGCGTTCCCGTGCTCGTCAAAATCAAAATAAATCCGGGACATTGCTATTCGCGAGCAACAAATGTACATGGCGACGAGCAGAGTGAAGAACATTTGGCTCAAGCGCTGATCGTTAGTAGAATTTCCTTGTTTTATCAATTTTAGGCGTTCTCGGCCTAGCTAAGTATCAGAACTGTGTGTGATTCGCTAGCGCAGAAGAAATTTATTTGCATGGCTTTCGGGCGATGATTGATGTAACGACAACATGTTGAGTGTTTGCCAGCTCACAATTATGGCCTAGTTTGTTTGAAGTTCAATCGATTGTCGATGTAGGAAGTTCTTGTTCAGTCGATTTAGGACGATGCAGGTTTTACAAAGCTAAACCTGATCAGCTCTCCGCCGCGGTTTTTGACATCTGTACGTTCTTGTTGATATAGAATCCAAGATTATGTTAAAAGCACTCTTAATTAAATGTCACGTAAGAGCTACTTTTTCGCTGAAATGTAGAAGCAAATAACCAATTTGACTGCTTGCAATGCTCTTATCGCCAAGCTGGCTAATTTAACGCACAGTCAAGGCATAGTGAGGTAATTTAGCTGAAATCACAGAGGTTATTTAAATTAGTGCCGCGAATCAAATGATCAATTTAAGGTCTAATGTAGCTTTGTTTGGCTCGTTCGACTCATTTGCAGAAATTTCAAAGGCTTGCATAGGCATTGGTATAGCTTCTGTTAAGAGTACACAAGGTAGACAGCACTCTCATTAAATCAAAAAAGTGCAACGTGTTTTAAATACTGCTACGAGACTGGAAAGCCGCGCGCCGCGCGCCGCGCTATTGCAGCGTTACACCCTTTTTTGCGCGAGCTGCGCTGGTTACCGGTCAGAGAGCAGATTAATTACAAGATTTTGCTTCCTACGTTCAAGGCAATCCACGGGAAGTCACCAGTTTATTTGCGAGAGCTAATTCAGTTAAGAGGCCAGGCTAAGGTTAAGATCAGCTTCTAATGGTCTCCTGCTTGAACCGTCATCTTTTTTGAACTAGAGCCAGCTTAGGCGATATGTCATTTCAAGTAACCGCGCCAAAATTGTGGAATGGTCTGCCGCATGAAATCTGCCCTATCTATAAACGCCATCTTAAGACACACCCATTTAGCAACGCTTTTTTAAAAGTGTTTTTTTCTACTTTTCTTCTTAATCGTGTATAATATGTTTTAGTTCATTTTGTATAGTACAAATCTTTTTAAATCTATCATATGTAAAGCTTATCTTATCATATTTACATGGAAATTGCTCTATATAAGTTTTAAATCAAGTTATTATTATTATTATTATTATTATTATTATTATTAGTAGTAGTAGTAGTAATAGTACTACTACTACATGGCCATTTTTATATACAGTCTGACCAATGTTCCAAAAACATGCCTGCTATTTTAGTGCAGTCTTCGCGCACAGTTCTCAAGATAGTATTATTGAGCATTTCAGTTGTTTATGCTCATAATAAATTATGTGTACCTTACGTGCGTAACCTGGAAAGGTATCCGTCCAGCACAGTACTTATTCAAATTAACAGCTTACCAAGACACTGACACTGTTGATGTCTCTTATTTATCATTTAGATTTTTAGGATTTGTTTAGTTTACTTTTTCCGACTTTTTAGAAGGAGAAAATGGTACCGAATGTCGAAAAGCTGACCGGTGCAAAAAAACAAAACAAAAGAAAAACAAAAAAAAAACCGGGGAACGATCAGTCGAAATCAACAAATACAAATTTAATCACTTAAAGGAGCAATTTTTTTTTAACCCTTCAATACCCAAGAGGTCTTCCTTTGACAAGTAAAATCTCCTGGTATTAGACAGAGTAAAATTGTCCGGCGTTAGAGAGAGTAAAATCTCTACGTCACTTTTGGGCAGTAAAGGGTTAAAGGAGATAGTTTTTTTAACCCTTCAATACCCAAGTTCTCCCCTTGACGAGTAAAATCGTCTGGCGTTAGACAGAGTAAAATCTATACGTCACTTTTGGGCAATAAAGGGTTAGAGGAGATAGTTTTTTAACCCTTCAATACCCAAGGTCTCCTTTTGACGAGTACAATCGTCTGGCGTTAGACAGAGAAAATCTACAAGTCACTCTTGGGCAGTAAAGGTTAACATAAAAGAAAATAATTAAAATGACCATTACATTATCAGTTACAAAGGAACTTGACTGATTTACCGATGAATGCATTAACGCATTATGTAATACTTGGAAGGTCGCAGCAGAATATTCCTCTTGTTTCCAACACAGTAACACCGGTATGCCTTTTTCACATTGCCTGACACCAGCTTTAGCTATGTTATCAAGCACTTCATCTCTGATATCTCAGCATCCCCCAAGCCTCTTCCAAGAATTAAGACATAATTTGAATACTCAGTTCTGCCAATTCCACATTTGCAGGCCGACCAACTTTTACTACAGAGAGATAGAGCTCCTTACAAATAAACTTATGCTGTCGTTTTTGCTCACAATTCTTAAGAACGAGGTATTTCGTTCTGATTATTCTATCACAGCCACCCAATGTTTGCAGATAACTTTGAGTATAAACCTGCATATATTTTATTAAAATAACTATTATCTTTGGGATGCCAAACTTAGTTGTACCTTGGGAAAAATTTTACATTGGTGTGATTGTAAAACTATATTTTTCAGATCTTTAAGCAAACCATCTTCTAGTCTGTCGTTTCACTAAATCATCGATAACGATCGCAAAAAAAAGGTTTAATAACGTAATATTCTTCGCTAAACATTTAGCGGGAAATATATCTGAACGCTGATTTTTTGGACTTTGCGAGACCAATTAGACATTGGGCCGTAAATCACCTCGAGTGGCTTGTGGTCTGTAACGATCTCGAATTGGACGTCATAGATGTAGGGGTGGAACTTTTCTCAAGCCCGTGTGACTGCGAGCGCCTATTTCTCTGTTTGTAAATATCTTGTTTCGGTACTTGTCAATCGGCTTGCATAGCTGATGATTCTTGGTCCATCCTTGTTCGCTTGGGTCAAGACAGCTCCCAACCCAACGGGGCTCGCGTCCGCGATTATTTACGTTGGGGCATCTTTGTCGAAATACCTTTAAGTCTCTGAGTTTGACAGGCGCTTCTTCAATTCCATGAATGCTTCTATCTGTTCCTTGCCAAATACGAATGGCGTGCCCGCCTTTGTCAGACGTCTCAGGGGTTCTGAGATAGTTGCTAGGTCTGGTATAAATCGACCACAACAGTTTACCAACCCCAGGAAGCTGGCTCTATTATGTCCAAGTTGATTTGTTCTTGGATCTCCTCTTCTTCCACCTTTGATCTCCGTATCGGCTGCGCTACCTGGCTCATGTTAGGGTCCATGTGGAGTTGCATTACTCGATCCTTCAGTTTCCCGACGCCACTGAAGGCTTCCCTGTTTGCTTGTCGATGATGTTAGTACTTGCTCCAGAGTCTAGTATCATACTCAGCTTACATATGAACGTTCCTCTAGACTACAAAGATTACGTTCAGTACCTAGGAATATTAATTGACTCGAATCTTTCTTGGAAGATTCATATTGAGTATATCGCTTTAAAAATTAGTAAAATTGTAGTCCTTATTTCAAAATAAGACACTTTGTACCTCTCCATACCCTATTAAATATTTATCAGTCTTTAATCTCCCCTTATATCACTTATGGATTATCTGTCTGGGGACAGACCTGGAAGTCTTAACTAAATAAAATCTTAATATTACAAAAACGTGCATTACGTGCTTTCACTCCTTGTCCTTCCATAGCCATTGCAGCGCGTTGTGTGGCCACTTTTTCACAGTTTTCTGCTATGTTACGACATGCATTCGAGTTTAAGCCGTAACGTAATGAAGGTCGTCGCTGGAATGAAATGGCTTTCAGTTATTCATCTCTCACAGAATTCAAATTTAGCACGGTTTTTGTTTTTTGTTTTAGTTTTGTCATTTTTTTTCCAGAGGCTGTAAACTTCTCAATATAGTTACAGTGCCCTACAAACGCAAACCAAGATGCTATTCTAACATTGTGAGATCTGAAACCTAGCTGCCTGTCAATTTTACGGAATGAAAAATTTTTACTGAGTTTATCACTGTTTACCAGTCTCTCGCTTGCGACATTCCGTGTTTTAACCAGCCCTTTCTGAGTAGCAAGGGACCTCAAACAAAAAGATACTCTCACGCCCTGCCCCAGGTAACATTCGAAATGAACGCGCTTTCGACAAATATTCAAATTTCGCCCTCGTGTAGTGATCGTCTTTCTTTGAATTGCTCTCGTGAATGTCGCTATTGTAATAACAACGAGGTTGAATTTAGCTATAAAAAATTGCGAGAAAACTTTTCTTAAAAACATTTAAGAAATCTTTAAAAAACGGTTAAAAAATACACGACGTTTCGACGTTCTCGGACGTCATTATCAAGTGAAAGGAATC
>Ga0126343_10000919_pt1 | contig 12734 bp, 8 predicted proteins | sample Cyp2metagenome_FD_92531 | JGI IMG/M metagenome (GOLD analysis project Ga0126343, IMG submission 92531) | Coral microbial communities from Lord Howe Island, Old Settlement Bay, Australia - Cyphastrea 2 metagenome | ecosystem: Host-associated > Invertebrates > Cnidaria > Coral ... | reverse complement strand
TTCTCCATCCTCAACCATCATTATTCCTTTATGGCTTATTACTATCTCTTTATGTTTTCAGCTATTTCAGTATACTGTTATTTCCAGGTTTCCTTCAATGCAAAAGCAATGCTAAAATAACTCAAAATTCTACGACTGAGCTCCTTTAAGTATGACGTTGAGGGCATTGACAAAATTCACTTACCTCCCCCCCCCCCACCCCCTAAAGACCCATCTTTATTTTCATCTGCCTCACCCTTTTCAAGCACCTATGGAGATCTTGTTTTCTTTGAGATACAGCTATTGCTCACAGGAAATTGTTTTAGTTCAAAATTGGTGGCCAAAACTTACCTGAAAAAGTGGATCTCGAGGAGGTACGGCAGGGTATTCATCTGACATCCTGAAACAAAAGACAGAACAATAACATTCAACGCTACAATTAGGAAATTTACTCTCAAAGACAACGTCAGAGGAGAGGATGGATTTTGGACTTTTAAACATTTTTCTCGCTTGAAGTATGTGTTCGGCCTACAATGTAGCACAAAGATGCCTCCTATACAGGGATTTTTTCAGTCTTTTAATCTTTCAAAATAAACTACATACAGTACTGAATATATAAACAACCACAGTGATTCGATTTAGCACAGTACATCCAACAACGCTCTTTGAGCAAGTCACGCAATCTTTCTCGCCCGTGGGTGGGAGAACGATTACGTGACAAGCCCAAAGAGCGGTCTGGCTATCTCTCCGATAGGCTACCAAAGGCACATTAGCGTACGGGTAGATCAATCGAATCATAACGGTTCCTCCGAGAAAGTGCAGCTTGCAGAGCTTTTACTCAAGAGTTACGAAACTTCGGAATCGGATGACTAAGCGCAACGAACGGGTGAGATTTGTTTGTCTTAAACACTGATCGATCAACCTCTTCCAGACCATATTTACTCAAATTAACACGGCACTGCTTTCAAAAACATAACTCGTTAGATTACCAGCTCAGGGAACTGTTCTTTTAAGCGAATCAACTGAACGTTTCATGGCATTTCGTGACTTACGTTGTCTCAGTGTCAGTGAAAGTTTTTGTTTCAGTTCCATGCTCCTAAATACGTGTTCCTCCCTAATGCATGTTTGTACACGCAACAGTCCGGCCTATTGCTAGTTCCATTTTCAGTCAAGAAAATGAAACAAAATTCAAATTTGTGTGCTCTGTAGTATGTGATTAGTTGGGGGCAGGTAAATTATCCTTAGTTCATAAAAAAATTATGTTTCAACTGAGAGGCTGCTGGAAGCGGGCAAATGGCAGCATGAATGACCACATGACTGGTTCTCCAGCCATTTCCAGACCGAAAAAAAATAAAGAAAAATCGCTGAATTTTTTATTCCATTTGTTCAATAATGTCATTTTCGGTGAAAAGTGGAACTGCAGTCTACTAAACAATAGTCTTTGAGGCAGAGCCCGGTGCTGTGGAGCCCTGCAACCCCATGTTTTGAGGTTTGGAGCCCTGGAGCCCTGCTGTTTTAGGCCCGGAGCACTGGAGCCCTAAAACAAAACCCTTTGGGACCCTGACTAATCTACAAAGTGAAAGCGGAAATGTCAATGATTTACAGGTGCACTACCGGTACAGCGGGAAAGCTGGCCTATCGTGTCATTTGACAGCCAGGGCGAGTACTTCTTCCGAACAGAACTGAACCAGAGCCAAATGGATTCATGTGATGAAGAGCTCCACAGAAAGTCAAATGGCCTTACCATTGGTCACGAAAACGCAACGGGAAAACGGTTACCACATCATAATTGGGGAAGCGAAAACAAACCGGATCCTGGCCTCAAAATAAAGACACCGTCAACATTTCATCTAAATACCCTAAATTTCTCAAATGGGCAACAAATCATTCACGGACGAAAGAGTCGTTGAATCTGAAAAAAATCTTGTCCAATCTTCCCATGGTCGTGAGTGTGAGATGAAGGGGTCTACAAATGGTAGTAGACCGGAGTTGGTGCAGTTAGTGCGCTGAAACAATTACAATCATTCCAATCCCTTGGCAAATCATCCATCTGATCTACTACTGCATACGAGAGAAATAGCCGACAAAATCAAGGTTTGGATGATGGTGGAACTGACAGGCAGTCTCTCCCCAGAGATTTCAAGGCAACATCGCTGGAGACCCGTAATTTTATCAGACAGGGTTCTTCTACTTTTCTAAAAGAAACTATTTTTCACTTAGACTGTGAAAATTTGCTTAACATGCATGTGCCTGGCTGCCAGCAGTATGAGAAAACGCAATGGATAACAAAAATTGCACCACACAAGTGCAACAAGAGGTGGATATTTACTCCATCGTTCCGCCGTGCGAAGATTGCCTTGTTGAATTGGCCCGAATATAGTATCGTGAACGAAGAATCGACCATCAGGATACTAGTAGTAACACCATCAGAGTTTGAAGAGTATGTGATGTTCTGTGGGTACCTGTTCCCTGTTATCTACCTTCCACAAGATTGAATCGGAGCAAGGTATCCACGATACTGGATTCCGAAAAATCCTCTGTGCTTGCAGCTGCAGTTCATCTGGATGGTTGATGACAGCGTGGAGTGCTTCTACGAGTATCATCCCGAGCAGGAGCAAATTTCGGACTCAACTAACACTCGGCCAAAGTCAAACTACAAAGACTACAATAAGAAGCCGCCTAAACCGGGTTCCTATACTCAAAATACAGACGAGTGCATTGAAGACGTCCAAGACGCCAGATGACAATGAGAAGCCTATTGCAGCCATGAGTCCAAAGCGATTGGACGTGCGCTTTCCATTGAAAACACCATTCTTGTGTAAGCCCCCACAATGTGCTGTTTACCTTAACATCAGAGCACTGTCGAAAAAGAGATGCCGACCTAAAAGCCATCTTCTTGTAAGCCTCCACAGGGAGCTGTCTACATCAAGCTCAGAGCAATGTCTGAAAAGAAGGTTTACTATCGACCAGAACTTAAAACATTTGAAGACATTATATTTAGATATGAATGTAAGCAGAAGGGTTTGAAAGTTTACAGGGATAACCGCAAACATCTACAAGATCACAACTGAAACGACACCGGAGCCAGCAGTCCATCTGTTAAAAAGAAAGTGAAACAGCAGTAGCAAGTCCCGAACTGTTCAAGAAAGTCAAAACAAGCATAGTTTATGAATGAATGTTCTTGTAAGACTTGAAAACTCCTGGCGATTTTCGAACATGGCTTTGTTACCCTACATAAGAAATGATTGACAATCATTGCAACGAAATCCCCTCTGCAAACCCAATCGAGCTATTGAAAAGTCCAAATAGAGTTCCACTCTATTTTGTTCACTGCACTATTTGCTTGTTCATTTATAGCATCAATTATCATCACAGTGCAAATTACAGACACTGACTAAATTAACGTTATTATTTAGTTTTTGTCTCAATTTTATTGAGGTAGCCAGATCAAAGGACTTTGCATCTTCTAATAATTACCTTAAACACGCTTCGAATTTTTTTGGGATTACCTTACTTTGGATGGCTACTGTCGTTGACGTCCCTAGCAGTCAAGTGTTAATGCAATAAAACAAAAGGAATTATTCAAAATAAAAGGTTTTGCAACGAGGACACGTTAATTTCAGCGATTTAAAGACCTTCGCACAGAACTACCAACCAATTGCTAAGTTAAGTTTTAATATTGTTCACAAGAATCTTATCCCTTAGGATTGGCATAGACTTTGCCATTTTACATATACAGTTTTTTAATGATCGTACTGTAGAACCTGGAAGAATGGGCTGATAACAAGTTTTACAACGGGCTGATGATTAATTTAGAGCCTGAACAATGGTTACGTCACAGATTCTCTACCACGCTTTTTCTCCACTGGATTTTTTTTCTGGTAGTGTGTGATATATTACCTCAAGACATTGGCATAGAATACACTGCTAAGACAAGTGAATTAAGTAGTCAATAGAAATGAGCACAAGACTCATAAAATACGTGACACTATGCAATAAATGAAGTGAATTTTGTAGCCTACTTTGTTACCTGGACGTAGTAAATATTGAACATATTGACTCAGTTGGAATAAAAAGACAAAATAATGTTAAAACAATGGACATCCCCTGACAGTTCTCTAGCTACAAGATCTGTTGTTATTCATTTAGAGCGGTTTTCATTTGAGTGTCGTAAAACCAAAACCAAAGAAATCACAAGTGCTCTAGTGCTCTAAGTGCTGTAGCATAGAGCGGTTTTCATTTGAGTGTCGAAAAGTAATTGGTTTTGCGTTTACTACTACGCTACGCGATTGGCTTAAAAAACTCGCGCCACTTTTTTATCCAATCAGTAGTAATCCAAAACCAATCGTGATTCACTCGTACGCGTTTTCTCGCGCTTTGCGTCACCTACATGTAATTACTTCGTGTTTTGATTGGTTCACTTGATTATCTGTGTCCTTTGTGATTGGCTAGAGTGATTACTCTGGTTTTGGTTTTACGACACTCAATTGAAAACCGCTCTATAGGAATGTTTATGACAAAACAACCGCCCCATCCCTAGCCCAGCTCAAACGTCGAACTTCACATGAGAACAACCAACTCGCCATTTCGGTCGATCTAAACGGATATAGCTAGATTTTGGGTTAAACGTCAAACAGTTTGAAGCAGACGAATAAAACGTGTTGGTCGATCTTAAAGTGCCTATGAAGTAAAAAATAATTGCTGCTTATTTGAAAGGCTTTTTCTTTTTGGAATATCTTTTTTCTTTTTGGAATATCTTTTTTCGTTTTAGAGATATTCACGTTTTTGTATTTAAAGTGATGACGTCATAGGTGGTTCAACTAAAACAGCACAACACTCAATCGAAAATAACTCTAGAAATATTAAAGCAGTGTTCTTCAAACTTGGCACCAGCAATGTACGTCACAAGAGAAACATAATGGCATCCATCGTGCCGTTGCCATGACAACAGTGATGTTGCTGGTTCTGTTTTAATTACGGCCAAAATTCCCAGATTTTATCTTAAACAAGGATCATCCACTAATGGGGAGAGTCAGGCATTATGGGAACCACGTGTGTTCCAAGTAAGACCCTCTGGCCTACTTTGAAAGGTTGCAAATGGGGATATTTAGTTTTTCACAAAGAGACTGGAACCAAGAGTGTTGCCATGACAACAACAAAGTAGGAGTCATTGTGTTTCTTTTGTGATGTACATTGCTGGTGCCAAGTTTGAAGAACACTGCCTTAATGTTTCTAGAGTTATTCTCGATTGAATGTTGTGCTGTTTTAGTGGAACCACCTATGACATCATCACTTTCCTCATTTGCATAATACAAAAACGAAAATATCTCCAAAACGAAAAAAGATATTCCAAAAAGGAAAACGCCATTCTTCTTTAATCTGAAAAGCCTTTCAAACAGGCAGCAATTATTTTTTACTTCATAGGCACTTTAAGTCAGTCGGACGAACCTGAGTCAAACGTTCAACTTATCATGAACCTAATTCGCCCAGTTTAGTTCGTCTCACGTGAAGTTCGTCGTTTGACCAGGGCTTCACAAGTGCCTCCAATCCAAACAGTTCCCAAAAGCAAATTAGTGCCACGGGAGCCACATTGAATAACAACTTACCCTAGTTCAGAGAAAGTGCAGCAAACATTTTTTTATTCACGAGTTTCGAAACTTCGGAAACGAATGACTGAGTTTGTTTATCATATACATTGGACAATCAAACTCTGCTAGACAATAATTTATACAAATTAACGCCGCATTGCTTTCAAAAGAATAACTACCGCATGGGGGAGGCATTTTCGCAAGCGAATCAGCGGAACGTTTAAATGCATTCCGTGACTAAGAATGTCTTTCAGTAAGTGTTTTTGCTGCTGTTCCACGCTTCTGAATACGTGTACGTCCCCCCTGAAGGTTTGTACAGGTAGTTCACAGTCCTATGTTGTTGCATTTAGACTGTTTTCAATAAAATGAAACTATTGTACCTTGTGGGCTTTGTAGCATAACTTATTGTGTAACTGAGAAAATTACTTTAGTTTGATTGGCTGTGAACAGTCAAATTCTCTTTGATTCATAATCTGCCTGGCAATTAATGCGCCTTTGTAATTTTCTTTGTCATAAAACAGGACTAATGGTACAATAGCTCAAGCAAGTGAAGCTTTACACCACTCCTGATATTTGAAAATCCCCCAGTGGCATTTGTCTGAAGGCCAATGCAATTCTGAGAGCATTCTCAAATATCATTTACTAGTGTAGGGAAGCTTACGACGGTTACTAGACCAAGGTCTTTTAGAATGAAGTCACACCTTTGCCCTCAATGATAATGGCATCTATCTAATCAAGATAAACACACTTCGTTGGCCATCTGGGGCCTGTAACAAAATGGCTCAAGTGTATTATAAAAGTGCATACAACACTAAGAGCCGTCATTTTTATCATCTCTTATGAAAAGGAACTCTCTTTAAAAGCGATGAAAACGATACATGAGTGAAAGCGGAAATGTTAATGAATTAAAGTCAAGTAAATGTAAATACACCCTTTGCACAATTGGCACCAAAATTTGAATAACAAAAACCCTTCGTCTGGAAACATGAGTACGAGGCTAAGAATATATTGAGTATTGTTATTCAAATATAGGCACCCTCTATGCAAGTGTCTCGGAGCTTATGTCTCAATCGACGGTCATGGCGTCTTTGAATTCCGAAAGGGAAACTACGACAGATCCAGATGATTCAAGTGAGGAAGAGCTAGTTGAAAAGTTAGCATATACCTTAATACTTTTTAAGGAACAAGAGACCGGAGAATTGATACCAGAAGAATATCATCCATGGAGTAGGGAAAACAAACCGAATCCTAGCCTCAAAATGGATGACACTGTTGCCTTTTCATCTAAATACCCTATATCATGCGATTGGGAAGGAAAGAAGACCAAAAACCGGACCGGGAGCAGCGACCAAACAGAGCTAAAATGGGTGGATCTGGCTAAAATCTTCTCGAATCTACCCGCGTTCGTAGACGATGAGATGCAGGGATCCATAAATGCCAGTAGACATGAACTGGAACAGTTGGTCAAAAAAATTCATCAGAAACCCGATTTCTCTCCCCTCCCGGAGGAATCATACTTGTTGCCACCGCATACGAGAGAAATACTCAGCGAAATTGACCCAAATGATGCCTCAAAAGACAGAAAGTCTCTGGAAGGAAGTGAAAAATTCAAGGCAGCATCTTTTCCTGATGATCACACTGCATATTTAACACACGTAAAAATTATCTTTCACTTTCATTGCGAATTTATGCTGAAGATTAATGTGCCTCTCTGCGTGTTAAAATGGTTTGATATTCATCAGTATGTAAGAGGGCAATGTATAAGAAAGATTGGACACAAGTACAAGGCAAAGAGGTGGATATTTATTCCATCTTTCCGCCGCGCAAAGATTGCCTTGTTAGTTTGGCCACAAGATCACATCGTGACCGAAGAATCTACAATCAGAGTACTGGTAGTGAGACCTTCAGAGTTTGAAGAGTACGTGTATTACTGTGGGAACGAGTTCCCCGTTATCTGCCTCCCACAAGATGAAATCGGAGCAGGGTATTCAAGATACTGGATCCAGAAAATTGCTCTGCGCTTGAATCTGCAGTTCATCTGGATGATTGATGACAGCGTGGAGTGCTTCTACGAGTATCATCCCGAGCAGGAGCCAACCATTGTTTCGGACTCAACTAACACTCGGCCTAAGCCAAACTACAAAGACTACAGACGACGAAAATTTGGCGTTGTTTTCGAGCGCATTGAAGATTTTGTCAAGGAAGCAGATGAAAATAGAAAGCCTATTGCAGCAATGAGCCCGAGGCGATGGAATCGGAGATGCCGACCTAAAAAGCCATTTTCTTGTAAGCCTCCACAGGGTGCTGTCTACCTCAACCTCAGAGCATTGTCTAAAAAGAAGGTTTACTATCGACCAGAACTTAAAACATTTGAGGATATGATATTTGGATATGAATGCGAACAGAACGATTTGAAAGTGTACAGGGATAACCGCATTCTTTTACAAGACCACGATTGGAAGGACACCGGAGCCAGCAGTCCATCAGTTAAAGCACTTGGAGCAAGAACACTGAGCAGCAGTAAGTACTGAACAGTTCAAGAAAATCAAAACAATCATGTCTAATGAATGTGGGATCTTGAACGACTACGAAGCTCTTAACAATCTTAAACAATATGTTGTTGTCCTATATGAGAAGAAAGGATTGACAATCATTACAAGGAAATTCCATGGACACATCGAGTTTCTTTGTAGGAGGTTGTCAGCTGAATCCGTGAATACACTTGCTATGTAGCACAACGTATTGTCTGATTGATAAAATTGTGATTGGCTGCAGTGTTATTAATTCACAATTTCCCCTACAGTTAATGCTTACCCTCGTAATTTTATGAAAAGAATAACTCGTTAAATAGCTGTCTCGGGGAAGTGTCCTCGCAAGCGAATCAGCTGAAAGTGTTATGGCATCCCGTGACTACGATTGTCTTTCAATGAGTGTTTTTACCGCACTATCATGCGTCTATAAATATCTATATACTTTCCTGATGAAAGTTTGTGCAAGTTGTTAACGGTATATTGCTGGTGTGTTGGATTGTTTTCAATGAATAAAATGAAACAAAAAACACTTTTGTGTGCTATGTAGCATAACATATTGAGACAATATGTCTACAAAGTGAGAGCGGAAATGTAAATGAGTTATAGGAATGGTAAATGCAGGAGGGAGGGGGTGACTCTACTGTTTTTCCCTCCTGGATAAATGCTTTTGAGCTTATTGTCACACTACATCAGAGGTCAAAATTACAAAATGGCGGATTATCCGAGTGAGGGCGAGAGTAGCGACAGCGAGGTTGAGGAAAATCTAAAATCTAGTAGCGACAGTAATGCTGAGACAAATCAAAGTGATGCGAGCAATAACGAAGACATTCACGAAGATCTCGAAGAACTTACACTTTCAGATCAAAGTGATGCAGAGCTTACAACTTCGCAAGAAACGGCACATGGCAAGGAAACACCTCCGCAGAAAAGGGATAGTTGCTTAAAAACGTCAAAAAAGAACTGTTCCCAGAGCGGAAAGATGGAAAATGGTTAGAGGGCCATCCGTGAAAAGGCAAGACTCCAAGTTTCGAAGAACCGATAGAGACGACCGTGAACGCGTCGAAAGTGAACACTGTGTCAGACAAATGGTCAAGTAACAGAAAAGTTCATCTCGAAAAATCTATTTAGATCTTCCCAAATTTATTGAAGAAATGAGAGGATTATCGATTCGCCAAGAGCTGGAAGATGTATTAAATTCAAAATTGCTCGAGGTGTTTACAGAGCCTTTCCCACATGTGCTTGAAATAACTCAAAAGCACAACCAGGTTCCCCCGAAAGACAATCGTCCGAACGAAAACAGGAGCAGAATGGAAATGACAACTTAACAGCTTTTCTTAACCTCAACAACAAAACCCACTTCAGCCATCGAAAGACAGCTTCTAGTTCCTCGACTGCGAATACATGCTAAAGATGTGTCTGCCTGACGACTCTTCACCGTGGTTTAACAATGACGATCAGCAAGGAAAACGCATTAGAAAAATTAACACTGAAAAGAAGGATAAAAGATGGATTTTTATACCATCTTTCCTCCGCGCCAAGATTGCCTTGTTAGACTGGCCTCAAGATGACATCGTGACCCAAGAATCCACCATCAGAGTACTGGTGGTAAGACCATCAGAGTTTGAAGAGTACTTGTCTTACTGCGGGCACAAGTTTCCTGTTATCTGTCTCCCACAAGATGAAATCGGAGCAGGGTATCCACGATACTGGATCCAGAAAATTGCTCTGCGCTTGGAGCTGCAGTTCATCTGGACGATTGATGAAAGTGTGGATTACTTCAACGAGTATCATCCAGATAAGAAGCCGCCTAAACCGGGGTCCTACCCTCAAATACAGAAAACGAAAATTCGGCCTTGTGTTCCAGCGTATTGAAAGCTTGGTGAAGGCCACAAAAGATAAACACATGCCCATCGCAGTCATGAGCCCAAAACGATTTAGGGGGGGAACAAGAGTGAACAGACCATTTACTTGCAAACCTCCACGAATTGCTGTGTTTCTCAACTTAGCAGCACTGAAATCAAAGGAGGTATACTATCGACCTGAACTTGAAGTATTAGAGGACATGGTCCTCGGAAACAAATGTGAGAAAAATGACCTGAAAGTATTCATTGACAACCGCATCCACCTGCAAGATCATGACTGGCGAGATACCGGAGCTAGGAGTCTTTCTGTCAAACAAAAGCCGACTTAGCAAAAACCCTTACTTACTCACTGAAATTATTATGACACTTGAAAACTATTGAACATTTTCAAGCAATATTTCAAGATGTATTTTTTATGTACAATCACTGATCAGTAAGGTAATCGTTATTAGACTGCCATGGATAGCTTAAAATTAATTTTTTTCAATTTTGTTTACAGCCACTGGAATTTGAAATTGTAACCATGCTCAAAATTCTACGTATCCCAATACAAAAAAGTCTGCTTTTACTCAATCTCAGGGACTGACCAAACTAACACAATTCACACTTGTTTCATCAGCGATTATCTATAAGTTTGAGAGAGAAAAATAATAACTAATATTGAGAAACATGTGTGTCTTTTCTAATAATGCATATTCACAAAGTAGAATTTTCTTCATACTTTTCAAAACAACATTTCCCGTTTGTCAGAAAAATGTATATAGGGTTATAAACACTACCACAACCCAAACAGAGATCGAATTTTCCATCTAATGCCAGTACCTTTTTCACCTTACTTTTACAGCGTAAGAGATTATTTGACTTTCTTGCAAGTCAGAATACTACAACAAACTCTTTAGGAAATGCCAAAACAAGATGCACCAATTTAAACCCTAGTCCGAACATTTTCCCAGTTTCTCCCATTGTGTGAATTAACTCTAATTATTATAACAATGATGTGCATCTAGAGAATTTGCTTCTTAGTTTCTTCATCTTTAGTTAGTAACCAGTAAATAACAAACAAGAAATTCTAAGCAAGAGTAGTGAGGGGCTCCTACAACCACAACTTGACTAATTCTTTGGAAGATACATGTACCTTCTTGGGGTGCCCTGTCCATATTAAATTTAATTTCACCCAGAAATTGTATCGAGAATCAAAATTTTTGTGCTTGCAATGAGTCCATGTAATGCCAATGAGCAAATTTTAAATTCATCCACAAGGTGCAATGAAAGTCAAAGTTGTGTCAGTAGCCCTGGGCCAGCAGATTTTGTGGTCGGATGAGTGGCTTCTATCCTTTGATTGATTGATTAATTGATCGATCAATCGATTAATTACACTGTTTGCTCACTTTTTGTTTAATGTTGAAAGAAAAAATAGAGTAGTGGAAGAATTACAGCTGTATTGCAAAATAGCATTATTAGACAATGTAAGTATATTATCACTGAATGTACTAGTTATTTAATCTGCAATCCTTTACCCTTAGACTTGTATTTTGAAAATTTTAAAATTTCTCCAAGTAGAATGTAACTGTGTCAATATTTCCGGATAAAGTATTAAAAACTCTAATGGCTATTTTCAGAACAATCAAATCATCAGTGAACATAGTGGTTTGTAGCAATGCCTGAGGTGGCATCAATAACACCACCTGACCAGGGTATAGAGAGTTTTCGCATGACATCGCAGCAGCCATATTGGTAAGTACCAAAACAGCGAAATGCCAACAATGTGGGTGAACCAAAGTAATCTTGTGGAGGTTCAACTCTTGTTCTATTTTAAAATTTTCTTTTGTTCTGATAAATTTGCATGGCTGCTGGCAATGTGAGTGCAAAAACTCTATGCATACATATACATAACTATAGCAAGGTACTGATGAAATGCATAAATACTTGATTATAGTTTAGTTTAACTGATTTGTGGCGTTTGCAGATTAACACCCCCTGCTTCATCGCCAAATGAGCTGAACAACCATTGGCTCATTTGATGAATAAAATTACATTGTCTTTTATATGACCACAAATGGAAGAAAACCGGAGGCAGGAGTCCATCAGTTAAAAGCAAGAGAAACAATAAGAGTGAGCAGCAGTAAGTACTGAACTCTTCAAGAAAATCAAAACCAGCATTTCTAATGAATGTGGGACATTGAACGACTTGGAAGCTCTTAACAATCATAAAACAATGTCTTGTTGTCCTATATGAAAAGAAAGGATTGACAATTATTGCAAGGGTGTCCCATGGGCATGTCTATGCCAGACTAATGATAAGTGAAAACCGAGTTCCACTCATGTAATTATTTTATTTGTTTCTTTTTGTCTCAGTTGTGTCGAGGTGGCAGAATCAAAGGACTCTGAATCTCTTAGTTTTGTTTCAGTATTCTTAAAGTTATTTTCCTTTGTACACCTATCTAATTTTACATTCCTTGCAACCTGATGATCACGAAGCAACACAAAAGGAAATACTCCATATAAACAGTAGATATGTATTTTTAATTAGTAATAAAATGATGATGATGATGATGACAGTTCTCTTTGAGGAGGACACATCAATTTTAGGGACTTAAAACCGCCACTTTACCAACCAATTACTAGCTTCTGTTTTAATGTTTTAGCTACAATCCAATTCCTTGGGACTGGCATAGACTCTGCTATTTTACATTTATTGATTATTCTGCGGAGATTTAGCCTATGGTTCCTTCCCAGATTCCCCCCCCTGCCACGTTTGTACTTCACTGGAGTTT
>Ga0126343_10000918_pt1 | contig 12736 bp, 8 predicted proteins | sample Cyp2metagenome_FD_92531 | JGI IMG/M metagenome (GOLD analysis project Ga0126343, IMG submission 92531) | Coral microbial communities from Lord Howe Island, Old Settlement Bay, Australia - Cyphastrea 2 metagenome | ecosystem: Host-associated > Invertebrates > Cnidaria > Coral ... | reverse complement strand
CCCCCCCCCCCCCCGAAAATTTTGAGACCAAGGTTTACTAGTTAGTAAATTTATTTTTCCATAAATAATTAAGTGAAAGGTATGTATGGTAACTTGATTTAAAGAACTCTGAAATGGGTGATTCCAGAAAATATATATCCATATACTATATGGGCTGCTTTTTGAATTTCAGAGGGGAAGGGTGTCCTTTGAACTGGAAATCCAAAGGAAAGGCATGGGGTAACTCGCTAATGGAATTCTGACGGAATTTGAGGGACAGACAAGAGTGTGAAAGCTCAAACGAACCAGCACTGATTGATGACATGTGTGTTCATGTTCATTTACAAGTGAAAAGCATTGAAATCATTGGGCCCTTGGCAGCCTTAAAGTTGATTAATTTCTTGTTAGAAAATTGTTTACGGCAAATGCTGAGATACCAACCAACGTGCCTTGTTTATTTACTATGCTCTGTAGCAATACATATTCATTAAGAATGAATAAGTTGTAATATTGAGGGTAATTTAGGCAGGATTTACCCAATGCATGCATTTTCTTTTTTCCATAGTACTTAACAAAACCATTCCAAAAAAGACCACATGCACCATAGTCTCCTTCGCAGCCGTTATTAGGTTCGTCACGTAACGATCCTCCCCACTAACGCCTGCTCACTCTAGCTCTGAATTCTTTTCCCTTTGTTGCTGAGAACCAATAACATGCATGTAATGTTAGCAGTTGCGCCAATCGTATTTCTTGTTACATTTGCCTCCAAAGACCAGGTTTCCAGAAAATGGAAGCCTGCTCCTTATCGGTCAGTTTAAGGAAAGGAATGCAGAGCTCGAGTGAGCAGCCGTCAGTGGGAAGGATCGTTACGTGACGACCCTAATAACGGCTGCGAAGGAGACTACATGCACCAAGACCATCAAAGTTGTCTTTCCTTCACCAGTTTAGTCGAAAACTAGTTGCAGAATTGTAAGTGAAGAGAGGAAATGTTGAACATTAAGTCTTGATATGCTTGTACATGTAACTGTATTGGTCGCAATTTCAAGCCCTTTAGCAGGCCTACTGACAGGGTGCAGGAAAAAAATGAAAATTGTGCGCTTTTTTGGAGGCGATTTGTGCGGGATGAAAAGTTAATAGACCAATTTCGACATATTAAAATTCAGCCTAAAACAAAAGACCTCAGTACGAGGCTCTGGGGAATAAATGCAGAGTTAATGGGGTTTTATTCTCCAGAGCCTCGTGCTGAGGTCTATTGTTTTAGGCTGAATTTTAATATATCGAAATTGGTCTATTGTGCGGGTAATTGAGCAGGATTGCACAATCTTGTGTCGAACAAAATATTTCGGATCCCACTCCCTGTTAAACTGTAAACATCGAGTTCTCCTTTTAAATCATACCTTTTCTTGTAATATATCAATGTGAAATTCCTCCTGTAATGGCTAACTTACTTCTAGATTTTACTTTGAATGGTTTTTATCTTATTGACTGAAGTTTATAACCTATTTTAGCCCAATTCCTTGTTTGTCAAAGTAATCAAAAGAGCTAAATGAAAACACTTGAGCAGATCACCCCATAAGTCCTAGCAAACCTCTAAGTACGTCATGTATGTCTAAATAGACTAGTGTAGACTAGTGCAGAAGTAGGCTAGTGCCCAGGACGGTGCAGGCTGGATAATGCAATCGAAGAGTTGTTTTTGAAGGTCAATAGTCTGAAAATAGTTTAAGAATATTCTAGAAATCTTGATACTCAATAGAAATACTTGTTTTAATTAAAATTTATGCGGGATTTTGCGAATTTTCTCAGATTGTGTGTTATTGTGCGGGTTTGACTGAATTGTGCGGTTCTGCACCCGTGCACCCTGTCAGAAGGCCTGCTTTAGACATTTGCTGGTAAACTTCTGGGAATCACAGACTGGACTTCAGCAAAGCTTTCAGTTTCGAGTAGTTTGAACGTCTTTCGAGAGAAGAACGATCCTTCAAAGTTCGCTTTTTAGTTACTTTTTAAATACGGATCTCAAGGCAGCTAAAGGTTTATAGTACAGAGGAATCCGGCCGTATTGTGGTCCCTCAAAACATACACTTGTCCAGTGGAAATTACGAAACGAGGAGCTGAAAGATTGCGAATGAAAATGCAACATGCCGAGCTGAATCTGAAAGGAGCTACAATTATTTACGGTTTGTAGCTACATGCAGCAAGATCGCCCGAACTAGCGTTAAAGTTAGAAAGACTAAACTGCTCCCACTGGTTCTACTCTGAGCACAGAGGAGAATATCAGAGCAAGCTTTGCACTGAGCATGCACTCATCGGTTCACTTCACTGAGGTGACCAGATAACTAGCGTAACTACACTGCATGTAAGTGTCGTTTGCTTTTTAACGATGATAAAGATTCTCATCATAAACAGAGACAGTTCAGTTGTTGTTTTCTGTCGTTGTTTTACTCCCTAAGTGTAATTTATGCCTTCGTAGCAAATATAATGTCTTTTATCAAAGCACTGTTTAGGTTGAGAATTTGTTTATTTCGCTACTTGTTTTGTCGTCGGGAATAATACAGTGTATAGCAAAACTTGACATTGTAGTACAGTTTTACCACTATTGTTGCTTACGGTCATCAACCCATTCTCTGTTCTCTGATAAAGCACGCTATTTTAGCCAATCAGAGTGTGTGTTATAGGGAAACTTTATTATAAAAGAGAATAAAATCTCTTTCATTGGAAGTTGCAGGGAGTCAAACTAGGATTCCAAATGGTTGAAATAAAAAGCAGAATCCTGAAATCCTGCATTCTTCAAGTTATAGCCCATAATATAAAAATTTTGTAGGAAAAGTGGTCACGTGACCCCAGCTGCAAAGGGCATATTGTGTTTTAGTATAAATCTACTAGTGTTGGATCACGAATGCTGTTCTGTGATTGGCTACGCTACTCACTATCTATTCGGTGATAGATAGTAAGTAGCGAAGTCATGTGTGCTTTTAAACAAAATTATGGCCATTTATTGGCATTTTTGAACAGTCTCTGAAGAGGATTTGTTAAAGTTTTGAACGACCAGTAGACTCACTGAAACAATTAGATTATTCGCTCTCGATTTCTATCGCTCGATAGTTGACTCGGACTGCGCTCTCGTCAACTATCGCGCGATAGAAATCTCGAGCTCATAAACTAATAATTTAATGTGTACTTGCTTTTTGAATACTTACAACAGGGCTTCTGATAGGTGCGAATTAGGAAATTATGCGTCCCTTTTGCATGTAGGTCTTATTATGTGGCAAGAAACGTCTATTATGTGACATTTCATTTTAACTAACTTACATGTACCTTGTTTTGTTTGGTCTTAGAGGAGCGCAATCCATTTTTTGATCTTCAAGAAGCAATTATAGCACAGAGGAATGGAAACAGCAGAAATAAACCATTTGTTGCCTCATTTTAAATTATTGAAATCGGCACAGATTGCTGATTGGATCAATTAGGGTCACATGCAAAGATGGATAATTTGCCAACAATCACTCCCCTAATATTGAAAACCAACACCAGGTCCCCAACATGTAAAATGACCCGTAGACAGGGCATCTGACAGGATGCAGTGGTGGGGATCCAATAATTCGCCTACTTCTGCATCCTCCGGATCAAGAGAGCAACTGCTTACCATCCGCAGAGCAAAAATAGTGAAGAGATTGATCATTTTGAAGAAGTTTAATTCACCCAAAACAGTGATGCAAACACACTTTTCATTCATATACAATTTTAAACCTCCAGGCATTCTGGTGATGGGCTTCAGCAGGGGCTTAGTTTTGGGACCTCTGGTGTCCAGTTTTCCTTGTCCAATCTCATACCTGGTTACTAAGCTTTGGACAAAGTCAACAACGAAATCTATGGAAAATTGTGTTTTGAGGTCCTTTGGAGATAAAATGCCCTGAGATAATGTTTTAATTATCTAAGAGCTTAATTTTGCTCTTGTTGAATTCTTAAATTGTGCGACTTTGAACAAATTCTTCATTTTTTTCCTGAATAATTTATCAATTTGTTGCAATCTTAGGTCAATGTTATTATGCGAAATTGCATCATCGTATAGCGTATTATATCAGAAGTCCTGTTACAAGTAAAAAATTTTCACTAAGCCTCTGATATCCAGCTGTTCAGTGGTCTTTTTTGTTTTTAATGAAAGTTCAGTTAGCGAGTCAGCTCTGATGTTGTTGTCATTCAAAGTGTCAAAGTACACTTGTGCATGTAACAAGACTTCCTACATATAAGTTATCATACAAAAGTTGCTTCTAGAATACTGTATGTCTTGAGTATAATAATAGTCTTTTTGCTTGGTTTGTTGAGTTAGACCATAAATAAACAGCAAGGAAAAAAGGCCACACAAAATCTTGGGTGCAAGAAGTGCACGAAAGGAGGGACAGTACTTACTATGCCAGGGAGTTTGAATTATGTTTTGCTCTGACTAAGCAAAAATATGACAGGCTCAGGTCAGGAGCGTTGACAACTTGTTGTGTCAAGATACGTGTGATGTCTAGCAGGAATGTGTATCTGGCTCTCGAAAATAGAAAGCGTTGGAACTGGAGCGAATCACAGTGTTGGAATTATGAATCGCAGGCTGTGATGTTCTCGGGGGGTCTTGATGGGAGTTATGTTCATATTGATGATCAACCAATGGTTAAAAAAAAGCTGTTTTGATAGTTGATGGTTATTTGATCAACTGGTGCTGGTTTTATGAAGTTGTATTTGGCATATAAATTTCTGTAGAGCTCTACGACTCTACGCTTTCATTCCCAGTGTCTTCTTACTTTTTTTAAAGATAAATTCCCTTCTACTTCATGAATTTTACTGTAATTGTGTATTACTATAATGGTTACCTTCTTTGTAAGTATGTTACTGAGGAGGGAATCAGGAATTGTCAACTTACATAGACTGTAAACAGTCCTATATTTTTCTCTTATTTTTCTTTCATAGTTGAACGCGTGGATAGAATTGCTAGAGAACTGGACTCCAGCGCAATATGGACAATGTGGACCCCAATCCCCACCCTGCTTGCTTCATACTCCCTAGCTTCGCTTGCTTTTTCTTTCGCATAGGTAAATTATAGAGACTGTGTCAGTCTAAACTTACATTATAACAAATAACTTCCACTGACAGTACTGTAATAAGCAATAAATCAGAAAAAGATCTCCTTATCCACTGAAAGATATCCAAAAAATACTGAATTCCTTGGAGCCAAATGGAATTAATAAACACATTGGCTAACCATTCAATATACATGTAGTTGCACTGATCTGTACATTGCATTGTTAAATACCTATTACAGTTTACAATTAGCGCTAATCGTATGGCCCCCAAAATATAGCAACACGCAATAATGTATACATTAAGATGTTGTAACATTCGTTAAACAGCATGTTTTAGCAGTTGTTCACTTTCATGGGAAGTTAAACTTAAGCATGTTTATGTGCTATAATTGCAATTTTATGCTGTTCAATGTTAGTTGTAATCATTCCCTGAAGAAGTCTCAGATAGAGAGACGAAACGTGTCGGAAATAAACGAAAAAGCTTACAACTAAAGAAGTCTTTCTTTGTGCTGCTCACTAGTCTTCGTTGAAAATCAAAAAAAAAAATAAGAATCTGGTCTTAACAAACAGTTCTCATGAACATGTTATGCTACACCAGTCTTTGTTCTAGGCACCTCACTTATTTTCCTTTGCTAGAGTACAGTTTTTTCCTTTCCCTCCTCTACCCTCCCTATTAATAAACTTGGACTTGGCTTGGGTGCATGCACACCTTCCACCTAACTGTCGCCTGCATCATGCTGGGTGGGCCTCTTACCCCCATCTGAATTTAGCTACCTAAAGCAGCTGGGTTTGAGGGCTTTGTTCTCCGGGTGAGTTTGCTATCACCTCAGTCCATTCACTGGGTGTGTCCACTAACTGCCCAAGGGTTTCTCCACTCGCTCTCCATCTCTGGGTGTATACAACTGTACGCCAACCATGCAGGTTTCTGCTTTGGCCTTTGTGTCTGCTCACCACCCCACTTAGTTTGCAGGGTGTGTCTGCTCTACACCCAATGACCTGTCCTGTACGTGTTGCTACCACTCATTCTCACTACTATCACAGGGAGCACCCAGTGTCTATAGTCCCATTTGCCGCCAGATAATTTGTCTTGTTTTTATTCATGCCACTAGAGAGCGAACTGTTGTTAATGGAATGCTGTAGTATCATGCAAAGGTTTTGTTGAAGACAATAAGACAGAATGAATATGTGACAGTTGACTTAAGAATTTTTTTGTGTGTGTTGAAGTTAATATCCTATCAATGCAGTTTGGAGTTTCTGTTACATCTTGCATGCTTGCGTGTTACACGCATGAACATGTGGTACTCTGTACCCTTTCTGACCACCATTGTAGTTCAAATGTACATGTAGAATGCTTCTTTTTGAAATCATTGGCTTCAAGTTTACTTTACTCTTGACTAAATCTGTCTTCAGGGCAGGTTTGTCAGGGAGTAGACTGCCTCAAAGTCTTTGCGATTGAGCAGCTCTAGCTACCTCATTTTTCGTACTCAAGGTTTGAACATTGCAGACATTTGTTGCTCTTGGTGAGCTCTGCTTTCACGTCCAGACAAGTGGGCAAGTCTAGCTGCCTTTTAAGTTTATTTACAAACTAAAAGGCAGCCAAATTTTTGTTACTTTGTTATTCAGTAATATTAGTCTCCATCATCATAGGCCTGCAATGCATGCAGAGAGCCTTATTATTTAGCCCTCTGCAGGCATCAATTGCAGGCCTATGATGACAGAGACTAATTATTTTGTGATGATCATTTGCAATGCTAGAAATGATCTTGAACAAACAGTCTTGCAAAGGGTGATTAAAATATATTATATAATGTGTTACTTTCATTCTCAAGTTCCACTCCATATTAGCCAATGAAAGTGGGGAATTAACTGGGCTATGTGATTTTGTTATTTTAAACTATTAATTAAATATGATTCAATGATTAAAGGGAAATGTCCATTTTCTCTTGTTTTAGGGTTCTCCAATCCCAGCATACATGTAGCCTCTACATGGCACGAAGACTAGGAGGGAATGGAAAGGAGCTCATTAAAGGTTACCCTGTTAGGTACTGAATGGAGATCAGCAATTGATGGAGACTTGTCAACTCTCAACAGAGAACTTGCAATACAGTTGGCTAAAAATCCCAGTGTACAAGTTAGTGTGTTTGTCCCTCAGTGCAGTGAAGATGACAAGAGAATTGCTGCTAGTCATAAGGTGCAGCTCATGGAAGCAGAGAAAGTGATAGGTGTTGATCCAGTTCTTTGGCTGATCAACATACCACAAAACCATGCCTTGGACTGTATTATCGGACATGGAGTACATCTTGGTGGGCAAATACAATGCATACAGCGAAGTGGTAAGACGTGTAAGTGGATTCACATTGTCCATACCGCTCCCAGAGATGAGAAGTTGCAGCAAACGATTACAGAACTTTGTGAGTTGGCAGATCAAGTTGTAGCAGTGGGACCAAAGCTGAAAGACACTTGCGGGCGATTTCTTTGCTGCAGTACAAAACACCAGGATATCATAGATCTCACCCCAAGCATTTTCACTGAATTTAAGGATGTGAAGCAAACCACTAAAGAAAGACAATTTTCGTTTTTTGTTCTAGTTGTTGGGAGTGGGGATAGTGAAAACTTTAATATGAAAGGATATGACCTTGCTGCTGAAGCAATTGCCCAGTTGGAAGACAAATCTTACAAACTAAATTTTGTCTGTGCAACAAGAGAAAAAGAAGATGAAATAAAGGAAAAACTTCTCAAGCATGGAATTGACCGCAGTCAAATAATTGTTCGCAGTTTTAATGAAAGCAGAGAGACACTAGCCAGATTATTCTGCATGGTTGATCTGGCAATCATGCCATCAAGGAGTGAGGGCTTTGGATTGAAAGCCCTTGAGGCATTGTCTGCTGGTCTGCCTGTATTAGTAAGCAGTAACTCAGGCCTTGGAGAAGTTCTGAGGACAGTGCCTAATGGCTCAAACTGTGTAGTAGATTCAGAGGATCCTAAAGACTGGGCCACAGCAATCAAGAAAGTCCGTGGAAAAGGCAGGGGTGTTCGACTTGAAGAGTCTGGTTATCTTCGCAAAGAGTATTTGAGGAAGTACAGCTGGCAGGAACCTTGTGATTTTCTTGTGCAAAAGATGCAGAACCTTGTAACTGGTAAAGTTTCATATTTTATTAAGTTTTGTCAGTTTCTAATTTTTTAGCCCGGTATTGCAAAAATAGAAGATCCACACAGATGGCAGGATATTTTGACCCATTCCCCTTTCTTCTCAGATTTCCAGGACTGCTAGACCCCCTCCCACAGATGACTGACGTCAATCGATTAGCCTTGAACAACACATGACGATTTTCAAAAGTAAACTCGGCAGCCTTTTAAATGATTTCAATTTGCAAAGTTTAATTTAAATTCAAAGAAGATGCTTACACTGCTTTACAGTAAATTCACCAATTACCTTTACTTGAAGCAATTCACATCACACCAGCTGAATCTGCTCGAACAAACAATTTGAGTCTTGATGCTTGATTTGATGATTGATCTCTTGAACTTTTGAACGCTTACAAATTTAAAGAGTTCAATCATTAGGTAAATTCTATTGTGTCAAGTAGATGATTATTGTTTTGTGCGAGCTCCACTTTTCCATCTAGGCCCGGCTGATTCAGTTGTTAGATTTCTACCATTAAACCATCAAATGGTACTTAACACTGCACTAAAAAAGCAAAGGGTAGCAGGGTTGGCGCAGTGGTGAGAGCGCTCGGCCAGGTGTATGTGGGCTGAGTTTGTTGTTAGTTCTCGTCCTTGCTCCGAGGGTTTTTCTCCGGGTTCTCTGGTTTTCTTCCCTCCTCAAAATTCCACGCAAAATTCCAATTCGACCAGGATAGAGGACCCGCATGAAAACCAACTAAGGCTGATATAGTAATTTAACTTAATTTTATTTTAAATTTCAGTTACAAATATGGCAAAAACAACAACTAAATGCTGTACATGTAAACGTTTTAACAAAAGCTAACAAGCAGTTCAAACTATAGTTTAAAGTGTGCCAGTAAGTTCAGCGGAAACTCTGAGCAAGAGAGAGGATGTTTAGGAACGGAAGACGAGAAGCAAATACAATACAAACAAGGCAGGCAAAAGCGGTAACAAAGGTACCAAGCTCATTATGCGCGAACGTGAGACAATGAGGCTAACAAAAGAACAGCGTGCATAAGCAGCGGAGCAATGAAGCAAACTAAACTACAGCGTGCACAATGCATGCTATGCGAGCTAATGGCGGGAACTGAACAACAATGCTTCTTTCTTCTGCTCCCCTTTTACTTGAAGTAGATGAAAACATAAGGGAAACTTAGGCTGCAGATTGGTAGTAAACAGGCAGATACAAATAGCTAGAGGTCAATGCGTAAGTTAACTTTTTAAACATAGCTGGGCACTAGTGGAGATTCAAGCACGGAGTTCGTAGGGACAGTTAAGTAACTGCCCTTGAGGTAACCCGGGCGACGAGTTGGACGGCTTGACCGGTGTGGACCAGATGAGAAGGCAGACTCCGAGATAGGGGCCAGACACGCTTCCGCCCAGGGGAGGAGAAGACTCAGGCACGGGAGGAGTGTCAGTCTGAGGAGAAGAGGACTGTACCCGAAACAATGCAAGGGAAGCCTCTCGGTAATCGCACGGGTCTAAGATGAGCCCACAGCACCTCCAACTCCGAATGGTATAAATCAGTCAAGGCCTTGTACTTAATGGTGCTATTGGTGTAAAGACCCACTCCGCCATGGACACCGGATTTTCGGTTTCAGCCTCAGTACAGCCTCAGAGGCCTGCCATATGAGTTTAATTAAAGCCATCTATCTGGCTATCTAGCGAGCTTTCTAGGAACTAAAGCCGGAGCAGGGCTCGGAGTACTCTAGGGGTAGGAACGTGAGAGTGTTCCTCGTCAGCATACCCACAAGTAAGAGGCTCTTTGTTGATATCGTCGGTGTTGTGACGGCGAGAAAGATTAGACGTGGCCTCTGTTAGGTGAGGAATGCGATAACATTCAGACAGTTTGACGCGATAGGAGGTAGAACGCCAACCTCGCTCCCAGGGTCTCTCATCTTACCTCCCCCTGCGGCGAGCGAGTAGAGAGCCTGGTTGGGTCTGGTCACGTGCCACTGACAGTTGAGAACATCAGGGAGGGGTCCTCTATAATCAGCGATTTGTCGCTTTGTGGAATTCAAATATCGCGCTGCGACTTCTGGTACCCGCGCCGTTTATCAATATTTAGTTTTCAGGCTGAAATTTCGAATAATAGAGAGGTTAAGCACAACGTTTACGGCAAACGGCAAACAGCAAAAATGAAACTTTTACCCGTCTCTCAGCTGTGTGTACACCAGCAGTACAGTGAAATTATTTGTATTTGCAATGAATAGTAGGAGACGTTATTCTATTTTTAGGTGCTTTATTCACGGATTAGGAGAAAAGAACTCAAAATCAGAAGTTATCAGTTTGCCACTTGCCGTCTGCATACTTGTCCAGTACTCTGACAAGTTTATGCATAGCATTGTATTGTATTATATCCACATGACAATAGTTTAATAATACAATACAATTGAGAACGATGCAACACAATAGAATACAATACAATGCTACGCATAAATTTGTCAGAGTACTGGACAAGTATGTAGAAGCGAAATGAACGCAGCTTTTCTCGGAGGAAGACAACAAACCGTCAAGGTCTACGTGCACGGACTCGACAGGAGAAGGGGAAGGAGCAGAAAACTTTGGGGACGGCTTGGCGGCTTGAGTTGACTCGGAGGAGGGCTCTGTGGGAGATTCAGAACAGTGAGACGTGCTTGGCATAAATTGCCATTGTTACGGACAACCAAGGGCTCTTCGATATTGTTAGTCTCAGCTTACCGCCAGTGGATTGGACGAAACAGGTCTCGGCCAGGTGTGAGTATATTTGAGGTGACTGCAAGAGACCAAATCCATACCGTATGGATTCGACACTTGCTATCGAGCCCAGTATGATACGGGGCTCGATGGCAAGTGTAGAATCTTGGAGCAGCTCTGAGAGGGCATCAGTTTCAAATAACTCACCCAGCTAAACGATGGTGTTAGTGTTCGGGGCGCGAAGGAGGTGGCAATCTCTGACAGCGTAGTGGGTTTTGACTTATAGGGAACAACCATAGGATGCCACGTCACACCCAGCGATGATGATCTCACGTTTAGCAGGTGGACTGCAATGTCGTTGGAAGTCATGGAAGGGCGTTCCAGCCAGTATATCAACATCAAGATCCTCGACAACGAGAGCTTCCAGAGTAAGAGATCTGCCATGACGAATCAGAGGAAGGCAGGTCTCACCAGCAACAGTTAACGGTGTACGACCATCGGCCTGCAAAGCGGTCTGAGAGCTTTTAGTCACCTTAGCACCAACGTGTCTAGCTAGGGAAGTTCTCGTCATATTAGTTTCTGCGCCAGTGTCGATCAGTTGTAAGACATAAGGAGTGACTGGGAGACATTCACGCGATGAGTGACAGAAGGTTCCATGGTAGGTAGGACTCCAGAAGAACAGTGCTGCATATTTGAGAAGGCTTCAGTTCAAGGCTGAGCTAGTCATAACTGCTCTCATCTAATTCAATACCGGCCGTTTGGCGAATCCTAGACATGAAGCGACAATCAGCCTCGGGCAGAAGCTTGCTACTGCTGAGGAAATGAGACTAAAAATCTGGGAGGCCACCTTACTCGCAGAGAGGACAGGACTTGACAAAGCGTAAGACCTTGGACTCATCACTGGTGCAGAGCTCGTCAAGTAACGACTCAAGACATCTCGGGCTTCACAGAGGCCATAGTTATGCAGAGGCCAACGTTCTAAACGTATCTCGGTTCCATAACGCCGTTTCACTGTGGAAGGCTGGTGTGGAGTAAGCGTAACCAGTTAAGAACAACAAAATTTTCGAGGGATGGAGATAATTCTTCGTCAGTGTCAGGAATGTCGCTATGATCAGTGATTCCGCTGGATGCAGTGAGCAGGTTGTCCTCAGTAAAGGCCATTAAGCTTTGGAATAATTCCTCGGGACGTTGTCCAGGCTTCATAGAAATCTTCGCGAGGTCCAAGACACGGGATCCGGTTAACCGCAAGCCATAATGCTGTCACCTCACTTCATCTCACTTCAAGATAATTTGCTGTTATCAACTGCGTTGATTATGTGAATTGGCCACCGTAAAGAGATTCGAAAGCTGACTTTTCGAGTGTTAGCCCTCCTTCGGAGCGAATCGAGGTATTGTGGGTCGTGTGTGGTTTATCTGATACAGAAAGATGGAGCTGCGCTATTGGTTGGTGCTGGGTAAGGCGAAAAACAACAGAATAAATTAGTTAAAAAGTGCTCGATACCGTGAGGATTAGGAGTGCGATTTAAATTTTTTTGTTCTTGAGTTTTGGGGCTTTCCGTGCTTCCTTGATGAAGGGAAAGGCCGCAGACTGCGTTATGTTGCTTAGAATGACTGGGGTCTCGCAACTGGTTTAGATGCGTTTTTGTCGTCTTTCTCTACGTCACAAAGGTGTTGTCGGAATCGGTCGCCTAGTCGTCTCCATGTTTCGCCGATGTATAACATTTGCAAAGAGATAAAATAAGATAAGGTAAGAACTTTATTAACGTGTCAAAATCTCTAGCGTACAACCGTGCGCTAATTGGGGACACCTAACTACCTAGTGCTAAAATTACTTTAAAAATTACAAGATATGAAAT
>Ga0126343_10000917_pt1 | contig 12738 bp, 8 predicted proteins | sample Cyp2metagenome_FD_92531 | JGI IMG/M metagenome (GOLD analysis project Ga0126343, IMG submission 92531) | Coral microbial communities from Lord Howe Island, Old Settlement Bay, Australia - Cyphastrea 2 metagenome | ecosystem: Host-associated > Invertebrates > Cnidaria > Coral ... | reverse complement strand
TTTCGACTCAGACCTCAAAGGGGCGTGACATTATAACCACGTGACATTTACTCCGATCGCTAAAAATTTTATGTTATATTGTAGATTGATCTATATGTTATCCATTCTATGTGTTAGACTTACCATAAAAGTAAAGGTGCGGATACCAGAGAGCTTCAAAGTAGGATGGTACCCCCCCCAAAAAAACTGGGTTGAGTCACCTTAATATTCTGGATTGCACCAATTTCAAATACGCGACCTATAACTGTGAACGGCTTTGAGAGCATCTAAATACCTAAGGAAAACAGCATCTGCCATGATTGATTATACTATAAAATAGTTTTTATTGCATTTTTCACCTTTCAATTTATGTTTCCTAATTATATGGCAAGCATTTTACAAACGAGTACCAACAAACATTACAACATTTGAACTTGTCCTTATAGAAAGTAATAACAATAATAATTATTGTTTACTACACTCTCACCAATCTTCGAAACTATTTACATCATTTACAATGTACATTTGGGCGTTGACTCCACAGTTTATTTTATACAAACTATATATTCCCTTCAATAGTGATTGTCACAATGTCAAAATTTAAAGCTGCTTACATGTAGTCCATCTCCTAATCAGCAAGGATTACAATGTTGTAAATGGGCGTCTGGAACAATGTTTCCACAATTCCTTTTTTCAGCAAACTTACAAGCTGACTTATACATTTGTTTACACCAGGAGCTTTCTTTAAGACTGGACACTGGGAAATGATTTTGCATGCCTGGTTTGATCATCTAGGTGAGAGCTTTTCTTACATAGACATTTAGTTCAAAACGTTTTGCCCACCTATGAAAGCCAGTTGCTCTCCTACAGAAAGTTAATGAAATCTCCGGATCACACTTTCTACACCAACTTGGGTTTATTTCATTTTAAACTCTGTAACACCTGATAAGAGTTAGTTTTTCTTTGGCTGTTCATTTTACTTTTTGCTGCAGGCCTGGACACAGCTTTTGTGATACTGGCATATAAAACTCAAAACATAACTACCAGGTACATGTGAGGTATTGATGACTTAAATGAGCACTAGCTATTGAAGCTGACCATTCTGATCAAGTGATTCACTGACTTATAAACTCATTTGACTCATAAGTCATAAGAAAACACAGTCAGGACAGTATCCCGTATATATCCCCACAGGTTTCATTATCATTTTCAGAAGAACGGCAACTGGTTTTTACAGCATGACATTTTTTTTGGAAGTGAACTTCTTTATAAGAAAAACTACATGTATCCCCTGGAAGGGTCAACCCAGGCGGGCAAAAATCGTCACATGTCAACTTGCGCAGTACCCGTCCCTTAAAAAAATCCCAGTGTTCCAAAACACATTCAAACTCTGCTCTAATACCTCACTCACAAAAAGAACACTTAAGACACAAATTTCAGTCAAGGATATACAGTATGTTGTTGTGAAATTAACTGGCAACTGGGTCTAATCTAGCTTCATCTCCATTCAGAGGCAGATCTAAAGTGACTCTAAAAAGTGGAGCGGGGTGAAGTGGACCCACAATGAATGTGGGCTTTTCACTACTCAAAAAAAAAGACGAATGCCAGAAACACTGTTAGTTATTTAGGCTTCATAATTATCCTAGGATGGAGGGCTCTGGAGCGCTAGATCTACCAGTCCACTACCACTACTCAATTACATTGTACATGTAGTCCTCATTAAGACATTTTGTTTAAAGCGACAGAAGTGCAGTGTGACACATTGGGCACTTGTTCTGTACATTAAGCCATTTGCGAAGACACAAGCTGTGAAAATAATGTTTGCATGGTGTCACTTTAGCAGCTTTCAACTCCTCCAAGCAGATGGAGCAAACATCTGCTAGTTCGTCAATTTCCTTTTCAGTTGCTGATGGCAGCGAATTCAATTTTTGGTTCACTTGGTGCCGCTGTTTAAGACTAAGCCATCCTTCCTTGGCTGGTGTCCAGATATTGAAGTAAAGGTGGAGTAATGCCATGACAATTTGAAAAAGTGTCCATTCTAAGCTGAAGTCAACGACTCTGTAGAAAAGAACAGCTGAGATGACAGCAAACTCGAACACTTTGCAAGAACCATTAATAAAGTACACATAGTCATCCAAAGCCTCCCAAATTTGAGTTTGTTGCGATTCGTAAAGATACAAGAAGTACAAAACTAAAGCAGCGACTATTTGAGCTATGGTGATGACGTTAGGCGTGATGAACGGGATCTTCTCTTTAAGGAAATACAAATTAAGGGCCAAATAAATGGATGCCCCTAGAAGTAAAATGCAGAATGACAAAACCCTGAAGTGTTTGCGGTAAACTATGCTTGGCTGTGATGCAAGGCCCAACAGAACTGGCTCAGCTATTTCAAACATTGACCTCACCAGCGCTGAAATAATTAAATAAAATATCAGTTCCAGAAGAACCAGTTTTCTACTAATCTTTGAACTTGAGAGTCCAGTGTACAGACCGAGAAAAAAAAATCCAAAACCTTCTCTCAGACCATCAGGAGAGCTGTAAGGGTCGCCAGGCGGAGCAATGTTGTCCTCATGATGATAACGCTTGACTATGTTCAAAACATAACCTGCGAGCCTGTAAATCACAAAGCAACAAGATGTCATTGACAAGACAGAGTTGCATGTTAAGGCCATAGTCAGGTTAAACAACTGCAAGGCTGTTAATGTTTCACTAGAAAACAGTAAAAAAGTTAAACTGTTGTAGAGAAATAACACAAGCCATAATGTCATCATACACAGAGGAACTTTGACCCTTCGCCAGTGGAACACGACAGTGACAGTCAATCCATACATTCTGTACATCCACTGCATGATATGAGCTGACGTAATGAAATGGCAGACGATGTTGTGAATACATTGGTAGATGCTCATTAGCATCAAATAAAATGCATAACCAAAGCATATACACAGCCACAAAGGTGGATCTTCATTCTGGTTTGTAGATGACAAGTAACGCAACATAACAGGGAATGCCGTCAATGAAAAAAGCACTGGCTTGATGGAGCTATATAATCTCGAGTACAGCACTAGCGATGTCAAATACACTATCCATGCCCCACTAATCATTAATAGCAGCAATATAGCACCATCTTCAGCGATGAGGTTCACTATTCCTTGTTCTTCCAAAGCATGGTAGAGGTTCAAGCTATTGTATGCATTCAAGAACAGCATAAATGTCACAACTGTGATAAACAGGGCTTGACTGTAAAAATTAACCAGTTCATCTCGGCCCAGCAGGGCAAGTCCCAAAAATATCACAATTCCTGAAATAAATTCAAAAAGTAACATAATTGATAAGTATTTTTTTACTTCAAACATACAGCAATGTCTTGATATCTCAGCTATATTTGCAGAGTATACAGTCGAACCTCGATCATCCAGACCTCGATTATCTGGACTATTCAATTATCCAGACTCTCTTCTCTGGTCCAATTTTTTCGTGAATATTAATCAGTTGTGATTGTCGCAAACAGCACAATAATCCTCTCAAAAGACTGTTGAAACAGCGTATTATCCCGTACACTTTTCAAGATTCGCAAGTGCGAAGAATTATTCTGATGCGTTCAGCTGATGCTGATATCTGATTGGCTCGATTGTTTTGTTGCCAAGGAAATTCCATGCTTGAGTAGTTCCTTCCGCGTGGGATTTTCACATGAGCGATCGATCGCAAACCCAAAGCAACGAAGCGAAAGCAACCTGTTCTATCGATTAATTATTATTTAACCTTTGGATAAAGGGGAGAAAGGAACAAGCGAAGGATTAAAACGAAATTTCCTGAAGCTGGCCGATGATGAGCAGTTAGATAAAGCCCTGTACGCCTGGTTTATTCAACAAAGATTTACTGGGACACGGATTTCAGGTTCGCTTCTTTAAGAGAAAGCGAAACATTTCTCAACACAGTTAAACACAGAGGCGACCGATCGCGACTTCAAAGCATCAACTGGCTTTTGTAAATACATACAGGCTGTGTAGATTTCACAATTAAAATGATGTTTTCCTTGCTCTTTACCTTTTGTTTACAATTCTATCTAATTAACATTCATATTTTCGATTATCCGGACTCTCGACTATACGGACTTTTTACTGCGGTCCCAACATGTCCGGATAATCAAGGGTCGACTGCAGTCATACATAGACCTGGGCATCATCAGGGTGCCAATCAATGGACAGGTTACATCATGTGACTTAATGTTTAAGCCAATCATGAATGGGAAGATATTTGATGGACAAGAATGTGTGACAACGCCTACTGGTAGATCCCAATATTGACACAACTATCTCAATTCATTTCCTTAATGATCAGGGTATGCAAGCCCGCACTTGAAATTGAAACATCAGTCATTGTGAGACATTTTGTGTAAGGTTGTTTTCTCATCCCAAAAAAGCAAGACAACTCTTCAAGCTTTTTAAGACAGGAACGAACTGGAAGATTGGTAGTTAAAAATTCGCCAATATGCAAAACCTTTACTCTGACAACGAAGCAGACATTTACGACAATTAATAGCAACATTACATACAGCAAATTACAGTACATGTGGCAAAACTGATCATCTGCTACCATCTGTCGTTTAATAATTCGCATGGCACCATTCCTACTATGACATGAAAACTTAAGAGAAAACTAAAAGAACTCCGATACTTTGGCCTCCGATATGTCGAACAACAGGAGACGTCAACAAAGACAAACCTGGCCTGGACAATTACAATCTGAATCACCAATGCAAAACACTATAAACTGCAAAATCAAGTGCAACAAAAAGAAATCTTACCTAAACACTGCATAATTCTTCCATATGGCGTCCAGTCGCTGTACTGTTTGAGATCAAGACAGAGTAACCATTCCAAAAGAACAAGAAACGGTACGCGAAACAGAAATTCGCTATACTGCGCCATATTTCCCGGAAATCGAAATTACTGAAAAAAGTAGTTTTTCATGGTAGAAATGGTACAGTTAATCTGATTGGCTGACATGAGATCAAGCCAATGGATAATGTTTTTATATCAAGACACGTACTGATAGTACAGAGATCATGATTGGTGGTAGGTTAACCAATGGTGGTAGAGGAAAGAAATGAAGTATGGAAATTACCCAAAGTTCATCGCTTTTGTGCTTCACGCTTCCCACACGTTGAAACTATGGCGGCTGCAGATGTCGAGTTACCGACGCAAGAAAACTTGAATGGCGAGGTATAAAGTTTACGTTCTATTTAATTTCTATCTTGGTGATTTGAAGTGTGTCACTTGTTGCTGGTTTTAGTGTTTGGTATTCACTTTTTGTGATCGTGTGGGACGTAAGTATGTAGCGGTGCTTACAAGCACAAGGTTGATCTTTCATGATCATCATTCAAAGAACTGTAGTCCTGTTTTAGTTTGTTTGCGTTTGTTTATTAGCTACTTTCTTAGGTTATTCTCGTGAACTTTTAATGTGAAATTTAGAGGAGTCTGCTGAATAAAGCTAAATATAATTTCTTCAAGCGAATGTATAGCTTTTATATTAATAGTTAGTTGTGTTCTGACAGGACTGATCAGACACATTTCTTATTACAAAACAGTTACTCTCGTCGATGTCCCGCCAAAGTAAAGCTAAGGTTAAGTTCTGCTTTCTGAACTTAAACTTAAACAAAGCACATTAGCATGACAGCATAGTTATCTCATATAGATGTTCCCTAAATTATATAATTTAATGCATATGGTTAAGTTCTACTTTCTTATATAACTTAAGCATAATTAAAGGGTAGTAACATGGTGACATTTAAGCTTGAACTTCAAAACAGTTACTGTCATTGATGTCTCCCCATATGAAAACTTATGTTAACTTCTGCTTTCTGAACTTAATTTAAGTACATTTGACATGCCAGACAGACTCGCATACAAAAAAATATGCACTGGATATTCAAAATCTACATAGTCATGGACACCTTTATGTTTTTGGATATTGCTTCATGATCCTGGTTCATGGATTTTATTCTTTACTATACCCAGTTATACCCAATTGCATAATTAGCCAATCAGATGCCCAAGTCTGCTACATGTACGTGACATGTACTGTCTTAATTTTACTGATGTAAACTTACTGACCTGGCTGACTTTGGGTGTGGTAAATACCAGGTTTACATTGCACGTTTTTGGGTACCTTTGACAATATACCAGACTTGGTTGGTCTTGCCATGGGTATTTCCCACCAAAATACAGGAAAGTACATGTACATGTTCCGTATCTCTACCAACCTTGCTTGATACATGGCCAAGTTGTACCAAAAAGGTAAAAGAAGGTATAATAATACTAACCTAGCTGCATGTATACGTAACACAGCTTTGAAGTTTATGTTTATGTTATAATCTAAATGTATTGCGTTATCACTACATTTGACAGATTGATAAACCGTCTGAAGACAAACTGAACAATGAAAATGATGGTAGTCAGAGAAGAAGAAGGAAGCGAGGATTTGATGTGGGTCCTGGTGGAGGTGGGTTGGTCTTTGTAAAAGATGCAAAAGTATTTTGTGTCTCCAGCAGAACTTGCCTGTATTCTCCTCGATAATTATATTTTTCCAAAGCAAGCTTTTTTTACTAACCTGATGCACTGCGCTGTTCATTTTATTCTTGAATTTTGCCATCTGGCATACCAGTCATACTTTGTTGGAGATAAAAGCTAATGTTTATTGCTTCAAAACTGAAAGAATGCATTTATCTTAGTTTTCAGGGAAGTAGGAACTTACTGTTCATGCCCAAAGTAGCGTTGTTTCCTAATTGAAAAGGCTTTAGCAGTAAAAAGGCACTTCAGTAATTTGACTGGTTAAATGTTTTCACTACATTTTTGGCCTGTGAATTGATGACTTGAATCATGACTTTGTTGAATGTTATAAACACTTAGACGTACCAAAACAATTTTTTTGCAACCTCATTATTTTTGGAAGAACTGTTGTCGCTCTTTTTACAATGATATCAGTTTTAATGGTGTTTTTACACAGATTTATCCAGCCCATGGCTTTTAACAATCCTGTCAAGCAAAAACCAAAACTTTAAGTTTATTACCTGCTCACTACCCATACTATATGAGTAACTGTGCTGTAATTCAGCTATTTTATTCCAGTTGATTGTGTTGATACAGTGTAGATGTATGATAACATTTCTGTTTCCTTTCTTTCTTTTTTTCTCTTTCTCTGTTTTTGTCTTTTGCATCCAAATCAAGTTAGTCCCTGCAGCTTTGGCTTGATGCCAGGATAACGAACATCGTGACATTGACTCGATCTTTGGTGGTAAAACACATCTGTGCTGGTTTAGAGTAATTTGTACCTGTAGTGAAATATACCATTTCCTTCTTGTGTTCCACCCTATGAACATTACTTTTGTCCAGGAGACTTTTTCGCCGTATGCGTTCACTTTCTTGAACTGCATAAAGGTAATTATTTATTTCCTGAAATGTGCGTTGCACAAAAACAAAACACACTTTTGATAGACTGGTAAGCATAAATCATTATATGTTTGATTTAAAACCATCTATCGGCTGGTAGTTGTCAGCGTAAGTTTTAATCTTACTCTTCTCAAGCGGGGGCACAAACAATCGGCAAACAGAGATTCCTTCACTAAACACAAAGATCTTGTTAGATCATCAGTTACTTTGAAGTGCAATTAAGACATGGTAATTAATCAATAGATTCCCCAACATCTGGTGCAACATCTGGTGCAACAAATGGCGATGCAGAAGACCAGCCTATTGACGATGGTTCCAAAGGAGAGCTTGTAATTGGACCGGGTGCAGGCGGCATGCAGCCACGCCCCTCTGAAGTTAAGAAAGCTTTGCCCCCTCTCACGTATCAGCAGGAGGAAATGCTCAAGAAAGCTAAGAGATATGCCATGGAACAGTCTGTGCAACAGGTTGGCCGTTTAAAAGTCTTTTACCGTATAAAAATGTGCATCAAGCTAGTAGCTGCTGACTGCATCACTGATTGCTATGTGCCTTTCCAAAACAGTACTCAGGAGTGTATCTCAAAATTAATATTCTTTTTTGTGTGTATGTATTTGGTTAACTCTAACTTAACAGTGAGATGTTGATGCAAGTGGGTAGGACAGGGTTGTCAGAATTTTTTTAATCAGACAGCTTTATTGATAGAGTACATTGTTGACTTTTGCAATCTTTTTTGAAAGAATCAGGCAAATACAAGAGCAGAATACCTACTGTAGCTGAAATTATGAAGTAGATGGCATTTTTCTCTTGTAGTCCCGTAGTGTGTATAGAATGGTTTTCAGTCGAGTGTCGTAAAACTCAAAACCGAACAATTACTTACCAACTAGTTTACTCTTGAAGGCAATCTCAAACTGAAGTAAAACCAAAGCTAAAGTACGGCCATTTTCATCTAAGCGTGGACATGTGACAGAAAAACATGTTCTAAATGGGCGCAAACATGACAAGCTTGGTAACCAAACATTTGAAGTTCTACAGCTGTTAAAACGAACGGTTTATAGGATACCTTTCACATATTTCACTTCATTGTCGCATAGCCGCCATCTGAATCACCTCATTTCTGAAATCCTTGAAAGAGGAATACCTGGTTTGAAGTTTCGGCAGTATTCGTGTATCGAAAACATATCAACAAATTCGAAAGCTTTCCAACTTTGGCGCGAAAGTTTGCTTAATGGCCGTACAACTTCAAATGTTTGGTTACCAAGCTTGTCACGTTTGCGCCCAGCTAGAACATGTTTTCTCTGTCACGTGTCCACGCTTAGATGAAAACGACGGTAATTATTGTAATTACTTTCAATTGAAAGCCGTCCTAAAGACATTTGTTTGGTGTGGTTTGCAGGTGCTAGCAAAACAGCAAGCTCTTCAACAGCAACAGATGTCTGCACTGCAGACAGCTGCTCAGCGACAAAGAGCTCTTGCCCTGATGTGCAGGTATGTGATCACCAACCATGTCTTCCTGATAAGTGTACAGCTTGATTCACTGACAGAAGAATGGCTTGCTAAGACCATGGCAGGTTTTACTTATTTGATAAAATGTTTTGAAGGACTGAGAGAATTATCATGAGTTCGTTAGTTCAGAGCTACATGTACAACTGATGAGAGTAGACTGAAAACCTGTAAGAAACAGTAACACAAGTTACAAGTAACTGCCATTTTGTCGCAAACTGGAACTGTTAAGTTGTCTTTGAAGTGTTTATTAATTTTAATGCCTTTTTTTTTAGCAATTAGTCAGATTCAAACAGAGAAAGTGATCTCTGCCAGTAACTCATACACTCACACATTCACACTCATCAGATTTTTCCTCTAATTTGCCAGTGAAACTTATCTGTTAATAATAATTATGAACAAATCAAACTGTGTCATTCTTCCATGGTCAACACTCTTATATACTTTAATGTTTCTGATGTGTACAAGAGTGCAGAAGGTTGCAAAATATGCTCATGTTGTCAAATATATCCCATTCATAAGTGTTTAAATATTTTGTATTTTGCTCATGCAGGGTCTATGTTGGAAGCATCAACTTCGAGCTGCGTGAAGAACATGTTCGACAAGCGTTCATTCCTTTTGGTCCGATAAAAAAGATTGACTTGTCCTGGGATCCCCTCACTATGAAGCACAAGGTGGGTGCTTAATCAAATACACATGTACACAAACAGTTAAATTTTCCAAACTTTGTCTACTACCTATTTACATTGCACATATAAATCAGGCAATGTAAGCAAGACAGAACCCAGCTTTTATAAAACTGAGCCAGCAAAAATGCAGCACTAGAGCATTCTCAGTCACCAGTCACATGGCCAGCAGCCATGCAAATTTATTATTGAGAAAAAAAGTGTTTACATTGTACACAAGAAATCAGTTCAACTCCCCCAAGGTTGATTTGGTACACCAACATGGCAGGTGTTTCATTGTTTTGGAACACCAATCTTCAGTCACTGGTACATGTATCTGGTAGTAGACTGAAGTACAGCTGTAAAGGGCTTCAGCTAATATTTTTCTTTACTTAGGGCTTTGCTTTTGTGGAGTATGATTTACCTGAAGCAGCCCAACTTGCATTGGAACAAATGAATGGAGTTCTACTTGGTGGAAGGAATATTAAGGTATTTCCCATACATTTTGGTTTGCATTAACTTTCTTCCATAAGTTTTGTCCAGTAACAGTATCGCTCAAAGGTAAGTTGACAGTCTCGACTCGAAACTCGATTCTTGATCCTCAAAGTTTTCAAGAATAGAGAATCTAGTTTCAAGGCTCTAGTTTCAATTTTTAAGGATAGAGAATCGAGTTTAGAGGGTCGAGTTTCGACAGACACTCAAATAATTTTTCGAGGATCTTGAACAGAGATATCGAAGAAACGATTTAATTCTCGAAAACAAAACATAAGCGATGGACAATTGATGCACAACTTCCTTTATTAACGGTAAACCCACTTTTGAATGTATGCAAATATTTTTTCATGTTGTACATTTTCTACACAAATGGCTTGCTTATCTAGAATGAAGCTGATAACTCAATGATGGCAAACTAACTTAACATCTATGCGTTTCATGTAACTTTTCCTGCCGGAGCGAATGACTTTTTTGGCGCGACTACAACCTGGAGCGAGTGTGTTGTTTTCATTTGTGCGACTTCAACCGGCCGCTCAGAATGTAGACAAAGGCTAATTGCGAAAAAAATATGTTAATCTTTAAGTACATTGTAACGAAATCCACCAGACATTTTGCCCCGTAACTAATTTTCTTGTAAGCAAATTCAGCGAGAAAAATTTGGGGAGAAGTTATGGACCTGAACTCTAAAATATATCTACCGGTAAAGAAAGCTGAAGTAATGCTTTGATTCAGACGTGTCAAAAGTTAATGGCGCGAAAAGTCCGAACGGTCTCGATAATTTCTCGAACGGTCTGTAACGTCTCGAAACTCATCTTGAGCCTCAATCCTCGAAGTTTTCGAGAATCTAATTTCGAGTTTCAAGTATCGAGCTTCGAGGGACTGTCAACTTACCTTTGAGCGGTACTGTATGGTATTTATTGGTAGGTACTGTAGACTAATGCTACATGTACATGTTTGTATTGCTGTTCTTGCTTTAGGTGGGTCGTCCAAGTAATGTTCCACAAGCAGCACCACTCATTGAGCAGTTTGAACAGGAAGCAAAGAAGTATGCAAGAATTTATGTTGCCTCAGTTCACCCAGACTTAGCTGAAGATGACATTAAAAGGTGATTAATTTTTTACAGTCTCTTTTGTTAAATCCCTCAATGAAGTATTGTTAAAGAGATCCATATCACTGAACAAAATAATGTTACACATCCAGTGGTGTCATGGTAAAGCAAGCAGAATATATCTGCAGTGAATTTTTCTAGTTGGTCCGTTTTCGTGCTCCAGGTTTCAACTGTAGGTTTTCTTTTTGGTAGCACTTTGTTTTCGGTAACTACATGCTAATTGCAACCAGCAATATTATGAAGATTACATATTTAACTTCAGGAACATAATTTGCTGTGTTGAATTTATTTAGTGATTGTTTCTACGTGAAGTGTAGGGAAAAAAAATTAAAATCTCATGTGCTTTTTTTACCCTTACTTCAGTGTATTTGAAGCATTTGGTCGAGTCCAGAGTTGTACTCTTGCTCCAGACACAATGCCCGGCAAACACAAGGGATATGGCTTCTTGGAGTACGAAAATCAACAGTCGGCAACTGATGCCATCGCATCTATGAACCTTTTTGACTTGGGAGGACAGTACCTTAGAGTTGGTCGAGCCATCACACCACCAGCATCTGCACAAGGCAGTAATGGCACTCTACCTCCAGCAGCTGCCATGGCAGCTGCCGCAGTGTCTGCAAAAATACAAGCTCAGGAACAAGGACTGGCAAGTACATGTAAGGAAAAGCTTGAGTCTTGATGTGCCCGTAACATCAAAATTTTTAATTTGTCTTTTGATTCTATATATCACCCAATGAACTTCTGCGAAAAAATGCTTCAATTTGGATGAAAAGCATTTTTTTTAGCTTTTTGAAAACACATTCATATTTTGGACCATTTTGGTGCTCCATTCTTCCCTTACATTGGAAAGAGTTCTGATGTACAAGATTCAGGGACACATGACTTCAGGTTTGACTGACTCTTTAGGCATTTCTTTACCTCGTCAAGTTTTGTTTTTCCTCATGTCCCCTACAGTAATTTTCTAGCCATTCCTCTCTTATACAGTAGTTGCTCCTACTATGTATTTTTGTTGACTTGGGGTTCCTGAACCTACGTCACAAGCTTCAGTCACGTGGCCAATTATGAGCATAAAAATTCATAAAATATTCGTGTTTTATCCAAATAATATTTTTGTTTTGACAGAAGTTCATTGCATGAATTATAGGATCAGGTGGGAAAATAAAACTGTTGATGTTATGGGCACTGTTTTAAAACCTTTTATTTACATGTATGGGAGGGCAAACACTACAGAGCTGTGTTTTTGAGAGGTTTCCACCATTATGGAAGTGTTTTCCACAAGGAAATGTCTAACTTCAAGAGGTGTCCACTCAAAAACAGAAGCCTCCACCTTAAAGAACTGTTCGTAATAATTATACTGACATACATGTTCTTTTCTATAATGTTTTCATTTTTCTATTTCCACTTAGAGAGGGCTCCACCGTGTAAATGTACTTTGTTTTTCTTTCTTAGTTCCAGCAATCACAATCGCTGGTAGTACAGTAATCACTTCCATTGTGGGTACAGCTGGCCTGGTTGCTTTACCAACCATGGCAGCTGGCACTTT
>Ga0126343_10000916_pt1 | contig 12739 bp, 5 predicted proteins | sample Cyp2metagenome_FD_92531 | JGI IMG/M metagenome (GOLD analysis project Ga0126343, IMG submission 92531) | Coral microbial communities from Lord Howe Island, Old Settlement Bay, Australia - Cyphastrea 2 metagenome | ecosystem: Host-associated > Invertebrates > Cnidaria > Coral ... | reverse complement strand
TTATTATTATTATTATTATTATTATTATTAAAATTAAAATTAAAATCTTGAGAGATTTCAACATCATTTTTACAGTGTCGGGCCCGATTTGAACTTTTGTTAGCACTGTCATGTCTTGACATAATCCCTACAGTTTTACATGTAGGTTTTTGTTGTAGCTACTGCGCATGTGCGAGTAGCTACTATGCTATCCTTTTGATGGAGAGAGTTGATTTTACAATTGTAGCTACTGCGCATGTGCGAGACTGTGAAACGTTTTGCAACGTTGCATTTCACCTCCTGGTTAACATAGTACATGGCCCAGCTTTCATGTCCCTTAAACAACGCGATAAAGCGAGCAACTGATTGTAACTAACATTTTATAATTTTACTTGCTAAGTTGATGATATTTGCAGAACTAAAAAATATTCAGTAGGACAACAACAAGGATTGCTCACACTCAAAGTTGTCGCGTCTGTGTTATGGCCTGTTTGGTAAAGAAGCGAGATGACTTGCTTTTGCTTAATACCCGGGACGGATAACTTGAAATCATATTGTTCATGAACAGGACTTTGAATTGCTCTAGCTTTAGGATGTCAGCCGTGGGAACTAATAATTATTGCCAGTCGCTCAGAGTTTGTCAGGCAGTTTGTTTACGATAAACCACAGATAACGGAGACACGAGAGGAAATGTTACAGATGTTAGTTTATACTTAATAGTACTTCCAGCTCAGAATACTAGGTGTAACACAAGTATTCTCTTTAAAAATTGGCTTCTATGCTCAAACATTGCCTGAGAAAGTGAAAATGAAACGGGAGTAAAGCGAAACAGGAGGCGTCACGCAACATGTCATCAAAGGTCATATCAAATCGCATTATATAAACATCCACAGAACAATGGTATTTTGTCTGTAGAACTTCAGACATTCACATGAAGGTAAATAAATATTTCAGCAAAAGACAACTATTATGACAGGCGAAGAACGTACTCCCAATCTTTGATTACTACTAGTGTAATATTATTCCACATGATTTAGCACGAAAAATTATTTTGTCCTTGCCGTGTGAAATTGCACGATTTTTGCACAAGCATGTGTTGAAGATCTAATTTTTCTATTGAAGTGGTTGATGCTTAAAGGAGCTAGGTCACGCTATTTTAGGTAATTTTGTTTAATTTTGCTTATTATGAGCTCCAAACGTCAAATTGGCAGACCAAGAGTCTTTCATTTGCAAAATCATGGCCACATAACAACTGAGAATGATTTTCAAGCTGAGTAAAATGATATCTTCATACACGTATAAACTGACATACAGTAAATTTGAAAAAAGGTGGGCCATCCACTTCAATCTGCGCCGGTTTTGTCTATCCATGTCGCTTCTTGGCTTTCCTGTGTTTTGTTAGAGTTCTTCTATAGTTCAGAGCCGTTATTTTGATATTTTAGTTAATTCTATGACTATTTGATCAGTGCCAAAATTCCCTGAAATTGCCTAAAATTGCCTGACCTAGCCCCTTTAAGTTTCATTTTTGTGTCTCAACAGTTTCAACAGTGGAGCGCGTGATTATTTAATAAAACAAAACCGTCCTTTATGCAAATTTTTGTTTATTTAATTAGCTTATCAAAATTTGGCGAAAACGAAAGTTTAAAATAAGAACCTTTTTGTTTCGAAACCTATTTCAGTGGTCTTAAAGAAATTTCTAAATGGTCTTAACATGTATGTGGTTAATTTATAACAAGATTTCATGATATCACAGGTTCGCTAAAATAGAGTATGTGATCGCTAAATTTTGTAACTCGCGTTGAACGAGAGAGATTGAAGATGAAAATGTTTGACAATTTTGCGGATTCCCATGGATAATTATGAACTAATTAAACCATTAAATGGAATATTAATCGATTAATTATTAATTAGTTGATTAATCAATTCTGGTGACCAACCTGGAAGGCTGGGCAACCTACTTGTCATGGTTAGGGGCCCGAAGGGCGCCTTGAAAATTTTACTAGAGCACAGCCTTGTCATCTACGGCAATTACACAAGAGTTATATCTTGATGAGAAAACGATGCCTCATGTTTATGTTATTGTTAGACGCATCTACGGCAGATTATTTTTGTACCTCATGAACAGCAAATCAGACATCACTTACACAAGGACCTATATCTTGCTGAGAAAACAATGCCTCAGGTTTATGTTATTGTTAGACGCATCTATGGCAGATTGTTTTTGTACCTCATGAACAGCAAATCAGATGTCACTTACACAAGGACTTATATCTTGATGAGAAAACAGTGCCTCATTTTTATGTCATTGTTAGCCGTATCTGAGTGCGCTGAGAAAAATCCATTGAAAATAAAATTTTGTAAAGATATTGTCGAGTCATAACCTATTGTTTAAGCCAAGCGTGGACCAATTTCAATGTTGCAGAATGTCAGTCATTTGTCAAATAACCGCTTAGTTTTACCTCAGATGCTCCTTTGCGGTCTGGGTGTGTACACTTGGGCCACAACATAAAAAAATAGCTGTATACAGCTAATTCAGGAAAAGCAGTCGTTCTATTAGTACCCAAGCGTACCCGCCCAGACCGAAAGTGTCATGAGTAAAAGCATTCATCCTCGTTCTATGGCATCTGCTAGGCTGATTTCAAACAATAGGGCCAGTACTTCAATGTTCGAGTCTTATCTAATCTGTAACTAAACAGTACATTGACTTAAATGACACCATTTAAACGTTTCTTTAGCTATTACCAAAAATACCCAGTGGTATGGGCGTGTAGGCCTTACGACAACCTTTTCTAAAATACCGGTACATACTAAACAGCACCCCGTTCACATATCAATGCAAACAAGAATGCAGTAGCTACACGCACGCATTGCGGGCCTATTTTAAACTGAGGTTTCTTGATTGCCAGTTTGCAGTAGAGGGTCATTTTGTATTAAAAAGAGAACATGAGATATTGGAAAAATTGGGGTTAGATGGAGACTGTGGCCCCTAACGAAATAAAATTTGATGAGAAGCATGTGATGTGACACGTTAACTAAAATAATGGTCTCATGCTGCTGGTCTGTTTCCTTTGGTATTCATTTGGTATGAAGTAATTACCACATGTGTTATCTACCATAATGTTAAGATACCTTTACATATAACCCCTCCGAAATCAGGATATCAGAAATAATGGGTCAATTTTAGAAATCATACAATGTATTTACCCAAGTCTATCCATACTAATTAATACTCAGCTAATGTATTACCAAATAGACTAGCAATCATCACAGTGGTTTTAAAAATTCAACAGTGTAATTCCTTACACATTTCTATCATTCCAACAAAATATGCAGGCCAAAGAGAACTGGCAACAGATTCTAGCAATTTTCCAACAGCTGCACTTTGATGGTCAACATTACCACACTTAATCAATTGAAGAGACCATATATGTATTGATTTTCTACAAATGCCCAACCATTGTTAAACCAGTAATGGTAATCCTTATGGCTCAATAGATTACCTTACTGTAGCAACAGAACAGCCTATCAGCTGCACCTGTACACTGTAAATTAAGCTGTAAGTGCTAAAGACTAAAAATACAAGCTCGGTGACCTCCATTTGTTATCAAACTGTGATGAGATGCAACTTTTTACCTTACGTTTTGGAAAATTTGAGGTTGCTCTGAACCTCCTCTGCAGAATTCTTTTAACTTTGCAAAACGTCCAACGTTATCATGCTCAGCACAATAATAATTATTCGATAATAAAAAACAGGGATTGTCGAGCTTAAATTGTAATTGTTTGGTTTTGGTTTGTTTGGTTTTTAGCGAGGCAAAATCATATACAAGTTGGCAGATCTTCTGACTGAACGCAAAGATCAGATCCTAGATGCCAATTCTAAAGATCTGGAAACTGCTCGTTTTGAGGGGCGCCTTTCAGCTCCCATGATGGCCAGATTACTTTTGACTCCATCTAAACTGGAAAACCTTGCACAGGGATTGAGGCAAATTGCTGATTCTTCGCACAATATTCTGGGTCGCGTGCTGAAACGAACGAAGATAAGTGATGGTTTAGAACTTAAACAAGAAACTGTTCCCATTGGAGTGCTACTAGTCATCTTTGAATCCCGTCCAGATGCTCTGGTTCAGGTACTACTTTTGCATTTGTCAGTATACTAAGAAGGTTTCATTATTGTATCTAAAAGTTCATGGGACTAAAAGATTAGAGTAGGATGTATACCTTAACCAAATTGACAATGTTAGGAGGAAATTCATGATTAAATTAATAAGAGGTCAGAATTGATAAATGGCTTTTTCATTCACCATTTCAAAATTTCATGGAAATTTGCCGACTACAGCCAGGCTAGACTGATAAAAAAGTAGTGAAAAGATTTCTGTAGAGGGTAGTGAAAAGTGCAATGTAGCCGGATGCATTACATGATAATTGAATTCATTTTCCCTCATGCTTTCAAGAAATAGTTTTCACAAAATACAGGGAAACATTTACCTCGTAGCCTTCAACATGAGTAAATAAGCTTTATAAATTTCAAGAACAGAATTTCTAGAACTAAGCCTTGTTACATAGGCAAAACTTTTCAAGGTTGTACTTTCTTTATGACTGATTGCGGCCTTTAGTTTCTGTGTATTTTATATTTACTGCTGGCGATAAATGGAATGCAGCTAAATATCTGATGAACAATAGAAGAGGAACAATTTTGCTTTATTTCAAACGCAAATTTTCATTTCACGGATAAACAAGAAGTAATCAAATAGTCGCGTCCAGTCACGGAATAATGCATCCTCATCTACGTCAAACCAATATACAATGCTATCGATTAATACAACTGAGGAGCATTTCAACGAGAGAAGTATTGAAGGTAGAGATCATTACTTGGTTGAAATTATATCCTACATCGACTGAGTACTGCCACCCCTGGGGGCTTTTAATTCACACAAAAAATAACTCTTACACGTGTTGAATGCCTCTGTTTTTTGTAAGGTTGCTGCACTTGCTATCAGCACAGCAAATGGACTGCTACTGAAAGGGGGCAAAGAAGCTTACTATAGCAACAAGTGTCTGCATAGTCTTGTTGAAGAGGCTCTAGCAATGTTCGTTCCACCAGAGACCATTAGTTTGGTAAGTTTATTTAACATATAGATTTTCCTAAGCATAAAAGGGGAGTTCCTGGGTCAGGTTGTTGGAAGCCTGATTAAGCTAACCGAGGATAAGCACCAGATAATTTCGATTTGAGTTTTGTTACATTGTGGTGAGGTTTTCTCTACATTGTTTGGCCTTCTGTTTCGAGTTTGACTAATCTCGAAATACCATCGCGCAGAATTCTATTGTCTTCTGTGACATTTACTTGCAGTGTGAAATATGTGACAAGTCTGGCGTAAAGAAACACGCATTCAGCACTATCTTTTGTCAGTGATTTCTTAGTGTCCCAGTGGGAATGCCCTTTGTTTGTTGAAAATAATTATTCAATTCTGTCAACTTTCGATCCGTTCGAATAGAATAAAATGTATACAAGGAAAGCTAACACTTAAGCCCACTCAGCTGCTTGAAACAACCTTCAACACAATGTTGAAACCAACAAGATGTCTTTCGAATGCTTTGTAAATGAAGATGGTTAAGTTAACTGGTTTCAACGCACAAGACACAATTGCGAAATTTATGCAAGCATAAAGGTCACTTATTACCCTCAATTAAATACATTAAAACAAAACTCGCTGGACCGTAAAATGTTAGCCTTCGTAGTCTTTAATACACTAAGTTTTCATTAGTCGTTTAGCCCGTGCTTTTTGCGTGCGTGCGTACTGATTTCCTGCTTAACTGAGGCAAAAAATTGCCATTGTTTATAGAGGCAGAGCAAAAAGTTATTAATATGCACGTGCGAGGTTCAAAATGAATCAGTTCAACTCCCAAAGGCCCTCAGGACGGCGAGGAATCAAAGGAAGAAAATGTATGTTCCAGCAATGCTGGATTTAATACTAGCTCTAGACATTGGATTAACTGCATATGTTGCATGAGCCCTTTATACCTTTTAAGAAAAGATATCCATGTGCAACCCAACGTGCTGACATCTTCATTTAGAAGAAAGTCGGTCTCAAAGTTATCATACAGCCATTTCCCATACTCAAATTTACCCAAAATAGGTCAAGTTGAACACAAAATTGACAAAGGTTAACAAGATGGTACCGAGTCAAAAATGGTTGTTATTTCATTATGAATTTGTTCTCTTTAAACCCTTTCCATATTTTATATACCAGTAGTTAAGCTGTAACAGATTAAACGTAGGGGGACCTTTCACTGTTGTGGCCATTTTTCTTTATTGTGTAAAGCAATTTGCCGTCTTGGTCTTTCTTTTGTCTCTGTCTGTGTCTTCATAATTCTTTATACCTTGGTACCCTTTTAATCCTGGGTTAAGGTTGACCGTCTTTGGAACAAGTTAACCTGACAGTAGCCCGCTAGTCAGCAGTCAGCTTTGAAAAACACGACCTTGATGAGCTCTAAACTTAAACCCGAGTTATGGTCATGTGAGACTGGCCAGCAAATACCTTGTTTGACAGCTGTCAATTGATGTGCATGTCCCATATCAAAGAAGGACAAGGCTGCATATCTCGTCCATCCTATTAGCTGTTGTATGGTGGCCGTTGTGCTACAACCCTAGACGCAAGCCATGATAACCTCATGGGTTTCCTTTTCTTCTCTATTTGAGTATGGGCCCCCGTACGAAAATTCTGAGCGAGACACAGGCAAGATTCTGGCCATAAAAATGTCTTGCTAATGAGCGAGACAGAACATGACGATAATCAGCCTGACAGGAGCGATAAAAATTGAACGATAACTGAACGAGAAGGGAGCGAGACATTTGTACCGCCCTGAAATTTTGACAAAAATCTCGACAAGAAACCAGCGAAATTTGAGCCATAATTTAGTCACACTAAGAGCGAGACCGGCTCTTTATAGTTATCGATGTACAACGGCAATCATTTTATACTCTCTGCAAATGACTACACATATAACCACCAAACATTGTATTAACAAGACTTGTTTATTTAGTTTCTTATGTCCACAATTTAACATTTTGGTTAAATCAAAATCGCAACTCCTCGATTCAGTGGCGTTCCTTAATCAACTGCAGGTGACAAAACGGAAAATACAAGTCTCAACCAATATCACAGTAGAGTTCCACTTGGAATGGTAGCCATTTATACGTGCAACAATTTGTATACTAATCAATTTTGAGTATGCTGATCTACTTGTGACAATGAGCTAACTAAAGTTACATTAGCTCACCTCGATGATCAAGCCTTGGCTACTTCCATATTTCTTGTGGTAGTAAAATTACACTATAGCTGCATTTAAGACGACTGGTGTTGTTAGAAATCCCTACATTTTAAAAATTCTCTCTTGAAGAACATCGAAACATTTTCCCCACAAACACGCCATCCATGCATGTTTACACCGATTACACATTCCAAAGAGCTGCTTGACACTGGGGAAGATTTCTCCCTCCAGCAAATCATAGAATTTCGAAAAAGTTGATGTTTTCCCAACACAAACAAAGCACATGAAGACACAGTGAGGCTTTCCCGCTTTCAAGCAAGTGGTTGAGTTCTTGCTTTTTGATGTAAACAGACGCAAAACTTGATATGATAATTCAGAGTGGACCAATCAAATTGAACTCTCCGGATTTTCTCAAAATTTATGACTTTAAAGGCCCTGGCAAACGAGGACACATTGTTGCAGACAAATTGTTGCCGACACAAGTGTTTCCCCGTTTGCCCACTTGGGCAACATTTGTTGCGGACACAAATTTTGTTTCTGATTTTGTTCAGAAACATTTTGTGTCCGCAACAAATGTTTCCTAGTTTGCGCAGCATAAGAAACATCATGAGCAACAATGTGTCCTTGTTTACCAGGGCCTGAAGATCAGATTTCAAGTTGCATTGTCACGAAGTGGTCACAGTTTTTACTGGCTCACTAGTCTTCACTATATAAGTATAAACACCCAAATCAGTTTAGTAGAAACTACGTAGATGAAAATGCCGAGGAGTTCTTTGGGGTACATTACGGGAAATTTAAAGCACATTGAACGGTATGTACGAGGTGGCATGGCATGGCATCTATCTGGGAGTTTTTCGTGGCACGCAATTTTAACACTACAAGGCCTCTAGCGAAGTCTGAAGACTGAACAAAAATGCAACGTGGGAGAGAAAAAGCTTGTTGAAATGAATCTTCTGAAGTAAAGGAATGATCCAGTGTTATATTTTCGTTTTTGCATTTAGCATACTTTATGGTACTGGTGCGAGATGACATGCCGATCAGCCGCTCAGCAAGATTATGGCTGATAAGACCTGACAAATGTCACGTCCAAATTTTATGCAAACACATTTAGCCAGATATTACAACAATAACATAGCCTAACAAGTGTCTCGGTAGTGTGGCGTAAGCGAATAAATTCTATTTGTTCTCTATCGTGCTAGTTCAAGCCATATTATCGGCCATAAACATGCCAAACAAATGTCTCTTCTAGTCATCCTAGCAAGACAAAATCCTTGTCTTGCTTTGTCTCGCTCAGTTCTCGCCACAAAAATAGCATTCTGGCTGAATTGGGCCATAATCTCGCTCAGTCAGGCCACAAATTTTCATACGGGGGGCTCTGCTTGGCTTCAGGCTGCTTAGCTTCGGGCCACCAAAGCTCCGCTATAAATTTAATGAAACATAATTAGAAAATACATCAATCATACTAGCAGATAAAGATATATTAGCCTTACATGTACCTGCCTTTACTTTTATGTGGAAGTTGTATTACAGTGGCAGGACGTTATCAGCATCATGTAAACCAGCAGTTTTATTGAGAACCAATGCACTTAAGAGCAGTACCCAGGAATAATAGTGACTTAAAGGTGCTTTTGCAGGTTTGAACTTGCATCCCAAGAGCCTTTTGAGGGAAACGTGATGGTAAGGACCTCTAAGGCTTTTCAACGCACAGGGTACTCGAACGTAATCACTAATGTATGTTGTTTGCACACTTTGCTTATGGTTCTTCTGTATTATGTACCCTTTTGATAGGTCAGTACTCGAGAAGATGTAAATGATCTTCTTCAATTGGATAAGTATGTGGACTTAGTTATTCCACGGGGTTCGAGTGAAATGATCGAGCGTATTCAAGCAGAGAGTAAAGGAATTCCTGTCCTCGGACATGCCGAGGGTATTTGCCATGTGTATGTAGATAAAGATGCTGACCTTGAAATGGCTACAAACATCGGTAAAGTATTTGTTTTATGTTTTATTTAAATATAGTAATTTAAATTTATTCCACAATAAATTGAGCAAGCGATCGCAAATGTTGGCAAAAATCTGCAAATATTTGTGCTGCCATCAGTTTAGAAAAGACAGAATAGAATAGCATGTAAAATATATACTTTATATATAAATTTACTTTTACAGTGTGACTACTCCAACCGAGGCCACTGGACATTATTCTCCACAAATGTAACAAATAAAAATCAAGGAGGTTGTAAACAGTAGTTTACAACAAATTATCCTTGTAATCAAGCTGTACATTACAAGGCAACAGAATTGTAGTCATTTGTTGGAAAATTATTGTTAACCTCCACAATATATAGTCGTTTAATTTGTAGAAAATTTTGTCAGGTGGCCTCGGTTAGAGTAGTCACACTGTAACTCTACAACATTATCAGTAAATGTGAAAATATTTATCACGAGATTTGAAGGCAAATGTAAATATTTTAGTTCTATTAAACTTGATAGTTCCCGGAAATTGGCGGTCTCATGCAATATGTCGACAAATCATCGTTTTTAACATATAGAGGGGACCTCTACTTGCCAAACAGAAAATCACAGGGAAATACTGCCTTGGATTTTGTGATTGTGTTATATATGCCTGTAAAACGTCAGGATCTGATTTTTGTTTTTTTAAAAAAATGTTGATTTTAGCAAGAGACAGGAGATGAAAGTCAGCTAATGAATTCCTTCACAGTATTACAGTAACGGCGTCGAACACACTCTCTAATCTTAATTACTACTAGTTTAAATTTATTCCATGAAAAAACTTGTCCACTATGAAGTTGTGTTATGGCTATTATGATAAAATACATAGAAAATGGTGGTCACCATGGTCTTTTTTGCGCAGATTGGGTGACCGTAATGATAACTATACGCTTCATGAAGTTTCCTTAGGGACCCTAGTAACTCTAGCGCTCATAGCTAAAAGAGGGAGGGGAAGGAAGAGGCAAAGCACACACGGAAGGAGGGGGCAAAGGAAGAACGCCTGCTATAAGACCCTCCATTAGCTAATAGTCCGTTAGCAGCTATGGAATAATGCCGAGCAAGCGTAGAAAGCGATCAACAACATAAATAGGATTTAAGAAGAATATATAGAAGGGGAAACGAATTCTTGAATTCTTCACTTTTTACCAGAAAGGATTGCATTTATCCAGAGTGCATTGCGCCAATTTTTACCAGAGGGCATGGCGTCACGCACAACTCAAGAATGTCACGCCATGGAACCGTCGTCCTTTTTGGCTTAGATTTCAGGAAGGTGAAGGAAGTTGCTTTGATTTACCGGCAAAGTAATGTGAAGGCGATCGTGCTTGAATTTCGCAAATGTTAATTTTGTTCCTTATGCAGGATGGGAAAGTTTGTAAATCTGCACGATTACTTGCGACATCTTAATCTTATACTTAGTATGTCATTCCTTCGTGATCCTTAGTACTCTCACCTCCTTGATCGAATTCTTCAATGAAGAAAAATCGTCGTTACTAAAGCCCGTAGAATAAGTGAAACGAACGGAAACCGTAGAACGTGCTAATTTCATATATGCTGCGATCTATTCCTTTTCACCTAAACATAAATTTAATCCAAAGTAATGCATTTTCACACGTCGCGATGGACGCATACTCGTCTCAGTCTGTCAACATTCAAGAGATATTTTATGCGCACCAATAAGGAATTTACAAGTTAGATTTCTGCTTCAACAATTTCCACATCTTGCGATTTTCGCGATCTGGTAAAAGAGAGGTTGATGTGAATAGCTTCATGTCCAAACATAGTTCAGATTACAATGATTATCAGCATCTGGGCAAAATACCTTATGTAATTTGAGGTTAACAAGGGGTTGACAGGCTTAACACGACTCCCACTGTTTCATGATGTGAACGTCTGTGACCTTAAGAGCTTAGCTCTAGTATGTCTTTTAGAGATTTACCTTTCCTGTAAGAAATGAAAGGTGGCTCTCTGTATATTTCTCTCAGCAATGGATGATTCTCTATTAAATGCCACTTGCTCATTAAAATAGATTGGGCACTGATGGATTGTACTGCGTGACAAAAGGCATTAATTCGCTTTGCACTCTTTTCGGTTTTTGCTCAAGTGCCGACCCTCTGTTCGTGAATTTGACTTCTGCGAGGACTTTATTAACCAGGTAAGTCTGGATAGCCTCAGACACGCAAATTCGATATCAAGTTACAAATACTCTCTTCAAATTTTGTCTCTGAAGAGTTGGTTCTTAGAAGCCTGAGCACTTCGCCTTTTATAAGGAGCGTGACAGGAAGTGTAGTGCGTGTATTGAAACTTTTCGGTGGGTTTAAAATGCATGCGGATGTCAAAGATTGAATCTTTGTGGAATCTCTCGCCTTTGAAAATAGTAGTGTCTAGGAAATTTGCTTCTTTGTCAGATACATTCTGTATCTCAGCCGTGAAAGTTATGGTTGGGTGATGTCTGTTTGCTTCTATGATGAACTGGTCAATTTCCTCTTTCTTTGTGTCCCACAGGGAGAACACGTCGTCAATGTACCTTTTCCACTCAAGGAGTTTAATTTTGCTCTTGTTGATAATTTCTGTTTTTACAGCAGACATGAAGATGTTCGCAAAAGAGACCGCAACTTTTGTCCCCATCGCAGTGCCGTGAGTCTGCAGATAGTTTTCTCCTTTAAACTGGAAAGAATTTTCCTGAAGTATAAGTCTTAGTAAACCTGCAAGAGAATGAGTGGGAATGGGTGTATCATTCTTATAGAAGGATTTGTTTGCTTCGCATACGGCGTAAATTCCTTCTTCTTGAGGAATATTGGTGTACAAGCTGTTCACGTCCATTGAGACTAGAATCGCATGTTTTGGAACTTTCCTCTTTTCAATAAAGTGATTAACTGTGTGGTATCTTTGAGGTAGGATCTCTGCGTTTGAGCGATCGGCTGTAGGATGTGGTCTAGAAATGATAATAATATTATATTTTCTGTTGGGCCGTCACAGCCCGAAAATATAGGTCTTCCAGGGAAAGTTGGTTTGTGAATCTTTGTAAGCGTGTAGAAATGTTTTGTCTTTTGTGTTCATAATGACCATTGTTGTGCCTTTGTCTGCCTTTTTGATAACTATGTCTGAGTTCGATCTCAGATCTTTAATTGCTTTACGCTCTTCGAAAGGCAAGTTATTTCGTGGCTTTGATAGTACAATTTCTGCTAGTTGACCGTTAACCTCTTCTAAATACGTTTATAGTGCAACTGATGGCTGGACTGGGGGTTCCCAGCCTGATTTCACGTGGAAGGGGTGTCGTTCTTTGTCTTTATTGTGAAAAATATATCAGAGACGCATACGCCTCGCAAATTCCTTTAAGTCAAGCAGTAGTTGTTTTTGCACTGCATTCTCTTTCACAGCCGGTGTAGGTATAAATTTCAACCCCTTTGATAATAGGTTTATCTGATCAGTTGTCATTTCGCAATTTGAGAGATTTTTTATGTATCTTCGGTTGATCTTATCG
>Ga0126343_10000915_pt1 | contig 12745 bp, 8 predicted proteins | sample Cyp2metagenome_FD_92531 | JGI IMG/M metagenome (GOLD analysis project Ga0126343, IMG submission 92531) | Coral microbial communities from Lord Howe Island, Old Settlement Bay, Australia - Cyphastrea 2 metagenome | ecosystem: Host-associated > Invertebrates > Cnidaria > Coral ... | reverse complement strand
AATGCTAATTGGAACGCTCCAAGAACGTGCTCCGTGATGATTTTTCTCTTAGGTCACTTCTGTCCGGTACTGTATATTCGGAAAACCTTAACTTTCTTATTTTAATGAATATAGCTTCATAATCTACAATTTGTAAGCTTTCAGAAAATATATACTCTGGGTTTTGCATGAGATGTGCGACCATAAAGCGGCACGAGCAAATTATGGTCATTTGGGGTATACTGATACCTTAAATGAGCCGTATAAATGTAAGACTGTTGAGTAAGCTCAAATCCGTGGTACATCCAGCTGTTTACGTGTAGTGATCTAGGAAGGGACGGTCCAAGGAGCTTCCTGTATCAACAATGGCCTCCCCTGGCTGCTGCCCATATATAAATTTTACTAACCATTTTTGTTATAATTATTTTGTCACTGTTTTGAAAGAAAGTGTATTCCTAGCAGGCTTACCAAAAGCACTTGGTACCATCTTTAAAAAAAAAAGAGGAAGCTTCCCAAGTCTGGATAATACGAGTCTTCTCTCCGATATCCTTCATCTCCTGTAACAAGTTCTCCTTTGTAGACTAGAAGAATATCATCTTTGGAAAACGTTTTTGTTGAGAACACACCTCTCCCTTAAGAAACAACAACATAATAAGATTAATATAATTATACATGATTTATAATTATCTACATGTAACAAAAAGTGTGCATGCAGCCAATACAGAAGCTTGAACAATGATTGATTTGAAACTTACAGTAACATTGTACAAATGCATTATTACAGAAAATAATGTAGGGAAATTAAACCTAAAATAACATAGCTGTATATTCCAAAATAGCTACAATGTACATTTGTTGGCCTTCCACTGGATTTCTTTGTTTTCAGTTCAAAAATTTCCAAGAGAGCATCAATAATTTGGGACAATCTTACCAAGGAGCCTGCAGGGATGGAAAATTGCTCAGCATTCAAATGCACACTGCAGACTGCAGTCACTGGCCAGGGGTAAAATGCAGACTGAGGTACAAAATACAGAATACTAACAGGGGTAAAATACAGACTGAGGTATAAAGTAACATAATAGTATTGAAATCACTAAATTGCAGCACCCAGATTGGCCACATTGCTATCAAAGGAAAGTCACAACATGCACATGCTATCAAAAGGTTTGTCACACTGGGTTTTGGCTGATGATAAATAGATAAATTCCATAGTCACAACTTTTTAATCTTTTTTAATGAGTGAAACTGGTGCAGATTAAATCCTTCTGCAGCTCAGGAGGCTCAAGGGTTTTTTTCGCAGTGCTGAGAATGGATCCCAAGATGCACGCAAGCATAATTCATCAAAACACAACACCAGAAATAGAAATGTGAGTGTAAATTGCGATAGCCAGAAGTAAAGCTCGAATGTTATACTTAAAGTGCAACTAACCCCCAAAATTGTTTTTTGCTTATGTAAATTTCCTTGTTTTCCTGGTCACTCGTAAATTTTCTATGAATTTTCAAAGTTCGTAAAATTGGCCTTTCCATGTTCCATGACCGAGGAATAGCGGAGAATGGGACGAGTTGGCCCATGACGTCATATCAGGGGTAACAATGTTTTGCTTCTGAGAGGAACATATGCGAACATGCGATAGTGTGATTCAAAATCGTTGCAGAATGCAAGGAAGATGTGTTGTTGGAGGAAGTAGCAGTACAACAAGCTTAGGAGAGAGTATTCCTCTTCATTCAATACCTCTATCTCGATGGCACTCGTCCAAAGGCGAGAAAAAGACGAAAGAAGTGGGCTGACTTGTGCAAAGTCGGACCGAAAGAGTAAGCCATCGAGGAGTTTTTTTTATCTCGGTTTCGCCGCTGCTGTAAACACCTAGAGATTTTCATGGCCTGTATATTCTTCGCTAGCTTCTAGTGCAAAGCTTGACATTGCCAAGGTAGATAAGACACAAATTTGGGGTAAGCCTGGAGCCATATATATACCTAGTCAATTCAAACGATCCCTAGAGTCCCAGACCAACATAAAGGAAACTATGTGAGAAAATTACACGGCAAACTAAACGCATTCAAGTTTTTTTGTCCTTGAAATAGAGAGTTTTCTAAACGAATAGTAAGTGACACTTACGTCCTACAACGAGGCGATTAAGATTAGCGAGGCCTCTAACTGCTGAACTAGGTATGTATTTGTGGATTTTATATACAACCACACGCACAAGGTCGATAATCCAGCCGAGTTTCTCAAAGGCCCATCTGCATACACAATTGTTTTGTTCTTTGAACAACAAAATATATCTCAATTCCAAGCTTAAAACAAATCAAGCATTGATAAGAATATAAGAAAGGTAAAACAAACCATTTAGATTCGACTCTACCGACGGAGATTGTCACGCTGAAAGAATGCGCTTGTTATCAGACGAAACGTTAACTAAATCAGGTGAGTAATACGCTATTTTAAAATAACCTGAGAGTTCTCCACTTATATTAAAAGGACTTTTTAAACAAAAGAACAGTGAAGGAGAAATATATTCATTTACCTGACACTATACTGAACCTTTTGTCAAGATCTTGTCGAAGGTACTTCATTACCAGTACGAAATACGAACATTTGTGTAGCTTGCAATGTTTATGTTTGTACGCACTAATTGACTATGCATAAATACGGTCGGTCGACAATAACGAAGCGAAAAGACGAATTTTTGAACCTAGAAATGTTTTGACACTCCAAATTCTACAAGTTTTTGTAAAATCAAAGTGCCACTCTTCATGTTTACCAATATCTTTATAACTCTTCGTCATTATTTAAACTTTGTAAGCCAAACAGCCCGGAATGTGGCGGGCTCGGCGACCCGCACTTCGAAATGCAAAAAAATTATATAAATCGTAGGCGTCCGAATCGTAGCTAGACTCCAAATTGTGTTGCTAGATGATACAGTTCTTTCACTAAAAAGTCTTGTCCATTTTTGATCAAATATGAGGCACAAATACCCTGGGACTATGTTTTCAAAGCGCTCAAAGCCCAGTTTAAGTCTTTTGAGTGCTTTGAGCTGCGTTCCTTCGATGACGTCACTGGAAGCCCGACCCAGATCTCATTTTGCTCGGTCGTGGGACTAGAAATTACAACTTTAAACGCCTGTAGCAACGCGGGTATTTTATCAATCGAGATAATCTTTTCGCTGCACTAATTGGGAAAACTAGTAGATTTTGTTAAAGGAAAAATAATTTGGGGGGCTAGTTGCACTTTAAGAGATCTACATGTACAATCTTGAAGGTTAGCTTGGTGACCTACCGTCATATTTTGTATGCAAATAAATATATCTTATTAGACGCTTTGTTGTGTAGTATCGCTGAGTATTTTTACAAGTTGTGCCGTATTAAAATACAAACAGCGGGGAAAAATTCTCAGCGATGCTACACAACAAAGCGTCTAATAAGAGATTTATTATCCAACACGCCAAATTGCTGTGAGGGCGAATTTCACGGATATTTATTTAAGAAGAATACCAAAGCGGAGCGGAATTAACGCGTGGGAAATCCAGCTAACTGATTGGCCAACAGCAAATAAACCTGTCTAAATAGTCCTCTGGAGTACAAATACCGCGTGACATTTTTACTCGTCTTGGGCGTTATTTGTACTCTTTGTACTCTACGAAGTGCAGTTGGATAATAAGATTCGTTATTTCGCATTCATAAACTAAGAAAACTCTAACAAAAGGAAGTGGGGACTTCCTATAGCTCTTTCCTATCATGTAATTAAAAGTAAATAAAGTTCTACAGTGTGGTTTTTTCTCATATCACTTATTAGGCTATCTTGAGAATTTGACGGTTTTTCCTAAATTTTAAAAAAATACTACGTCAGAGAATTCGTTTTTAAGTTGCTTTGAAAAACTGAGCTTTAACGGATCTTTTAGCAGCACTGTACCATTGTTATAGCAGCCATTAGCACATTGCAAACACCCTTAAAAATTTTTTTATTCAGATGACATCTGATAGGGACAATAGTGTTGTAATCTCTCTTCATTGGTCACATATTGTTAACCATGGAAAACCATTCAATACGTTAACATATCTGGCTCACAAATGAAGAGAATCTTTAAAATGCGTTTGCTGCGTTTATGTAGGATTTAAATGACCAAAATTGTGTCAGGAAAGAATTTCATATTTTGTTTGTATGCATTCACACCAGCCTACTTACGGTGACAAGGATATGGAAACACACGAGAACTGTGGGGTCTCTTCAGTTAGTATGGAAATTTTGAGATCCCAATAAAAAAGTCCCCTTAAATCAGCGCTTTATGGCTTCTAAACCATAGAGCTGGAGTCATTAAAGAAGTCCCCAGAAGCTGGTGATAATGTGTGATCAGTTGTGAAATAACCTTACCAGCATATTATTAAGAGCATTATAGCAAATGGGATTTAGCTAAAAAACACACTAGGCATCCAAATGTTACCTATGAATTCATTAGTGAACCTTTCTTCAAAGCCTTCTTGGTCTTTACCTTGAAATCTTCCACAAGGTTTCTTAAAAGTGACAGTGAGCTTCAAATTAGCAACCTATTTTTTGTATTCCAGAAAATGGGTAAGGTAAAGTCTGCATGAGAGCCTAGTGGCCAAACAGGTCAGAGCTTGACCTGATTTGTGTCTTTCCCATGCCCCTGAGATTTCTTTGGTACATTATATATTGTGTTTCGGTCCTCTGCATATTCTAGGGGGTAGGGGAAGTTTTTTTTTAGCTAATGCTGATTAAAAACAAACATGGCCTTGTGTGTCATGGTTTTCTTCTAGACAGCAAAATTTTGTACTTAGAACCAAAATACACTTTTGAAGAGTTTGAAACGGTAAGGAATAAGCATCAAGAAGACTCAGCGAATGGTTAAGAGAGTGATTATAATGACTCAGAAGCAATGATATTGTCCTCTGAGTTGCCCAAAGGTTTGAATCAAAGGTCGTCCTGAATAAGACTTAGTAGCATGTTAACCAAAACTGCATGTGCCTTGGAAAAAATGTGGACAAAATCAAAATGGACTTTTTTGTCCACAGTATGTATTACAATAGCACCAACCTCATTCCCAGGGTCCTGTCTCTTCCTCAAGAAAGTACCCTGGTTACGGCTGGTCATGTGTCTATGCATGCCAACCCAAGCTGCACAGAGGGTGGGTTCTTCACTTAATTTTGTCATTACTGTCTAGGAAGGTAAATGTTCCGCTGCTACACAGATGTTATTTTGAAAAGGAAGCAAGTTATTTGTCAGAGATCCTGCCTGACCAGTGCTTCGTCTCAACCTGAACCTCTATGAGTATGAGATGTTGATTGAGAGGGAATTTTGCTTACATTTCACTGCTTTTTTAAAATAACCCTCAACAACCTGCATGGGATTAGTTTAATCAGTTTTTCACACCAAAAGTTTTAAATAACCGTGAAATTATCGATGGGATGCTTTCAACCAGGAGCTACTTTGTTGACCGAAAATTGGATTTACCACTAAACAGTTTCAAAACGAAAGCTGCTGGGTTTTGCAAACGTTCATCAAAGTTTTTCACTGCAAAAGAATCAAATGACTGTTAAATTTTTGAATGAATGAATTCACTCAAATTCAAAGCTAGTCTCTTTGCCATACACTGGACGTGTCAAACTCTAAACGAATGCATCAATGCCCCCATTGTGATTTTGCCGACCTAAAAATATAAGCTGCTTAATCAAAGTTATTCAGCAGGCAGACACTGTTGATGTCAAGTTCTTCGTAGATATTTTTTGCTGCAAGAGAAGGAAATGACAGACGTCAAACTGTCGATAGGAATAATTCAGTCAAATCCAAAACTACCCTTGTAGGTGGATATACGACGTATTTAACTCTAAACGAACGATTATGTTGTAATTTCGCCGAGCGAAAAATAAAATTAAATTCACCATGCGGTCCATTTATTATTGTGGTCGTCATTTCCAAGTTCTTTGCCAAAGTTTTTTACTGCCACAGATTCCAAAGACCGTCCAACTGTCGACGGGAAAAATTCAGCCAAATGCAGAGCTAATCTTTTAGCCGAGCATTGAATGCATTGAGCTCCAACATCGAATGTGTCAGCCTTCGCTGTGAGTTTTGCCGATCCACAAAGGGAGGGCTACAAATTCCACTCCCTACTAGTGGGCTCAGTAGGTGAGCTCAGTGGAGACAAACTTTAACTTTCCAGCCCCTCCCTTCAAGCACATCTCTGGGATCTTGTAAAATCTAGCAGACATGTGACCAGCCGTAACCAGGGCACTTTCTCGAGGTAGAGAAAGGACCCTTGGAACAAGGTTGCAATATCACTAGTTCAACCAAATGTATTGCTTATTAACAAAGGTGGTAAGTTTCTGAAGAATATGTGGTGCTGCGTCGGTGGGAGAATAGCTCACTTTGGAAAAGAGTGATAGCCTGGGAACGAAGCTGCGCCGCAAGCACTTAGGGGATTATTTGGGGGGTCGCAGGTCAAAACTTAGTGCGGAATTCATCCCGTGGATTGTAGTGGTGACAGCAAAGTTTTAACAGGACTACAGATAGCAATAAGATCGAAATTATTGTTTTAGACGATCAAAATTCCGGAGAATTGAGAAGAATTTGAACGACGTGTTTGACATTTTATTTTAATATACGATGTTGTAAATAATTACGCGTGAATGCGGACATGGCAAAATGAGGAACAAATAGTTCAGAAATAGAAGAAACGACATCACACAAGGTTGGGAGTCTTTAATATCGCCTTCGAAAGGGAAGGAAGAAAAAAAAGAAGTTATTACAACACGGGGTATTCGTAATGGTCACCCGTCCAGGTGCTAACTTCGCCAAACAGGGCTTAACTTTGTTGAGCGGATGAGACGTGGCGCTGTCCTTACAAGTATGATGTCCTTACAAGTGTAATTAGACTCTAAAATCGAAGTGGACTCCCCCAGAGGGCCAATTCACCTCTTTAGATTTTTTCATCAATAAATGCCGTCATGACACCAATAAACTAAATTTCAATCGTAACACCAAATTTTCCAACCTTTCTTTGGAAAAGAGGGTGGCACTAAATAATCTTAGGAAGCGCAGCGACATAATTGTCAAAGCGGCCGACAAAAGTTGGGGCTTTGGTTGTTTGGTGGGCTGACCTCCACCAAAAAGAAGCTTTGCAGCAACTTTCTGACACCTGTTTTTATGCTAAAGTCGATAAAGATCTCACTTCCACTAACCAACAAAATTGTCAAGAGCACTATTAACGACCTAAGTCAAACAAGAATTGCCGCCTACTGCAACTACTCTCATCATTACCACTCCTAGAACTTCATGTATTTACTTTTTACCTAAAATTCACAAACCTAACAACCCAGGTCAACCTATTGTCTCTGCATGTGGTTGCCCTACCAAACTCATTTCCAGCTATTTAGACAAAATTATGGCACCTATCGTCAGGTCTTTACCGTCATACGTTAAAGCCAGTCAACATGCACTTCAAATTTTTCGCGATTTCAATTTCCTGGGCGAAGGCAAACTTATTTTTCACTATATACATTACATCTCTTCACACCGTCATCCCTAATGGCAAATGTCTTCTAGCCCTCAAACATATTTTTGATTTACGCACTGTTAAGGAACCAAGCTCCGAAACACTGCTCCACCTGGCTGAACTAGTGTTAACACTGAACTGTTTTTCATTCGCTGACAGTTATTATAAACAAATCAATGGTGTGGACATGGGTACCAAAATGGGACCCAGCTACGCCAATCTTTTCGCAGGCTACATTGAACACCAATTTTCAATCAAGACAACGGTCCCAAACCTGAACTCTACCGTCGCTACATTGATGACTGTGTGAGCGCCACTTCTTCTACCAGAGAAGAACTCAATCAATTTATAACTGCTGTTAATTCGTTTCATCCGGCTCTTAAATATACCTGGGAAATTTCTGATGCTTCTTTAGCTTCCCTAGATATCAAAGTTTCTGTCGAAGGCAACCTTTTATACACCAATGTGCACTACAAACCCACAGATTCTCATAGCTATTTGTTGTATTCATCTTCACATCCGTCACATGTCAAGAATTCCATTCCTTATTCTCACTTTCTTAGACTTTGTCGCCTTTTTTGTGAGGACTCCGAGTTTTCCTTAAAATCAGAGGAAATGTGCGATTTCTCAGACAAACGTGGCTATCCTGCCTCTGTTGTTCAAGCAGGCCATCATTGCACCCAACAAATTGATCGCCAGTCAGCACTACGAACGTCTCGGAAGGAGAATAAGAATAGAATTCCATTAACCCTCACAACCATGCAGTAAAATCCATCATTCTAAAAAAATTTAAATTACTTCAAAATGATACCGATACTGGTAGAATCTTTTCGCAACCTCCATTAATTTCATTCAAACACGACAAAGACATAGGTAACTTTTTAGTCGGAAGTGCATTCCAAATGAGTGAAGGAACTTTTAAATGCGCACACGCACGATACAAAACATGTCTTTTCATTTGCAACATTGAGAAATTGTCGGGACCCAAGCGGTCCAATAAGATCACTGATTATTTCACCTGTACCTCAGCCAATGTCATTATACTGTATAACTTGCACTCTTTGCAAAAAGTTATACATCGGCGAAACAGGGAGACGACTAGGCGATCAATTCCGAGAACACCTTAATGACGTAGAGAAAGATAACAAAAACACATCTAAACCGGTCGCTAGTCACTTAAACCTGCCCAATCATTCTAAGCAACATATGGCAGTCTGCAGCCTCTCCCAACATCAAGAAAGCAGGGAAACTCTAGAACAAAAATTTATTTTTCAAATCGGCACTGTTAATCCTCACAGTATCAACAAACGCTTTTCATTCAACTTATTTATTCTGTTGTTTTTCACCTTACTAGGCACCAACCAATAGCGTAGCTCCATCTTTCTGCATATAAGCCACACACAACCCACAGTTCCTTGATTCGCTCCGACGAAGGACGAACGCTCAAAACATCAGCTTCAGAATCTCTTTACGGTGGCCAATTCACATTTATTTATCAACCCATTTGATAAAACAAATTATGTTGTATTGATTATTATATTAGCATTCTCTTCTAGAAGAATTGCTTTCACTGCATTATTTATATAAACTTTTCAGCTGTCTTTTGTGTTCTCAACAGATGGTCACAACATGCATTTGGATAGCGAACACGACCTGTTTCTGACTGTCGCTTGTCTCCACCGAAAATAACGTCTGACAACCCGAGCCAGGAAACCATATTTGTAACGCCAATCACAGTTTAGCTCAAGTAGCCCCACAGCTACTGGGCAAGGTATTCGCTACGAGGAGCACTCGAGTTTCATTCTATCATAGAATCTGATTGGTTAAGGAGAAACAAAAGTCATTATGTCACAGAAATCATTTCCTCGCTCGGGTTCACAGATGTTAATTTTCCACGGAGACAAGCGACAGCCGGAAATGTTTGTGTTTGCAGAAAGGTTGAAATTTTTTTTAACTAAATCAATGACATAAACATTTTGCTTATTGGTTTTGTTAAATTTGAGACAAAGCAGTGGTTTCTTACTTAAAGTATTTCCAAGACCAATTTTACCTTTGGTTTAGTCTCACTCGACTGCTGACTGAGACTGCTCGAAAATTTTTCTGAGTCATTTTCTAGTAAAAAAAAACAGCTTTTTCATTCTTCTTCCAGACTCTTGTACCTGTTTAATGCCTCAAGAAGGCTTTTTTTGTACCTTATTTCTCGCCAGTCACATTAAAAAGTACATGTACCTATATAATTCTGAAAAATTTCCACCACTTCAAACACAGCGAAAAACTTTGAAAAAATTATGGTTGTTTCACCCCAAGTCTGTCTCACCCCAACTAAAAGTCGTTTCACCCCAACTCAAAGTCGTTTTGCCCCAACTCAAACTCGTTTCACCCCCACCAAAAGTTAGTTCGCCCGAAGTTTTTTCATACGATTTAGAAAGCAATAAATGGTTAAACTTGACGGGTAAAAGCCGGGGAAGGTTTATTAAGTTTTTAAATACAATCGGCCGGGACAATGGGACATCGATCGATCAACAGACTTTGTTTGCTTGTTGCTATGCGAGTGCAACAACACTTCTGATGAATGGTACCGGTTTCGCCCCATGGCTAGTTCGCCCCCACTGAGTTCACCTCCATGAACTCATCCTAAACTTTTTATTTCAAGTTTGCCAGTCACCTTCAATGGATTAAAGAACGATAAGTAAACATGTTTTGTGTGGTTTTGTTTCATCGTGCCCACAATGTTGTCTTTTTTCTCAGTAAGAGAATGATAAATTTGCAGCACTTGATTGCTAGTTGAGTCGATGTGGGGAAAAACTCGGTGGGGGCAAACTCACCACAGGGCGAAACCAGCAGCTACCCTTCTGATTTACACGCGTAATAAAAAAAATACATTCAGACTCAATGACTTGTTAACTACGCAAATGTTTAAATGGCATTTGATACTCTACAGGTAAAAGCCATGGAAGGTTTATTAAGTTTTACAAATACAATCAGCCATCTCATACTGGAAAGTTCGTATTTCGTACGCCAAAGTTTTACGCCACAGTTTTTGGCTGAAAATTTGTTACGCCAATCGTTAAATTTACTCATAGGCCACATGCTGAACATAACCTCAAACGTAGCTGTTACAGTTCGTCCCCATGCCCCACTTGGCCAGACACCTATTACCATTCAAAACTTGTTAGGCCAGCTGTGGTGTCTAACATTTTGATTTAACACATAAAATTATAAAGAATGGAAAAAAATAGTCAGAATACAGCTATAAATATGTTCATTAAGGAAGAGACTGTTAATCATTGATACACGGCACAAGCTTATGGCCCAGAAGTAGCTAAAATCTGAAGAATTGTTATAACAATAAGTTACCTAAACTCTGCCATTTTAATAAACCATGAGTAATGTAAAAATTGTTTTTAAAAAAAGAAAAGACATTACCTGCAGAGGCTCTTTCCTTCACTTTTTGTTACGCAGAAAGTTACTCACGTTCTCCTTTTCAAGTTTAAATTTAAGAAAGTGATCCTTTTTAACCTGCGTAATTTGCTCTTATACTACACAATAGATACTAGTACTCTCTTGTGATCTATGCCTTCAGTTTGACCACTTACCACTAACTGTTAGACGTTTTTACACAGGCTAAATAAAGTCACTCTACCTCGTTACCAAATGAGGATGGATACCTTAGCAGAAAACCCTAAAACAACGAAAAAGAAATAACAGATATAACACTCTACGAGCTGGATATGAAAGAGTGTTGCCAAATTTCGGCAAAGTTAAGTTTGATGTCATAAGATAAAGGGAGCCTGACGTCTTGTCTCTGGTGCCTCTGAGGAACTCTGCTTTGCCCTCTGAACTTAGCACGGTCTCCAAGGCACTTACACCATTTTTTATTTACGTAGTTTTGGAGAGGGCAAATTTCAGAGAAAGTAACTTAAAATAACCCTGATGATACATAAACAAAAGACCCGGGAAAAATGCCTCCCAAGGCTTTAGTCATAGTGCGCCCAAAGTCCTTTAGATCAGCAGCAGATAGCATACAATTTATTTCGGACTACTTGAAGTGTCACGTAACTCTCTCGTGGTGCCCCGTGCTGAAATATTCATCTCAGACAGCCAGAAGTAAGAAACTTTATTAGTCTTTCTTTTGGTATTTTTTTTAACAAAACATTAAATCAAATGATTTTACAATGCTTCAGATTTACGCCACGCCAACCTACGCCAGTGAGACAAAAGCACTTTAAAATACGCCAAAAGTTGGCGACGGCACTGTTTACACGGACGCGGTTTCATTTGTATCCGCATCGAAACCGATGCGGTTACGCCATTCGTTTACACGGCGCCGGTCGAGTTCTTTATCAGAACCGGGCCGTTTTCGATACGCTTTCAAAAGTGGAGCGTTTTCAAAACGATACGGTTTCGAGGTCGTGTAAACGGCGAAACCGCATCGATTTAAAAACGGTGTGGCCCAAAATTGGCTAGCTCGCGAAGTAAATATGGTAAATCTCACACGGAGTGCAGCGCTTTGCTGTACAATCACAACTTTGATCTGTGGTTTAACTTCGCCTTTTCTGCTTTCGTGTATTTTACTATAAACCGAGAGCCATACCGCAATAACAGGCAGAGATGTCTTGAAATGTTGACTTTTTCGTCGATACGCTCCTGCAGAGTAACGAAGAGAAAAGCCAAATGACTATTCTGGATTCGGCCTGGTAGAACTTAGCCTACGAACTCATGTCTGGTAAAATCTTTAGCCAATTGACGAAGCCTAAAGGCCTGAGAAAGAGATCGCCTTGACATAAACAGTTGGATTTAACGGTTGGATAGGTTCCATGTAAACACTTTGAAACCCTGTCGTTTTCGATGTGGTTTCCAGGTCATGAAACCGTTTCGATTTGAAACCGCGTCCGTGTAAACGTAGCTGTAGATCGCAAGCTCCGCGCCCAAGATCTTCGGCGTGACATACGAACTTTCCAGTATGGCGGCCATCGATCAACCAACGCATCATAAACATGGCGTGGACGGGAAAGAGAGATTGGGAGAGTGAAATGAACAATTTAAAACATCACCAACAACCTCATCTTACAAAGGTGACATTTCATTCCTCTAGTAATTTGTAAATATGTTACAAATTACTTTAAACAAAACGACTTTCACTGGACGAAAAAACGGATTTACTCATGTTTGCGAGTTGAGCAAATGCGTGGTAAATTTGGGGCTGTAAATTTGGATTCTCTTTGCACTGGGAGGTAAAGCGTGGTAAAACTTGTATATTT
>Ga0126343_10000914_pt1 | contig 12746 bp, 7 predicted proteins | sample Cyp2metagenome_FD_92531 | JGI IMG/M metagenome (GOLD analysis project Ga0126343, IMG submission 92531) | Coral microbial communities from Lord Howe Island, Old Settlement Bay, Australia - Cyphastrea 2 metagenome | ecosystem: Host-associated > Invertebrates > Cnidaria > Coral ... | reverse complement strand
TGATATTTTATATATATTTTAATACTATGACAAAAATGAAAATCAACTAAACAAAAATAAACTAAAACTGTATTCTGGGCTATGTATTTTGGTCCCATATTTAACCCTCTTACGAAACAAAAACAAAAAAACAAGCGTCCGCGTTTTTAAACTCCTCAGTCAGGTTTGAAGAAAGTTTTAAGCGAATGATACACGGTTCAACATTTGTTAAGGAACAAATGTTGCAACTGCTGTTCCTGAACAAATGTTGAACAGTGTATCATGTGATGTTGAATGTTGAAATATGCCGTTCAACATGTTGAAAGTTGTTGAACGTTGTTGAAAGAAAATAGAGCATGGCTTTATTCCGTTCAACAAGTTGCCGCAACAATGTTCAAGATTTGTTGGTCAACAAAAGATGAACCATGTTGAACCGTGTATCATTCGCTTTAGACAAGCTCCGCTTTCACAACGGATTAGTGTGGACGGTAGGCCAAACCAAAGAAATAAAGCTGCGTTTTCACGTCAAATTTCTCCGACGTCACCAGTGTGGACGCTGCATGCCTCAGTAAATCGTGTTAGTAAAATTCATATTATTCAAAATGTCTAGTGAAGCTTGAAGCTGAAATGATTTAATCAAGCAGAACTGCATTTGATTTTTTGAATCATTGAACTACAGTGGATTGTCAGTTGTTAATTAAACGGTACTAAAGATTTGAAACTAAAACTGAAGATCCAAGACAGAACTTGGAGAAAGCGTTTAAACCGACTCATGCAAAAAAACTTTCGCTGAGAATGTCCCGATAAAAGTGAAACTGAGAAGTTAAAGTACCAGAAATTAGTGTAAAAATGATGAGTTATTATGGCCGACGCTGCCTGGGAACACTTAAATTAGCACGCTGCCAAAAAATTGTAAATACATATCATGAAAATTGTACTCACCAGAATTGACGTCTCTCAAACCACTAAAAGGAACTCCAGTGTTTAGTCGTAGAGAGGCTAGGAAAACTGAACTTAAAAGCGCAAAGACTTTGAAATTCACCATATCATTTGCTGTTAATTCTTCTTTGCAGTTGCAGTGAAACCACCTTGGCGTGTTGATGCCAAAGTTTAACTGAGCGAAAAGTTGTAGCAACCAACAATAAATTCTGAAGAGGATCTATTCATATTCTAATTAGGCGTCAGTTTTGTACACTTCACTGAACAATTTCGAAATCCATGTTTGTTTTCAAAAGAAATGTTGTTATTGCAACACGCCAATCACATCACTCGCTTTTGAGATTGTTTATCAAACAAAGCCATAGGCGTGACGCGGGCTAATTTAAAAATGAATTTTTAGTCTATAAAGGTCACCAACAGTTGAACAATCTGTTGCTAGAAATTCAAATTAAAGGTAGGGCTTATTTTTGAAAATTAAATGCAATATTGCAATATCGTTGTGTTCGGCCTTCAAGGTAAAGTTAGAGGTCACGAAGAGTGTTTAGAGAATCGTGTACTTCGGAAACTCTTGACTGATCAGGTTAGCCTTCATGAGTAAACAGGTCCCGTGTTTGTCTTTCTCTGAGTGAGACAACAAAAAAATTGAAATGTCGCTCTGATCATTGGAATGTAGTGCAGTATTGTGGTGTTGACTTCTGCTTGCTGAAGCCAATAAACCAGTAGCCCATCAAGAGTTGGGCTCCAGCGATAAAGCTAAGCTAACAAACACCGACGTTTCGCGAAGCCCAGCGACTCGCACCCCTGTCTCTTCCCTCGCCCCCGCACACCCCATTCACTCTGATCCCTGTTCTCGAACAGGAAAGAGCGTCAAGTATTTTGAGAGGTTTAAATGAACGCATAAGTTTTGTTTACCAGGTATTTTATCCAGTAAAAAGTCTACGACATACTTTGGAAACGCTGGAAACGTTGTGTGAGACAATCACAACTCTTGTTGCGATTCGAAATGTTAACGTCTTAATGTAATGGATTCACTGTATTAAGAATAGCTTCACAGAGTTACAGTTACAGCGTAAATACCTAATTCTGCACTTTATATCACCACTTTACGTAATCAAAAACATTCTAAGGTCTTCAGTCGGCTTTATACATAAACTGGGAGAGGATAGTATACTGAGCTTGGTTTATATAACATAAGGCCTTATTCTAATGTGTTTCTGCGATGACCAACTGTTCATATATTTCTTGTCAGCTTCTACCGTTCCATCAGGGGCTGCAATGAGAACAAATGAAAAAAAAAGAACTTTAATTAACAGCCGAAGCATTTAATTTTGACTGTTTCCATTACTTTAGATCATTAAATCTGAAGCGTAGCCAGGATCAGGCATATTCAAAAGATAAAATCGGTGTTTTGAAACTCTAAGGAAGAACACATCAGGAATGTCAAAACATGTGCTAATAGATCAAACATATTGCGAAACATGCGTGGTCATGCGTGGTCATTCCGTGCCGCTTTTGAGTTAGAAGCCCCTAAACCTGTAATTAAGGGTGTTTTTAGCAAGTAATACTGTTGCTATGGTAACCTATTGCGTCACGGAAATGATAACAACGTGTTCGCCAATGGTTGAGCAGTTTTTTGATGCCATGATTGCAGCATCCAGTGATAAGGAGTGGTTATAACGTCCCATCAAAATATAAGTGCTGGAAACTATTTCAAGCCACCTTATAATTCAGCCTAAAACAATAGACCTCAACACGAGGCTCTAGGGAATAAACCCCACAAACATCTGTATTTATTGCCCAGAACCTCGTATTGAGGTCTAGTGTTTTAGGCGGAGTTTTAATATATCGAAATTGGTCTATTCTTTATACTTTAATATTTGGACATTCCCCAAGGTATCAATTACCAACGAAAAGTGAGTTTGCATCGCCTTTCCCTCAGTTCGCAGAACACGTTTCGGTTTGTCGCACTGACATGCTTGTGTAAATCATCAAGAAGAACAGATCGGGGATCTGTCATGATCGTTTTAACCATTAACTTACAAGACCAGAAAAGGGACGTTTTCTTGGCTCGAGGATATCCCCTGCGGGCCGCTAAAATCTTTTTCACGTTGTAAATCAAATTAGCATGCGAATCACGAGCTGCCTGTGCGAGCCTCTTGTCAGCCACAGCGGTTGCCACTCCCAGATCTCTGCTGGGTAACGATGGATGTTTGGCACCTACAAGATATCAATAACAAGAAAAAGGTTACCAACATTGCTGCAGTTTTGATTGGGCTGAAACTGTCATACGGTAAATCTACCGTGGAACTGGCGATTGGTTTTGAACGATTTCTCGCAGAAGGAAGGAAGAAAGATATAACAGAAAGTTGACAATTTGAATTCATTTACTTCTGTTCCAAATGCATATAAGAAATTGACTCATTTCATAACTGACTCCAAAACTCCTCCAACGAATTTGGTTTGGGGTAATCGGATCCGCCCCTGATTTTTAATGTCTTCAGCGGAATCAGCTTTGCAGTGTCGTCCAGATACTCCTGTGATTTCCGAAATCGAGAGTGATCTATAACATAGCATTACCTTCAGAACATGGCCTAGCCCATATATAGGCCAAAGTGTCATTGCTTTGCTGAAGTACTTATAGAAATTAACAGTGAAAGAATTACAGTAATTAGCAAATTTACTGATCAGTCAGTACTCACACATGTTGCACGTCTTAGGGCATTGTTTCACTGCAGTATCGTCCTGCCATTTCTTGCAGTACTTTTCAAGTTTTTGCCCTCCTCCTGTTATATTTATTAGTCTATCACAGTCTTTACGCTCGTCCTGACAGACTATAGAAAAAAACAAAACAGCGAACAGCTTATGAAGCTTAAATACTCTGCGATATTTAAGAAATAGAAAATATGTACCTTGTTTCTAATTAACAGTGGAGTGTTTCTGTCGAGGAACTAGCGACTGATGATTGCCCCGCTTTAAGAACATCAAATTCCCAAGGGACAACTATCAGACCGATCGCTGTGAGACATATAAACACTATTGTCTTTATTAATTACCACTAAATTTTCTTCCGCGCGCTAGTTTAAAAATGGTACTGAATTCAGTTTTCAACTTTTTTAGATGAAAGCCGTGAAAGCCAAATGTAAAATTTGAAAAAGAAAACAAACAAAAAACCTTTTTACTACAATTTCAATTGTTTATTTTCTATAAGCCCGCCTGTTTACAGAAATATTTACTTTTAAGAAAGAACTCTTTCATCTAACTTTCTCTTCGCCCCATTCTTGACTAGAGTGCCTATTCTCAAACTACTTGTAATTAAAGCCGGTGGAGCGGTCCACGTGAGCAGATTCGCAAATTTCAGCCTCCATACTCTAATAAGATATATTACTATGTAAAAAAAAAATAGTACACTCCTGTTGGATGGGATGGATACTATCAGTGTGTAGAGCAGCCATCATGCTAGATTAGAATTGACAGATAAATACAAGCAAATAACTGTATTATTAAGTAACATATAACTGGTCAACTAAGCATCAAAAGGAAGTATTAAAAAAGCTTAGTCACAGAATGTTGAGTTATTTTGGCCACGTGCAAAATTACTTTTAAATTAAAGCAAATCTGAAAATAATAAACTTTTAAGATAGGAAAACACCAAAGAGATAATAACAACCATAAAAGAACAAGGATGTTCAAGGATGGTTAGCGGAATAATTTTATGTTTGTTATTTCCTTACCGATGGGAGCTGGGTCTTTGCCTATAAAGAGAAATAAAACAGGTTTTAGAAGGAATCTACAGCACAAGTTCGAGTAACAAGTGGACAAAAGTCTGGTACTAAGGAGGTTTACACTGTATTGCACCCTTCTGTATAAGACAACGCTTCCTTGTTTGGTGGAAGTACTTAGATAGTAAAGTATCGATTTACACTGTGAATGAATGAATGAATGAATGAATGAATGAATGAATGAATGAATGAATGAATGAATGAATGAATGAATGAATAAATGAATGAATCAATGAATGACAACTTTATTTAAGCCTCAGTCTAGATAGCCAAGCACAAGTGCTCTACTAATTGGGGAGACTAAAATATAAAGTAACATGTCTTCACCTAGGATTTGATAAAAACTAAGAAGATAATGGAAAAAAATCTTTAAAAAAAATACTATCATTATATCTTCACCTAAAATATTATTTAACAACTAGTTACATACAAAGAAGTTTACTGTAATACACTGTGATTATTACTTACACGTTTTACAAGTCTTGCGGCACTGTTTGATGGGAGCAGTGTCCTTATAAAGCTCGCATTATCCCTCCAAGCTTTCACCGTATTTTGCCAATTCCTTCTCGATCCAGGAACAGTCCCTTTCATCTTTGCACTCTGAGTAAATATAAGACCGATGATTATGGGGAGGTAAAGGCTGAAAAAACGTAGACATCGTTGCAGATTTCAGTCTATCTTCTGTCCCGACCACTTTTTTATGCTGATGAAGGACTCGGCTAAACTTTTACTGACCGTGTTGCCAAATTCATCTGCAGTTGTTATGTTTTGCTCGGGAGCATCGAACGACTAAGAATATGTTATCGTTACTATCATGGGGCTATATGTATACTCCTTTATTATAAGATGGCCACCATTTTTTGCGCTTAGGGTAGACATCGTGCTATAGATACGATATGATGGCTTAGACCATTGGAACAACTTGTTCAACTTAGTAATCTGTGAAATTTTTTACTCTTTGTTTGTAATCATAGTCCAACGAGATATTCTCTTTTGAAAAACTCTGCAAAAATCTCGTTCTCCGTAGTAAAGTAAGTTACTTTAGTGGAATAATTTTATCTTTTTAGTCCTTACCGCTGGGAGCTGGGGCTTTGCCTATAAAGAGATATAAAACAACAGATTTTCAGTTATAGTTTTGGTTAATGATTCGGCACAGCCGTTTAGGTTAGAAAAATAGGAACAATTACAATTAACTACCATACCGACACAAAATGACGAACTTTCATAGAATTCTGACCTTTCTCCCTCCCTTCGCGGCCGTTCAAAGGAGTGGTGAAAACGTACTGTCAGTTCTTCCGGGGAGAATGTTACCACGCGTGTAGCGTGAATGCCTTTGCGTGCATGGAGAGAACGAAAATGCGCTTAAAGTAGCCCGTGAACAGGCTTAAACTGGAGGGTGTGACCACTGCTGGAAGCGCCAAGAAGGAACTCTTTCTATTGGCCCCATTCTCGACTAGAGTGCTACTTGTAATTAAAACTGGTGGAGCGGTCCGATTGAGCAAAATCAGCTTTGCAGGATCGCCCAGATACTCCTGGTATTTTCGAAATCGAGAGTGATCTAGAACATGGCGTTACCTTGAGAACAGAGTCTAGCCCATGTATAGGCCAAAGTGGGATTGCTTTGCGGAAGTACTTATGAAGGAAAGTAGTGATTTACACGATCATAAATTAACAATAAAAAATAATTATTTACCGAAGTGGAAGTGAATAGTACTTGCTAATCACCTCCGAATTAACCAATCAGAGCGCGCGAAAAGCACTATTCACTTGTGTGGTATATACTAACAGTAATTATTAGATTTACTGATATCGATCAATCAATACTCACGCATGTTGCACGTCTTTGGGCATTGTTTCACTGCGATATCGTCCTTCCATTTCTTGCAGTACTTTTCAAGTTTTTGCCCTCCTCCTGTTATATTTATTAGTCTATCACAGTCTTTACGCTCGTCCTGACAGACCATAGAAAAAAACAAAACAGAGAACAGCTTATGAAGCTTAACTACTCTGCGACATTAAGAAATACTGAAAATTTGTACCTTGTTTCTATTTGAGCAATAGAGTGTTTCTGTCGAGGAGCTATCGGCTGATAATTGCCCCGCAATATTTGATGTTCTTAAAACAAATATTTGTCCGAGAAGCGTTAACAGGCTGAGCTCGATGAGAAGCTTAAGAGGATGCTAGTATTAAGAACAACAAATTTACGAGAGGTAAATATCAGATACTCCTGGGATTTTCGAAATCGAGAGTGATCTAGAACATAGCGTTACCTTGAGAACATGGCCAAGTCAATTTATAGGCCAAAGCGTCATTGCTTTGCTCAAGTACTCATACAGGAAAGTGGTGATTTACACTGTCATAAGTATGTGATTGTGCGCTTTCCATTCGACCAAAAATTCCGGTTTGAAATTTCGGGTATTCCATATGACGAATGGAACGGTATTTTCCGGTTTGTTGAACCAACCCGTCCCAGGCCATCAAGTTTCGAGCGAAAATACAAACAGTAAAACAAGGTAAAATGTCCTAGCCTCTTTTGCTGCCGGAGTTGTTCGACGACTCTGAAGTTGAATACGACGGGTAGCTAGTTGTTATATGTGAAGAAATTTAAATCAAGTTTGCGAGTACTTTATTGTACGATAACATCGTATTTTCCAGACAAATTCAGGAGTCATTTTTGAACGGCGAAAGAAACTTGCGAGCTGCTTATTCGCAAGGCCACTTTGTAACGGATCTGGGCGAGCTATGATCTCACCTGCAAAACAAGTCTTCGCTTTTCAGGGTTTGGAACATTGGAACATTGTGGCAGCCATGTTGACAGTTTAGGCCTCGGAAAAACTGGGCCGAGAAGGAATGGTCGAATGGAACAGAATTTTCCGGTTATTCCTATTTTCCGGAATATTGGGACAAGCTCGTGAGGTACACCTAAAATTCCGAAATGAGATTCCGGAAAATGTCCTTTCCATTCGCTCTTCACCGGGAATTTCCGGAATTTTGGTCGAATGGAAAGCGCTCATTATCATTTTTTTCCTAAGACGGAACGAATCCTGCAATTTGATTGCATGGTTCTTAGCGCGGTCAAGATTTTCCTATCTCTGACAACGGTCACGGTAACTGAGGCGGAAATTGAGCGCGGGTGAAATTGTCGTGCTTTCAGTTTTCGTGAGTGAACTAGAGGTAATTGTTAGTTTTGCCTTAAATAGAAAAGGAGAATTTTATACGATTTAGTCAAAGACATATAAAAGTATTGTGTATACAAATTTTCAACACAAAATTATATCCTTTTCAAAATTTCAGGGTCGGGTTTAATAGTAATCAGTTTAATTCTTGAAATAACCTGTAAACGTATAATTATAGAAATTCAAAATGAATAGATAAGAACTGATTAGAAAATTTTAGGGGTAACTCAATTGTATTGAGACCTTCTTGCTTCAGAACAACAGTGGCTAAAAGAGAACGCTTTTAAGGAAGCTCGCTGCTCTTTGAAAGAAAAATGTTTTCCCTCTTTCTATAATACAACATACATCCTTTTTTCTAGCCGGATTAATAAAACAGACGGATAGATAAGCTTACCAGCCACTCGCTTAGCCATTTCAACTGAAAAAGAAAACGAATAAAGGTTAGTTCGGGCTAGAAATATATAATGACAATCAGTATAAAGTGCATTCTCCACGCAGGTCTCAAAGACCTAAATAGAAATTCCACTCTCGTTTCCAGGGTCTGTCTTCCTCCGGCACCCAGTCCGCTCTGTCTCTTTGATGTTTTAAATCACAACCGCCTATAATCTTCCGCCTATTCTTCTAGATCTGTTCTTAAATGTTAAATCAGTGACTTTGAAAATTACCCTCTGGCCGCATTTAGTAGCGATTGAGTTGGGTGGTAATTTACAATGTCATACCGCATTTATCAATAACGCGCTTTTTGTTGTCAATATACTTGAAATATTAACTCAAGCAACCGTATCGTTTTGCAATCGTTTGTAATAATTATAATTTAATTTCCCGCCTTTCTTTCGCGACTCGATAGAGTGTTTATAGGGGAAATGAAAACTCCATATTTTACTCACATATTCGTGTTATAAATTGCTTCTAAGAGAAATGATAATTATAAAAGTACTATTAAACAAATCGTGCTAACATCGAGTGCACGGTTCCACAGCTCACATAAAAGTATTGATTGTGTTAATTTAGCCCGCGCTTTTCCTAACGAAATTTTAAGTTCCTTTTGCGCCCTCCATAGCCGGAGAAAGGTATTGCTTTATTTCATAGATTTGTTTAGAGCTACCTCTAACTTTCCCAAACAGTGGATAAAGTGGATATCCTGTTCTGTTCTTAAATTTCAAGAATACACTTTTATGCCCGTAAAGTTCTGTAAGTGAAGTAGAGCATAAAGTATGATGACTTGAGGGGCGTTAATTGGTGAGAGTGGGAAAATGTTAACTGGACCATGATCAAGCACAAGTAACTGAACTTACCGTTAGCAACTTCCGGTAAGTTTAAATTATCCGCTGAAACAGAAACAAAAAGATCAATTTCAGTTGATTTTACACACACAATAAGTTTACTCTCCGCGATAATCCCGACCAGAAAATAATACTGTGACCAGTAGAAAAGTCTATAAAAGATATATACAGAGGAAAGGTATTGCTCTACAGAGAAGCAGAAAGTTTAGCAAGACTGATATCGCAAAGAGCGTTAAGGTCTTCAAAGTTGCTTCCATTTTCGCTCTTTCCTTCGCTTTGCGCGCTTTCACAACAATGCACACTTGATGTCAAGTTTTGAGCTGAATGAAAATTTCTCAAGCGGAAACTGAATATGTGCCAACAAAACGCGTTGACATTCTGATGCAACCCAATTTACATTTTCAAACTTTTCAGGATTTTATATCTTTTCTCTTACATATCTTAAACTTATGATGCTCGGTTTAAAGTTGAATGATGTCCTAATCGTGTTGAGGTTGCTTCCATTAAGACTGTTTATTAAACTAGCAGCTATAGAACAAAGCCCTTCTGAATACTAGCTGTGATTTTTAGTTAGCGTACATTCTTTTGTAACGAACACAGTGTGCGTACGGAAAAAGAGCAAAGTTGCACTTAGTTTCGCGTTTCAGGGTTTATTTAATTGTTTTTCTATATTGCGTGTAACATAACATTTGGTAATAGTGAGGGTTATATTCAGTGAGTAAATAAGTGAAGCTTTTAATATGAAGTGATTTGAACATGCGGAACTTCTGTTATTGCAGTAATGTAGTAAAGTCGGTTGACAGAAGTTAATTAAAAAGCACCATTGACTTAATCGAGAACTAAAACAAAGACAAGTTTGCTTACGCTTTTGGACGGTTCGCTAGAATCAGGAAATTATTTAAGATAGAAGGAGATACCAGCTAAAACAGATGTGATATCGAAATGCATGTAAAAACGAGTTATACCGTTCCGAAGCAGAGAAAAACACTGATGTCTTGCATTATGAGAACGGTGGTTGACGCTAGTGGAAACGCGCTAAAACATCGCAGCAAGGTATGAACAGTTAATTATACTTACCAATATTTGGCTCATCTCTTAAACCATGGAAAGGTATTGCGTTGTGGAGTTCTACGGAAGTGAAAAAAATTGAGCTGAAAAGCGCGAAAAATTTTAAGTTTGTCATAGCGGTTATGCTCATCACTTTGATTGATGTCAAACTTCACTGAGTGAATAGTTTCTACAAAACGAGAATAAGTCGAGGAGCAGTTATTCAAATTCTAATTCATCTATAGCGTGTGAATTTTTGCTGAATTGTTTCGGTTGTAGTTGTTGTGTTTTTTTTTGAAGAATCCTTTGTTCATCGCACCAATCGTATTGCTCCCTTTTAAATTAGTTATTTTGAAAACAAATGCCCAACAGAAACGCGGGTTGATTTGGAAAAGAGGCGAAGAAGAAGAAGGGTAACAATTACAATGAGTTGCGGTCATTCACAAAGGGCTTTCATATGGGAATGAACTCAGGTTTCAAGAGATTGTTAAATAAGCAGAATGATACGGTGTTCAAATATGTCCTCGGCCGAGCGACTCGTCCGTAATCATGGTTGCATACCGGCAGGTTACTGGCCATTATTTAACCAGTACTGGAACAGCCCTAACCTCTCCCTTATGCTATAACCTTAGGCCTATGAAGTACTATACTAAGTACTTTACTAACGTAAAAAGCGTGTCTAGTCTCTCACCAAACAATAAACCAATATGGCGGCACAACTTGAAAGCTCGCGTCGGGCGAACACAGCAAATTTCCCGCCAGTATCTCGCTTTACGGCGCATACTCTGAAGACATTTTAGTGCAAAGGAGCCTTAGGTACTAAAGTGAATCCGGGTACTAGCGAATGCGTGTGGACTGGCGAATTCGATTTGAATACGCTATGTCCTGGTGTGGACGGGAAAATTTTTGTATCCGGAAAGAAAAAGTTGCGGATTCAAAAATATCCGGATACGTGTGGACGGGGCCTAAGACAATGTTGTAAGCCTTATTACTACACTAAGACAATGCTCTTAGGCTAAAGGGTTAGCATAAGTAAAGGTTTAAGGTTGGTCCAGTATTAGAGCCGCCAGTTGCATACAGGCATCGACATCCCGCTATTTCCTCCAAGACGGTTTTGATTTTTATGCGCTTGTGTTTTTGAGCGGTGAGTTTTCATGATCTATCAATGTTTAATTAGTGCTTACCAGAGTGTTTTTCCTCCAAGGGAAGTTCCATGGAAAGGTCTCGCAGTGAAAATGCCAGCCAGGGATGCAGTTGTAGAAGACGGGCTGAAATCCGACGAGGAAGGCCTAATAAGCAGAGCAATATAGCTGTGCACGAGCGTGGTAAATTTGTATATTTCTTTGCCGTCCTCTTTAATACAACAACGGGAAATAACCCTATTTTCTTCGTATTTTCATTTGGAATTGAACACTGGCATTACATTTTACGTTTGAGCAAGGTTAGAGACCGATCTGAGACGTTCTGAACAAATCCAGGCTAGGCATCTGCAGAACTCGATGGTAAAATATAAATCATTTTTTACAAGGCGTTTTTCTTGGCGTTGCCATCGCCATTGCTTAGCTCCCTTTTGCAAAAAATAATGAGGAAGATAATAAAATAAAAATTACTTCAGATCAGATGGTTATTGAACATGAATTTTTGCAAGAGTGCATGTAAGGTAGTGAAGCCTTTGAAAGCGAACTATATTATGCTAATTTCTGTAAATGGTTCTTCGGACCTTGTAAGGCTTCGCAATTCAGCGGAAAGTACGACAAAACAAGTTTAGCAACTTGTCTTCATTTAACTGAAGGGTCGTGAGGTTTTTTTTCTTTGGCGTCGACCAGATATAGCACGTCTCTGGTTAAATACGACAGCCGTATAATATTCATCTAAAAGGGATAAAAATGAGAGCGTTCAGTCATAATTCTCTTGCGATGAAAATATACGTTACTTTCCAGGGTGTATTTTCGCAGAAAAGGAAACTAAAAACTCTATTTCTGCAGAAATATAGTTGTTAGTCATTAATTACTGGAACCTGATAAACTAGGAATTTCAATATGAAAGTGGGTGCTGGCGTCAGAGCTTGAGGGAAATACTGATAACACGATTTGAAATAGACGGTATAATGGGAGTTGGTGTAGCTTTTTAAACGAAAATTGCGATTTTTCAACTAGTTTAGTTTTAAAGGGCTTTTGTGGAACAACAACAACAGAGCCCAAAAAGTGTTTTATTGACTTAAGAAAATAACGTAACAAATGCCAGAACTTGGTTTAACAGAACCAGTGTAAACCTTTAGTAGATTTACTTCCACAAATATTTTTTTCTGAAACTTAGCCTGTAAGTAAAAGTGAAAACTTAATACAATGAATTTGTGAGTTCACTGAAACTGGAGCCGTCACGCAAAGTGTCATCAAAGGTCATACTGAAATTGCATAATGTTATGATATGATCGCATTAAAGCAAGGAAATCAAAATCCACAGAATAATATGATTGCAAGCTTTTCTTTCGCCTCAACGGGCAAATGTTCAAATCAATTACCTCAGCGGGCAGAGATTTTGAC
>Ga0126343_10000913_pt1 | contig 12747 bp, 4 predicted proteins | sample Cyp2metagenome_FD_92531 | JGI IMG/M metagenome (GOLD analysis project Ga0126343, IMG submission 92531) | Coral microbial communities from Lord Howe Island, Old Settlement Bay, Australia - Cyphastrea 2 metagenome | ecosystem: Host-associated > Invertebrates > Cnidaria > Coral ... | reverse complement strand
GTTTTCCAAAACTTGAAAAAGCTTCGAAAATATCCGGTGATCTTCGGAAATCTTCGAAAGTGTTCGTCCGATCTTCAGAAATCTTGGTGTGATCTTCGTAAGGTTTGGTACGATCTTCGGAAGATTTTGCGCGATCTTCGGCGGTCTTCGAAATAAATCGATTGGCCTTCGGCAGTCTTTGAGTCTCCGTTTTAACTTTGGAAATCTTCATCGTAATTTGCACTCGTGTTACACTTCTCTGCGTTATGTTAACTGAAAATGAACTCCTTGTTAGCCAATCAGAACTGAGTAATTTTTTCAAGTGTATTATTAGCCTTGTAAATATTAGTCATTTTAAAACTCTAGCAAATATTATGGACAAAGAACATTTTGTTCTGGAAAACCTCATTCGCACCCAAAATATAATTGATGAGGTTTGGAGGCGCAGCACTATATGTGGGTTCAAGAAAGCCTAATCAATGTGCTTCAGTAATTTTGGTCTTTGCTAAAAATGGTATTTTAACATTATGATTGCATTTGGTAAATTAAAAATGGGGCTGCCAGGCTCGGTTTTGAGTAATAATCACTAAAGCATAAAATTAAATGCTTTTAACAGATAATACTGTTGCTCTGACGACCTATTATGTCAAGAAAACGACCATATATTTTCACCAATGACTAGTTGACTAATGACTGTTTGATACCATTATTCTAGTACGAACTGATAAAGGGGATGACTGAGTAATAATACATCAAGGTGCAAGTGCTGAAAAGTGTTGGAACAAAATGATAAGTGTCACAGATTTTAAGATATAGTTAACAATTATTCACCGAAGTGGAGGTGAATAGTTAAGAATTATTCAACGAAGTGGAGGTAAATATCCATCACTTTCACCGACACTGAGGTGAATTATTGTTTTAGTATATACCACACAAGCTGAATAATTAGCGGACTAAAACGTTATTTTGTGCGACAAGTGGTCGGAAATTTAAAAATCTTTCGCGCCGGTTTGCTCGGAAGTGAATAGTGCTTGCTAATCACCTCCGAATTAAGCAATCAGAGGGCGCGAAAAGCACTATTCACTCGTGTGGTATATACTAATGATGGATATTTACCGAGCCGCGAAGCTATGCAAGTTAGATAAAAGACAGTTTAAATCAGCGTATCCGTAAACGTCAAACTTAGGGTCTGAAAGGGTCTGACAGTGTTATCTGTAGTCTGTTCCTCGTCTTCGTCTGTTTTTAGCCATAAACATGTTTAGCTATTCGTATAACCTCGCTTTCTACCCTGAATTTATTCTATGATATGAACCTCTCTTCACGAACGAAAGACGTATCCCGTACGGAGGAGAGAAGTGCAAATCAGGACCGCTCCCATTAAGATGACATTATAACATGCACAGTTCTTCTTGTCTTTCCCTGTCAAGAGACGTAGCTAAGAGCATACAACAGGTGGAAATGATTCAACGCCGAGCAGCTCGCTGGGTACTCGGGCGCTACGACATATTAGACAGTGTCACTCACAAACAGAGTGTTGGGTTAACCTCTTACGAATGCGACAAGCTGCAGAAAGAACATAAGAGCAGAATGGACACTATCGATTTGAGCAGCCACGTTGTACATGTGATTATTACAAGAACTCTTTTAATCCTAGGACAATTGCGTTGTGAAACAATCTCCCACCAGAACTGAATTATAGCATCTACTCCGCCATGTTCAGTTAGGCAATCCCTGTGTGATCTTACGCATTAGTAATTTTATCCATCGTTGTAATATTTATTATTTAAAACAGTCTGCAATACTCTGTTAAGAGTAAAGACTTTATTGGCAAATAAAAGCTGTTCAAGTATTATGCCTAAAAATAAAATATTTGTAATTAATCACTTTCTTCTGTCGATCACGACTTGTCAAACGATATTTCGTTCATGGAGAATTCTCGGTTTTGCCTAAGGCGGTGAATCAAAGCTTTGCCAACAGTTCTGCCAAACGTACGTGTCTTAGCATGCTGTTTTCAGTTAGGATGCCTTTGATTTTTCTATTAATTTCAAAGTCAGGCCCGAAAATCAGTTGCTGATCTTCGTCGATTTAAACTCAGTATTTAACGCATATTTGGAATGATATATCAACTAAGTTTAGATTAACTGAGCAAGACGTAAAGGAAATATTGGCCTTATACAATCATAGATGCTGACTGCCGAAGAAACTATTTCAACATGACTTCAATGCCGGGCAACAATTTTGTTAAGAAAGCTAGGTACGAAATCATTCCAGCGTTAGCGTTCCCTTTGTTACATGGGGAATTAAATACATTTACTCAACCAAACTACATTTTAAGGTCAGGCTTTCAGTACAGTTGCCTCTACTAAGCTATAAATTAATTCTATCCTCTAGTGCAAACCATCTGTGGGCTTTTCTTTTGTTCTCCTCTTGTTCTTTGGGTGCTATTCATCAGAGAGAGACAAGGGAAATATCTGCATACTGTAAGAGAGTAACACATTAACAGGCAATAAAGCGTTTTGTTGCAGCTTGTCCTTAAAAAGATTACTGATATTAATTGGTGGTTGATAATAGAATAATTGCTGAAAAGCACTATTTAATAGCGAAAAAAGCCGGTTATTGTTTTATATGCAGGGAAAATGCATTAGCCAGAAATCAGCTAAAGTTTTACCCTTTATTTTCAGCTTCTTTTGTTATCTTTTTTTAACCTTTAGTTACCTCAATCGCAGGGTCTTTCTTACACATCTAATGCCTTACTAAAGGAAAAAAAAGTTCGTTAGGGGCTCTAACATACCTACATGAATACATACCTTATTTAACAACGCAGGTTAAAAGATGGCACCAAAAGCTGATGTGGACCTGCTATGTATAAACGATTGAAACAGTTATTACAAAAATTAAAATACACTAACGCGTTTGAAAAAGATCTGCAAAGGTAGTTAAAATTCATATTAATTTACCATGCAACAAATAGGTGTTTTGACGAAATAAAGCTAACATCTAAAAATATGTAAAATTATCAGCGTCCTTAAATGGTATGATAGAACTACAACCAAAAGATATTCTATCAATAGATTTAGAGTGTTTTACAAGATTTGCTGTAAACGATACAAAAGAAGGTAGAGACTTGATCTTTACGGGTAGACCGTTTCAAATTATACTGGCTGAGTGAAGGAATCATTGTTTCCTTTCCAGTAAGTATGGGTTAGATCGAATGTATGGTTCTCTCTTAAACTGTAGTGAGTTGCATGCTTAGTAAAGAGATTTGCGATACTAGGTGGTGCTAAGTTATAATAAGCTTGGTAAGCTATGCATGCCAGTCTCTTCTTCTAGCAATATAATAAGTGCCATTTTACTTTAAATAAAACTTTATGCTTTGGGATGGAAGGGCTGAGATTATCAGTGAATAAGTAGAGGAGCACGGATCTGAGATTCCTCCCGCAAAACCTCTAATGAACTTGAACAGCCCCATAGAGAAATACAATAGGTTGTGCTGGGTGGTATGCCTTTAAAATAGATAGACTTTGGGGTGGGGAGGTCAAAAGACTTTCTCTGTTTAAGTTTGTTTATTTTTGCATTAAAATTAGCAGCAATAGGGTGTCTAGCTAAGCTTACTGTCTAATGTGACTCCCAGACTTGATGATTGAGTTGTACAGTTAATCAGATGATTAACCTAGTATTTGGTGAGAAGAAAAGTTTATTCCTTTTGCTTGAGATCCTTCAATTAATCACGATCTCCATTGTCACCCTCAAACGAAAGCATAGTATGGCAAACGTTATTAAAAATATACCGATAACAGCACGATCGAGAAGTGAAAAATAATACATATATACTGTAACAGAATTCCTTTGAGGGTAACAAGGACGAAAAACATCGATCAGAGCAATAAAATTTCAACTCATATAGCATCTTTCTCACCTTAGCTTTATTTCGTCAAAATAGCTATCCTAAGCGTTTGAGTCCATAGATAAAAGATTAAGAAGATACTATACCCCCAAAGTTTTTCATAGACAAGATACCACTCGGATCAATAAACGAATTTATGGCCGCCCACTAATAGGAGGTAATAAACGCAAAAGGTTTAAAAATAAACGGCCACTCAGTGTATTCAAACACTCTACTTACAATAGGTTATTACCTACCACTGGCGAGAAACAGCAGCCAAAAGTTGACAGGCAACTTCTCACTGATCGAAATGCATGCCAAATCAACAAGTTATGTAAAAATGTGAAATCGTAATGTGACCCTACACAATTATAGCCGCTACACTTCTATAGCGCCTTCAGAACTAAACGAAAACATCGTTTTCCTTGGGGACAATTGTAACAAAAGTCTTACCTCAACTCCCCAAACTTCAATATGACGTCATCACCTATCAGCATAAAAGGAGCCCAGTGTTTGACGTCACTGAAGTCGTCAGATTCCCGCATTCGTTTCATGGCGTGGTTGAGAGCCTTGCCGGCACTTTGTCCTTTCACCAAATGTTGATAAAAGTATCTCATGAACTCCAGAGTGGCTTTGTCATTAATCGCCCACAGTGACGCAAGGACGGAGCGAGCGCCGGCTCCCAAGAACGCACGCGCAAGACCGACCACACCCTCTGCCTTAATTTTCCCTCGGCCGCTGTGACAACAGCTCAGGACAACCAGTTTCGCTCGCAGTTTTACATTCAATATATCAGCCATCGTCAAAAGAAAGTCTCCCTTGTTGGGTCCATCAGGATTGGGACACAAAATGATTTCACCAGTTTTCGCTTGACCATGAGCTGCAATGTGTACTAAGGCAACTGAGTTTAGCTTGTTCAACACTTCAGCTTTTGTTGCATCTTCTCCCGTGAGGGGCTTTATATCCAGAATGGACGCAATCATTTCTACCTCTTGTTTGGCAGCTGGAAGCTGCTCGACTTCGGGAACATCTTTTACTAAGGGATCGCCAACAAGTAGAGCACCCGACGTGCTGTGGTATTCTTCTGGACACTCTGCCATCAGCTTTAAGCTTGTCAATGTAGGTGCCAGTCGAATTCTCAGTGTTTCCGACAAATACCTGGAATTCTGGTCCACAAGGGCAGCGTAAGGAACCAGAAACAGCGCAGCATCTGGGACGATGATAACTTCATCACCTTCGATCAAATGTAAAATCGGGCCGATCAGCACATCAGAGAGTACCTTTAAGGGATTTCCTTCTTCTTCTGATGTTATTTCTCTCTCCTCTGGACTTCGTTCGGAAACTTCCTCAGATTCTTCATCTACTGGCTCATCCAATGAACGATTCTCACACATGACCTTTTCAAATACTCCAATGTGTTTGTAGGCCTCGTGGGTTAAGGACTGCAAGCCATCACTGATCGTCTCCTTCACAAACTGGCAGGGCTCCCCGTTTTGCAGCACCCAGAAATTGACTGAATTTGAAGATTCTGCGAGAAATACCGTCATAGATGTGGCGAGGTAATTTGAAACGCTAGTGGTGTATTGATCTGAATCTGGTCGGGCTAACTTAACCCGGGACTTAACCCCATATTCTGCTTCCATGAGATCCATCAGAGCCTGGGCCCGTCCTCTCTCAGCTGTAGAAAGTGCCTGTTCATGCTTGTTCTGTTCTAACTGAACAAGCCACAAGAGCTTGTATATATGATCATATTGATTCCGAAGGCTGATTTTCCATTCATCATTCGATTGAAGAAGAGCCCTTGTCTCGTCAAATAATTTGACACTAGATTTATAAAAATCTTCAGCTCCAGAAACATCGTCGCGAGCGCGGTAGGCAGATCCAAGGTTAGCACATGCCTTTGCTTCGGACTCTTTGTTTCCAACTTCTTTAGCGATGCCAAGTGCTTGCTGATAGAAGTCAATAGCTTCCTTGAGATCACCGAGGGAGTAATAAGCAAGACCAAGGTTTAAATATGCTGTTCCTTCTGAGTCCTTGTCTCCAACTTCTTTGGCGATATTGAGTTCTTGATTTATGAACTCGAAAGCTTTCTCGGGAGCACCGAGAGAGTTGTAAACGAGACCAAGGCTGTTATATGCCTTTGCCTCTGTTCCTTTGTCTCCCACTTGTTTGGCGATACAAAGAGCTTCTTCGTATTTCTCAGTGGCATCCTCGAAATTACCGCGAGAGTAATACGCATTGCCAAGGTTGAGATATACCTTTCCTTCTGCATCTTTTTTTCCAACTCTTTGAATGAACCTAAGAGCTTTCTTATGGTACTTGATAGCTGTGTCGAAATCTCCGATGTAGTAGTAAGCAATACCAAGGTTAGCATATGCATTTCCCTGTGAAGCTTTGTCTCCGATTTGTTTGGTTATAGAAAGTCCTTGCTCATGGGAGTCGATAGCTGCCTTGTAATCACCGAGTGAGAAGTGAGCGTTACCAAGGTTTATAAATGCTTGTCCTTCCAATCCTTTTTTTCCAACTTGTTTGGCGACAACGAGGCTCTGCTGATGGTACTCGATCGCTTTCTTGAATTCCCCTAGAGAGGAATGAGCGCTGCCAAGATTTGTATACGCCGTGGCTTCTAAATCTTTGTTTTTAACCTCTTTGGCGATACTAAGCACGTACTGGTAAAACTCGATGGCTTTTTTGGGATTACCAAGGGAGTCATAGCAAATAGCAAGGTTACCATATGCACACGCCTGTCCTTCTTTGTCCCCAGCGTCTTCACGGTTGCAAAGAAATACCTCGAAGCTCTTCAAAGCTGCTTTAAAATCACCCAACTTTAAAGATCTCATACCACTGTGGTAGGCGCACTCTTGACCAGTTCTCTTTTGTGCTGCAGTCTTCCATGTTTGTTGTTCTCTTATCAACTGCAAAATAGAGTCGGTAATAACTCAGAATTATTTCAAAAATTTCCAAAGTACAAACAGCTGAGTACAATGAATGTAGAATGTAGTCTTGAGTAAAGAATATTTCTGTTTTCTCGTCGCTTCTATATAGTGTTGGCACAGAAACCTCTTTTATCTAATTTAAAGTTACTGTCAACCTTCAGTGGTGTCTTTCGGGAAATCACTCGTCTGCGTCTGCGCGTTGTTCTGAACGAAACCCCAGGAAATTATATATCACTGGAAAGCTAATAAAATGTAGAATTTGAAAATGGCTCTAACTTTGACAAATTTTGTTTTGGTAGGCGAGCGCAAGCGTTCAAACGCAGATCTAACCATATTTGCTCGACAAAATTAATCGGCAGTGCATTAACACGGACATCCAAACAAACTGGACTATATCAGCCTAGTCCCCATGCGTTCCCAGCTCGGTCAAACCCAACTGTCAGCGGTGACGTCACTGAGAGGGACTCGCCGAAAACGCCTAGCAAATACTGCCATATCTAAAATAAACCACACCCTAAACAACACTGAAATATGCACGATCTCGTACATTACAATAATTCCATAATATACTTTTCAAGTTGCTACAAAAAGGATGGGTGGAAGGCTCCACATCACGCTGGGTCAAAATTACACTCATGATTAAATATGAGCGGCGAAGTACATGTACATCTTTAATACGAACACGACAGAAATTTCAACGGAATAACAACGCAAAATAAAGGAGTTAAACGGTTATTCCGCAAAGTTAGAACTTGCCGTCGTTTGAGGACACTTACATTACCCTCGACTGTCGAATCGGCGGGAAGCTTTCACACGATACAGCGTAAAAACTAGTAAATTCCTTCCAGGGGTTTTTTCGCGCCAAAATCAGGGGTATTTTGGCAATGTTTGCTAGGCAAACAAATCCGATAAATCTAAATTGAGATTAATTCATTTCAATGAAGGAAACGCACGCAAAATTTGGCCTTTGATTGTCAACGCGGACATGTCGCAGAACAATAGGGAGCAACTGAAGAATCTCCTAAAGAGGAAATGTGACAAACAGCTTCATTCATTCGCGGGATCGGGAAAGTTGATTCCACGTTCAGTGACAGGCGAGGAGTCTATTTTCATATTTATTATTCCGTGGGATGCCTGTGGCAGGCCACGGTAAGGTTTCGCCGGATTTCCGTTTTCTTTGTCGACGCGAAACGGCAAATTTGATTGACAAGTAATAGACCATTTTACAGTTGTCTGCTCAGTGACCTGGCCTTTGCTTGGCGGCGAGGCTAGAGTTGACCTTGTTTTGATACAGACCTCACTGCTTTTGTCATACAAATGCACCTAGTTAGCATCAGAACAGCTTGTTTTACACAACAAAAGCAGTGAGGTCTGTATGAAAACAAGGTCAACTCTAGCCTCGCTGCTATGCAAAGGCCAGGTCACTGAGCAGACAACTGTAGAATGGTCTATTACATACTTTGAAAGATTCTGCGATTCTCACAAGCAGTAGCTTGTGCAGACAGCGTAGTGCTCGGAGCAACGTGTACGTCTTCAGGAAATAAACAGAAGGTAAGACATTTTAGAAGGGACTGTGTTTCCACTTTGTGTGTTGAATTTAACTGTGCAAATTGCAAAGAGTTCGCGGATCATCCGTTCCGTGTTATGCATCGAACCAACGAGTTCACTGTTTACTCGGCCTGCCAAACGAAACAACGAGTTCTGCAACCGAACCTGCGAGTTCATCCGATCGACCTACGTCCCTAACGCTAAGTCTAAACAAGCAACATGTTGACACACGATATTCATGCCATATTCACACGATTTTCACACACGATATTCATTGAATCAGTGTTTTCAAAAATCAAGGACTCCATCACGGTAAACAGCGGCACCAAGCATTTGTTGGCTTGCAATTGAAGATATTTAAGCCTCGAGATTTTTACTCTATCGAAACGTTCTGACGTCGAGATTACCTGTTTACCAGAACGCACACTGATGTAAATAGTCATGAAGATATGTTTGATCATCGCAGTTATACACTCAACTTAAGCAGTTGAGAAATTAAAGCCTGAAAAAAATTCAGGCCTGAACGGGACTCGAACCCATGACCTCTGCGATACCGGTGCAGTGCTCTACCAACTGAACTATCAAGCCAACTGGGAGCTGGTCATTTTGAGAGTTCGTAATATACCCGTAGAAGATGAAGAATACAAATATATGAACTTTCATATATTCACTTGTATTCTACGTCCGAAAATGTTTTGGTTGGCAGTTGTAAAGTTTAGCCTGTCGTATTTTAAGTATTATTTTGTATCTTTCAAGTCTCACCCTCCCTGTAACCTTGAGGCTAGTTAGCTGTAATGGTTATTGTCGGGCTTCTAACTTTTCAAGTGAGTTTGATAGGTAGTTTGACTTGTGCTGCACATTTCAGCATATTCACATGGAGTTTGCGCACTCCGAATTTCATAAAACAAAAAGCATCGCACCTCAGTGATCGACCTGATTATTCCTCATTTTCCAGTAACTCTTTCAGAGAAAACCGTTTAACGCTAATTGATGATGGTTTCAGACAACGGTTTATGTTAAGTAAGAGCAATAACGAGAATAGCTCTTGCAGTTAGATATGCCTTATACTAACCGAGTATCCGTACTGTCAGTTACGGACTGAGTTTATCCCATTCACAAAGATCACCGGTACAAAAACGAGGATCCGTAACTTAATTACAGTAAAGACCGAGAAAACGAGGTTAGTAAGATATTTTTCATAGCTCTGAGGTTACTGGGGTGAGCGGGAAAGAAAACTTTCAATTTTAGCCGGCCATACAGTAAAATACGGCCCGCAAAATTAATTGACCAACCACACTCTGCGACCTAACTGAGAGATAAATATTTGCAAACTCGCTCTATCTTTCCACGATCGATCAAAAGAGACGCGCCAAAATGAGGTCTCTTGATGCCACTTCTCGAATATTGTTTGCATAGTAATAAACAGTAAGGAGTAAGATTTTCTTTCATTAACGCCGTTGAGGTTTGAGACTACTTGTATGCAAAATAACAAATCAGTAAAAAATCAGAGTCTGTGAGATTCCTTATTGATGAATTTGTAAATGAGTAGCAAGTTCATTGTAAGACATCGTGGGGTAAGGCAGACACGCATACGACACTTTTCGCCTCAAGTAAATCTGCGCGAAGGCAAAGCAAGCGAATTACGAATTACTTTAAACTAAGATTTCTTAACTCGAACTAAGGACTCGAATTTTTTTTCCTAAATTTCGCTAACATAGTTTGGAAAACGACGAATTGGCTTATTAAAGACAAAGCATTGTAAACATTAACATTCAAACCTGTATTTTTATTTTAATTTTCCAAGGTGGATATCCTGAAACGTTCAAACATTTCGGTGAAGGTCCAAGGCCCGTGCGAAGATTTCACTTATGTCCAGAAATGAACGCAATCGCAAGAATAACAAAAGATTTGCAGTGATCTGTAAAGGCACATAGCTCTTTGTAGGACAACACCGAAGATATTTTTCTTCGCTACGAACTAACTGATTTCCAGTGTCTAAGTTGTTGAGTGACCTGTTCTTTCTTTGTAGCGGAGCTCCGAGCGGAGCCCCATACTTATAGAAACCCGTCAACTGGTTTTCTCATGGTGATCCCGGCTAGCGGTATTCCTCGTGGGCGCGACCACCCAACGACGGTGACGACGACGAAGTTTCCCAATAATTAATAATATCCTAAAAATAATGGCCGCCGTACTCCACCTGACCACCACCTAGCTTTGATATTGGACATCCATAATATGGTCAATTGACACCTGTCAAAACAAGGTATCCACCGGTATCCGCTGACATCGGACATCCATGTTATGGTCAATTAACACCTCTCAAAACAAAGAATCCGCTCACCAGTATCTCTGACCGTATCGCGGGCTCAAGTTGAGAGATCATCGAGACCAAATAATTCAACGCTTCTAGGGATTTCTCTTTACCACGGCATCTTGGAGCTCACCAAGAAAGGTCAACACTTCAGCGGCATTCATGGGAGAAACGATTAGCTCAAACTTAGTGGAAAAACTTCTTTCTTTGCACAAATTGTTTGCTATTTTTGCTGATGCGTGTTTTTACTAAAGTGGACAACCGCTCAAGCTTACACATTTTCAAGTGGTAGAAACCTCTACAACACAGGTGAAGTAAATAAATCGAAGCCTAAACTTTGTTTTAATCGTTGTTACTTTTGTTCTGGAATGAAACTTATGTTTTTCTCTCGACTGGATATAAATAACAGTCATCTCTACTTGTTTTGGACGCAAAGAGGTTGTTGCATTGTTAGTTTTGTTTCAACTGCAAGCGAAGGAGTGTTTTTACTCCGTTTGGCTGACTGTTTTTCGACGTCGATGCTTCAACATCGTTAGGAAAGTTTTGGCCTTATGTTATTAACACGTATTCGCAATGAGTCTTCTTCAATTAATAATGGTAATTGAACTGAGTGGAGTTGCCTTTCCGTTTCCTGAAATTTTATTATTACCTTAATAGAACCTTGAAATCTGATTGGTTGCTTTGTTTTACTGTCCCAATCTCATTGGCTGAGAAAAAGATGCGATTTAGAGCAAAAAATGGTGCGATTCGTGAATAAATCGTACCACTGAGAGCCAATCAGATTGTAAGGAAAACCAGTGATTTCAAAATGGATTTAATAAAGGATAAAAGCCCCGGCTAAATGGTCAAAGCATTTTAATCCAACACGACGGTGGGTACAGTAAATAACCGCATACAAGAACATGTGGATTAAGAGCACCCAGGCTGAAATTTGGTAAAAAAGGAGCATATATATAAGAGCACATTCAGCCTAAAAATTGAAAATTGATCTTATATAAAAAAAAAAAACCGTTCCCTTTTCAGTTTAATAGAACAAACAGTGTCTGTAGCTTTACTGTGGTATTGCACTAAGATCTCTGTATAAATGCTAGTAGTTTCACTTGCTGTGTATAGCAAATGTACAACAACTGCATTTGGATGCCAGTCGAAAGCTCGGTTGTGCAATTTATTTTCTAATGTTGTTTGTCTCACGTTTAATTTTCTCTCAAAACTATGTATTTCATCATAGTTAGTAAATCCCTTACAAGTTTTTTTAGAAGTAAAAAGAACACTTTCAGGCTGATTTCACTTAAAATACCCGATATATAAGACCCCAATCAGCCTGAACCCCGAAAATGGGTGTTCTTATGCGCGTTTTTACTGTAGCTAAACGCACAAACAATTTTTGACCAAACGATAGACAGAGTGAGTCCACAGAACGATTTTTTTGGCGCATTATCACTCAAATGTCGACGTTTTGCGGTTCATTTAGTTGCTTTTTACCAGCTGTGCTCGCTTTGTTTGTTGGGGTATAGACGATGAAACGTTTGTAATCGTAACGCGAAATGCTGGATGAAAATGTTTGACCTAATCAAACATGGAAAGCTATTTAAATGCAATGATGAGAGACGTGGCTAAAAACATGCTCGTCCAACACAGAGTTTGATAACTGAATGTTTGATAGTTTTTTATTGTTAAATTTGTTTTTGAACAAACATTCGCGTCGTGTATTGTTTTCTTGTAATGTTTTAATATTTTGAGGTTCTTGAACCGAGGTCAATTCCCGTTGACTGCTCAAAAAATCAAATATTGGCGCGAGGAAAGCCATGCGAAGCTGCTCAGTACCAGAAAAAATATAATAATAGTAATAATAATAATAATAATTAAGAGCTTCTGCCTGAGAGACCGGGCAGAGCTAAGAGCCAGCAATTATATTGCTAGGAGTGCCATAAGCAGTAGTCTTTGAAGGAAAATCCACTCATCCCCTATCCTATCTTTTGATATATGCAGTACACTGATTTAGTCTGGATCTGTGCTTACTGAGAAAGTAGCAAATGGACTGAAAATCCCGATAGAGAAAAGGGAAAGTGTGCCAATGACTAATTTTGTGG
>Ga0126343_10000912_pt1 | contig 12749 bp, 10 predicted proteins | sample Cyp2metagenome_FD_92531 | JGI IMG/M metagenome (GOLD analysis project Ga0126343, IMG submission 92531) | Coral microbial communities from Lord Howe Island, Old Settlement Bay, Australia - Cyphastrea 2 metagenome | ecosystem: Host-associated > Invertebrates > Cnidaria > Coral ... | reverse complement strand
GAGGAGGAGGAGGAGGAGGAGGGAAAACAATTGAATTGAGGAGGAGAAGGAGGAGGAGGAGGAGGGAAAACAATTGAATTGAGGAGGAGGAGGCGGAGGAGGAGGAGGGAAAACAATAGAATTGAGGAGGAGGAGGAGGAGGAGGAGGAGGGAAAACAATAGAATTGAGGAGGAGGAGAAGGAGGAGGAGGAGGAGGGAAAACAATTGAATTGAGGAGGAGAAGGAGGAGGAGGAGGAGGAGGAGGAGAAGGAGGAGGGACAATAATAGAACTGTGTTGGTTGAAGCCTATATAAATGTGGAACATTATACACATTTTGTCAGTTTGCGCTAGGCTTTGAGTGAGTTGACATGAGCTGGTCCTGTCCTGTTTGTCAAAAGGATTTTTCTAGAAAGGATAATTTACAAAGACATATGAACAGCAAACATAGTAATTCCAATTTTGCTCCAGTCATACCGATGTCTCAAGAAAAGTGTCAGCGGTTTCAGTTTGAACATCCGTTCACTTGCATGGTGGCCGGGATGACTGGATCAGGCAAGACGGTCTGGGTCCAATCGCTGTTACGACAGACTTACAGAATGATTAATCTTCCTCCCGAAAGAATAGTGTGGTGTTACGCACAGTGGCAGCCCGCCTATATGGAAATGCTAGTCGCCATACCAAATATAGAATTTGTCAAGGGAATCCCAACGGCTTTAGAGCAAGATGATTATTTTAGTGTTAACAAACGAAATTTAATTGTCTTTGACGATCAGATGATTGAAGCCGGAAAAGATAATCGGATCGTGAACCTGTTTACAAAAGGATCGCATCACCGCAATCTGAGCGTGATTTACATCGTGCAAAATCTGTTCCATCAAGGCAAAGGCAACCGAAGCATCAGCTTAAACAGTCATTACTTGGTGTTGTTCAAAAATCCACGTGATAAACTACAAGTTTTGACCCTAGCCAAACAAATGTATCCCGGGCGTACCGATTTCTTCCTAAAACAATATGAAGAAGCTGTAAGAAGGCCCTATGGTTATCTTTTGATCGATTTGAAAACTACCACTCCAGATGACTGTAGCCTGAGAACAAACGTGCTCCCTGGAGAAGAAAAATTTAATCAAGTAGGGATAGAAGAAAATAGAATTTCTCAAGAACTGCTCCAGTACCTCAAACAACAAACTCTGATGGTGCCCCCGCCAATTTCGGAGATGCAACGCATTCAGAATAATATGGATAATCTCCTGTATCGTACAAACCTCGGAGAGGACCAAAAAGCGAAGCAGTACATGCAGTTGCAAAACAAGTTTTTAAACTATAAACACCAGCTGAAACCGTTAATACCTGAAGCAGCAATACCCACTCAGCCCCAAGAGTCAAACCAAATGTCTACGAATGTACTGACAGGCGGCCTACCAACAGCGCCAAACCCCGATCAAGAACCACCAGAAATCATACCAGCGACTCCAGTTCAAGCACCAACCCAAGTGACAACCCCACAAGCCTTATCTACCATGGCAACCTCTTCCTCTATCTCACCTCCCTCCCTCCTTCAATTTTGACACCCCCTCCCACGGTCGAATCGCTGTCACCAGTTAGAAAGCGTAAACGCCCCCAGTCTGTCAAATTTGTAAATTACTTGGACGAACCGAAGAGACCCTCTAGACGATCTCGACGTTTACACAGGAACTCGCCTTACAAGTACTCTCAATACGATGAAGACGATTGATTTAGTTTACTCACGAACACGTTGTAGTTGTATTTCAAATCTGTGTGTATTATTGTTTTTGTATTCGCTAATAAAAGTAATATTCAAGAAACGTGTGGCTCAATTTACTGTCGCGTGTTGGCAATTAACTACGCGCTCCGAACTTCTATTGTTGTCATTTCAATGGTAGAGCTGTCCCATGGGCTTTTCCGTTGGAGTTTGTATGCAAATATGAAAGTAGAGTTCAGTGCGTGACTAACGGAGCGGAAAAACTCGACCACTTTGCTAAGCCGAATACATTCTCTCTCGTCGCCAAAGTCAGGTAAAAACAAAATAGCTTCGATATCCTTTACGGTCAAGCAAACCATCTTCACGATTAACGACTTGCATGTTTGGAAGCTATCCACTCAAATATTTACTCGACAAGAATAAAATGCTAAATAAACGGAGAGTGGGCTTTTATTTTAAACACATAATAGATTTTTCAAGAGTCAATCAGTCACGATTAACGTTTCAAATAAACTGAAAGTCTCGGAGATAAACTTTCGCAGCAAAGCGATTACAAGAACGATAGCACTTTCGTTAAAATTCGCGCTTTTTATTTTGAATACATAATAGATTCTACATAAGCCAAGCAGGGTTCAGTATTGCGGGCAAGTCTGGGCAAGTTTATTGTTTTCATTGTACAAGAGCGACGCTTATTAGTATGGAGGAACCCATTTTTACCTAGACAGTCTGAATAGTAATGATTTACCTAGGCACCTTATTAGTATGCAGGAAGGCACTCATTAGTATGGAGGAACGCATTTTACCTAGACAGTTTGAATATTAATGATTCACCTAGGCCTACCTAGGCCTACCTAGGCAGCCACGGGGATAATTATGCTGACCTATTACTACTTAACTATAACACAAGAAATTTTCGAACTTCAGCCCGGAAATTTTGGTCGAATGGATCGCGCCCAGTCGAGAAACAATCATAACAAGCAAGGTTTTCTCTTTTCTTTAGAAAACAACATACGCCATTTGACTTAATTTCGTTACTGGCACAGAAACCAATGATCACTGCAAACGTAAAAAAAAAAACATTCGTGTTAAGGCCTCTTGTTTACTAAGTTAACCACGTTTAGATTTTCTTAGGAGTTCAATGTAAGGAGAATACGCTACTATCCGCGGATTGTGGTGGGACACCTAACAGCTGGAGGCTCGGCCATTCGAAGACTCTTAATATGCTAGGTTGTTCGCAAGATGGATATATGCTGTTGCTTGGGATAACGCAGCAATGGCATGGCTCGGCATTATTTAAGCAATAGACCACAAGTTTCTATGGGTTATACATAGGCTGATAAACCACGCGGGATGTTGGTAGAACACGAGAAGAATTTGTAAATCACGAGCCGCAGGCGAGTGATTTACGAATTCTTCGAGTGTTCTACAAACATCCCAAGTGGTTTATCTCCCTATAAACCATAGAAACTTGTGGTCTATTGCTTTTATATAATAATTTGGAGGACGTGCGATTTTTCCATGGGTTTACTGGCACAATAAACCATAGCTGATCGATCAATCAGAGCGGATTTGGATTTGGTTATTATATAAACTAGGATGTCCAATACTGCTAAGCGCTTATAGCTCAAAAACGAGCTCGGTGAACCCCATTGTTTATTATCGAATTGTGATAAGTATAATAACATGCAAATTTTTGCAAAGTTTTAAAAAAAATCTGTAGTGTGGGTTCAGAGCCACCATAAATTTTCGAAAATTTAAGGTGGCTCTGAACCCACACTACAGAATTTTTTAAACTTTGCAAAAATTTGCATCATATGCTTATCACAATTTGATAATAAAAATTGGGGGTCACCGAGTTCTTTTTTGAGTTGTAAGCAATTAAAGCTAAAATTAAGGGTGTTTTTGGCAGATCATATTGTTGCTATGGTAACCCGTTATATAAAAAAAATGACCCCAACTTGTTTACCAATGATGGGGCATTTGTATGATACCGTTATTGTAGCATCACTTGTTAAACAGTGGTAGTATTGATCCTTCAAAGTAATAGCTGTTAGAAACCTGTTGCCAGCCTCCTTAATCTTATGCGATGAGGTAACGAGTATGCAGTGACGATAGGGTACCAACACTACACTCAGTTATACTAGTAACTCGACTAACAATGCACGTGCTTATTTATTTCAAAATGCACTGGAAAACATGTGATTACCTACACTAATAATCATTATACAGTTACATACAGCTTTGAAAAGTCTTAGCTATGTCTATGAAAGAACTCTTATTAAAAACCAGCATCCGAAAGCCAACATGTAAAAAATACCATAAGCTCACGGTCACAGACTAATTGGATATTACAGAATGTTTATCTAATAAAGTTACAATACACTACAAAGAAAAAAAAAAGATTTTCAGAACTGCTAAATTGCATTACATTGTTTCCGGTTAATCTGTTTCACTCTTACACTCACAGAAAACAATTTAATTTAATGTGTCAGGATTCAGGATTGCAAGGATTCAAATTGCTTTTTGGGTGTTTATAACCTAGGCTGGAAAAAAATTAACTTGAAAAAGAATTTGACTTTCAACTCAAGAACGTAGTTCAATGTCCTCATAAAAAACCCAAATAAGTGAAAACTGATCACTCAGGTTAGAATTAAGCTTAGACATTATTGTTAGGACTCTACCTAATAAAAATATGCATTTTCTCTCACCGAGCTGACCAAGAAAAAGACAGATAACAGATGGCTATGTTCTCAAAATGTGCAAGACAATAATTGCACCGTTAAGGGATTTAGGTTCGGGGGCTTATTGTGGATTAAGAGTGGAGGTCTCGTGGAAGCAGTTCTTTTTTTTTTTAAATCCTCGAAGTTCATTGGCTTAAATTTTTATAACACTACACCATGTACTTAGTTGTTCTTTTGTTCCACTCTCAAATTTAACCCAGTTTGTGCCTTGATCACGCCGAAATCGGTAAAACAAGCCAAAAAAAAATATATTCCCCAAAATATTGTCTCATGAAACCATTCACATTGTTGAGCAATCTGTCTACTTTTCAATGACATTAGTTGTTTGAACATGTCTACTCGTTCAGTTGAGTAATTTTAATTCATGAACCCCTTGAATTCATGTCACAGCTGTCACACCGTCCCTGCTGCCGTTCGGGTAAAAGGAAAAGTAGGTCCGCAATGCGTACTTGTGGGCTTATGGCTAGTTTTATTCATTGGGTTAAGGTATTGTAGAATTTCTAGAAAGATAAAAGTACAATGATAAAAGAGGTTCGCACAAGGACGTACTTGAGCCTGCTGTTTTAACTACCCAGCGCTTCCGAACAAAGCGATTTGTTCAGTATTGTATTCCCTCACAATAAATTCAAGCTTATAGGGTGGAGCAGCGGTAGCGATTCAGGCAGGAATCGGAAGTCGGATGGAAGGGTCGACTATTCGAATCTTGGTGCGAGCAGTTGTTGTTGTTGTTGTTCTTCTTCTTCTTCTCCGATCTACTAAGGAATGGTTTGCGTTTATAAAGGAAAGCAATAAAAAAAAGTAATGATATAAAAAAATGGGACAATATGGAAAACTGAAATAATTCTTCGCAGACGAAAGACTTCTCGAGTGAAATCCTCGCACGCGATTTTCGGTTAAAAGCTGCTGTCAAAGCTATTGATGGATTCAATTATACAACCACCTTTGTTGCATACCAAATAGTCTTTAATTTGCTGACAACGCAATTGACCAGAGATAGCCATGACTACGCACCACAAATGTAGCTATGGCCGCCTTTATTCGAAAACAATCACGCGAAATACTAGTACCCAGTCTACCTCTCAGACTAATCAGGCCCCCAAAGCTCTGTCACATGACATCACGCCCTCAAACTGAAGCAAAAGATTGGGCTTATGCATGCATGAGCCCACAAAACGTGATAGTCCCACTAAACCTACATTCTGGTCAAGTATACGTTCTACAGTGGGGCAACAGACATATTGCCAGAAAACATTACACGGCGCCACAAAGTCATAGAAAAAAATAAATTTTTCCATGTATAATTCTGTCTCAGAACAACACACCCTTTTCGTATTCTCCGTATTGGATTGGAAATAGCTTCCAACTGAGGCTAATGCAGGGAGTCTTTTCAACTGCAAATGGCATTGATCTCTTTTTGCCTCCATTGCAAGCTAGTTCCAGAATACAAAAATGGTATTTTGCAGCAGGCCCCCTTCATTTAAAACAAACAAACAAACAAACAAACACACAAACAAACAAACAAACAAACAAAAAAACAAACAAACAGACAGACAGACAGACAGACAGAAAAAACAGACAAGTATACAACAATTAACAATGCGTTTGTGGAAAGTTTCCACTGCTATTACAGAGTATTCAGTTTTTATAGGCTAACAGTCAGCATTTATGGGCTCGGAAATTATAAAAAATATTATAGCATCAACATAGTTAATGACTAGTTCAATTATGAATAATGATAAGTCTGGTAAATATGGCATACACTAGTCTGTCAGGAGGTTCACCTCGGGGAGATTAAGTGGTAGAGGAAAGGAGAAAAAAAACAAGGATTCTTGTCACTTGTCATACAAGGGAACTTAGACTTTTGACTACAAGGCCAAATATACTCATAGCAACAGACAATTTACTCTATACTTTCTTGCAGTGGGAAAATTCCACAGTACTCCACTAAGCACTATATTTTTCTGACGCTTACAACTAGCATTTATAAAAAAACTAGGAAATAAGTATGGGTTGTTGACAAAGTGTGAGGTCAAGATGGCTGGATATTGGCCGAGTTTTTTTTCTGCGCGTGTTTATGGACCGAGACAGAGTCGAGGTCCATAAACTCGCAAAAAAAGAACGAGGCCAATATCCAGCCATCTTGACCGAACAAACTTGGTCAATAAAGGATTTATTATATGGCTCTTGGGAAAATTTTTCTTGCCGGGCACGGCGGGTAGTCCCGAGCGGGCAAGATAGCTCCATCTTGCCCGCTCGGGTAGCCAATCACAGCGCAGGATTTGATTCATCTTGCCTGCTCACGGAGCTAGCCATTTAATAATAAGGAATCTACAGTTATCGACTAGTTATAATGATATGTCGGGGGTAACTGTGAAATACAATAGCCTGTCAGCAGGCTCTCCTCTTGCAGATTAGTTAGGTGGAAGAAGAAAAACGGTTTCCTCTCTTGTCAAACGAGGAAAACAGGTAAAAGGTACCCCTGGTAACGAGCGATTAAGTCATCAGGTCTTGGTCCTCATTGGGTTGAGGCCTGAGCAAGGCAGCAGCATCAAGGGAGTCGTCATATGCTTCAGTGTTTAAGGCCACGTAGCTCTGATCACTGTAGCTGCTGGGCATCTGTCTACTAGCTCGAAAACTCACTGCTCTTCCGTACCTGCATGGTAACATCAAAGGTATGTTGAGCTTTTTCAAGTAACTCAGCTGTTTACTCTGTGTTTTTAAATAACATTTGTTTTGTCACCTCGGACTTAAGAGTAAAGACAACCAAAGTACAAAACCCCCATAAAAGGCGTTCACCTGGAGACAAGTGTGAACTGTGCAAGAGTTGGTAGGGTAACTTTCGATAGATATCAGGGACACTTCCGCTTTCTTTAAATGTTAAGGAAATGTGGTTGGAAACATAGCTATGCATTACTTTGGTGAAATTATGCCTTTTTCAGAAAATTACGAATTTGTCAACACTTTAAATCTCTCAAAATCTAAGCCATAGCGAAATGAGGACTAAAAGTAAGATATTAAATCAAGTTATATGCTCGGGAGCCTTTTTGCAATAGGCATGACATCATTGCTGTTCCTACTGATCATGAAAAAGGTAAAACCCATGAAACAACTCTGAACTAACTAAAAATGAAGAGGTTATACGACAATGAATTTTTCTTAGCAAGGGATCAAAAAAGATCAGTTAATAAACCCTTAAAAAGGCAGATAAAGGAACAACTGTTATCTTTAATAATAGCGATAAAACACAACAAGCTGAAATCCAGCTAAATAATAGAGGCTATTATTATATGGCTGTGTCTCGAAAGGACTACCACATCTAGACCGGTTACATTTTGCGGTGAAAAATTTGCGAACTAAAATACAAAAACATTGACTGAGGAGAAAAAAAAAGTACAGAGGACGAGCAAACATTAGCAGATTTAAGTTCAGGTCATCGCCGTTCATAAGCAAAATGTCAGCTAGTATAAACCGGTTACATTTAATTGGTTAATTAACATCTTATTAACCAAGCCTAGTCGGCCTGTATGGGAGAATCTGCGTTTGGTCTGTACCCACGACGACATAACGAAAAATAGCTTTCCAAAACTTGCAACCTGCTAAGAATCCCAATCATTTATACCCCCTCATAAATCGAACGCCTTCTATAAACCAAATCCGGTCGGATGACAATCTATTTTGGGCCCCACAGAAAGACATACTTTTTGGACAAACTACTCCATTCGACTACACGAAAAAACAGAAATCGTATCTTAGAGATACAATAGATTTCATAAGCTTTATAGACAAGACAAATGTCTCTCAAGACATGATTAGTATAATTACTCAGGTGATTATAGAAATTCGCGTGCGCTCATTGGCCGAGAATGGCGTCATATTCCGTTATAATCACCTCCGGCGAGGTGATTATAGCGAGAGGGCTAATTTTCAAAATGGCCGCCTCGCGCTTTGTCGATGTGTCTGAAGAGGAAATTAATTTAATGAAAGAGAATGCCATTCCGAGGAGTGCTAAACACGCCACAAAGTTCAGAATGACACTTTTCAAAGGTTAGCTGTGGAAACTGTGCTAGCTGTAACAAAGAAACCTGTTAAATTCCCGCGAAAATGTCGCTATGTCGATATGCATGAGTAAATCAAAACAACTATTAAATTTTCACAACACTTTATTTAGTTACTTTATTGATCTAACAGACTGGTTTCAACAACAAACCGAATTGTATTCGTGTAAACATGACCCGCCTAGACTAGCGTAGCTACTTGCGGGCATGTGTTAACTCTAAATTTAATTTCAAAATAAATAAAAATGTATGTAAAAAAAAAAAAATGTATGTATATGTTCATCGATGCGCGACAATGAAAAATAAAATTGAACGTTTTTCGGTCGATACTTTGTTTAGGTATTTCTATAATCACCTGAGTAATTATCCTAAAACAGTTATTCGCCTCAGGCTCGTGAATATTGGTGAATATTCACTTCGCCTTCGGCGAATAATTGTTAAATGTTACAAGCTTATATACGGACCTGCCAATGGAAGAGGGAATAACGACACAATGCAAAGAATGCAAAAATCCCACAACTGCATCCCTTCAATTCCGTCCTGATATCTTAAAGATATGCTTAGCCCCATTCTAAAGGAAACCTCTTTCAAGTTCTGTGGAAACAACTTTCTCTAGATCCACTGTACTGCAATGGGTACTATGGATGGGTAGGTATTATACGCCAAGGCAATACAAAAAGGAGAGAATGGAAGCGATATAATATTGAAGACATCTCTCTATGGGACTCCAACAAACAAGAAATGAACATGTTTGTTAAACAATCTAACAATTCTCATCCTATAATCAAATTAAAGCTGAAATTTCAGAGAAATAAGCAACAATCCTCGTCACCACCATTTAGAAAGGTGAATGATTCAGAAACGAATCCATCATTGACAACCGTACTCATTACAAGTCGACAGAAACTTTCCAGTATACATTTCATGTCATGCCACCCACTAAGCGCAAAACGAGGTTCTGTTAAAGGCGGGAAAGGCCTCAGACTTCTGAAGCGATCCAAGAGAACCACTCGTAGTTAAAAGCATGCCTTATCACCCGCGGATTTCCTACAAAACTAATACAAACAACACCAGTCAGCTTTGCCGAACGATAGTCGGCTCTACTAACAAAAGAAAACAATCCACAAAAAAATCTTGCCTTTTGTCAAAACCTACAAGCCGTCAGTGATACACCTTAAAAAAATCTGATACTAAACTGGGATTTAGTACAAAATCAGATGAACACTATCTTAAGAAACCCTCAAAAAAAGAGGTAGATCTTTTAAGGGAATTCTCGTCAGAGCTTAATTATGAGGCACATTTTATCAAATCACATCTATCATGAAGCAGACCGTACCCTGAACTATCGGGTCACATCAATTTTTATGTGGCTAATCAAAACTTACCTTAATTATAAATATCCTTAAGTAAAAACAGGATACATACCTCTTCACTATGAAAACCATCACGAGCAAAGCAATAATTCCAACTGCAACACCTACTCCAATTAAGATGTACTTGGTATTTGATTTGTCTTTGCTCTGATTTGAATGTTTACCAGCAGGAGCCCCATCGTCTTGACCATCGACCGTAACAACCTCATAACCAGCCAGTTTGTTTCCATCCTTACTTATAACATCATAAATTAACTCTTTTGGGAAAACCTCTGTGGTGTTGTCAATGTGCAACACAGCAATTCATACAAGCAAGCCATTATCTTGTTGCTTTGCAGGCTCGTTAATGACTATGTCTTCCACTCCAAAACTGAACTTGGTGCTTCCTTTGTTCCTGTTAAGATTGCCATACTAAGGATTAATACGTCACCACAAAAAGTATTGAAACATTAATAAGTTCTTTAAAAAAGTTGATGTTTAAAGGGACACAGTCAGCTTTGGGACCGCGCTGTCCTGGATGCTAGTTTTCTCACTTTGAAAAAAGTTCACCTCAACCTGAAATCAAAGTACATCTAGAAATCCGCTCTAAATCTTCGCAGTGTTTTGCTTGATTTTCCATCGTCAACTGAAAACCCTGTTTTTGAATGTGCTTTTGCTCAACCTATGATATAGTTTCTATCAAATTATTTGGTTAAAAACAGTATGGATGCGTCTCCGTGATATGCAAATTAACTATGAAATGGTATCTAATGCGCACGTGCGCCAGCTGACTGTGTCTTTTTTAATACCTCCAAGTCACGCAAATAGTTCACTTAGCAGCTAGGCTGGACAAGCCAATTAACCCAAAATGTTTTCTATTTTTCCTTTTTTGTTCTGTTGGAGACTAAGCCATGCAACCACTTGGCTAGCCTGCTTTGGTTCATTCCTTTCACAGGTGGTGACTGTATGTTGAAACATAAATGTGCATGGTGATCCAAAATTTATTTGCAACTATTTAATATTAATCTATTTACAAGAGGGGATGAAGAGAAATTCTTTTCAAGCTATTTGTAGATCATTCCCGCATTTCAGAAATTCCATGTTCTAGAAGTAACCAATCCTGTGACACAAACCTTAGTGATTTGGACAGCCCAAGCCGTTTTACATGTATGTTCATCTCCGTGGAATTATACATGGTAACAGCGGGACAACCGGATACCATGTCCTAAAATGACTTGGGAGGGATTACCAATAAAGCCCAGATGGGAGATTACCTCTCTTACTTTTAATCCTCTTTTGTTCATTAATTTATCATTATTTCAGCACCAGAGTTTACTTTTTAAGCTTCTCGTTTCTTTTGTATCTCAAGTACGATGATTCATAAACAAAAGCCAAAATTTGTGTGATCATCTGTTTGAGGATAGATCAGACCGAACTGTTGCTGACGATCTAAGACCTGAGGGGAAGTCATCCGGAGAGTGAAAAATGTTTGTCAGTCGCTGGTGTTACACGCCTGGTCTGTTGAAATTGATTGGTTATCAAGATTGTTCTAATATTGACTGTAAGGCGCATGTTTAGTCTGTCAACAGACATTTGGGGGGGGGGGGGCTGTCTATTGTTAGTTACACCCACCCATCTACTGAAACTGATGAAAGGAACAGAAACCAGACAACTGTTACTACAGTGACTGTAACGGAATCCTTGTTTACAATATTTGCCTCATTAGCATAAGCGATTCAGTTTCTGATGGAGCTGCAATGTAAATCAGGTCTGAATATTGAAAGGTCATAGTACGAGTAACTCTGTCAGTGAATATGAGCCTGATGTATAGATCGTTTTCACGTGACGTCATCACTTTCTAAAATCCAAAACTAAAGAGCCACCAAAGTTTTTATCCTCATCAGGCATAAGAGGTGGTATATTTATATCTGTTTGCAATTTAACAGCGCAATGGCGTGCTTCGTTTGGAAACCTGAGCATTTTGAAGTTTAGGGTTATGGAGGTGCGTGACACAAGTCTACGATCGAGTTTGTTGAAAAATATATACTTATCTCATGATTTTGAGCATTTTTAGAAGTTAGGGCATTAGGAAAAGTGCCTACGTAAATGCTTGTTTGTTCAGTACTGATAATCAGTCGCCTAGATAGCCAAAGTAAGTTCCAGATGTTTGCACTATTTTCCGGCCGCCATATTGGTGTACCACGGAGGTACACCAACATGGCGTTTTCATACTGGGCTCTGTAAATTTCTGCGAAATATTTCGACAAATATCTGAAGTTTGGGAGAACGCACAGGCCTAAAACTTGGAGAAGTGTCTTATTTAGTTGTCTTCTATAACATCAAAATTTTTTAGCTTTTTCCACTGGATGGTTTTCGATTTATTTTTTTATTGCGTGACAGTGAAAACAATCTATTGAATGCTTTTTGAGCAACACGGGCTTAAAAACTCAAAATTGTACAAAGAATGTATGAGCTCAGTAGCGATTTGTCACCCATGAATTTTGCAGTTTTTGAAAAACAATTTCCCCTTGAAAGAGCTAAATATTTCACCACATACTAAGTTTCCTTAGCTCTTTAGCTGCCTGGAGTCAATTCATATCTAACAGGTTTCCTTCTGTATGCAAATGAGCAAAAATGTAAACAATGACGTCAGCATGAATTCGCCTGTAGCTAACATTAAAGATACACATGTGCATTGATCGAAAATTAGCCGACTGTCGACCGAGATGTCGATCGAGTGTCATCCAAGGTGTTGATAACACCGCGGCAAAACGTTTGCGCATGAGTGCGAATTAGAGCTTCCGGTCAACACGCATTTCCGGTTACATAATGAAATTCAATGTAAACAAGATAAAATCCCGTACCGCGAAGTTTGAACACAAAAAGTAAGAGTTAGCGT
>Ga0126343_10000911_pt1 | contig 12751 bp, 11 predicted proteins | sample Cyp2metagenome_FD_92531 | JGI IMG/M metagenome (GOLD analysis project Ga0126343, IMG submission 92531) | Coral microbial communities from Lord Howe Island, Old Settlement Bay, Australia - Cyphastrea 2 metagenome | ecosystem: Host-associated > Invertebrates > Cnidaria > Coral ... | reverse complement strand
GTTCCCGCGGTTAAAACGTGAACCGCAAACGGCAAACGTGACGGCAGAGAGTAGGTCACGTGATATTTTGAGGTTTGCCGTTCGCGGGTTACAGAAAAAACCTGATGCTAAAGGTCTCTATTCCCCAATTTTCAAAACTGCGCGCGTTGCGTAAAAGATTTGAAGGACAATAAAGACAATAGCCTCCATTTGGGGCGAAAATATGCTCGGATAATTGTCCTTGGACATTATCTGTTCCTTGTAGCTCACAGTTTTCCTCGAGCTACGCTCTCTAAAAACTGTTCGCCACTCGGAACAGATAATGTCCGCGGACAAATATCCTAGCCTATTTTCGCGCCAAATGGAGGCTGTTGTTTATTTATAATTCATCAAATATTTTCGCTCTCGTGTGATTGGTCTAAACGCGTCACGTGGGCGAATATTCCCCAGCTAAAACTGGGGAACCTCCGAGGATATTCCCTAATTTTCAAAACTGCGCGCGTTGCGAAAAAGATTTGAAGGATAATAAACACAATAGCCTCCATTTGGGGCAAAAATATGCTCGGATATTTGTCCTTGGACAATATCTGTTCCCCGTAGCTCACAGTTTTCCTCGAGCTACACACGCTCTCGGAAAACTGTTCGATACTCGGAACAGATAATGTCCGCGGACAAATATCCTAGCATATTTTCGCGCCACATGGAGGCTATTGTTTATTTGTATACTACACAAGTGAATAGTGCTTTCGGCGCGCTCTGATTTGTCAACTTCGAACACTTGGCACTAGCAATGGTGTCCACGTGCATGGGAATGGTGGTTTGCTGGTGTCCAATTATGAAAAGTACCTGCTGACGGGAGGTGTCCGTAATCGAAGGATCGACTGTACTTGCTTCCAAAACACAACTGGTACACAGTACCAAGAGTATTCTTTTCAGAGTTCATCGGCTATCAAAGGAAAGTCACAAGCGACGAGGACATCATAAAGATCCCCTACGGTTAAGAGACGTTGCTCTGCGACATAAGACAGGGCGACATCAGCTGGGTTTAGAGTGCGGTTGTCAAGGAAACGAATCTCGAGGGGATCAAAACCAAGCTTCTCAGCAACTACCTTCCACTCATCTCCCCCTGCAACAAAAAGAAAAGCCAACCTTACATTTGAGACGAAAGTTTGAACGGATGTTTGAGTTAACATTTGAGAAGGCGGCGGTGACATGTACTGGTATTGGAACAGTGTTAAAAGCGTATAGCTTGTGTTCATATTCAAAGTGATGTTAGGGTGGTGCTTCATTGTGATTCTCGCACTGCTGTCACTTTTCGATCCAACGAAAACTAGCGTGTCTGGACTCCAGGTCGACCACCAAAGGGCAGGCAATCTGCGAAACCTCAGGTGCCACTAACTTTCACTCCGCACTAGAATTCGGTTTTTCTCAGTTTAGCGTGTTGCCATGCTCATACGTTTTAGTAATGGGTTCGCCGTTGAAAGGAAATCTAATAAAAAGGCATAAGCATTAACGTCATTTAAAATCTTACCACTCAAGGCCATGGTAAGATGTCTACGCTTTTTGATAGGAATGTTTCCCACATCCTGGTTTTCAGGTAACAAAGGACCTGCAGAAAAGAAAAAAGCTAACATTGAAGAGGTCATCAAAAAAACAAAGGGGTGATGGCAAAATGCAAAGTGCATTCTGGTACTGGCACAGCAGCTTAGATGAAAAAATCATCTCCCTTTGTAAACAATTAAGAACTTTAGTCAGATGAAGGCTGCCTACAAATTAAGGGTAGAAGGCGGTCTGCAAATCTGTTATTTAAACAATGTAAGGTGGGCTGAGTAAATCAGCTGCTAAACAAGCACTACCTTGCACTAGCCTTAGCCTGAGTAGCAAGCGTTCCCGTACGAGACGAACGAAATTCGGGGCCGCTCGAAGGTGTTTTTCGCACCCGGGCCGCGCGAAAAATGGGGCAAGAGCAAAAACATGGAAGGAGGGGGTAGGGGAGGGAAAGAAGGAAACGCTTGCCCGCAAACCCCTCGATTTTAAAAACGCCCACTGCTTTTCACGGTTGAGTTCATTTATTGATTGACAACGTTTTCACCAAGCTAGAATCACGATAGTGCTACCTGTACGCGTTTGCAGGGCAATATGTCAAACGTCCTGTGGTTTAACCGTTCATTAGCCTAATTCGGTCACTTCATCCTCTTGTTGCTTTTTTTATTTTAACCGTTGCAAAGCAAAACCAGCTGGAAATCGGAATTCTCGGTTAGAAAATCGCTTTTCAAGGAAAACAACCAGTCGTCGGCTTCTTAAATTTGGCCATTCGTTTTCTTGACACGAAAAACGACTCAGTAAAGCTATAAGCGAGGTTGCTATCTATAGACTATCAAAGATCCACTGGGTCCTGTTTGATCTTCGCGCAATATCGATGATTAAAAAAGCAGCTGAAAGCTTTTCAGAGATTTCGCTGAATCCAGTGGGTGATAGAGCCACCAAATCTTTACCCTCTAAAAGATGGCGTCTTCTGAGCAAAATCGAATACGTACTTATCCACGTCACGTCTAAGAGGTCTTCGTTGAGACTAGCACAAGTTCACTAAACGTCCTCCATGACATGATACACTTGTCAGTCACGATGACCTCATCAGGCGTTGTTGTTGTTGTTTTTTGTAAAGAGAGGAAGGGTATGATTGCAGGTTACGCCGCACCAATCAGGGGCCCCGTTCGTGGACGAACGGGTTTGTCAAAATCGAGGGGTTTGCAGGCAAGCGTTCTCTTCTCTCCCCTCTCGCACCCCGCTCCTTCCACCTTTTTGCTCTCGCCCCCGCAGCCCGAATGCGAGAACTCCTTCGCGTGGCCCGAATTTCGTTCGCGTCGTAGGGGAACGCTTGCTATGGAGGCTAACCAGCTTTGAAGCACTAGCTTACAGTGGTCGACCATTAAATATGAAAAAGCTCTACTACTTATGGATCAGACGAATGCGATTAACTCACCGGTAGTTCCAGCCGCTGAAATGGTCCTCAAGCTTTTGACCACGTCGAGTCTATCTGATAAGTTAGCCTCCCTCGCCAAACAGCGGATCCACTTCTTGGTCTCATCGTCTGGCATTTTTAAAGAGGCTTCACTCAACTTCAGACTCTCTATGAACTGATTCACTATTTCTTTGGAATCACATGACTGCGACAAAAGGGATTCTCTGACCATATCAGGCAAAGCAATTGTTGTTTTCTCGTTACCTATATAGAAAGATGTACTTTAAAAGAGTTTCCAAGTAATATATCAAACAGGATGAAGAGTTCTTCGTCAGATTGTAAAAGTGATGAGAATAGGGCTAAAAAAACGAGAGGCAGCCGCCATTTACCAAACCGGCCTTGATCTTTGGATATACCATGACACAAATACCAATTCTTGAAAAAAACTCAATGCAAAGTTGAACTGAGCAATAAAAAAAACTGATATAAGAATCCAAATATAATTAAATGAAATTCAAAATTACATCGAATATGGAAGTAAAAAACCACACTTAAAATTCTAGATAAAACGGAGATGGCTGTACATCCAAACGTGAAATAAAAATCAATTCCATGTGAAGTTCGGAAAGCTAACGGAAGTGAATTTGCCATGGCCGAGCACTGCAACCACCATTATTTTAATCGTGTGTTTATAAATATGAGCCTCTGGATCGGATACTGAGGGCAACCCTAGTCCCGCGCAATGACTTTAATGAATTGATTGATTGATTGATTGATCGATCGATCGATCGATCGATCGATTGATTGTTTGATTGATTGATTGATTGATTGATTGATTGATTGATTGATTGATTGATTGATTGACCATCATGCTACGAGCACTTAAATACTTTAATGTGTAAAACTGAGTCATGCAACTGATCAGCGATGAGAATCGTAACGTAATAGAATTGTCCATTTATTTATTAACAAAATTTGTGCCTAGTCCCTCGAGTTATTTTGATAAAGTCTTGTTTGGTAGAGCAGCTTCAACCTCAGGGGAAGATGTCCCTACTGGGAATGACGTAATTATATAGTTTACAGAAAGGCTTGGTCATATCAGATAAACCTGTTGTTATTGTCGTTGTGGCTGTTTTTTTTTTTAATGTCACCAACGTAAACGTTTGTTTCAACCAAAAAACATAAATGATATTGAAAGAGATATTCTGTATCAGACCAGCTAACCTTCACCAGAAGATCCTTTGTCTCCTTCGCCGATTGCTAACTGCGAAGAGGAGAGGCAAAGAGTTACGATAAAGCATATTTTACATTAAGTAATGTCTTAAATTTTCTCCTCTTGGGGTCTCATGATTTTTTGCCTAAAGATCAACAATGAACTATTATCTCTTTTATAAGTTAAATTATAGCAGTGTAAATAAAACAGAAAAGTATTAGAAAAACCACCGTCGACTAACGACAAAATAAATGTAATAAGTCTAGTTTTGGCTAACGCTTACTCGGGAAAGAATTTCCGAGTTCTCCTGACGGGAGTCAAAGGTCTCCTATTGGGTCTCCTATTGGGTGAACTTAGCGATGTTTCTGCGAGTACGCATGTTACAATCTATCTTTCATTCATTCACCACCCTTAAAGTTTGCTACCTTGCTCACTTCACCCTCAAACGTAGACCTGCTTACCTGGCGACGAGAAAGATCACACCAATGTGAAAACTGCTTAACCGAAACTTCAGTGTTTGGTGCCGAAGCAGACCTGTAACAAAACGTACTTTCTTTGTTACTGAACAATTTGGAAATAGAGAAGAAGTGAAGGCACTGGTCCTCTTTGCATCTTTCTTTCTTATGAGAAGGGCAGTAGTTGACGGCACCTCCGTTACAGCAGACCGGGCAAAGGACACACATTTCGTATTTGATATCCTTTAGCCAGCTGAACTCACTGCGCATGCACTCCATCATCAAGCCAAGTCGTCTACGGACGGCAACAGCACAATTGACTTCATTGGCTACAGTGTGGGGTGGCAAATCTGTTGACAGGGCCATCACTGACGACTGTTCGCCAGCCAAGGAAGGGATGGGATTCGCCTTGTGAACAACAATCTCAACAGACGAGGAGTGGCAGAGAAGGATCACTGAGCAGTTTTCATCTTCAGAGGTGAAGAATCTGGCAAAATTCTGGAACAACTTTGATTTGGCCTGCTTCCAAAACTCGTCCCACTGAAAAAACTTCAAGACCAAGCGGGGAAACAAACCTGGAGGGACATGACCATTTTGGAATTTCAGAAATAGAGACTTCAATTTTGCAGACTCGAGAAGTTTAACAATCTCGTTTGGTGGATGTGAACTAAGCATCGACGGCACCAGGTAGCTCTTGTTTTCAGAAGTACCTGATGGCCAACAACACAGCAAGCTGAATTTCTCCATGATATCGACGAGACTATCGTACGTGTCTCTGTCGTGAAAAAGAGGTTCCCACATATGCGTCAAAAGTTGTTCATCGAGAATTCCTTCTACTTCAAGCTTGCGCCATAGTTGTAAGAATTTCTCTTCTTTACATTCATAGGCCGGCTGTACAGTTATAACTTTCTTAAACACGTCTATTAACCACTGAGGATCCAAGACCACTAGCTTGCTCAACGTTGGCGAGTCATCAAAATGAACCAAACTTCGCAAATCATGCAAGTAGTTCATCAGTGTCTCGAACTCGCTGTCGTTATCAATGTCGCAGTCTTTTGACGCAATTTCTTTAGCCGACTCCAAGGAGATAAATTTGTCCCCTCTTTCCCTTAGTGCGCAAAGAGTCTTTTCAAACTTCAACCACTTAATTGGGATGAGTTCTTTTGTGTGAGGTAGAATTTTAGCAAGAGCGAGAACTTGCTGACGCAGACGCACGACTTCTTTACATTCAGAATCGGTACCTGACTTTGTGTTGTCCACAACAAACACGCCAAACAGGTGGCTACCATATGATGATTTTTCCCGTAGATAACCAAAGACTTCGTAAGCTAGTTGTCGACTATCGCGTTTGCCATAGGGCGTGTCAGAATGGGTGCAGACCAAGAAAACAGCAGGAAGTTTCTTTGTGGGATTCTCTGAGTTAAGGGAAGGGCATCTGTTCTCTTCGAAACTGGCCAGGGAGGCAACAGATCTCATCCAGAAGTCAAGATAATCCAAATAAGTCTTCAGATTGAAGTCTTCTGAGAATGGTTTGTACACTCCTTGTTTCACCTGGGACGAGGCCACATCACACGGATTTAGACTAAGGTCATAAACCAAACAGTAGATTGCTCGCGCTGTCAGAAAGAGGGGGTGGGTGACATAATAAACTGACTGTCCAGAAAAATCCCACAGAGTTGAATAAATGTGTTCCCTACCATCCTCCCAGCCACCTTGAAGTAATGTTTCAGTTGCCATTGCCACATCTTCTGGAACGCAGGGAGCAAACCGATCAGAGGGTTCTAGAATCTCTCTGGACGGTCTGGGTGGTACCTGGTGGGCATCTCCGCTGAGGGTATCTCTTGTTTCGCTGGGTATTTCAACGTTCTTGGCATCTTTTGATTTCTCTTTGGTACCTGGTTGCTGTGATAATTCAGAGACTTCAAAATCGAAGGTACTTTCTATTTCTTCCACGCTATCTTCCAACAAGAAGCCTTCACCATTCCTCTTTAGGTTTTCCACAACCAACATTGCTGCATGACGATCAAAGGAAATCGCCGCATCAGGATTTTGACCTTGCTCCGTCGTCCCTGTCTTCCACGTCTCGGTGGTCACCTCGAAATACGACGGATCCACATCTATACCTACGGTACTTTCTTCCTTTGGGTCAAAACCTATCCCTCTCAACGACTTCTTTAAACTGGTTTTTCCGGCTCTGTCTTGTCCTATCAGCATTACTGGAACCCTTTTGATCGACGTTTTTCCATCAGCAAGAGCCTTTTTGTAGGCCTCCAGCGCCGAGGGACCTCGCGCAAGAATTTCGGCAGGGACTGAAACAGAATGAAAGATTATTTCATTTACGATTAAAATCTCCTGACTTGCTTTTGAGGAAGGAAGGTTTCTGAACATACATGTTTTCGCTGTTTGTTGTATGTATGTGCAGCTTTGGTCAGCCAGCAGCAATATGCACTTATTGAGTGAAATCTGGTCCAAATACAAATTTAGCCTAACGAGTATTGATTCAAACGATCATAGACAGAGAACGTGGAAGGGAAGATATTGGAATCCTAGGGTACAGATTCCAAGTTGTCACGCTAGACAAATAAAGCATTGACTCGCTCCTGTTGGGAGAACTCTGAATTGCTACCCGTGTGACCCCGTGGGGAGAAAGTGCGCAATTCATGCATTACCCCGTGTACATTTTGCCGTTTCACTTCACTTCATAGTAAATATTCTACATTCCACCTTTCCCTAATCTGATCCTAGCAGTATGCAGGATAGTTGATATATGAACTTAGCTGAACGCAGCCTCACCACGCAAGAAGGGTGCTGTTTTTTACGATGTGGGTTTTGTCATGACTGATCACAAGAGATGAAACTGTTTGAAGTGATAGCATAGAATGGTTCCGTTGTAATTTCGTTTTTTAGCCTTAATGTTAATAGGAGTTTAAGCTTCATATTAGCAGGCAAGTCAAAATTTTAAAGGAAACGACAACACTTTTAAATTTACAAAACATGTTTTGACAGAAACTTCTGAAGATGACAGAAGTTTCTGTCAAAACATGTTTTGTAAATTTAAGAGTGTTGTCGTTTTCTTTAAAAGTTTAACCTCTACGCCAATGACACAACCTAAAAGCTAACAATGCCTCTTAAGTGAGGGATTTTGCTTACTTGTTGGCGACGGACCGGTCTGTTTCATTTCGCAAACTACCAGACTTTGCACTCTCTTTACAAATCGGAGGAAAGCAGGAAGTTTTTTCACCACAGCTTCCGGTTGCCATCTGCCTTTATGGAGTAACTCCTCCCATTCGTCACAGAGTAAATAGAAGGCGGTCTGCGTAAAAGAAACATATTTTAATGAGAGCAGAAATATTGCGGCTTTCAAGCAAGGTTTGTTTTAAACGCTATGAGAAATCCAATCCAAGAGTACATAGAAGTGGCTCGTCAATTTTCGAACCATTGTGCCATTGTTAGCTGAAAATGCGGATAAAGAGTAACCTTCCGTGTTACTTAAAAACGATGACCTATTGACAAGGTATATTTCCGTACACCGCAACGACAATAAAGTGAAAGGAAATAACGTCATATCCTTTTAAAAAAATAGTAGTGCCGGAACATTGTCTTTGCTACCAATTGCAACTCTTGTCTCGTCAAGCTTTTTTAAATAAGAGAAGCTTGAGGTTCCCGACATAAGAAGTTGCTTTGTTTTTCGAGATAGATATTTAACTTTCTAATGACACTATAACAATGACAGTGTAAAGGAGTGACCATAAGCACTCATCCACACCTAATGCAAAGAATCGAATTTACTCTATGAAAATTTTTTTTAAATATTCAGGCTGAAAATAAGCACTCTTTCAAAGAAAAGAATCTTTAAGATTTCATACCGAAACTCTGGAGCTCGCTGTTTTGATATCTGGTGAGATTTCCTTGGAAAGCACAATAGTAAATCCCGGCACGAATCCATAGAGAGATCTTTCACAACATCGCATATGGGATAGCTGAAATCCATCAGGTATCTTCCTTTCTGGAAGGCGAAGTCCAAAGTCATCTTCATCTGCTAGTATCAATTCGGAGAGGTAGGTTGCCAAGACACGTCTTGTCTCGTCACTGGGCAAATAGTCGAGTTCAAAAGCACTGTCTGTAAAAAGAAAATGACACAATGGCATGAACTTTCATTGAAGTCTGTGATTGCTACAGAGATAAGTGTTTGAGTAACACACCTCCGTTTTTTGTCCACTTCAAGCTCCCTTAACAGTTATGCCAAACGACAGACTATTGCTATTCTTCGACACGGCAGCAGAGTGATCAGCCTACTGGGCACTTCTTGCCAGTTTCACACCAACAGGTGTTTAGGCCAGTAATGTCGTCGTAGTGAATTTTCTATTTTTTTTCTTTCGAAAATAAAAAGATCTGATTTCATTTTGTGTAAAAATATGTGCGTGACGAAATTATTTTTGCAACAAGCTCAACCCTTCATAGAGATTTCCGGAGAGATACTCTAGAGTCGATTCAACTGCTGTAAACAATTAAGTATTAATCTTGTACTGGTCGCATAACGAAGATTGACTGTAAAGCTAGAGGGTCGACTGCAACAGGGACGACATGGGACACTTGACTTTACTCGACAACAGCATACCACAATGCCCGGTGATGGTTAGCCTGCAGTCAAAGTCGCAGCCAGGAAACAAAATGTCTGCCCGCATATATCTTTTATATGGTAGTGAAAGCCAGCCTCTGCATCGTGACCGTGTTAATTCATCTTTGAAGTGTATTTCTTCCAGTATGTTATTAATGTCACGTGAGGGGAGTGGGATGTCCTCCAACCTTTTGCCAAGGTTCTGCTTTGTTGCCCAGAGCTGCGGAATAAGGACAAAAAAATCCTACTGCTGTTGTTGTTGTTGTTTGAAATGAGTGTGAATATACAAAAGCCATGTATTTGAACTACGAAGTTTAAGAATGTGAGTGATCAATCACATTGATTACTCACATCTGCATTCTTTTTGTTGTTGTGTTGTTTATCACATACCTATTTCTTATCAACCGAAAACATCTTTCAGGAAACGCTCATCGTTTTACGACGTTACCTTTCCTAAACATAAAGACTTTTTGCTTGACTTACAGCTATGTGGTGAAAGAAGATCACATCAAGTGCGAATGGAATCTAAATGAAATTTGGCGGGAATCACGCATTCGAAATCAATTTAGGCCAATTACTTTGAAAACTACAGAAGCCCAATTGTCCTAAGAATTACTAGTACTCTTTATGAAACGGAGATGTTTTTTCTTTTCAGCTTATATACATCATTTTGCCGAGGTTAAGTCATACTCTGATCTTAAAGCCTACCCTTAAAAATATCTGCCGACCATTCGGCTGAACAAATGTTAAATCGTATCTCGACGAATACTCCTTGCATTCTGCAGGCGTTCTGTCAAAGGCGTGTAAATGATCTTTTAAGACTTTCTCGTTAAGGTTAACTCCTCCTTTAAATGAGCCTCTCCAATTGTTCTCTCGTAAGTTGCTGGAAGCCTCTTCAATAGTGTATTCCTCATCAGCAGTTTCATCTCCTATATCAATAAACAACAATCCGTAATTAACATCCAAAGTTCTGGAATATTGCTAGGTAAGATCAAGCGATAATTCGGTCATTAAATCAGGTGGCGATAAATTTACTTCTGTAGACATGGGATCAATACTGAAAAGAGTCTTCTTTTCCAAGGCTGTCTATTGAGTGAAATTATTTGCATCAATCATCCGAATAGAGACATCTTGTTACTGTTTTCCAACGTGCCTGCTGTGGGTCTATCTCTAAGAGAAAATGTCAATGTGAGTACTTGATCCTACCTCATTCAGCCTTCAACTAAGAAAATGAGCTCCTTATTATTTATGATTAGCACGGGAGGTCCGCTGGTAAGCTGAACTGGCGTATGTAAGCTGAGCTGGCGTATGTACTGAGCTTTTAAAAATACGTAACAGTACATTACTATACATTGCGTTTACTTTATACCTTAAGGGGTGTTTCACGTGCAACCAATGTAGCGCATCCAGATCGATTTAACTGTAGATACCTAAGCCCCTGTATCAAATTAAAGCTTAAAGAGCTGGCTATCCAGCTATACCAAGAACTTTGAAATAAACTAAATTGTCCAATGTTTCTCGACTTCTAAATGGGAGAGTCAGAATCACCTTCTCAAAGCAACAAGATATAAAGCGAATTTGGTCTTTCGCTAACTTAACCTGCTCTTCAATGACGTCTTTTTCGCATGGGAGATTTCATTTGCATCATTCACCTGTAACCTTAAATTACATTGCATCGCTTTATGCTGCGCTGAGATGCATTGAGAAACACTTCCTCATGAGTACAAGGGGCATTTTAGACTATCTAAGAAATGTAAAATATTATGCCAAGCCTTCTAGACAGGATACAGTTTCAATCACTTTATGAAGCTTTCGCAATTAGCAAGTACTATACCTTCGATAGAACTGGAATATATGAGCAACGACTACCGCAAAATGAAAGAGCCGGATCCTATAGCAGATCTAGGCAGATGGAATCGATAACCGGTGAAAACAAGCAAGGCTGGTTATACGACGAGGAAAATACATTTAAAACCAACATTTTTGGAGGCATGGCCTTCCTTTATTGGTATTGAACATACATTCTTCACCGTACAACCGGCCTTGCTTGTTTTTACCGTTAACAATACCTTTGATTGGTCGGCGGACGATAAACGTGCCAAAGTGACACCACATATCGGCCTTAAGCTGCCTCTTCGTCTCCATTTCTCTTTTAACCCTACGCAGGGATTCTAAAGTGTCATTCTCAAGTTTCGACATAAAGCTTGGGTCATCATTAGAGCAATAAGATTCCTGAAACCAAAAATAACCATTTCATTATTTCCGCGTTACCAAATGATACCGACCTTTCCAAAGATGCTTATCAGGCAAATTATCAGGTAAATCTTTCTTAAAGCCCTGATTGGTTTCTACAAAAAAATACTTCATACCTGTAAATCATAAGACTTGGCTGGTTTTACTCGGTACTGCCCAAGAGTTTCTGGGAGATCGATACCATCTTCTTTCGCAATCTGCTCCAGTTTAAGTTGACAATCTACAGGGAGATTCCACCTATCTATAAAATAACAGTCTTTGTTGAACTGGCGTTCCTTATGCGTCATTTTGCCTCCATCCTGCCAAAATAGTGAAATGATATTCATTGTTAAACCAGCAGAAACACGCACTTCTAAGCAGAGGTTCGTTTTAGTTTTAAAGCTGAATGAGCACCAAATAACTAATGGTAAGAGTCAACCACAACACTAACGGTCCAATTGCTGATTGGAAAGATTTACCGCGGTCAGTCAATCTAGATTACTCTGCCAAATTAAGGAAAAGTTGATCGAAAAAAAGTGACTACCAGAATCTAAAAAGTTGCTCTCCCTCTAGCCGAGGATTTGCAGATTTCGAGACTCAATTACGTATAGCAACCAACGAGATTGCTTCATGTTCTATAGAAAATAGATTATGTCAAATGTCTTTCTTTCCATTAATTAAAATTTCTTAAGTTGTCCTCGGGATTTTTCCGTGGTTAAATGTCTTTAAAATATCTTAAAAATCGACGTTTCGACTAGTTTTACTGGTCTTCTTCAGGTTGTTTAAAAAACGGTATCAAAATGGCGGATCGTTTGTTAGTCATTCAGCTTGGTGACGATACATAACGTATCGTGATCACTACACGACGTGTAAATAATGTCCAAATGCGCGGGAAATGCAGACGAGTCTGAGGCCTGTGAAGTACGTTTACTTTAGAGATAATTAAGTGTCCACTACAGTCTCTTTTCACGATCAAAGAATGAGTTTAGGACTGATTTTCATATTTCAACATGGTCAAAATTGCATGCTAAGGACTCTCATTTCGTGATATTTCTGTCGTAGTGACTCAATCCCTTCGAGAACCTTTCTTTGCTTCAACCCTCTCTCTCTGCGTTTCCCAAGTCAACACCATGCCACTTTGGCACTACACAGTGTGTCGAGCTAGGCCACCATCTACTCTGCCCATCCGTTTTTCGGCCGATAGAGTGTTTTCATTTATGTAGGTCTTCATTCTTGTTAGTCTGACTTTGTTCATGTGTTCTTTTTTCCTTGTTTGGAAAAGACGCCATGTT
>Ga0126343_10000910_pt1:2500-12752 | contig 12752 bp, 8 predicted proteins | sample Cyp2metagenome_FD_92531 | JGI IMG/M metagenome (GOLD analysis project Ga0126343, IMG submission 92531) | Coral microbial communities from Lord Howe Island, Old Settlement Bay, Australia - Cyphastrea 2 metagenome | ecosystem: Host-associated > Invertebrates > Cnidaria > Coral ... | reverse complement strand
TGTTGCCCGCCCAGTAAACAGAGGAAATTAATAAATTGGATTACTTTATTGCAATTAAATTAACATACCAGGTATACAAGAAAATTTTGCCGTTTTCGAACAGACAAACAAAACAAATCAACTCTAATGAGGATGAGGGTGGCTGTTTTCCAGCTGTGAAAGCCCTGGCTACTGCTAAAGATAGAACATAAGAACTACAGAAAATTGTTATGACAGGTTCAATTTCAAGTGAGAATTGGCAAACAACAGCGAAAATAAGCAGTAAAAAAATGTTTCTAAACAACTAAAAGCCTGTGGTTCGAGAAAACCAGGGTGGTACACTCTGCACAGCCCAACTAGATCTAGAGCCAACGCACAAGCTGTTGTAGATAACTGACAACTGAGGGACATTTCAGTTTTGTAAAGGAAAAAAATCGACTTGATAATCAGGGCAGAAAATTCGGAGAGTTGAAGAGGCGGCTGTCTGCACAGAATTGTATGCATTTGACTAGGAGATAAAACGTGTAACCAACGAAGCGACACAAGATTGTTCCACACCTGTACTATACGATGTGGCACGAACTTAATAATTACAAGAAGAATTCTTTCCTTGAGACTGTTTACTATCTGTATCCTTAAGTAATCATGTTATCTTGAGTAATCCAGTTTAATCAAATGCAAAGAATGGATTTGAAATGAACAGTTAAACCTTGCCAACTGACGATAGATGTGCGAAAAATATTTGTAATAGACAGGACACGTAGAACTCGTACTAATCGATTTCCAGCACTACATTTTTTTGCGAATGTTTTGTCGCTAAAAATCCCTTTATACAACGGCGCTTTACTTCGTCTAGTTAAATATGATTTCTCACTCGGTCATACCAGTCATACAGACAAGATAATGGATGAAAATGAATTTAGCAGTTCAATATCAGTCACATAACGAATCGGTACCAGTCACTAGTATATGTCTTTGTCAGTAACCTGTTTTTTAGCTTCCCTCAGTACATCTCTCAGCCTCAACAGCTCAATTTGTTTTCCACAAGAAATACGTTAAGTTACAAACGTAACGATGGAAACTTAATCACGAGGTTTTCAGGAATTACCCAGCACTTGCCCCACGATGGTGGACAGACGACCAGAAAAAAAGGCTTCTTTGTTCGTGCCTGTGTTATCAAAAAGAGCCTTAAAAGAAGGACAAACTTTCATATAACGTAAATATAGGTCGTCCTTGCTTTAGATCAGAGTAACTACAACAAATCTGAAAGGAATTGTTTTACATTTGAACGAGAAGTTTCCATCAGATTAACAGCCGCAGATGGTTTTAAGCAAATTTTCAGTGGTTATACTTTTTTAATCAGGAAAAGTAACTCAGTTTTGCTTGCTTTTCTTGCTAATTGTGCTATCTGTTTTAAATTAGGCGAATTTCTAACTTGAACACACTCGTAGATCGCAATGTAAGGGAAGCCAGTCCGAGTTACTGACAAATATAAATACTTCTAATATAATATATGGTCATATGGTGTATTTGTTTTATTTGCTTATATAATGTGTTGTCTGATATTACTCAAGCTGAAAAATTATAAACAAAAAACCTCACCGAAAAATACAAAAGTGAAATTTTAATTCTCGCTCATGATCCTGGGTTGGCATCATGGGGCTTTGGAGTGGATGCATGGCCCTGTATCAGGTTATGTTCTTGAGACTTAATCATGCTTGGGTAATGAACGTTCTTGTCGCATAGTATAGCTAAACACTTCTTCTTTAAGGGCGGGTGTTACTGATACTCGTATGTAAAAAAAAGCTTTAATGAGAAAAGTTTCTAGTTTCAAGGTCACTATATACCAGCTACACGGATTATGGCTATCGGTGCGTTCAAGGGAATTCATTTGTCTCAGATCAAGTTACTTATACCTGTTTTGCTTCTTTTACTGCTTTATAGCTCCTTGGCTGCACTGCACAGAGCGTCTGCAGGTTCTTTTCTAATTTTCTCGATCCTGGAATCCATGCACCGAATCACTCCACAATGGTATCCTCATCTACTGTGGCCTGTGGCCATCCCCTACTCAATAGTAGTTTTAGACCTCCCTCGCTGTTCCTCAGATGAGTTTCACAACAAGGCTTGTTTGGTTGCGTCGTCTCGCGGTTTGTTCAGTCTTAAGAGATGGCCAATCAATTTTCAAAGCCTACCAGAAGGCTGCTGTCTGGAACCTCGCAGGCGTCTGGACGAGAATGCAGGTTCCCCTCGAAAACGTCTTTTGAAAATTGAAAATGTCTGCAGACCGATGCGTCTCTTCCGATTGCAGTCAGTATCTTCTCCTACTGTGCTCTCCTATAGAGGTGTTTGTTTGGAATGATACATTAACCGGTCATCTGACCCTAACAATGCAGCACTCGCATTGGTTTACAAACGCCTGGGATTTTTCCGTGCAGCCCAAGTATCATTAAGGTTATTCTTCTAGAGTAGTTTGTTTCATTTACAGGTCGCTTTGATTGCTTGCAGTCCTCCTCATCGATCCTCAGGTTAGCGTGCGCAGAAGCTCTATCAAGAGCTATCAAAGCTGACGTTTCGAGTGCAGAGTTCCGACGGAGGGCTAAAGCCCCGGCCGAACGGTCTCAACATGCCAACGCAACATAGTGCAACATTGTTTTGCGCAACATGTTGCGTGCATTTCGCCACCCTGTTTCGACCTGTTGCGACGTGTTGGGTGTTGTTGGCTCAAATTTGACCATTTTCAAACTTGAGCCAACAACACCTAACATATCGCAACACGGTGGCCAAACGCACACAACATGTTGCGTCTAACAATGTTGCGATATGATGCGTTGGCATGTTGCGATCGTTTGACCGGGGCTTAACGCTCGAAACTTCAACTTTGAAAACTCATTACGGTGGCTAGTTCACCGTGATTGTGATTATGAACCCCAGTTGATGAAAACAAATTATCTTGTTATACCTCCCACCGACGCAGCTCCACAGTTTCTTTAGAAACTTACCCCGGCCCTCTGTTCCTTCAGACACTTTATTCAAGCGATTCATATTGCTTAAGTCTTGGTTTATTTCATAGGCCTTTCATCTTCTAGAAATTATGAAGGGGCATGCTTGACCGCTTAGGCCACGGCATAGCTTGGCCGGACCACGGAGTTAACACTTCGATGTTTTGGTGACCTATATAAATTACACAATTCAAGTATAGACATGTTCGAGGTATAACAAATTGAGATAGGAAATCGAAAATCTTAGTTACGTTTGTTCAAGGTTTCTCTGAGCGGCAAGAAACCCAAATCTGCTACTTGGTTGACTATGTTCGTGTTAGACCATGTAATACAAGACTCTTTTCAGCTGGCAAGAATAAAGCATCTTTGAAAACTCTCGTTTGTCTTCTCTACCAGCTGCGCTAACCTAAATGCTAAACCCGGTTATTGCTTACTTTTTATCCCTAGAATAAAACGGCAAACGTTTAGTAGCTAATTGCCAATGCAAGGACGTCAATCTCAAAGACAATTTATTTTGACGTGCAGTTCTTCTATTCCAAATGTCTTTTAGTTAGTTTTGCACTTGGCAAATGAAGACAAGGCTGGATTTACACGAAAGCTGGTGTGTAGTGACTAGGATGTATGGCATGCAAGGGAAAGAAACAGACAAGGCACCAGCCAGTGTCTGTTAATAAAAACTTGATACATTCCTCCGGTTTGCAGTCCTTATATAGTTTGTTAAAAATGTTTTTGCTGGATATTTAAGTACGTTTGCCTACTTTTTATTGTATTTCCTTGCGATATTGGCTATGCCTGTGGGATTTCTCCAGGGGGAGGGGGGGGAGCTACTTCCATGGATGGGCTAAGCCCTATGTGATAGTGCGGCACACACCTATGCGAAATTTATGACAGTCCCCACCCCCGGGGATTCCTTCACGATCTTCACGATTTGGATCATCGTTTGAACGCGTTCAAGATAATGCGTCAGGTTATAACACTTGCCATGTCTGTGGGATTGCCTCACGATCTTGATTGAATCAACATTTGAACGTGTGCAAGGCGTTACGTCAGGTTTCTGGTGACGTTTCTCCTGGTGGTGATTTTTCGCGTCGTGTTTCTGCCAAATTTTAGACGAAACCTTCTTAGTCTTACTGAGTGTCTTGTGTTCGCTGTCATAGTGACGCCGTGGCAGAAGAGGATTTCAAGGCTTTTGTCTCTGATTTACACATCGGTTGCTTTCTCTCCGTTCATTACGGAACCTTGTTACCTTTATATTCCATTCTATGAAGTCGTGGTTATTTTCTGCGAGAGCCTTTCTGTGTTTCCACCTTCAAACAAGGTGAATAAGTAGACTTCTCTATATGGTGAGGTTAATTGTCTTGAGATAAATCTGAGCATTCTGATTTATTCCAAGGTCCATTTTGCCAAATGGACCGTTTCCATAGAGACGGTCATAAATCATGTTGTTGTTCGGTTTTGCTTTTTAATATACAATACGGTTACTAACCTAGCTTGCTAGCCGTACTAGGAAACATTTATCCTCGATCGGTCGTTTTTTGTACGGACTCGTGTGGCTTAGTTCTAATAATGGCTGGTTATGCCCCTTGCAATACTCCATACTAATGTGCCCAGAAAAATATAAAAATCTGATTTAAGGTATTATTTTGGAGAGACTTGTCCAACTAGTCAGTAACAACAGATGCACATCACCTTGAACAAGGTGATATGCTTCTGGTAACAAGAAAAAGCATTCTCATTGGCTGCTTTCGTGATCCAAATTTGGAATATGAATGGCTAAGATGAACAGTTATTAAGCATTTTCGCTGATTTTCGTACTTAAAATGTTGAATTATATATTGAGAACTTTATTCTATACATGTAATCCCCCTTCTTTATTGCAATGGTTTCTGTAATAATTCTTTTTCTTCTACGGGAGAAGGTTATCAGCACTCTGCCCAACCCCTAAACTGCAGGGCCAGTGGGATCACTCTTCGTCTGGCCCCTACCCTTCGACCTGTTTGACATGGGTTTCCTTGCCAGGAGTACAAGACTCCAGCCAACATAGCTTTAAGGGTCACTGGAACGCGCAAGCCGACCCACCACGACAAGAAGGCGATCCCAATCGAGGCAGCTTTTTATTGCAATGCACACAACTATTTACACAACTTTCATTACAATACTTTACCACTTAACTAAACATAATAAGCAGGACTTGCAGTATAACACAGCTAATTCACACTCACTCACGTACACACATATCTAACAAGTTCACATAGTAAAGTCACACCTATTTGAACCTGACATGCTCTAAGTTATTCAACTTCTTCTAGTACTTATATTGCCCACTTCTTCCTAAACACATCTAAATTACTATTTTTTTGTACAGATGTATTTTGCAGTTTGATGCTTTAATTTTACTTTTGAATTAAAACCTCGTATACTTAGAAGTCCTTTATTCCTTCTACAAGCCCATAAATCATTAAATCATTCCTAGCTTAGTAACAGGAAATTAAGTAAGGGAAGCTCTGGTGCTAGAAGACCAATTAATACATCCTTCAAGTTAATATGTATCTGCTGTTTTGTCAAAGATAAGTGATATATTTCGCAATTTTTCCAGAAAGACATTCAATGCATGACAGCTATCATAAAAGAAATGCTGCATTCTTTTATATATGGAATTGTTGCCATAAATGTAGCTTGGCGGAGAAGAGAAAAATTTATTTGTCGATAAAGTTGTAATCAGACTGCTAGATACATGATAGCTATAAACGATCTTCTAGACTTGGACAAATGTTAAAATAATAAATAGGATCGGGAAACCGACCTTTACGGTGGGGAGAAGAGATGAAGACAGAGATAAAATAAAGAAATATATGCAACATATATTTGCCCGATATTTCGGTTTGGAAAACAAATTTTCCACAGGGGCTACAAGGAAAAACTATTGAAATAATTTTTTGCTTGCCACTGAACGAGGTTCAGTTTACAAACCGAAATATCAAGCAAATATATTTTGACTTTATTTCGTTATCTGATGTCTGTCTTCTCCTCCTCTCCATACTCCCGATTTTATTTAATAACAAATATAACCTCGGCCAGGTTAGGTCGCTAAAGAACTGCCACTCTTCTCCAACCTAATTTGAGCCTGAAGCCAAAATTAAGTTATTTATGACGACATAAAAATTCTACACGGAAAATTTCACTAACTGTATGTATAAGTCCAATGTTCGTGCAGTTTACATCATTTGAAAGCTGACCATTGTTTCGTAAAATGTTTGCGTTTGACATGAAAACAAAAGTCATTGCAGGTGAAAAAATATAAATCCCTGTTGCTCCATTTTGTTGTTTTCCTTACGCAATGTTGTTGCACGTAGGGACGAGCACATTGCAAAGGAAAGGTGACCCTTCTCCTTAGACACAGTGTTTTCACACAGAAAGGCAGGCGAAGACTGCTTGGGAAAGATGGCTCAGGAGTTTAAGGACTTCGAAAAATTTTCAAAAGACATGGCAACATTCAATACAGTTTTAAATGTGATTCGTAACATTTTGCTGTTCGCTGGTATTGTATCTAATCTATTGGTCTGCACTGTGATGATAAAGAAGAAAGATCAGCGGAAAACACTCTCCAAATTCTTCATCTTCAACTTGGCTTTAGCAGACCTTGTATTCAGAATACTTGGAATCTATAAGAGGATTGTCGAACAAGTTAACGATGGTGCCATTTCACCTCCACATTGTAAAGTCGTTGTGTTCTTTCAGTACACTTGTGAAACTGTTCTTTTTGTCATTTTGGCTGGTATTGCGATGGATCGCGGTAAAAATATCGTTCACCCATTGCAAAGCTTCAAATCTCGGTACTGTCATCGAAAGAAGGCCCTTATTCTCATATGGATCTATGCAGTTTCAATTTCAGCAGGTTTCATCTACAGTGCAACAAGCAGAAGATTAACGCGTCAATTCAAGGGATATGAACATAACTCAACAACTGTTCATGTAACGAACACGAAGGCCCCTAACAGGGTCCTCGCCTTCAATTCGCATATAGAGCACATTGCATTGCTGGGCCACATGGATCGCTGCGAAGCCAGATTGCTTTCAGCATTTATTTCGCATGTGGATTCTTACTGCCTCTTTGTATCATGATAATTTCTTATACTAGAGTTTTTTGTTTCTTATCACACAGGGCAAAACATTCAATGCTGAACCGCTCAGTTGTCAAGTCGAAGTTTAAGACCTTATTTATTCTTGTAATGCTTGTGTTAAGTTTCGTCGTTAGCTGGGGTCCCATAACAGTGTTGGAACTGATACAGTCTTACAGCCATCCTCGCCAAGGTGTCGGGGTGTGGTTAGGACCTCTCGCCGAGTGTTTGTGTTATTCAAGTTCAATACTTAATCCTGTTTTTTATGCGTTTGGAAATGAATCATTTAGGAAGGAAGCCATTTCCATCATATTGTGTAATCGGAAATTCAAGTGCTCTCATGGACATTAAGCTACACGTTAAGTTTGCAAGTTGGCTTACATCATAGAGAACTCAGTAAGCTAAAATTGTTATATAATTGCTATTGTTGACGCATCGTGAACCATTTTTAAATTGTAAAAGGGCGGAATTTTTTGGAGTCGAGCCAATTATGCTGACTACCACCTTGCTTTGGTTTCGAAATGTTTTATTAACGTCAATTTGATTAACTTTGTTCTATTACAGTTGTTGTCCTTGAGGTTCTTTTTTAAGTGCCTAACGGCTTCGCATTCGGGAGGATTCAGACTTCCTCCAAAATGGTGGGTATACCTGACTGGCAGCAAGCGCGTCATTCCGCACCTTATGATAACAAAACCTGAAGCATGTATCTGTTTGTCAATAATCGTGGTTTGTTCCTCGCAAAACCACGGGGTAATCACTGCATGCAATCTGGTATTCAGTGCAGCAGTCAGTTCCCCTATTTAACAAGTGAGATGTTGATCTATCAGTGTCTTTTGTGAGGAATGGGGGTATATCGGTTAGGTTTTGTTGTTTTTTTTTTTACGACATCTATCAGAACAAAGCCGTGAGCGTTGTCACTCGTTAAGATATTTAAGTCCTAAGGTTGTAGCAGGCAATCCAATAACCTCTGTAGCCATTAATATTTCTTTTCACCTTTTATAAGCTGTAAAACAAGGTTAACTTATAAAGGCCATTTGAATCACTCTATCTGTTACGCAATACTCTTATGTTTCCACATAAAATGTCTAAGTTTTACATATTCCGCAAATTGTGAAATTCAGTAGTGCAGCGCAGTAGTAAGTATATGCATACAAACGTTTGACCATTTGCAGCAGGTTAAATACTCAGGAGACGTTGTTGAGACAGCAGGCTTAAGGCAAAACGAGATGTTGTCAGTTTTCATGTCAGTGTTTGCTTTGCAAAATGAAGGACGTTTCAGGACTTTTTCGTTAAGGCCTTTAGAAAGTAATATGATCATGATATCATGACATTTAAAGTGCTGTGACGTTATGGTCTCAGAACGTGCATCAGGACAGCTTTACTTGAGGACATCTTTCTATAGACGCTTATCAAACTCCTGAAAGGGCGCACTGACGATGATTTCTACAAACGCCTTATTCCTCGTGTTTGTAACTACTGTTTTTAACCGTGATTTCGGATCCTCCCAGCCTAGTGCAGACCAAAACTGCGCTAGAACTTGTGTCATTACGCAGATATGCCCTGCCGGACCATCCCCTCAAGAGTTTAGTGAACTTGTTAGTCTTGTAAAAGAATTGAGAGAGAAATTGGATGTCATGGAGGCTAAACTTGATGCAGTTTGCAGCGGCGAATGCCCATTAAAGCGAGGTAAAGCACAAATAATAATAATATAATATATCTGCTTTGTAACGAGGTCGGTAGAGCGTCGAACTGAAGACGAGGTTTCAAAGCTTCTCAGATTAAGCATTTAGCTTTGATTAACACATTTTTGTCTCTAGTTCCAAGAAATTGTGCAGAGGTTTACAAATCAGGAAACACAACTAGTGGAGTTTACACTATACGCCCTGATAAGGGTGATGCGTTTGATGTTTACTGTGATCAAACCACCAGTGGGGGAGGGTGGACGGTATTTCAACGGAGACTGAATGGAACAGTAGATTTCTACCGGGGTTGGGATGATTACAAAAAGGGATTTGGACTCGTGGATGGAGAGTTTTGGTTGGGTTTGGACAAAATCCATCGCCTGACAAATCAGACTGTCAATGAACTTCGTGTGGATTTGGAAGACTTTAACCAAGCCAAAGCTTATGCAGGTTATGATCTGTTCAAAGTGGAAAACGAGAGCAAAAACTATGAGCTCAAGTTGGGACTTTATTCAGGTAAGTTTAAGTCACTAGTCTTAAATGTGTTTTGCACGGCTGCCATCACGTAAAGTGATGCTTATGACATAGAAGGACGTTATAGATAGACAAGCCTTCCGTTCGGCCCGCGTGGTATTTTAACTTTTTGGCGCGAGTTCTTTTAGTTTAGTTTTCTATATTTTGGGGGGCGTTTTCAATAAAACAATTATTACTCTCGCTCTTGTTGAGTATGATATGATTATAGCCAACTTCTAGTCTTCTATCAAATGCACGCTGACGGAATACAGTAATTGTTAAATATCCGTAACTCGGCTTTTAATCAATTGGGGCGCGGAGTTTAGAACGCTCCTTTGGTGTAATCCAGTTGTGCTGTGTTTAACCTCTTCCTTTTAGGTACAGCGGGTGATTCATTATCCAAGGGTAACGGGATGGCGTTCTCGACAAAGGACAGAGATAATGACGTGTGGGGAAATGACTGCGCTGTTGAGCACAGAGCTGCATGGTGGTACAGAGCATGTCATGACTCCAATTTGAATGGAATTTACCTCAAAGGACATTACACTGGCCGAGTTAACAATGCCTACGCTCACGGGTGTGTGTGGAAAACATGGCGTGGCTATTACTACTCACTGAAGACGGTGACCATGAAAACAAGACCAACTTGACTTGTTGCCGGAACGGAAGCAAAAATTGGAACAGTTTCAAAATGCTGGCGATTAAAGTGACCACATGTCAGCATGCGACCTAAGAATGGAACAGCTATTAATCTCGGAAATCGAGTCACTATAAGTAATATATAGGAAACTATTAATTATGAAATAAAGTAACAATCCCCTTGAAACAAAATGTGCAATTAATTAATCAGATAAAAAAGAATAAGATTAAAATTAAAGCTTTGCTGCCGGATACCATTTCGGGGTTTTTGTTTCAAGCTACATAAAATAATTGTCACAGAGGTATTAAGGACGTTGGCGCC
>Ga0126343_10000909_pt1 | contig 12755 bp, 11 predicted proteins | sample Cyp2metagenome_FD_92531 | JGI IMG/M metagenome (GOLD analysis project Ga0126343, IMG submission 92531) | Coral microbial communities from Lord Howe Island, Old Settlement Bay, Australia - Cyphastrea 2 metagenome | ecosystem: Host-associated > Invertebrates > Cnidaria > Coral ... | reverse complement strand
CCCATCCAGCTCACTGTTTGAGGCGCCTTTTGAGGGGGGATGTTAAGCTCTGTATGGGCAAACAAAGAGGGTGTGGTTGCCAGAATGGTATAGTGGGTAAGGGCTCTGAGTTTTCTCATATTTGGCCTCAAATGATTGATTTAAGCCGCGAGGTTAGCATCAAAGCGCGTGATGATCAATAAAATATTTAATGATATCTTCAGTCAAGAGGTAGGCGAGTGGTATTTTCTTTTGGCCAATGGGTTTTAGCTGCGATTGATACGAGTATTTGAAAACCAATTTTTTATAAATTTCAAAACTTTAACAGACATGGAGACAGAATACTGCAGCAAAAGAGAAAGTCATGAATATGAACTTCATCTTGCATTAGAAGATATAGAAGCAAAGTCCCCCCAAACAAATGGGATATGCAAACGGTTCCATCGGACCATCCAAAATGAGTTCTATGCAACAGCATTTTGAAAAAAATTTTACTCTAACATAGAAGAGTTGCAAAAAGATGTCGAAAAATGGATGAAAAAGTGCAATGAGGAGCTTCCTCATAGTGGGAAGTATTGCTATGGCAAAACATCTTTGGAAACTTGTAAAGAGTCAAAGCATCTTGCAGAAGCTAGAATGCAAGACGAGATAAAACTGTTGGATAGCAGATGACTGTGTAAGGTCACGTCTTGTTTAGGACATAGTATTTTTTCGAACGCTTGCTGTTTTAGCGACTGGAGCTACAACTTTCCCTTCTGCAAATAGAATTTCCTCTAGGGTTGCTACCACATCTTCTTTATCTTTCATCTTCAGTCGGAGCGCGGACATTTCTTTGGATCTTTGCTCATTTATCTTTTTAAGCACTGTTAACTGCTCAAAAGTGGATTGGAATGCGTTTTTTGTATCTAATTTTTCCTCCTCCAAACAGCTGATCTTCTGGTTAAGGGTGACTAGTTCATCTTCTTGCTCGTACCTCTTTCGAGCGGTTTGAAAATGAGCAATCATCCATTTATCTTTTTCCGCCTTCAGATGAGCGATCTTTTGCTCGAGGTGTGCCACTACGTTTTCTTTACTGGCAATGCTCTGTTGGAGCTGTGATGTTTCTCGTTTCCAACCACTGATCTCCTGTCTGAGTACCACGAGTCCTTCGTTGTTTTCCCTATGCAAACCACTGATTTTATCCTTTAGTGTGGTCATTTCGTTTAGAACGGATTGAAGGCTGGCCATGTTCTGTTGGAGATTTAGTGTGTCCTCAGCTTTTTTCTTCTCTGCCAACTGCAGCGTCTGTTTAAGGGCGGTCATTTCGTTTAGAACGGATTGAAGCGCTTGCTCTTGGATAGCCATGTTCTGTTGAAGTTGTGATGTTTCTTGTCTCACACCACCGATCTTATGCTCGAAGCTCACCATGGACTGCAACATATCCTGCGAATCATCGACCATTTTCCGAAGGTTTGCTAACTCGTTCTCTTTTTGATCTATTTTCAGTTGAAGTTGTTGTCTCTTTTCGATATTACTTGCAATTTTAGATTCTATATTTGCGAGAGTGTGTCTCATGACCGTCTCTTGGCCGTGTTCATCTGATGCTGTTTGCCTGCTTTGTCCAATCTCACCTGATCGGGAGGGATCGGATGATTGGTTTGCGGTTGTTAGCATGGCTTTTGTTCCTAATTGTTTGGCAATCAATCTATAAGCTCGATTTGTTTTACTTATGATTTCATAGATGGGATGTTGCAGAGTCAGTGTGTCTCGAGCTTCTCTGATTGTTTCCCATGTCCCTCCTGTCCGACCTATTAAAACGGTTCCATCCCCTTCAATACGAAGTTGAATGCAGATGGGATGTGTTGTATTCTCCTTTAAGAGAGCTTGTGAAAGTTGAGGCCTTAGATAAATATTAATTAACTCGTCAACGTGGGGTAAAATTTCTTGTTTGTAGCACGCGTATACATGGGAGTTTTGATTCTCTAGATTGATCATATTTTGATTAAATAGAATATTCGCTGACAAAATTGATGGAATTAATTGATAAGACATAAATTTCTTATTTATAAGTTATTTTTCTATTATATCAGAAAGATTTATTATTAGAAATAATAATTGTTAAAAAACCTATCCCCTAGGTGGCCTTACAGATAATATAAAATTTTTTTGATTTATTTGTTCAATTTTGATTTGATAGCATACTGTGAGAGTTGTTCGAGAATGGCGCTCGAACGGTTCAGGAAGTCGGGTAAATGGGCTGGTTTGAGCTCTTTTTGCCTCAGCAGTGACAATTCATAGAGTTGCATGACCATCTCCTTTGCCAGTTTGGGATTCCTGCGGCCTAACTGAACCGTTGATTGGATTAAAGAGCTATTGGTATTGACGACAAAGGTCTGTTTTTCTCCCATGTTATCCGGAATCTGTTGTCCGGAAAGGGCGAGATAATCACGCATACGACGACTTTCTTCGTGAATGACAATAAAAGCGGGCACCGTATCATGCGATAGGCTTTTAGCTTCAACGTCGATGCGATCTTGGTCGAGGTGAGAGCGAATAAAATCAGCTATCTTTACCGACTCCGTTTTCCCAGCAACGTCGAGGACATTTTTTTCCCGGGTTTTATCGAGGATGACTTCTTCTAAAGCACCGTCTAAGCGTTGAAACTTAACGGGTGTGAGTTTTCCCTCCAAAAAACTCATCAAAGGGGTGTCTAGATGTGAAGAAGCATACACGACTTCTAGCCCTTTTTCTCTGTACATGTCAAAAAAACAGGAGGGGGTGTGTTCATCTTGATGATAGAAAACTTTATTTTTTATTTTACTTTGGTTGCGCTCTAGATACTCCTCGGCAGTGGTCCAGGTATTTTCAGATGTCTTCCAGATCAAGCAGGGCTTGATCTTTTCGTAGAACTTTTCATCGCGTAAAATGCTGAGTTTGACAACGAGCTCGATATCTTCCCAATATTTTATAAAGTCGTTTCTGTTGGTTTGATAGAGGGAGAGAAGTCTATCGGCAATTTTTTTGGAAATATGGCCACTGAGTTTACGCACAGTTTGGTCGGTTTGTAGGCTGCTGCGGGAGACATTGAGAGGAATATTGGGACTGTCGACAATGCCACGTAGCATGCTGAAGTGTTCGGGAATGACTTCTTTACAGTGGTCAGAAACAAAGACGCGATTACAATAGAGGTGAATAGAGGATGGTTCATTTTCAAATCGCTTATTGAGCTTGGGGAAGTAGAGGATTCCCTTCAAGTGAAATGGGTAATCCACATTGAGATGAATCCAAAAAACTGGATCTGGTTCGAGAGGATAGAGCGTATGGTAAAAATTGACATAATCTTGATCTGTGCACTCAGCAGAGCTTTTGACCCAAAGTGGGGGCTGCTCGTTAATTTGTTTCTCGTTGAGAAAAATGGGCACGGGAAGGAAACGGCAGTGCTTTAAAAGAATCTCTTTAATACGTGCCTCTTCGGCAAATTCCTCGCTATCTTCCGCTAAATGTAGAGTGATTGTTGTGCCTCGCGTTTCCCTTGAGCCCCCTTTTAATTGGTAGGTAGGGGATCCGTCACATGACCAAAAAGCGGGTTTCTCCCCATCCTGATAGGACAAAGTGTCGATATCCACTTGCCGACTCACCATAAAAGCGGAGTAAAACCCCAGTCCAAAGTGACCGATCATCTGACTTTGCTTGTCTTCCGAGCGGTACTTCTCGACAAATTCTTCAGCTCCTGAAAAAGCGAGTTGTGCAATATATCTCTCAACCTCTTCAGAGGTCATTCCGACGCCCGTATCTGAAATAATGAGAGTCTTTGCCTTTGAGTCCAAAGTAATATCAATACGAAAGGCCCCATCTTCAACATCTGCCAGGCCCCGATCACGGAGCATCTTCATTTTGTTAATGGCATCACAACTGTTGGATACCAATTCACGAAGAAAGATATCTTTGTCTGTGTAAAGCCATTTTTTGATGATCGGCAATATATTTTCACTGTGGATGCGTAGCTTTTTTTGACTCATTGGGAAACCTTATTGATTGACGCTTAGAGAACGAAGCCATTCTAACAGAAGCAGAATAAATCGGAAAGTATGGAGCGCATCACCTTTTAACCTGGGCGAGCTTTCATCCTACCCGTTTAGGGTGGAATGAAAGCTCTCTATAAGGAATATGTTGAAGAACATAGCACACCTACATCTGATAAGGTATCCGTTCAAGGGGATGACAAAATAAAGATTAATATACTAGCATAGCGTCCCATGAAGCTTTCTTATGATGAATTACTCGCGATTATAGTGCGCTTAGAAAAGCGAACTTTCAGTCCTTGAAAAGGAGAATGCAAGGCTAAAAACAGCGCCTTGGCCTTGATTCTACCAATAGCTCCAAGCCCCCTCAAGCACAGAGACCAAAAGAAAAAACAAACAAAAACCGAAAGGTGGGGCTCTGAAAGGGCATCAAGGGCACTTTTGCACACTCTCCGATCGTGTGGGTCAGCGTGTTACTTCTAGGATAAGTCAGCGTTAATACTGTGGTAGTAAAGACTTCAAGAAGAGGTCTTCTCCATTCTTCGACCAAGTTGATCTCCCGGAAATTAACCCTTTTGTCACTCGGATCAAATGCTGTAAATACAAATGCAAAGGCTGTGGAAGAGGGCAAGTGGCACCTTTCTCAGAGGGTTGGGGCAAAGTAAGTTTTGGCCCAAAGTTGATTAGCTTTATTAGCCTCTGTAGTTCTGTCTATCGGAAGCAAGCGGACTACACAAGGACTATTCAAGAGCCTCATTAACGTGGATATTGTTCTTGGGAGCATTTCCGCCATGGAGAAAAAAAGCTCCAAAGCCTTAAATCTGAGCTTTAAACTCCTCCAAAAAAGAGTGGATCGAACCAAAGTGGCCTATGTCGATGAAACGAGCTTTAGAAAAGAGGCCCAAACTCGCTATGTATGGACGGCAATAACAGATCAAGGCACTCTTCTCCGTGTTTTAAAGGCAAGAGGATCGCAAAGTCTTAAATTACATCAATTGTGGGTACAAGGTCCATAGAGATCACAATGCGTCTCTAAAGTATATTGGCCTTCGAAATAGAGATGTCCTTAAGTAGAGAAGCCTTCGCCTTTAGGCGAGGGAGTAGTCATGTTCTCGGATAGGTGCGGGATTTGGGTATGACCCATTAAAAAATCTTTTATTATCATCCGACTCTTCCCTTCGAGCTGTACTTCGAGTAGCTCGAGAGCGTCTTGACCACAGGCAATGATCCAGCTTTTCTGATCATATCGGATCGTTTTTCCAGATGGGCCAAAAAGCCCATTTAAAATTCTACTGCGCGTGATTTTGAGACGCTTGAGTTGACCTTTGAATGTGATGCGACACCAGGCGCCCGGCCTTGGACTGAAAGCACGGATCTGATTGTGCAAGACGGTCGCGGGCTGATGCCAGTCAAGACACGCCATTGAAGGGTTAATTTTCTTGACATAGGTCGCCTTGCTGTGATCTTGGGGAATTTTTTGAACGTCCCCTTTTTCAAACGCTTGAATGACTGTGAGAATGTCTCTGCAGCTGACTTGGCAAAGGTGGTTTTCGAGCGTTTGAAAATTCATCTCGGGGGGAATGGAAACGGTCGTTTGTTTCAAGATGGCGCCCGCATCCATTTTGGGCGCCATCTCTATGATGGTCGTGCCCGATTGGCGATCACCGTTGAGAAGAGCAAAATGGATGGGAGCAGCTCCACGGTATTTTGGCAGTAGTGAAGGGTGAATGTTCAGACAGCTGAGCTTTGGTATGGTCAGGAGGTGTTTCCCTATGATTTCACCGTAAGCAGCAACGATGAAAAGATCTGCTTTATGAGCTTTGATTTGCTTTTCAAACTGAAAATCGGACGTCTTGTTTGGTTGGTAAAGAGGGATATTGGGGAATTGTGTGCGAGATATTTGCTTAACGGCGGAGAAGCACGGGGCACTGGTACGCCCTTGAGGACGATCCGGTCTGGTCACGATCGCCGTGACTTGAACCTGGTGGTTGACGAGAAAAGAGAGCACTTGTGCGGCAAAGAGCGGCGTGCCGAAGAAAACCACATTCATTCTTCTAAAAGATCACAGCATTTGGCCATTCCATCCTCATTTGAAGATGTCACACCTTGGAGTCCGATCAACCCTCTTTTAGAGCTGCGACAAAAGGTAAGCCAGTTTTCGACCGGTTTGCTCTTTTCAACGCTTCTTTCAATCTCTTCGAGAGCGTCTGTCAAATGATAACCGGAGCGATAGGTCAGACGAAAGGCTTGAGATAGTGCTTTTCTAAGTTCATATCTAAAATTGTGCCGTTTGAGCCCTACCAGGTTAAGGCCTCCCAGACGATAGGGGACCCCTCCTCCCAGTGTATAAGGAGGGATGTCATTTGTGATACGACTCAAGCCTCCGACCATGGCGTAACTGCCGACGCGGACAAACTGGTGAATGGGGGTCATGCCTCCAATGATGGCGAACTCTCCAACAGTCACATAACCGGCGAGCATGACACTATTTGCCATAATTACGTGGTCGCTAATTCTGCAGTTATGGGCAATGTGACAATAGGCCATAATGAGGCAATTGTCCCCCACCGATACAGTGGTACCTTCTCGGCATGATGAATTGATTGTGACAAATTCCCGTATTTCACAATTTTTACCGACTGTCACAAAAGTTTTTTCCCCTTGGAACTTCAAATCCTGCGTCTTTGTTCCGATAGTGGCCCCTGGATAAATAACAGTTCCATCCCCAATAGTAGTGACACCATCGATATAGGCGTGAGATTTGATCACTACATCGTCCCCAATTGTAACATCACTTTTGACGATGACATAAGGCTCAATTGTCACGTTGTTGCCCACTTTTGCTCCGGGTTCGATAATCGCTGTAGGGTGAATATTAGACATATGCATTCACATCAAGTACAGATATTTACACTTTCATCCTTACATTTGCTCTTCTTTCCTCAGGGCAAACCCAATTTCTGCTTCCGCAACGAGATGGTCGTTGACAAATGCTTGTGCTTTGATTCGGCCGCCTCTAAAGCCGAAATGTTTGCTTTGAGCGTGTAGATAGAGGGTATCTCCCGGAAAAGCGGGTCGACGAAATTTGGCTTGATTGATGTTGAGTAAAACAGCCGTTTTGTCTTTGTACCCCTTTTCATGAATCAAAATCCCTCCAACTTGGGCCAAGGCTTCTAAAATCAGCACGCCCGGCATCATCGGTGCATATGGGAAGTGTCCTTGAAAGAACTGCTCGTTCATTGTGAGACATTTGAGTCCGATGATGTGATCTTTTTCGAGGTCGAGTTGGATCACCCGGTCGACGAGTAAAAAAGGGTAACGATGAGGCAAGATTTTTAAAATTTCTTTCGTATTCAATACGGTAGGGTGTGGGACAGTCCGAGCGATCATTCAGCGATTCTCCAGTGCAAAACTATTGACCAACTCTCTGGCAAAAGATGTGTTCGAAAAATGCCCCGAACGGATGGCAATAATGTGCGCGTAAAAAGAGTGGCCCACTAGGGATAAGTCACCCAAAAGATCGAGGATTTTATGACGCACCATCTCGTCTTGATAACGGGCTCCTTCTGGATTTAAAATAACGCCTCCTTTGATAATCACCGCATTATCGAGACGCCCTCCTTTGATACTTCCTTGCTCAATGAGTGGAACGATTTCTTCGTATAACGAGAAAGTACGTGCGGGTGCGATCTCTCTCTCGTACGTTTCTTCGTTGATATGAATGGTGTAGAATTGAGATCTGAGCATTTCGCTGTTTGGGTAATTGAGTGTGTAACTAATCCGAAGCTCTTCTGCAGGAAGAGCAACTAGGTGTACATCTCCCTTTGACCAGAAGATGGGCACTTCCAAGTGATGTACTTTTTTAACTGCAGTCTGCGATAAAATTTCGGCTTTTTGAATCATTTCAACAAAGGAAAGCGCACTGCCATCACAGCTGGGAATTTCGGGCCCATCGATTTCAATTGCCACGTTGTCTAGATCATACGCTTTGAGAGCCGAAAGAACATGCTCAACCGTTTGGACTCGACAGTCACCGTTACCTAGAATTGTGCATCGCGGCGTTTCTAGAACGTTGTCGACACGGGCTGCTAGCTTGGGTTTTTGAGGAAGATCAGTCCTCTGAAAAAAGATGCCAGATTCTTCAGGAGCCGGTCGTAGAGTAAGCTGCGACGCGACTCCCGTAAAAAGTCCGATCCCTTTAGTGGACGCAGACCCTTTTAGAGAACGTTGATACTTACGCGAGGAGGAAATTTCGGCGGTGATTGACATAAAACCCAGGGCTGGAAAGGGCAAGGCTATGGTCAGCCTTTTACCGCCGAGATTATAGATGGGGGCGATTTTGATCAAGCCATTTTTACCCAAAGTATGAGTGACAAATATAGTTTTATTGTTCTAATAGAGAGGAAAGGGGGAAGCAGGATCATTGAACATGGAAATAAGATTGTGAACCGCCAAACAGACATAGGAATCTTGATGCATTGGGCGAGTCACATAATCGAATGGGTTGATACCAATTTGAATTGGCTCGACCTCATCATTTTTTTGTTGGGGGCCGGATCGCTATTTGTGGTTTTTTTCATCGTAATCAAAAAAAAAGGCAAGAAACATGAAGAAGAGGTCACAAGATTAGCAACTGATTATGAAGAAGGACTACTTGTTATGAAAAAAAGGCATATGCGAGAGATTCATCTTGCTGAGAAAAAAGTTGAGGAGTTCAGGCAAAAGCTCTTAATTGCCGAGGCCGATTATCGAACATGTGCCGATCAGCTCAAATATAAATATAAGCAGATGCTCGAAGGCGCTGAAAGGCGTCACCTCAAGCAGATACAAGAGGTCAGAGAGGGGGACGAACAGGTGATATTAAATACCGAATTGAGCGTGTTTGAGCTGAAAAAAGAGATTTCTCATCTTCGGAAGAGACAAATTGATGAGGTCGAGCAATTTCAATCTCGGATCAAAAAGTTAAAATCCCAGATTCAAAAGCTCCATGACAACCATGCCAAAGAAATCGAAATGTGTGAACTGCAAGTTGCCGACTTGCGCAAACAAATTGATGCTCTCATGTACAAAGCTTAAACATAGCATTTCCGAACAAGTTAACATCTTTTAGTTTAGTTTGATTAATAGATCAAAATTCACAAGTCCACTCTTTTGTAAGATAATCAGAAAAATTGTGAGTGGGATAATCCATTTCATAAAAAAGTACCAAAGCTTGAAAAAAGTCTTCCACTGGACTCCTGTGGGGAAATCCTGACTTGATGTTTTGCGATCTAGAACCCATCCGATGTAAAGCGCCGTGAGGAGCCCCGCAATCGGAATGATCCAAACAGAGACCAATTTCTCAATAGTGTCAAAAAAAGAAATGCCATAGATTTGCTTCCAGCTTTTAAGGACCGTGTTTGAACCGGAAAGAGCACTTGGAATGCCAAAGAGAAATGTAGATGCAGCAACGAGGAGAGCTGCTTTTTTTCTAGACCAACCAATCAATTCCATTAAATTAGTTGCTACCACTTCAATAAAAGGGATCGAAGATGTGAGCGCCGTAAAGACGAAGAGAGTGAAAAAAATAGTTGATATTACCAGTGCTCCGGGGAGTTGCACGAATAAATAGGGCAGAGTTTTGAAGATCAGACCAGTTCCTTGCTGCGGCTCAAAACCGAAGGTAAATACGACGGGGAATATCGTGAGTGCCGCAAGGATCGCGACAATGATGACCGCGAATCCAACTACAGACGCCAATTGAGGAATGTTTTCTTGTTTACGCATATAACTTCCGTAGCTAATCATGATTCCTTGGCCTAGACTCAAAGTAAAAAACGCCAATCCAAGCGCTTCTAACACGCTGGAAAACTTAAACTCTTGTAAGTTGGGATAAAAAATAAAATGAGCAGCTTTGCCAAATCCGTCTAAGCTCATACTGTAGAGAAAGAAAGCAAATAGCATCACGAACAGGGCGCGAGTCATGATTTTCGACCACAATTCAATGCCTTTGCGCACACCACTTAACACAATTCCCATCGTAATGAGAGTAAATAGGAAATGCCAAAAAAGGGTAATGCTGCCCGATTGGTATAACGTATCAAACACGTGACCCATGTCTTGGGGAGACAATCGCTGATAAAATCCGCTCAGCGACATGAGAATGTAGCTCATCCCCCAGCCAGCGATGACTGAGTAAAAAGACATGATCAAAAAAGAGGAAAGTACTCCGAGCCAGCCAGCTATTTTCCAGTTTGGTCTGTTGCGTGTGAGAGTGGCAAAAGAGCCCACTGCGGCTCTTTGACTAAGGCGGCCTAGCATCAACTCTCCTATTAAGACCGGGATGCCTATGATGATGATACATAAAAAGTAAGCGCAGAGGAAAAGCCCGCCCCCATTATTTCCAACTGTGTAGGGAAATTTCCAAAGTACACCTAATCCGACAGCTGATCCAATCGCGGACAAAACAAATCCTAGACGAGATCCCCAGTGCTCTCTTGTATGGCTCAATCTACACCTGCTAAATGACGAAAAAGTGTATCGAAATTATAAAGGCCACTTTTTTGGACAATGATGATCAATATAGTAGAAGGGATGATGTAGCGCATGAAAATTCTCCAATAAGACCACAAAAAGTGAAAGCGTATCCCACGGGAGAACTCTTCACGTGTTATCTTTTTATCCATGACCCAACCGACAAAAATAGCAGATAAAAATCCCCCAATCGGGATCACCCACACGGAGACGAAGTGGTCCACCGTTTCTAAAAAATCCGCTCCATAAATCTCTGTCCAATTTGGGAAAACAGAAGGGGCGTTGGCATAGGCGCTCGGGATTCCAAAAACGAAACAGGCAAACCCGACAATCATAACGGCACTTTTTCTTTGTATTTGGTAGAGTTCCATTAAGTTTGAGGCAACGACCTCTATTAGCGGAATGGCAGATGTCAAAGCTGTAAACACAAATAGGGTAAAGAACATAGTGGACAAAACAGTCGAACCCGGGAGCTGATTGAACAAGTAAGGCAGCGTCTTAAATACGAGTCCATATCCCCCTTGTGGCTCTAAATCAAAGGTAAAGACAACGGGGAAAATAGTGAGCGCTGCGAGAATAGACACGACGATGACTGCCAAGGCCACAACACCCGACAAATGCACGATGCTTTCGGAGCGTTTCATGTAACTGCCATAGCTAATCATAATCCCTTGCCCAATACTCAAAGTCCAAAAAGCCAATCCCAGGGCTTCGATAACGCTAGAGAGCTTAAAATCAAATGCGTTCGGATGAAAGATGAATCGAGCAGCCTGAGGAAAGCCGCTCAGCGTAAGCGCATATAAAAAGAGCAAAGTGAGCAAAATTAGGAGGGCTTTGGTCATGATTTTCGCCCAACGTTCTATACCTTTGCGAATCCCCGAAATGACGATGCTCACTGTGATGAATGTAAATAAAAAATGCCAAAAAAGGGAGACCTCCCCCGATGTTACAAGGGCCAGAAAAGTCTCTGTAGCATTGCCGGCAAGTATGCGATCGGATCCCAAAAGTGACGTGAGAACATAACTCATTCCCCATCCAGCGATGACTGAATAAAACGACATGATCAAAAAAGAAGCTGCAACTCCAAACCAACCTACCGCTTTCCATCCAGAGCTTTTCCGATCTAACGCTTCAAAAGCGCCAATAGCCGCGCATTGCGCATACCTTCCCACCATCAGTTCGGCAATGAGAAGGGGTAAGCCGACGACGATGAGACAAATGAAGTAAAAAAGGAGGAACAGGCCTCCACCGTTTTCTCCGACGGTATAGGGAAATTTCCACAAGATTCCAAGGCCGATTGCCGATCCAATTGCCGCCATTAAAAAGCCGAAACGGGAACCCCAGTGTTCTCTAATCTGATCCAAATTGATCCTTAAATGGCACTTCAAGGGTAGAGGCGTTGGAAAAGCGTGCGCTACATCGAAATCGAAAAAAGACCTCTATTAATTGCCGCTGTGCAAAGAAGCGGAGTGCCACAACGCCACTTTGACACGCCCTAAAAGAGCAAGGACGCTTCAAACGCCCTTACGAGAAATTCACATCGGCTCTTCTAAAGGGGAGAATTCTAACAGATCTTCAATTTTTCCCAAAAATGTTTCACCGCCTTTAATCTAGGCTGCTCGGCTGCTGTCTTTGCAATTCTTGCGATCTCAAATGACGAAGGTGTGCTTTTTACCCTATGCAGTGGGAATTCATTTTTTGCGCACCACAGCCAAAAAACGTCTTAAATTTTTAATTGATCCGCGATACCCTCTGGAATAAATTTCCCTAAAGAGGATAGAGGCGCTCCCGCGTGTCATCGTGCCTATTTCTTTAGTGCGTTCGATTAAGTAGCTTTTATGAAACTTCAATTGGATTTCTGGACAAGAGAAGAGCCTTTCCTTGCGCACTGCCTTTAGGAATATTTGCACTGCGTTATATGATCCTCCATACCCTTTGGCTTGGATCTCTTCAAACAGCGCAAAAGTTGATACATAGCGAGGGGAAGATTCCTCGACGCGCTTGATCAAATAGTCCTTGTGAGCATCTAAACTAGCTGCAGAGAAGCGGGCAAGCCTTTCTTTTCGCATCTTTGTGAGAAATGTTTGCATTGTCCTTTTTGCTCCTAGATATCCTTTTGCCTTGATCTCTTCGAACAGCATGTGCGCTGGTATAGAAACGGGGTAAGTTTCCTCCATCCGTTTAATCAAGTGCTTTTTATGAAAATTTAGGCAAGATTCTGGGGCAAGAGAGCGTTTTTCTTTTCGCATCTTTGTGAGAAAT
>Ga0126343_10000908_pt1 | contig 12763 bp, 12 predicted proteins | sample Cyp2metagenome_FD_92531 | JGI IMG/M metagenome (GOLD analysis project Ga0126343, IMG submission 92531) | Coral microbial communities from Lord Howe Island, Old Settlement Bay, Australia - Cyphastrea 2 metagenome | ecosystem: Host-associated > Invertebrates > Cnidaria > Coral ... | reverse complement strand
CAAGACTTGTGACAACAACTTGATATTTTCACATGTAAAATTATCGTAATTTTACATGTGAAAATATATGGATTTTCTCAGTGGCAGAAATCCTGATAAAACACTGGTGTTTATATAATAATACCTGTATACCCAACAGGTTTTTTTGCCTATACTCTCATTCTGCCGAGTGCTATGGAAGGCTTTGCATGATTTTATAGCCATCATGAATTGTGGCTAATAAAAGTTTTCACAGCAGATCTATAGAACTATTTTCGAGAAGAGTACCTATTAAACAGGGTGCAAGAATGAATAACATTCTGGCATGTGTTCCTGTACTCCTGCGGTTTCATCCTTGTAGTCTGCATTGCAGGTGTACATGTAAATAGGGAAGGGGTACATAGGGACAAAAGAAATGGCCTCTTCTAGGTGTTCAGTTGGTTGGGGTGTAGTGTGAAAAAAAATTGGTGTTACAAAAACAAAGGACGGAGAGGTCACACCGCAACCCACCTAACTGACCACCAAGAAGAGGTCATGACAGGAAGGGAACAAGGCATGGTTTGGTAATGTACACACACTGTAACATGCACATACTATGTATGATTACATAAAATAACGCAGTGGAACTTACAAGTTTAAGATTTATTAACATTTTTTTATATCTTTGTAAAAAAACCAGCGCATGTGAGTTACACAGTTCTGGTCAATATTAACATCAAACCATGAATAAACATATATTCTTCATATAAAAAGTGAATCTCCAATTTTCTTTCATAAATGACATGCCAGAAGTTAAATAATCAAGGAATGAATAAACTGTTTCATAATATTCAATGCATCCTTATTCCCCTTGAATATGGTTCCAGCAGTCTTGTCGCAAGTTAAATAATTCACACTAGAAAACATCCCAGTCAGGTTAACGGTCATTTATTCTGGACCACCTCTCTAAAAGTGAAGCAAAGCAATAAATAGAAAAATGTGAGTAACATCATTAAAAATCGCGGGCAATTTATCAACAAAAAAATTCTTCAATACTATTAGTTTCTGATAAGTAGCACTAAACAGTCTGAAAATATAGGTACACTGATAACTATCAGTACCTTGATTACAGATCACTGGCATCTGATCATATATTTATTGTTTTGTTATCATTCTTTACTTGAGTATTTGTCTATATTTTTTAAATCATCTCTTTTATTTTAATTATTGTTACTAATATATTGGGGATTCTATCTAAAGGTTGAGCTGCTGGATTACATTAATTTTGTTAGTATGAGAATTATTTTGCTATACAAAGATTAATTACACCATGATAATGTTCCATATATTTACTATATGTTTGGCTAGGCTAATGAATAACTCTCATTGTTATACCTCCCTGCTCAAATATGTTTTCTGCTTGAAGAAGAACATGTCATATTCCATGGTTCAAAGCTCACAAACTCTCTAGGGCAGGAAAACTCACTAACTCTGAAGGGGCAAACAAAACTCGCTAACTCCCTAGGGCAAACAAAACCCACTACACCTCTAGGGCAAACAAAACTCTAAAGGGAAACAGCACATGATCAGATTGTACACCCTAAAACCACAGTAAACTTGAGTGTCGGCCAGCATCAATCAAATAATATTTTGTGGTTTGTTGCATTTGTGAGCCTGGAGATGTAACAAAACACTCAATGACTGGCCCCACAGGAAACATTGAGTTTTGTTTTCCGTGAGACCCTCAATGTTCCCCTATCTTAGGTGGAGCTATGGAGAACGTTAAGGGTTGGGGGGAAACAAAATTCGCTGTCTCCCTTGGGGCCAGCCATCAAGTGGTTATTAGTAAAAACTGCGTCATTGGAAAAATTCAAGAGTTTTCATTGGCTTAGCCATTGTGGTATATGACAAATATTATGCAATGCTCATCAAATGTGGTAAGCATGTGTGTATTGTTTGGGGCATTTTCATTTTTATTTTCTGAAGGAACAAAAATTTATTACTTCATTAATATCGTTTTATTCAATAATTTACTCATTCTAAAATAATAATTTTATTTCCAATTATTGTTTATTCCACAAGCATTGATTAACACTAGTGCTATGTGCTTTGTTTGCTCTCTATCATCTCAAGTCAACCATTGCAACTTGTGGAGTAATTGTTAATTTTACACTAGGACTTGTCAAAATGGGGCTCATTACATTGGGGTACCTCTGTAAGAATTTTTCACAACACTCTGCATAATTTCTCAGTCTGTTTAGTAGGTCACTAAAAGCAACTTCATCAGTTAAATGCCTATTGAGTGCCATGCGCCATTGATAAGCATTTAATTCATTAGTTAATTATTCATCACTATTTTGTCAGCCACTGATATTCAGATTGCATAACCAATATCATATTCAGTCATTGACTGATTGAAATTATAAGCCAAGGAAATCCGCCCGATGAATTTCACAGATCCCCTAGAAACTGTTTTAACGGCTTGTTAATACTGTACACTTTATAGAGCTAACCTCAATATACTCAATTTCATCTTGTGTTACAGGCCGTCTTCTGTATCTTGTCGGTAAAGTTTGATAACTATGCACATCGTCTGAATTAAAAGCAGCGCTCGAAGAAGGGACACTTGTTGGTCGAGCCACTGATGCTGCGGGTAATGTTCTTTTACTGATCGCAGATAGAGTAAACGAAATCTCAGGAGTTCTTTCTGACGGACCGGCTACCGATAATGAAGATACAAAAGTCTTCGAATAAGTTTAAATCCTCTGATCAATGAGAAAGAGAAAAATCACACTTTCCTACTTACCTTCCGTTTTCTTTTTTATTCTGTTTGGAAATCTTATACTGGGAATATGTTTTCTAACTTGTTGCACAACTCTAGTGGTCGCGGACGCCATTTTGATTCTTCAATTTCGCAAGGAGTTCTGGGTAGGGTACGTCGTTTGCCGATTCCTACACGAGCATGCTACACGAATGAACGAACAATTCCGAAATGTTGCCGACTGAAGTTTCAAAATGGCGGAGGAAGCTGCTGCTGTTGGAGAAACGTGGATTCCTGCTTCAAGAAGACCTGATGGCACATGGCGCAAGGCTCGTAGAGTGAAGGAAGGTTATGTGCCACCGGATGAAGTGGCAAAATATGAAAGTAAAGGAAAGCAATGGGTAAACAGTATTCCAAAATTGCCACCGGGTGTACACGAGGAAGAAAGCAAACAGCTTTCAAAGAATCAGAAAAAGAGAAAGAACAAGAAGAAAGATGGAAACGATAGTCAAGGATGCGACGTCGCAGAAGTCACAGAGAAAATGCAAAGTGCCAAAGTTTCCAATGTTGCGACTGCAGGGGGGACAGTTTACACAAGTAACCCCGACGATTTAAAAGTAAAACGAGTTAAGAATCTCAGGAAGAAATTACGACAAATCCAAGACTTACAGGCTAAAATTGACTCTGGAGAGTTAGTGAATCCAGAAGCTACACAGGTAGAAAAGTTATCGAGGAGGGAAGAGATAGAAAAAGAACTTGAAGAATTGGAGGCTGAAGTATGAAACCTGATATGAAAATTATACAAAAGGCTAAATTTCTCAGTACGAAACACAAGTCAACCAACTAACATCAGTGGATTAAGTAGTAGACTGGGCCGGGTTGTTCGAAAGCCGGTTAACGCTAACCCAGGATTAAAAGTTAACCGGGGTAAAGAATTTTCTCGTAGAAAAGTGTTATCTATCGCTTACCTTTTGTGTAGTTTGAGATTATTCGTGCTCAAAACTGAAGGGCAAAAAATATAAACAGAACTCGTTGCTGAAAAGCTACAAAGATGAAATCAAAATTCTCGCTTATCCTGGATTAGTTTAATCAGGCTTTAAACAACCCGGCCCTGTAGTACTGTGACAGTCACCGGGGCCTCTCTTGTTTAAATTAGGTAACCCCAACTGTTTATGATGTCTGTTGTCCATCTGGTGAGGTTTGTAGCCAAAAAACCGTGGGGTCAGAAATGGTTGAGAAATATTGCAGGAGGAATCAGTATTTCTTTAACAAGCAGCCCCTTCTGACTGAGGTTTTTCTCCGGGTACTCTGGTTTTCCCCTCTCCTCAAAACCAACATTTCTAAATTCCAATTTCGATCCGGACGTCGGGCACTTTAGTCATGAGCCTCTGGCTCAGGTGATCGCGCGAGCACTCCCTGTGTTAGACGTTAAAGTTAAATTTACAATTATTTTAATCTCAAGCATGTGTAGCAAGCGTTCCTTACCATTCTGAAGGAAAGGGCGAACAAGCACTGTATGGTCCCTCAAAGATTGGGCCGAGAGCAAAAAGTTGAGTTGAGTCTGCTTCATCAATGTATATGCTCTCACTACAATTTTTGCGTGGCAGGCAATATGCGGAAAAAGCTATTTGTTCATTCGGAATACAAATATCAAGAAAGACTGATTTGTTTATGGACACAACTTACACAGTACACTTCCCACAGTACACATCCCTGTAACTGATGGGAAAAAAAAGTGTATGCAGCCAGTGAAGAGCAAACTTAGACATTTCATGCAGACAATTTTCTGATCTTAAATTTTATAGTACTAGGTCATGCAAGAATTTGTTTTTTCGAAATGGTCATGTCTTGTGTGACTCTATTTTGTGTAGGAATATTTTTTTAGTATCACTCAACTAGTGGACTAATGCAAATCCTGCATTTTAATTGCCTACACTACAAGATGACTATTAATAACAGTCCAAGTATTGCAGGGGCGTAGCCAGGATTTTCCAAAGGGGGGGTCACATGGTGCCAAAACGAGGTTACTCACCAGATTTTCATGTCGTTTTTACTACCTGTTGTAGGTTGTTTGCCTAAAACATGGCTTACAAAGGGGGGGTCACAAGCACCGCAGGACCCCCTTGGCTACGCCCCTGTATTGAAACTGGCACGATCGAGTGTGACTCTTTCTTTTGTTTTATTCCCAAATAAATTATTTCTTCAACTTGCATTAATTTTTGTTGACTAAATTATTGCATTTTCTGTCTGACTAGCTGGATGATACTAAGACAGTTAGACCCTTTGCCCTCAAGGTCCACGGGCCAATAGCTCATTTGGCTTCACTTCATGGGCTATTGACCCGTAGCCCCCAATGCCATCCATTAAGAACACTGTGTGCCATCCCTTAGTTTGCAAGGAGTGCAGGCATTATTATTCTCTTAATATTGGACTCCCCATTCTTTTGATATGGGAGCTAGTCCCTCCCCCCATGCTTGTTGATTATGGCATTATATACCCTTCCAACAACTTAGACAATGTAAAAACTTGAAAGAAAGCAACAATTTTTTTTATTAAATCCACTTTAAAAAAATGATGGTGAAAATTAAACTTTGAAACAAATACTTTCAATGTACTATAAATTACTTTTATCCTATCACTCCCTCTGTAATCCTCTCTTTGAAATATGATACCTTGTAATTTACATGTATCTTGTGTGGTGGCATGGTTTATACAACTACTACTACTACTACTACTACTACTACTACTACTACTACTACTACTATTACCACTAAGTACTGCTGCTACCACTGTCACCATTCCTGCTACTACTACTAAACTGATATTTCTGAAGGGGTTGGAGTTCAAGCCAAAAACCTCCCACGTGTAGAGTATGGGTATTTTCCCGGGCAACACGTGTTAAGTTTTCCATGGTTCAGTTGCAAAAACTTTTGGATTGAAAATTAACAAAGTATAGTGCAGTTTGAATTGTACTTTCCCATGCTCATGGCAACATTTAAAGATTCATAGACTAAAATCAAGTAATTATTTTTAAAAAATGTACAACAACTTTGAGTTTAAAACAAGACATGTTTCGATCGTTCAACAATTTCCTTCATGTCTTGCCTGCTATTATCCAGACCATTTGGAGTAAATCAAATTATGTTGCCCCAGCAAATAGCCAATGCCTAAATGGATCTGATCTTCTGTGGATGTCCATGGTCCCCTTATCATGGATTTTGACTCCCTCTCAGTCAATTTCTCCAGAATTGTATTGTATCAAGTGAAAAGTTCTGCATCAGTTGATTCAGTAATTGATCATCATGGTCATCACCATCATTGAAGAGCTCATCTAAATGTACATATGCTTAAACCATTCTCGTTCTAAAGATTAAATTATAATTCAATTCCAATTTTGTGGGATTCTTCAAATGTGTTTCCATTGCCAAACAATAATCTGCTTGAAAAAGTGATATGCTGGCACATCAGTCACATGACTAAAACATTATAATTATTATATTATTCTGACTATTTACAAGAATCAAATTTGAAGACTTGCTCTGAGAATAAACATCATTTCTTTATATAAAGAAAAATTATGTTCCCTACATGTTGTCATATCTTTGTTTTTGTTTTTCTCAAAATGAACAAAACTATATCACTACTATTCTAAGGTTAGAGATAAGATTCATTTTGCAATTAAAAACAGATCCATTATGTCTCTTTCCTTGAAACAGGTTATTTCATTAAACCGTCACACTGATCCAATGTGGCCCTTTACACATCATACAACCTACAGAAGAGAATGTAAATTGATATTAAATATTTTAATAATTTCATTTCTATTTGTCTGACTGATTTCCAGCTTGAAGTTGTCGAAGAGAGAGTGGAGGAGGCAATGCATCATGCGATAGTTGCTGGACTGTTCTGTCACCACTCTTGTAAGTTAAACCTCCTTTTGCCTCCATTTCCCTGGAAAGAAAGTGCAAACAAATTATCAAATGCTATTAAATAAAATAGACTTGTACATGTTTTTAATCTGATAGAAAACTCTGGTGAGAGGTCTTTAGAATGGAAGGATTTTTCCTGTGAAAAATGTGATCAGCCATTTAACAAAGAGACCTGGGACTTTCTTTTCAGAGTCAAAATTAAAGCCACACTGTTTTGTAGAATGGGACTGGGAGCAGACAAAGTGTACAAATGATACAAACATCATGATACACTGTTCTGTTGAACCATTAAATGCAATGATCTGCTTTCTTCAGCTTTCCTTTAGTAATACTAAATGCTGATGCATGTACAATTATTTTTATTATTATTGTTTCTATTATCATCATCATCATCATCATCACTATTAATTTTTTTATTTATTAACAAAGTGAATACTTCACAAGTTACATCATTTTTAATTGAGAAGTTAATCCAAAAACAAATCTTTGCCACATCTTTGCACAGAGAAACATATGGTGTAGCCATGATTAATGAGAAGCTATTCACTCCTGACATGCTGCTTGTTTTACGCAGCCATAATGAACTTCATACATATATGACCAATCATGATGGCATAACTTGTTGCACATATAATAACTTTACAGTTATTGTATTTAAATAAAGTTTATAACCAGCAATCACCTTGTAAATTCATCATGATTATCAAAACCATCCACTTCTGGAACTTTTGAATTTGGACAATGTGTCAATTTTCCTGTGTCGTCTTCACTATCATCATTGTCCTCACAGGATACTCCTTGAGTCGAACGTCTATGCTCCTTTGGTGAAGACCTGATAATTGGCATTAATGTATTAATTAATGTTGAAGTGTAATAAAAATTATAAAAATCAATGCCCCTCTAGGTCTTCAAAGAACAGTGAAAGCTACCTACTTGTCCCAAAATCCCTGAATTCCAGTCCTTGCTGCACTCAAAGAAGCTTGTAATGATGCAAATAATCCTGATTTCCTGACACAATACATGAAAAGATATGCAGTTACATTGTGTAAATCATTCATTCTCAACATTGCCTTTGGACGAAAACATTGTTGTTGTGCTAAAATTGTATGTCTCTGATTGATTGACCTTGTTTTCAAGGAAGCACAGCAAGCTCAGCTCTAGCAAGACTATCCCCATAATTTGTTTTTTCCAATTGCCTGACCAACCCAATATCTGAGATTTGCAGTAAGATGGCTATCCATGAGTGGACCTGTTATGACAGGCACAGAGAAAGGCCAAAGACCTGCACCTGCAGGAGAACTGCAACAGCAGACCTCAAAATAGTTTGGCTTGGTCTGGGTGGAGGCTTAAAAGATCACCAGGGACTGCAAGAAGTAGAGAAGTATTGCTGTGATGGCCTTATCTCCCAGTTGGGATGATGAGTATTAGTGACTGGGGGGAATTTTGAGCCATTTGCCCAAAAACCTTCTCTCAAGTTGTCCACATAGTTACAAAACTGGGTTGAAAAGACACAAGGGTCACTAACAGTGCACTTACATAGAACTACATATGAAGTGAAAAATAATATTCTATCACATGAACTCATAAACATGTTAAAAGAAATTTGCCCAAATTTCTCTTGGTGCCCCAAAAAAATTTAAATGGCCCGTATGCCTATGGTTTTTCTTTTCACAGATTTTTTGGGAGCCAAGAGAGAGAGAGAGAGAGAACATCAGGAATCAAAACAGATTTTTGGGAATGGCCTTATTCCATCCTGAGAAATTTGGGCTTGTTCATAGTACACATCTTGCTAAATAGTTACTAACTAATAGTGACCTAATTCAAACAATACATTCCCCATATTTAATCAATATTATTGATCCAAAACAACAAATGATTTTTCTCCATGCATCTGGAATGCATTAAGAACCTAGTACATTGAATCAAATTTAAAAGGTTCCACATTGTTGACATGCATTCCCCTTATTGCGCCTTTCAATAACATGCAGACTCTAAAATTCAAAGTTCAACCAACAAAAGCGTTTTTCGTTACCATCAATCAAATGTTCGGCGGGCCCTCCCAGCTTCAGAATACTGCTGAACATTGTTTCTTTGTCTGAACTGTGCTCAATTTGATTACCACATGCTCGTCAGTAGTCAGAAGCTGGGAAGAGCCACTCAACATTTGATTGACGGTAGCAAAAAGCGCATTAATGTTGTCGGTTGAGCTTTGAATTTTAGAGTCCACATCTCATTGAAAGGTGCAGTAAGGGACAAAGAAAGTTGTTGTACTTCAGCATGGGCTAGATTTACATCTGTAAACTAATGGCAGGGTTACTCCAGTGTTTTAAAGCTGGAGTAAAATGTTGGAGTCCAGACATGTCCCAGTTCGCACTTCCTGTTCGAATCGTTTTTTCCTGTTCAAATCGTTTTTTTATTGAGTTATTTGGAATGAATGTTTATATCTTACTTTTCTACTTTGTCCTTGGGTTTATTTTCCTTGTTTAACATCTGATTTTCTCTTGCCTCCTCGTCATGATCAGATTCTTGACTTTCAGTTCTTTGAGGCAGCAACTTCCGCTCCTCTGTCTTAGCCTGAAACATTAAAAGATTGACATAATTTGAAATCCTGTATCTCTTTTCCTGGCTGCTTGCAACTGCAATGTCCACCAGTGAGTAAAGAGTCAGTAACATTAGCAAACTGATAAAAATAATATTGAGCAGTACGCTGTGATAGGCTAGTGCACATGTTACTTTAGGCTTCAGAACAAGAGTTTAGTGTTCATCTTTTGAACCAGTAGGTATAATTTTCCTTTAAATTCAAGCTACTAGGCTAAAAGGAAAAAAAGTGACTTAAGCTCTGGAGATGTATAATGTATGCTGCACCTGCACCTGGCGCCTCAAGAACTGATGATGATGATTTCAACTCCCGCTATTTCAGACTAGTTTTCGTATCCACTGAGAGTTCAAAAATAGCCGGGATCAACTGCAGCTTGTCAAAGTATAACTTCAGAAAAAACTGAAGTGAAACCATTTGAAACCCAGGGGATATAAAAAGGTTTAAAAACAAGCCATTTCTTGAAAAATCAAAGGAAATTTCTAAGAAAAGTTCCAATAAATTGTTCTGTTATGGAAAAAGGAAAATGTTTCCACCACTCTCTGTCTTTATGGATGTTTATTTATCCATCAAATACGTTGAGTTATTATTCCATTACTTTACAACATTAGGTCAAGAGAGATAAAAAGCATCAGCCCTTAGAATCTAATTTTATTTTCCCATTTGCAGGTAAGATCAGTACACTTTTTGATTGACGCAGGATAATTTCAAAAGCTTTAAGTCAAAATACCAGAAAATAACATATTGTTGGAATTATAATAAATCCCTTATTTGATGGTTTAACAAGCATTTGATGTTTAATATCAGCAGACATTTTTAACATTGCTCAATTTTCCTCACACCCTAAGGGCTAAGAAAAATCCTTATCTATCTAACTTGCAAAATATCAGTATCAGTATAAAATAAACCATTAAGTAGGATGTATATTTTCAATGGATTAGCCAATGTTGCATAAACATTAAAATGAATGAGCTCTGTATTTGCTATGACGTGGAATATTGTTGCTGCAATATTTTTCCGAGTAAAATTTCAATACTGATACTGGAAATGATGGGTTCAATAGTTTCTCAAAATCAGTGGATACAAACCAGATTTAAAATCACGATAGTACATGTACTTAGCATTGCATCAGTGGATACCTTAAAGAAATAAAAAATTATACTTGTCTGGCAAGAAATCATCTGTCAACATTACTTGGGGATTTCAGAAAAATCGATTTTTAACCGTAGAAGACTAAGGAAGCAAGAAACACTTAATATGAAAACCACTTTTTCCAAAGTATTATTGAATGCTAGAAAAATTGATCAGAACAATATTACAGATATCGATTAACATAAAACAAAACAACACACTTGTAGGTTTACAATATTAAAAGAATATAAAAAGTTATTAATAATCATATGTTACATTGCTACTGAAAGATAGTTAACTGTGATGTTTCTACATATATATTCAACTTTCAACTTCACACTCTACATCTACATAATTTGAATACTGAGTATGTAATCAAAGAGTATTCATGCCATTTCTAAGCAAAATTTTCTAAGCAAAATTTTCTTAGCAAGAAAATATGGGGCTTCACAAAACACATTTCCATTTAAAAAAATTAAAGCATTAAATAAGAAGTAGAAACTTATACATGTAATCCAAAAGGGTACCCACTATAAAAGAAAGCAAAATGGTTGATTTCAACCTACCAGCCGTGATGACATTGTCTCTGAAATGGAGAATCCAAGGGATGATCACTTATGATTTAAATTCTCACTCAATTAGATTTTTCATATGTCAAGCCACAATAAAATCCTATCAAAAATTCCCAATAGTTTTACTTGAATGGGTCTTTTAATCTTGAAATATTAATTGCAGAATCTGTTTCGACATACACTGGGCACGTTGTCCATCTGGTCATAACATTAGGATTGTTATTCAAGCTGATACATAAATTACTGCTCAGCAAACAAATATCCCTTTTTGCAATGACCTGACCTCCCTGAATTTTGAATTCAAAGTATGGAAATTTTGTCAACTACCAGGAGACATATTCAGCAGCTCACACAATATTTGTTTAAAGGTTATAATGATTTTAATAGCAGACACACAGACCAATCAAATTGTGGCAAAACTTCCATTGTCATTTGACCAAATGTCAATAGATTGGTTTTATAAATTTACATGAGTCTGCTAAAAGTGACATCTAAAATTTAAATAATGTTTGCTTGTGAATTTTCTTGTCTTTAGGTAATATTGTAAAATAATATGAACAAACCTGAGTTCATTCAAACCTGAATTATTTTTGTGGAGCAGATCTTTCATACATAAATATATATGTAGTGTCACATCATAGTAAAATTATTATTTCATGCCATAAATAAAATAAAATAAACATATTTTGCTTTTACTGGTAACCCAGAAATTCAATGCCCACACAATTATTATTAATTGCTCCTGACCAACATGGAAATATTAAAGTCGAAAATTTAAAATTTAAAATAAAAAATCATGTGAAGAATGTCACTGTTCTACTTAATAGATATATCTGCTGTATTGCCTGCCAAACATTTTAAACAAAATTTTAAACCATATGAAGTTAATACAGAGTATTCTTTGACAATGAATTAAACAAAGTTACTCAAACATTTATATTTCAACACAACAGTTTTAGAAATATGACCCTCAGCTGGTAATTTATTCATGTCTGAGCTTATAGATGTAACTTCTGAATACAAATTCTCTCATATCAGTGTCGTAGATAAAAACTAGGCAATAGTGAACATATTTATCAATGACTCCTTTATCAAAACGGCCAAGCAAAAAATGAAATTCCCAATTGTGCAATTACATCTGTCACAATACTATAACTCAGGCATTTTTTTCAAAATGCACTTAATATACATGTATGCAAGTGCAGTTCTGTACCACTGGGTTATACATCACATCTAAAGATTAAATTATTAAATGAAGTGGAAATTTCATATTACATGTACAGCTGTATGTGATTCTAACAGAAGGGGTAACTTGATTGATATATTCCTCATAATGAAATAATTTTAAATATCTTTTTTTCAATGCAATGTAAGGTACATGTAACACTGATGGGATGGAACTAAGAGTTTTAAAACTAAGGTTGAATTTTATCAACCAGCTTCAGATATATTTAATCTTATTGTTAAGTATTTATGAGCCCATTGGGGAAGAAACCATGGAAATCTCATTTCTGATCAATTAGTCGTGGCCACTCTCAATTACCATCTCAGTAAAAATAAACAGGGAAGTAGTCATCAGATAACCATTACAGTGGCATTAGACTTAGACGTAATACCAAAAGCAAACACTCAAGCCTGGAGAAAAGCTTTCATCTATGTCATCTAGTGGTGTTTGTTAACCCTGCTTCTCAAATGCCGCCGACCTACCTGGGACGTGGCCGCCGGCACGGCCTGGGACAACGCTGCGGCATATGTGAACATTTATCGCCGACACATAATCTGTCCCTGACATTAATCGCCGGCTTGCCTGCGAAGT
>Ga0126343_10000907_pt1 | contig 12764 bp, 7 predicted proteins | sample Cyp2metagenome_FD_92531 | JGI IMG/M metagenome (GOLD analysis project Ga0126343, IMG submission 92531) | Coral microbial communities from Lord Howe Island, Old Settlement Bay, Australia - Cyphastrea 2 metagenome | ecosystem: Host-associated > Invertebrates > Cnidaria > Coral ... | reverse complement strand
TGGCCTTTTTTTGGCCAACATGATCATGATTGAAATATTTCTTAATGTCAACCAGCAACAGACATTTTTTCCCTGGCTTGTTTCTTGTCCCATTACAGACCACATGATTATTCTCTAGAGAATTACTCTTTTATCAATATACACACAACTATTTGAAATTTTGAAATGGAAGAATTATTCTCAAGGCTATCATCGCATGGTCTGAAATGGTACAACAAACCACCAAGTCAAAAAAGGTCTGTCCTGACTATTCTACTGCAAACTTTTTGTTATAGAAATCTGTTGGTATCTTGTTGGGACCTATGAGTCAACAACTTACTAACAATCACTTTCTGGATCTCTTCTTCACAATTGCCGTTTTTTTTTTACAGCAGCAAGTGATGCCACCTGGTTGGTTCACTCGGTTTGGTGCCAGGGTACAAATCCTGGTTGTAAAATTACTTTTAATGGTCTTAAGCAATCCAAGAAATTATTTTGCTACCTTTTTCTGCATGACATCTGCTAACTTCATTTTGTTCCTTGTTCTTTGCAGGGTTTTAACGACTTGCCAATCTGCATGGCAAAGACTCATTTGTCACTCTCTCACAACCCTGAACTGAAAGGATGCCCTAAAGGTAGATTCCACTGCCATTACTGATAACTATTTCATCATCGAGTCAAAGATACATGTAGGTTGCTTCTTGACCTTCACTTTCATACTTTGCCACAACAGCGACCTTTGTGGCAGAGGAAAGTGACCATTTTAGGGCTTGGCTGTTATGGGATTCGAGGGGTGTTATATGACACCTTATTTTCTGTTTGTTTTATTTTTTCAAAAAATTGCATATGTTAATATTAGCATATACAAATGACAATGCATCATTCAAACTGAAACTAACAGAAACAAAGACTCATGGCAAGTGGTGCAGATCAAGTTTGGTGACCTTAAACAATGAAAAAGTGGGGTTTTGCATCATCAGTCATTCAGTAACTGGCTGTTATCAAGTGATTATTTTGACAGTTGGGACAAGTTTTAGAGGCTGTTGCCATTGTGAAGAGATGGCCAAAATAAGAGTGAATATATAGACTGTCCGCTGAGACCCAAAAAGTGACCATTAGTGGAGGCAGAAGCCTATCACCTCGAGAGGTGATATGCTTCTGGTGGAGGCTAACTGTACATTTCTTGCTAGTCTTCATGTTAGGTTTATAATTAATTTTTTTTTTTTTACTTTTTCTAGGTTTTACTCTTCCTATCCGTGATGTACGAGCTAGTGTTGGTGCTGGATTCCTCTATCCACTGGTTGGCACTGTATGTATCCACTCACTTAGCTTACTTTGTATGATGTTTTTTGGTTACTTTGAGAGAACTTTGACTTTGTAGGTGTTCCTCAGCATCAGGAACATCACAATGAAATGAATGGCTATGTTGTAATTTTCATGAAGTGCTGAGGAAGCATTAGGGTACAGTCTGGAGTTCTCCCAGTGCCGGAAGGCAGCCCTCAATCTGAATAACCATTATAATTATCCTTTTGAGTGCTTCTCAACCCCCGAGTTCCATGCAGCCTTTTTTCTCATGGGTTTCCTTTGTGTCACGCGCAATGGACTAAGCGATAGAGAGACTACTGATAGTCCCGCTTCTCCCAGAATGTCTAGATTTCCAGTTGTTGTTGTTTTAACGGTTTATCTTGGCGTTATGTTTCAGATGAGCACCATGCCAGGACTTCCCACAAGACCTTGCTTCTATGACATTGACTTGGACCCAGTAACAGAAGACGTATTTGGGTTGTTTTAGCCCAGCCTCCTAACTCAACTTTGTTTAACGTCTTATAAGAACTTGTAGTCAAAAAAACAAGTGTGATTTTTGGTATGTACCCATACTAGCATGCAGTATTTCCGAGTGACTATCAGTACACACTTTGAGCATAGCAGAATTGTCTCATAATGTACTCTTTGGTAATACCACTGAACAAGGAATGGATACTGAAGGCTAGATCAACCAGGAATGGTGCTTGTCAACTGGGCTTGTGTGGAACACTGTTAAGTTCTAAAGTAGCGAACCTCATTTCTTTGAGAATTAGCAGTCTTTTCCCATCATTACTTTTGTTGTTGCAAATTTCAGGACTTTGTAACTTTTCTGTTGCTTTATCATCTAATGTACTTGGACCGATTTTGTGGTATTGTTGGTGTAAACAGTAATGAAATTATGACTTAAAGTATTTTCACTCATACATGTACATCGAAATGAAATGCTCACTGAACACCAAGTTTAGTTGAAATTAAGTGAAGTTCAAAGGGCGATCAAATTATGATAAGGTTTGGTGACTGATTTTTCTAATGTGTCTGCAGACTTTGGAAATCTCTTTTTCACTATTTAGAGAATGTTAATTTTTTTTGTTTGGTGGGGAACGGGTGTGCTTACTTTTGGAACTTTACAGGACTTGTATGACAAGGTGTGGTTTTGCTACTGTGAAGGTATTATTGCCATTGATCTAAAGGAAACATTTTAAAAGAAGTAACTAATATATCAACTTTTTGAAGACAGTCAGATGTGCTAAGTTGCCAGTCTTCTCTATTTTCCTCCTGAAACAACTTACATACTTCAAGTTTAAAACTGTACATCATTATTACATTATCACGTAATGATAGAAAGGCAAACTGGTCATTGTAAAACTGGTTTTGGGACAAAGTGGATGCCATAAATAGAACGAGTTTAATAAAGTAGGCAAGCTGACTACTGATTAGAATCTGTCTATTAGTGAGATTTTATATAGTAGTTTGAAAGTTTCAAACATTGTCAGTGACATGAACTGAGCCACTGAAGATACTGTAATTGTAATGAGCACAATAAAGAGCAATCTTTTTTGTTAACAGCACAGCACAGTGAAACCCAAGACCAGTGCAGCATTAACTTTTTCTAGACCGGTCAGTGCAACACAAAGGCATGCCAAAGCATTCCTTTCAATGCCAAAGCAATCTTTCAACTGAAGGCACTTTTTTGCATGGAAGTTTCTCAAATGGCAATAACAAATTACCACGTACATGTAGATAGCAACAGTTGCATATTTGCAGTCTAACTGTTTTCGCATATCATTTAAGGCACTTATTTCGTTCTGCAACCGTCATTATGATTTACAAGGTCATAAACTGGGGATCGGCAGAAGGCCAAATTTTGCATAACAGTCTTAATGTTTGTGCTGCAACTTATTAATAATTGCTAATAGTTAGATTGCAAGGAAATAAGTTAAATAATGAAGAGTTAATGGTCAGCATAAGCCTTATTATTGGAGGCTTACTTGTCATATTTTTCTAGGCTCAATAAATATTTTGTTTGTAATGTCTTTTTTGTTCATTTGTTGCTCGGTTTTGTCATGAAATTATTAGCTTTGTAGAATAAATATTGAGCACCTGAAATTTTTAGGTTTACATGTATTAGTCAGTCTTTGTGCTCTAATCTTTATTATTTCTAGCAATCCTTGCTCTCTTTTGGTTCACATCACCTCTGTTTTACTCTATATCCGTAAACTCTCAAGGTTTCCTTTCAGCTGGAGGTAACTTTGCATAATTACAAAGAACTAGACCCCTAGCACTCATTGCACAAAAACAAAGCACTGATCGGAAGTCCTGTAACATGTCAAATCACTCCATCATTTGGTTGTCTCAAAGCTCTCTCAAGCTGTTTCCCAACAGTAAGATTTCACTTCGAAATTTTCTCAGTTAAGCACTCATTGCACAACAAAATTTGTCAGGAAATCACAGATTGGAAGTTGCGTAACATGTCAGTTCACTCCATCATTTGGTTGTCTCAAAGCTTTCTCAAGCTGATCCCAAAAGTAAGGTTTCACATGGCAATTTTCCCAGTCAAGGTATGTCCTGTCTTGAAGAATCAATGGTATTTCACAGCTCTTGTATACAATAGGCACAACCTGATGAAACCGTATCCTTGTGAGTGCCTTCTGTAGCTCATGGCTCCACCAGTCACTTTGTACAGAATCTGGTGTAAGCACGGCAATTGTTTTTCTGCTGTAGCAGATTGCTTTAGAAATGTTTTCAACAATTGTTTCTCCTGGGACAAAGTCTTTGAAGTCAATACAGCAGATGAACCCTCTCTTTTCAAGCTCGGTAAAGAGTTCCATCTTCACCCAGTCGACATCTTTATAGCTGTAGCAGATGAAAACATCCCATTTGGGCTCGTAATCTAAAATGAAAAAAAATCTGTGGGTAACAATGTCATGGTAGCACTTACACCTGTATATTATAGAGGGAATTCTGCATTAAATTGCACACGAACACCGATATCGCACGAATCGTGAAGCGATGACTGCGATATCAGTTTTCAAGTGCAATTTAACGCGGAATTCACGAGTCAGGTAATGAATTTTCCTTGAATCGCATAACTGAGTGAAATGAGAAAAAAAGAAAACAGCAATAATAATAATATTGTTTGGTTTTATCCTGAGCGCGCGCTCTGGAAAGCCATTTCAAAGTCAACTGTCAAAACTGTCATCGCGTTGGCAAATAAGAAGCAAGGTCAGTCGTACAAGGTCAGTCGTTTTCGCAAGCAACAGAGGTTTTTATGCCTCTCCAAGAACTTGTACTTCAGCTCAAAGCAAAGAAGAACCTCCGGTTCACTTTAAAAAAGGCGTTTGTTTGTTTTTGGCTCTAGGAAAGGTGACAATGGTTTTGAAAACATTTTAAAATGCCATTTCATGCTCGCAATAGTTTTTGCTCACGACTCACACCAGCAACATGCCTTCATGCACAAGTGCAATTCCACGCTAAATACCCTCTCATCGGTAGCCAATCAGACCGCGAGTTTATCTTTAGTTATGCGATTCTAACCAATATTTATTTTATGGCTTGTGAAGTGCATTCTGATCCGCTAATTCTAAGGCATTATTCTCCCATAATTTGCAGGCCTACAAAAACAAGGCACTACGCACAAACGCATATGGTCTTAACACGAAAATCTCAAACTGAGACTTTGACTAAGTAAAGCAAGGTCAATAAGGCAAGGCTGAGGTTTGAGATTTTCCTTCGGTCTAAACAACTTGCATCCAGTACAGAACCCTACCACTTTTTTGTCAGATGTTTACCAGAAGCTTCTTTTCTAGGTCTGCCTCGATGTATTTCATTCCTTCTGCCCGACTTCCAGTAAATTAGTAACAGTAATTGGACCAAGTGGAGTGCAGTTGAGGGGGTAATTATTATTGTGCAAGTAATCTCAAAATTGGATGAGGGCGAAGCCCAAGGCTGATTTGAAAACATAAGCACGAGGTACTACACGAGGTGCAATTACTAATTAATTGTGTCTAACAAATTTTGAAATGAAAAATGTCTTCTGAGATGTTCTTTTAAGCAAAAAAGTCTGTACAGCTTTTCATAAGTTTAAAACCTGAAGGAAACATTGTGAAAGAAGCCATTAAAGTGACCATAACTGACGTGAAAATCACATGCATTGGGTATCCAATTGTAGGAATCCAACAAAAAGTTCAAATGCCTGTAATTGAACATGCACGTGATCGCACTGGGAGACCAAATCACTGTTGAAAATTTGTGTTAGATAAGATTATAATACTTTAGGAACTGTCAAAACTGCAACTATGGACATTTGAATGAAATTGATTGCACCTCTAAGTGCAACTATTAAAATAGTGACTTCAACAGTCCTGCCCATGCATCTTTAGACTTGATGTGTCCATCTTGATCAATTTACTGACACTGCACCTCAAATCTACCCTCACAAGATTCTGTTACCCCAGGGGGTAATCCCAGAAAAGTTGGATTGGAGCGTGCCGCCCACTTCACAAAACCCTTGCCCTACCTATGACCAAAATCCGCGATTTTTGCTACCCAATCTATGACCTGGCCAAAACTTTGATGCCCTATTTATGACTGACACTCATATTTATGATGATGAAAAAGTAGCTTCTAAGAAACGTACCCAGTTCAAGACTTCAGTGAATACAATCGTACCCTACTTGAGACCAAAATGGCCAAAATCAATACCCTATTTATGACATAAATGGCTGAAAAACCCCACCCTTTGGGGCTGCACAAACCTATATAACCCACAAAAGGGGGCACCCCTTCCCCTGGCCTGTTATCAACAGGTCCTGTTAGTTATTTCTAGTTATTGTGTTGTACATGGTTGTTTTCTTACCTATTTCTGGAACCTTTTTCACAACCTGAGCAACCTCCGGATCTTGCATATCCTCACAAATGTTTTGCATTTGACAATTTCCATTAGGGTACACTGGTTCACACGGTATGTAGTTTGCAGTTTCGCCACTGCTGCTGCAGATGGAGAGCCAGCCCTTCCCCTTCGCAAGGCAGTAAAACAGTAGCACTATGATGATGGTAACAAGAACACCACTAACAATGCCTATAGACACCTCAAGTGTGATGCCATTTGATGGCTCAAAGGTTTCATCCACTGAAAAAAAAAAACTTTATTTTAATATCTTACAGGTACTTTTGTATAATTTTACTAACATCAGTTTATCAGCAGATTTAAGAGTCAAACAAATGAAAGGCATCTTTGATTATAATTACTGGTACATGTATAACAATGAAACTCATTTGAATATTTCAAACAAGAAAGTCAAGTTACAAAATTAATATGATTATTTTTTAATTAATCTATGAAAATAAATTTATTATTGATAAATGGGCATCTCTTCTTTGTTAGAGGATAAAATCTTCATACCTTCAAAGTTTCCCTTTACACAGTCCGTGATATTTTCGGCTGGTTTGTTCAGAGAAGGATCTGGTTTGCTTGAGTTTAACTCAAAGCCAGGACATTGAATACATGCATGACGTGATGACTGGCCCACTTGTGGCTGGTAAGTTCCCCAGGGACATTCAATGGGACGCACACTACCTAATGGACAGTAATAGCCCCGAGGACAATTTACTGCAAAATAAACAATACATGCAAAATGTCATTCTTGAAAAAGGTTACATTTCAAAGGAAACAATTTATTTCTCAGTCAAACTCAAGAGGTAAGCATTGCAGTTCACTTATAGTTTGTCCGTCAATTCGACGAGGACCATCTAACCATCCTGGGGCTGGACAGGTCTGTCCCTGTGGGTGCAGAGATGGCTTGTGAGGCCCATGCGTGCTCGGAAGGTTCTGGTACAGTGTGGACAGGGGATGTTTTCTTATAATTAACCGAACATTGACTTCTTTACCTTGGGTACCAGAGGTTTTTCTTGGGTGAATCCCGGTGTCAGTCTCTATTGTGACCTGTGTAAAGCAGTTCCGCCCACCCAAGAAAAACCCTCTGGTACGCAGGATATGACTTCTGGGAATTTTTCCCCCAAATTGTTTTTTTTGTTTTGTTTTTTAAATTCCTTTTATCGCCCTGTAACTCTTTTCCTGAAAGATTGCTGCCAAACAGCCCAAGACTTCACTTGAAGGTGGAACCAACAGCACCTGACACTTTAAGACAAATAGCTTGTTGGAATGAATTTTGTTTCATTTTGTGCAAGGAGAAACATGGGGCTACAAAATGCAAATATAAACAGATTCAGTTAACATCTTTTTGCTACCCAAATCAGATCATATCGTGCAATGATTCATCGAGGGAGGTTACAATTATTGTAGTTCTGTTTCCACATTGTCCCATGCAATCAGTTACATACATGTACATGTGACACATTACACAGCTGTAACTTCCCAAATAAAACGTGACTTGGTCTGAATTGGATGGCAGCAAGGTGTAAACTCCATCTACTGTGTTACACTATAATACCACTAATAGGCTTAATTTCTTCATTGTTGCCTTGTCTAAATATTTTCTTTTTTCTTTCCTGGCCCATAGAGGAAAAGATGGGTCTCACTTGAAACCCTTCAAGAATGTATGGATTCCTGTTAAAATTCGTGAATAATCAAGATCTGTTGTTTAAATCATGGCCTGATATAAGTTCAGCCATTGACATTCCAGTAAGCAAATTTCCATACCAACTTTAAGATGAAATGATGCTGATGTTGTAAGTCCATTATGCACGGCATAACAGGTGTAGTTTCCAGCATCTTCCATTGTGATGTTCTTTATCTCCAGATTAACAATCTTCACATTTATCTTCCCGTCTGGCATGTGAAAATATTCGTAGTGTGTTTGATCACCCTCCTTAATTATTGACTTGTCCTTGACAAATTTATTCTCTACTCTATAACCCTGAGTTTTGCAGGTAAGATTGACAGTTGTCCCAGTGTATACTGTGTTCCCACTAGTACTGTCGCCTTCTAGCTTCACATACTCAATATACGGCCCTTTTTGTTTTCCTGAGAAGAAAAATCAGAGTTTTCCTGGCTTAGTTTTTAGGTTTGGCCTGCCACAAGTTGAGTAATCCCTTGCTTAGTTTTCACATCTCCCTTGAGAGAAGCAAGAGGGCAATCTTTGAGAGACAAAGTTGCAAGTGCGAGATAATCTAGTCACGAAAGATTGACTTGACCACTTGAAGGGTAACTAAATGTGTATCAATTAGCTAAAATGTTTGGTACAAAACACATGATCAACATTTCCTTAAATTTGGTGAGATGCAAGTAGGAATAGACTAACAACATACAATACAAGTTAAAAGGTTCAACGCTGTCATTATGGGCTGACTAACCCATAACACCTGTTATGGCTAAGTATGCTAGATTTTCCCTTGGAGCTATGGGTGAAATTGCCCGTAGTTGATAGAATTCAACCACAAAGTACATGTATAAACAAATTTGCTTAGGTGTGGAGAAGGAGGCTACAGGTGACTCAAAACGCAATGACAGCCCTGCAGGTTGTTATAAACGACACTTGTTAGATTACATCGGGTGAGTTGAAATCTGGGTGGGATTTACCATGCAGTCTAGTCAAGCCAAATACCACAGTTGGCTGATAACCAACCAAAAGCTAGTAATAATAATTATAATAAGATCTTAAAGGTTTTTAGTGTACAGAAATTCTGCCAAAAGTTCAACAACATCTATTTATTCCAGCATCCAGGAAATAAGGGCACTTTACCGATTATGCCCCTGGTCGGCTAATTATGAATCTGCACATGGTAGTGGCTGTAAATAATGCATTTCTTTAGGTTGAATGAAATTAAAAAACCCTGACCTGCAGTTCACAAGATCGAAACTGTTACAGGAACTTTAGATTCTATTTATCCATTTCAAAAACCATACTATTTATGATAAACTTAGTGATAAAATTATTAATAAAATTAAATTTGATCTTATGCCAGTTTGATCTGATTTACTTACTTTCATTTGATAAATAAGATGATGCTGTTGCTTGTCCAACCTTATTCTGCACAACACATGTGTAGTTTCCTACATCCGTTCGTAACACTCCTTTAATGAGTAACACTGTGTTACATTCCTGGTATTCATGTCTGTACGTTTCTGCAACTAGGGCCGAGCCATTTAACAGCCACGATACATTGGCTGGAAATGTTGAAATGCTCACTGTGCAATTAAATTTGACAGTCTCACCCTCAAAAATGTATCTTTTATAGCCATTAATTGTGACCCGTGGAAGACCTGAGGGAGCTGATGATGATTGCGATGGTAATATTGTTCCATTTAAGCATTTAGGAGTCGGAGAAGCAGCATTTCGTCTGTGACGTTCTGAGGTCAAATAAGCTGCAATGGATCAATTAACCAACAATCAATTAATAAACCTGCGTCAATCAGTCAGTCAGCCGGTAGGCTGTTCAGTGGGTTGAACAGTACATGTAAACTGGTAAGCTGGAAAGTCAATCAGTCGGTCGGTAGGCCAGCTGGATGGTTGGATGGTCGGTCGGTCGGTCGGTCGGTCTGTCTGTCAGTCAGTGAGTCAGTCAGTGAGTTAATAAAAGAATACTGTCTGTATAATTGGAACCTTTCAAAATCTGTACCCCGTTTTTCAGACACCCACTTAACAATAATTTTGCTCCCAAGCTAGTAGAGTCAACTGTTCTTTTGATGACCATGACCTGAACACGTGATCTTGAATCATTAGTGCATTCCAAGGGGTAGGGGGGTCTCCAAAGCCCATTTTTTTAAAGGAAAGTATGGAACAAAAATGAAATTTCCAGAGGGGTGGGTGATTTAAGCTAAAAACCATGAGAGGGTTATGGATATTTTCAGGAGCAACACATATGTAAGCATTATGTTTCATTTTTTATATATATTTTTTATATTTTTTTTTAAGTGAGTGGATTTTATGGAGTTAATAAATTTCTGTTTGTGGGTTCTTCCAACTACTTTTTATTGGACAGCAAATCACTCTTGAAATGCAAAATTATACACTTTTAATAGATTATTCATATTTATGTAATCAAAAGTGTTAGCCTGTTGTAAAGAAAAGAACACTTCAAAATTATCTTTCAATCTGTGAATTTCTTTCTCATCTAATGACAATGACAATGATGACTTTATTTTAGCACGATAAGTAATATCAGCATTGCTGGTGGGGTCGTGCAACTGTGACATTATTAGAATTCTCGGCATGAACGTCTGGTGAGAGACTTGCCTTTTCTTGACTTACTCACAACGTTGACGTAGTTAAAGAACAGTGAAAAATGATTGCAAATCACAGCAGTTGTAACGCACATGATAAGTCACGGCATACTTCATTGTCGGTCGTGCTACAATGCACCAAGTGCGACAAATATTCTCGGAAATTACGAGTCGTAAAATTATTGGAAATCAGACAATAAGAAACACTGCGCTATTCATTCTCAAAACGAAAATTTGAAAAAATTCCGCAATTTTCCTACTGAGTTGTAAGATTATTTCCCTTTCTATGAGAGAGTCAAATCACAACTTCATTTTGAACGTGTTCAACGAAGTCTCTTGTAAACAAACATTGCTCAATTAGTAAGATTAGTTTGACTTACAAAATGAAGTTACACAATACTTCCCTTCAAATCAACCCGTATCACAATTGATCTTAAAAACTGTGCAATTGCGAGCCAAATATAATGAAAATTAACAACCTCACCTCTTTTGCATTTTGCTACGATTGCTTCTCCCTTGCAAACAGATTTCTTCCCGATCAGGTAAGCGCCTAGGCACGTTTTTGCAGTCACGTTTAATCGCAAACCATTCTTGTTCATACAGGGACAAAGAATCGTTTTTGAACGACACTTCGGTCGATTTTCCAGCTTTTCCAAGTCAACCAACGCTAATGCAAGGTATAAACAGGCACTAAAAAAAAGAATCTCCTTGGAAATCATAGATTTGTTTGGTTTTACAATCTTGCCGAGCTAATAGATCGTGTTGGAGGAACCCCACTTGCGTTCTTTCCGTCCGACTTGTCTCAAGAGTTCTATCCCGTCGAGAAATTTCCCGAATAGATATCTTGAAATAGACGTAATCCTTTCAGAACTGTTTCGAGGCGACGACACGAGTTTCGACTTTCGAAACTAAACGTTTATCACGTCTGAGACTAACAGGAAATTGATCTGATCTTTAGCGCCTGAAAAAGCGGAAGTTACGCACAAAGTAGCTTTCCAAATTTGGATTTTAACCGGAAAGGCGTAGTTAGTTGTAACAAAACAAATTTGTTACCAGGGTCCTTTCACAGGCATAGTTTAGGAAAATACTTTATACGTACGTATTTTCTGTCAGAGCAATTCCACAGTTATTAATTTAGCCTTAACCAGGTTTTAACAGGGCCCAGTTTAATTAAAATTAAGCTGGGCACTAGAAATGGTACTGATAAAACTAAGAATACAGTCGGGCTCCGGTCGCAGCCTAGACTTTCTCAAAAGTCCGTTTCTGTGGAAGTCCAGTGGGGCAAGTCTAGTCGCGGCCGCGCCCCAGCTTTTGTATATTATTTCCGAAGAATAAGAGTCTGAATTTTTACGCCCCAGCGACCACCTCTTCCTAGCGACAATCCTCAGTGAACAATTTTCCAAAATACCAAACGTTTCTAACTCAAATCACTAGATTTGAAACTTCTTGTAAGCGACCACCTCTCGTAAGCGATCGCAACAAATTTTAGAGCGTAAAGTTTGAATTTTCTGTTGCTTTTAACCTTCCGTAAGCGACAGATGATAGAGCGGAAATTGGATAATAAGGTGTTGTAACATCGAATTCCGGTATTAAAAAGTACAAGGGAAAGAAATTTCTCAATGGGAAGTACCGGAGTTTTACTCGAAATTGATTTTTAAGTACTTGGGAAGCTTAAATAATTTATGAGTACTTAAAAATATATTGCATAAGTTATTAGAGGGGTATTGGGGCATGAGGTACGGTGTGCGTCCCACAAGTCTGAGCCCTCGTGAGCGAGCAGCTGCCGCAAGCGACCATCTAGCCTTGACATTCTAGGCGGCCGCTTACGGGAGGGTCGGGCGCACACACTTCATTTAACTATTTTCCCTTTTTTCTTAACTTTGTAGGTTCTCAGAACGATCGCCACTTCCTCAATTAACTGGATTAAACTGGACCGTCAACGCCTTGTTGATGAATCAATAACGACGTATAAGATTGTAAATAACATGGTTCCGAACTATCTTAGATAACACTTTGTCTTCCGACGTTCCGATACCATAACCTAGAACTTAAGAGATAGGGACTGTTCGCTTGCCATTCCACAGCCCCGCACTAATTATTGTAAAAGCAGTCTGTCCTACAGCGGAGCTGTAATAGTCTTATATTTTTAAGTCTAATCATAAAAATTACAATTTCCTCGATTGTAATTGGTTTAAAAAAACTCCTATTTTACCACTAATTCGCTTGCCAAGTTGTTATCGGACAGTTTGTTATTGGACACTTTGTTATTGGACACTTTGTTATCGGACAGTTCAATAAG
>Ga0126343_10000906_pt1 | contig 12770 bp, 4 predicted proteins | sample Cyp2metagenome_FD_92531 | JGI IMG/M metagenome (GOLD analysis project Ga0126343, IMG submission 92531) | Coral microbial communities from Lord Howe Island, Old Settlement Bay, Australia - Cyphastrea 2 metagenome | ecosystem: Host-associated > Invertebrates > Cnidaria > Coral ... | reverse complement strand
TTTTTTTTTTTTTTTTTTTTTTATATTTTTTTTTTTTTTTTTTTTTTTTTTGTGGGGGGGGGGGGGGGGGGGGGGGGGGGGGGGGGGATTAGTTCAAGAGAGTATTCTGTTGACACAAGTCGCATTCGGACAAAAATAGACATGGCTTTGGTTACAAAATTTTGACTTTATGGCACTGGCAACCTTTAAACACGGTAGAATGTCTGTCGATGAAGAAACTGGAAGTCTGGAACTAACCAAGACTGATCGAAGGCCAAGTCTTTTCGCGCATCGAGCCAAAGGAACAGGTGTTTTAACATTGTCTTTTAAGATAGGTCTACCAAAGATCATCCTTTATTGGTTTATCAATGCCTCTATTTCAGGATTTTTGTGTATGATTATTTTTTTCTTTACCTGTGATTTTACTCGTGATTTTTACCCGTTCTACTTTCCCGCTTCCCGCGCTGTTTACCCGCGACCCGTGCTGTTTACCCATGACCCGCTCCGATTAGACACTTTTCACGTATGAAGATGACGTGTTATTTCCATGTGTGAATTTATCGTGTTTTTGCTCGAAAGTTCCCTTATGGTATTTCATTGGTTTCTATATTGCCCTCGCCTTTTTGTGGCATGGGTGATTAACCCTTCGATTATGAATTAGCGAGCAGCATGAAATATGAAATCGTGTGACATCATGTATGACATCATAGCATTCTTAATATTACATTACATCATCGTTGTTGGAATGTTGTGCGTGATTTGGCCTGTTTCGATTCCTGTTCCGCTCGGCGTTCCGCTCGGCGTTCTCGTTTACGTGTGCTGAAACTTTTCGCTTCAATACAGTTATTGAAAAACAATTGTTTGGAAAACGTTTTACTCAATGGCAGTCAGTGAGCACAGATGAGGTCGTCAGCAAGAAATCTTTAAAATCGATCAACAATCATGCGGTAAGCAATATCGTCACAGTTAGTTTAAATTCCTTTGATACACTTTCCTTCTCTTCATTAATTTTAAGTCGATTCACGTGCGATACTTATCGAGCTCAAGTTTAGATTCGTGATATAACCAAGTTAATCATTAAAATCGAAGGAACAAATTGTATCTGGAGCTATAGAGACGAGAATAATAGCATAACCGGGTCATCCGGAACCGATGTTATTTTGTTCTCCTGCCGAGTTATTCTTAGTACCTTAATTTTACCTTGAATCACGGTGAATTGTGAAGGCTTTGGTAAAATAGCTTATGTCTACATGTTGTTCTTTTCACGTCGTAAATTCTTTAAGTCATCTGGGGTAAAACTGGGTGTATTGTTTTCCCATTAAAGACCACGTGATATTCATGATCTAGAGAGTTCTTTTATCCATGTAAAAATTAGTTATTCATGTGCACACAACTTTTTGAAAATTTGAAAGGAAGCAATCTCAAGAGTACCATTACATGGTCTGAAATGGGGCAACAAACTGCTCAGTCGAAAAAGATCTATTTGAAAGTAAAGTAAATATTTTTTTGTCTCTCGTTGATATCGATGTCACGTATCAGTTATTTTGTTATTCAAGGAATCTGATAATATATAACGGAACCGCCTTGATTTTATTAATAGCAGAATGGTACCAGTGGGTCATGATCAGTTTACTTAAGTATTAGTTTTTTTTTAACTTCAACTGAAATGAATTAAGCCGGTCTGTGTGTCTGTAAGCCATAAACCAGTTTCCAATGAAGAAGTCGAAATCTTCAAGTGTCGCGAAGTGAAACAGCATGCACAAAACCGATTGTTCTTCGAAATTTGAGTAATTTCACTATGCTCTGCTATGAGGACTCTTTTAAACCTTTGTGCGCTAATTTGCACAATATTCTGTTGTTTGGCGTGTTTTGCTCAACAAGCTCAGCAGTCCCGCACAAGAGAGGGCAAGGAAACCTTAAATTTAGGCTTAAATTCAGACCACAAAATACATAATACTTCCGCGCTTTTGGTGCGAAATTTGCATTCTTTTGACCGGCGTTGTACAAGTTCCTCTATGAAACTCCCATAAATGCCTCACGAGGAGGTGACGAACTCACGCATGCTCGATAGAAAATGCAGACGGTTTCTTGCAGTGGTTTTTCGTCTCTCGTTCGTCGTAGGAGAAACCAACACCTGGTTCTTACTTGGTGTAGAGGACACAGTTAGCATGGAACAAAAGAGAACTAAACGACAAAAGAGCGAGGAAAACAATAAAACAAAAAAGTTTGTGAAGCGGCAAACTCGCAGGGTAGCTTAGGCCGGGGTCAAACGCCGAACTTCACATGAGCCGAATCGAATGCTAATGAAGCTTAATGAGGGAGAACAAAGGGTTTTTCTCATTTGCATTCGATTTGGCTCATGTGAAGTACGGCGTTTGAACTGGGCCTAAGCGCCTCATCCGCGACGCGAAAAATTGAATAAGCACCGCGGCGCTTATTCGAGTAATTACGGTTACGATCAATTCATTTGTTTTCGCCCCTAGCGCCTGCTCGAGAGAGAGAGAGAGGCCAGTTTCACATCTACCTAACAGCTCAGGCACAAAATGCTGTTCCTGGAATTTTTGCTTTTTTAACATACCAAACCTACCAAAACTCGAAGCCACACTTTAATCTACGATTACTACCAGTTTACATTTACTACGGTGTATGCTATTTTTGGTACGTTTGGTAGGTTTACTCAGAAGACGCGCGATTTTTCCACGAGTTTACTAGCACAATAAACCGTAGCTGATTGACCAATCAGAGCGTACATTGATTTGGCTGTTATACATTTTTATTTAATTTATATAATTCGAAGAAGAAGAAGAATTCGTAAATCTCTCGCCTGTGGCTCGTCAATTACGAATTCTTCTCGTGTTCTACCAACATCCCACGTGGTTTATCAGCCTATAAACGATTATGATAAAAACTTGTGGTCTAGCTATTGCTTAAAGCTTCTGGATTTCAAAAAAGTGTTAAAAACTATGTTCTTATTTAGCAATATCAAACGTAAGTTTCCACAATTCTTCCAGCTCTTTTCTTTAGTAATCTGTCCTTCCACTCCCATTTTTTTTTATGTTCACTCAAACGAGAACCATGTAGTGGTTGTATTGTTAGCTAGCCTCCTACGCAGACGCTATTTTGTTTGGGCTCGTTAGTCTCCCTGCTAAGACTATATACCACTGTTCTATACACCTAATTGCCATAACGTTGTCATAGAAAAAGGCAAAAAGCAAAAAGCCAAATAGGAATTAGTAAGCCACATTTAAGGCCCCGTCAACACGTATCCGGATATTTTTGAATCCGCAACTTTTTCTTTCCGGATTCAAAAATTTCCCCGTCCACGTGTAGTGAGCCACGTAGTGTATTCAAATCGAATTCGCCCGTCCACACGCATCCGATGGTATCCGGATTCGCTCTAGTACCCAAGGCTCCTCTGCACTAAAATGTCTTCAGAGCATGCGCCGTAGAGCGAGAAAGTGGTGGGAAATTTGCTCTGTTCGCCTTCCACGTTGTGCCGGCATATTGGTTTTCTGTTCGGTAAGAGATTGGGCAAGCTTTTTACGTCATCGGATTCGCAAATATCCGGATTCACCCGTCCATACGTTATCGGATTCATTGCGGGTTTATTTTTTCCCCCTCTGGAGAGCGGACTTATTTTTTTCTGTACTCGCTGTCGAATTCGCCGGATACGTGTGGACGGTAGCCGTATCCGGAAAGAAAAAGTGCAGATTCAAAAATATCCGGATGCGTGTGGACGGGGCCTAAATTTCCATTGTTTTGAGTATCTAAGAATAACGGAAATTTAAATTTACCCAATTAATTCCTGTTTGGCTTTTTGCTTTTTTGTATGACAACATTATTGCAATATTATTAGGTATATGTATACATCTTTTTTTCTTTTTACGCTAATATTGTAATATCAAAATGCAAGTGCAAAATAAAGTGAAGTTGAAGAATATTGCTTCACTGAATAACCAATTATTCGCCGCAGGCAAACTGAATTCCTCCCTACAATTTCCGTTTCCACTTAAATGATACATGATAACAAGGAGCTTAAAAATTCAACTACTCAGTGTTTACACTTTTGTGACGAGGTGCTTGCAGTGTTTAGAAAATCTCCCGTGTGGAAAGCCGGTGGCTTCTGTTCATTTCGTGAATTCGTGGTAAGTAGAAATCGATATCAACACGTCATGACAATGAACAAAACAACATGAATGCCTTAGCTTTGAAATTGGTGACTCAAGTGGAAATAAAGTTTCAGACTCCAGGGCCGAAGCTAGGGTAGGGGCAATAATAAATAAGATTTGTTTTAACCATTTAGCTTTCTGGACACCCTGCGAGCAGAGCCTCTTTTATCTCTTTTTGCTTTATCTCTTTTTCTCGGTACAAAGCATATGTAACGTAAGAAAGGGCTCTGCTTCCGTATAAGAGTTCATTGAGCGCCCTTCTTCCAATAAGGGCCCCCTTTCTAAGAGCCAATGTTGCAATAGCGAAAGTAAGATTCAAAAAACACTGACACAGAATAGACTGATTAGACGAACGTATTATGAAGTTTGCTTTCATAATATGAATTATGACGACCGAATTATAAAGTTTATGTTTGTGTTTGTATGCAAGGCCACGTGTACACGGGTCCGGACAAATTTTTGCGTGGACAAATACTTGCACAGTCCACCTTGCGTTTACATGGGACCGGTGGAACTGGACGGATTTTTGAACCGCTAAGGCTCTGTTTACACGGGTCTCAACAAGGTCCCAAACTTACACACTTAGCCGTTCAAAAATCCGTCTAGTTCCGCCGGTCCCATGTAAACGCAAGGTGGAACCGTGCAAGTTCTTGTCTGTGCAAAAATTTGTCCGGACCCGTCACGCAATCCTGATTATTTATGGTAAAAATGTTTCGCGCCAGTCACTCTCGGTCCGTACTGTAAGTTACGTATCTCGATTTGTGGCCACGTTTGGACCATGCTCGATGGGAAAAATAACTCGGTCTGTAACTCACATTACGGCCCTCAAACTCGGTTGGTAAGACGTAATTCTTGTGATTTTCGACTTTGATCAATTTTCAATCATGTTACAGTTCGATTTTGAAAACAATCGACAGGTATTAAAAAAATAAACGCTGCCTGGTCAGGGCTCCAAAGCAAAAAAACTCACGCTTGTCCGCACAAGAATATTTTCCTCTCAGGCAAGTAACTTTTTTTTTCTGCTCACTTGCTCCACGACGACTTTGAAACAAAGATGTAAGTTTTAGGCGCATGGATATAATCAAGTGTTTAGATGAGATATGAAGCTTGACGAAAATTACAAATTTATACTAAGCGTTGTTTTGTTGATTGAGTGACGCACTTTCATCGTTTAGAGTGGTTACCTAGCAAGTGATCAAAATCTGCTCTGATCCACGTATTTAGCACGGAAACGCCTTGCTTATTTTTTTTGGTAAAAATTTTCCGCGCTAGTGTCACTTAATAAAACTATACAATGCAAATAAGAAGCCGTATATTTCAACAGCGACGCTTGCCAGTATTGCTAATGAGCAAATCCAGCCAAATCTACATATCGAGATACAGTGCACTATTCGATCGACGTATTACCAACCGCGCGAATACTATAATAGGGTTCTAGGTAAGCTGAATAGGTTAGCCTAATACAGCGGTTAGCTCATTAACTGTAAGGGATACATTGAGAGAGTCAGCTAATCAGCAAGACCGCTCGCTCGCTGGTCGCTAAAGTGATTACGACCTATTACGCAGTATTCGGATTTTCCAGACAACCCTAGGAAAGAATACTGGATTTATAGCATCTATTAGATGGAGCTCGAGTAGAAATGTTCCTAATCACTGAGACTAAAACTTGCATACAGTTACCCGATATCGATGTAGGTTTGTGCAAAGTTTACGTAATTAATTACAACGTAGTTAGCAAGTAGTGACGAAAAATATAAGTAGAAGAATATTACAACATTAATCAAGATTGCGAGACTTTGCCTAAGGCCCCGTTTACACGGGTCCGGACAAATTTTTGCACGGACAAAAACTTGCACGGTTCCACCTTGCGTTTACATGGGACCGGCGGAACTGGACGAATTTTTGAACGGCTAAGTGTGTAAGTTTGGGACCTAAAAAAAGCAGGTCCCAAACTTGCACACTTTAGCCGTTCAAAAATCCGTGTAAACGTGGCCTAATATAGCATAAAGGACATGGCCCGAAGGTACATGGCAATGTAAAGTCCTAAGGAATGTTAACACGCATAATTATCTAACTAAAGAGCTTTTCACGAATTGAGTCACGCTGCTTAACCGGCGTACGTTCAAACTCAAATCCACCGAGGAACATTTCCATCACGGTGGCAGCAGAGCAAGACGAGGCAAGTCTCGGGCACCGAAGGCGCGAACCGCTAGGGGGGGTCTGGGGGCATGCCCCCCACCCCCCTCAAGAAAATTTTGAAATCTAGAGGCTCTGGAATGCTCCTTTAAGCATTCTCCGTGGCATTTTTCTTCAGAAACGTCACTCCTAGCCTAGCGTAGAAGTTCACTTTTTTATTGCTGAGCGATACTGGTGCCAAGTTAATGACCATCTGCATTTTAAAGCATTCAGTATTATGTTGTTGGACAAAAATTGCGTGAATTTCACACTGACATTCGCTCTATCTAAAGGCACCGTTTAACCTGATAAATTTTAAGAGGTAATGGTAGTACATTTGCAAGGTCGATAGATAATGTTATTGGTTTCCTTGTAAAGGAAGGGTTTCTAGCTATTCTCACATAGCTCTGAGTCTTTCTTGAGACATCATATTTGCCGGTATTTTGCCGAAAATGGTTTAGCATACAAACTGAACCGTGCCATGTCTTCAAAATTCGCGGCGAGGTAAATAGCCACCGCTAACCACCGACACTGAGGTGAATAGTTTTTAATTATTTACCTCTACGGCAGGACGAGGACTTCTAATAGATGGCGGCTAAAACGGTCAATTTTTTGAAAATATGTTCAATCTCAAAAAATGTGCTAGTATAAGATGATGTTTTGAAACAAAACTACAAAGTCTCAAGTGCAGCAACTGACAAAAAAAACGTTATGTGTGCACCTCAAACTTTACGGGTGAGGCCAGATCGGCTGACGACGGGTGTGTATCTGGTTACAATCCGAGCTATACTATGAAATTCCCCGATCAACGACTGAGTTAACTTGGAATTTAGGAATACAGAGGAAGTAATGGGAATCTGAACTTACATACACGGTACGAGTTAAACTGAACTATCCTATTTGGCCTATCCGTCTCCTCCTGAACAAGCATTTAAAGTTGCTCTTGATTATGCTGGCAGAGTTGCTTTCAGTAAAATCGCAAAAGTTTTGTTCGTTTTGCATACAGATTACAATAGCAACAACGCCAACAAGCCCATAAAACGGATGCGAATGCATGCATACAGCAACAAAGATGTTAAAATTTTGCTAAGGCTGTGTTTTGCGTTTACAGATTTTTACAGCTTTGACTTCCGAGAACTAATGGACACTGAAATAAAAGGATTGACCGACTGGTTCGTGGTTAGACACACAGTAGACCCTGCTTTGTCCAACCAGTGGCCTTGCGATTGCCCGAGTACAACAAGAAACAGACCCACAGATAGAGGGGTAAGTTTCTAAAGAAACTGTGGTGCTGCGTCGGTGAGAAGTATAACAAGATAATTGGGTTTTATCAACTGGTTTGATAATGTGAATTGGCCACCGTAAAGAGATTCGAAAGCTGACGTTTCGATCGTTAGCCCTTCGTCGGAGCGAATCGAGGAATTGTGGGTTGTGTGTAGTTTATATACAGAAATATGGAGCTACGCTATTGGTCGGTGCCTGGTAACGTGAAAAACAACTGAATAGATTTGTCGAATGAAAAGCGTTCGTTAATACCGTTAGGATTAAGAGTGCCGATTTGAAAAATAAATTTTTGTTCCAGAGTTTTGCGATTTTCCGTGCTTCCTTGATGAAGGTAAACGCGGCAGATTGCCATATGTTGCATAGAATGATTAGGGAGATTAAAGAGTCTCGCGACCGGTTTAGATGCGTTTTGGTCGTCTTTCTCTACGTCACGAAGGTGTCGTCGGAGTCGGTCACCTAGTTGTCTCCCTGTTTCGCGGATAAATAACTTTTTGCAAAGAGTGCAAGTTATGCAGTAGATGACATTGGCTGAGATACAGGTGAAATGATTAATGATCTTGATCGATCGCTTGGATCCCGATATTTAAAAATTAGACCCGTAGCCCGAAAGCTACGGGCCAATACAAAATATAGACGGCACACTGATCCAAACGGCAGAAATGACCAAAATGAAATGAAACGGTAAAAAAGACTAAATTATTTAAACAAAATTGCCCTATATTTCGGTTTGCAATACAAACCTTCCTAAGGGGCTGAGTGGAAAAAAATATTTGGAAAGAAAACCGTTACAAATAAAAATCTAAATAGAAATGCAAGACAATGATTGGTAGGCGATAAGTAAATAAGTGTCAGATTGTCACTAGCGTGTCTCATCTCTTCTGTTAATGCCAAACGGGTGTAATGTTTTGGCTTTGGTTATTAAATGAGCCTCCCGAGCCTTTCTTATTGAATCACGTTTGCTTCGTATGAGTTCAATGGGGATTAGGCGGACGTCGTTAATGGATGGCCAGCTTGATTGAAGTGTAGTGATACTGGTGTAGTGGTGCTGAGTTGTTGGTGATTCAGGATAGAACGTCGGTGTTCCCCAAAGCGTTCACTGAGTTTACGTGTCAAATAGCTGCTGGTTGATTAAACGTTTCGGGTTAAACCCTTCTTCAGTAAGTAGAATGTTCGAGCAACGCCATGCAAAAAGCTGTAATTGGGAACTATGTTTTCGGAAAAACAATTATGGCGGAGGGGTTATATTTGAAAAGCTGGAAACTTGTAAGTAAGTAGAATGTTCGAGCAACGCCATGCAAAAAGCTGTTATTGGGAACTATGTTTTCGGAAAAACAATTATAGCGGAGGGGTTATATTTAAAAAGCTGGAAACTTGTAAGAGTGAAAGTATAAGAGAGCCGGGTTGGGTTGGTTGTTCTAGTTAGGCTGCAGCTTTGTCATCAGTGTCCATTTGTAGTATACGTAGTTGTAGGGATAGAACCTAGGTCAAGCAATATGAACAAAGATAATGCCCTCTTAGGTCTGTATTGATCTCACTAACAAGCCAGTGTTGGTCGGTCAAAATGGCTGAATATTGGCATTGGTCTTCTTGGTGTGTCTTTCTTTGGTCTGCGTGTACGTGTTCCATATCATAAATCCTCTACTGACCAAGCGAAGCTTGCTCGGCCAATTTGGCTGAATACTGGCGTTGATCTTTCTTGAAACTCAAAAAAGTCAGTCCGTCAGTCAGTCAGTCAGTGAGTTGGGCAGTTTTTCCTTCAGCGGTACTCCATTTCTTCTTCCTCGTTTCCCAGGTTGCAGTATTTTGCCATTGAAAGCAAGTATAGAATTCTTGTCTTTCACTTTACGTATATATCTCCTTGTTTCGAGCTCTCCTTGGTTCTCATTATATTTGGCATCATTTCTTGGTCACCGAGGCTTGGAACCTCTCTTTAGGAAGGCGAGTTTTTGTTTCTCTCGCAATGTGATTCACCGTTATCAAAGTGTCAGCCGACGCTTTCTAGTCACAACAATTTAATTCAATTCGTCGGTTATCACTTCGAAACAAGACATGATCCGAGGTAACATGAAACTAAACGAAAGAAAGATAAGCAGTTCGACGCCTAATGGCTAACAATTACCCGGTGGCTCAAGAGAGATCTACGGTAACGGTTACGAGGACGCTGATTGTGAAAAACGGATAGAATATGTAAATACGTTAACAGTAATGAGGGTTTCCTAGGGGGGTCCTTGTTCCCTTCCAAAATTGTCCTATGTTCCCATATTGCCACGCTTTTTCCTTATTTAATAAATTTTACTTGCCACTTATCACATCGGCTAATACACCGATCTGCGATTCGAAATCCTTCTCTAACTCAAACGATAAAATCAAATAACGCCTTGTCACTTTCGCCCCCTATTCCCATTGCTGGTTTGGCTGGGGTGGCGTAGTGGTGAGAGCGCTCGCCTCCCACCAATGTCTCCTGGGTTCGATTCCCGGACTCGGCGTCATATGTGGTTTAAGTTTAATTTGTTTTTGGTTCTCGCCCTAGCTCCGAGGGTTTTTCTCCGGGTTCTCCGGTTTTCCTCCCTCCTCAAAAATCAACATTTCTAAATTCCAATTCGATCGGGAATTCGAGGGCCACGGGTTTGGCAGTCGAAGACTGGTATGTGCTACCCTCATTAAACAAAGTCAATTTATTTTATATTGCTTCGCCATTCCTGCTGCTGCCGAAGGCGAATCTTTCTTGGCCACTTTCAGTAACGATTCCAAACGGTCAACCGAGGAGAGGTTTGAACTAATAAGAAACAATAAACAAATTCTAACTTACAAAATGTAAAAATATAAAGCTGAAAAGCGACTTAAAGCGAAACGCAACGAACATAATAGGGGACTTAAGATTTGAGTACGAGTACAAGATCGAGTACGAGTACGACTTTTCAATTTTAGTTTGCGAGCTTCACATCATCTAATTACAGACCCATTTCATCTTATGAGCTACCCTCTCTACCTAAAACCAACATGAACAGCGAGGGCTCTAGAAAAGTCACTGGTTTGAAATTCGAAAATCGTACTCGTACTCAATCTCGTACTCGTAGTCTAATCTGAAGTTCCCTAATAACTGAAAACTAACATTGTGTTGGCTTGGTAGGCCGTGAAAGGGCAACTCTATGAGGGTTTTCAGACGACGTATTCTCGTTGATGTTAACGGTGAAACTGAAACTGCAACGTGTGCGAAAACTTAAAAACTAGAATATCAAAGAACATGCAAATTATAGTAAACGCGCGGGAAAGAAACACAAAACATATTCCCGAAGGAACGCTAATGAACCTAGCTAAATAAAAGACTGAATGTGCTAGATATAAATTATACAATTTCTATAAATTGCAGCAGTGACAGGCAGCGTAACACGATCGGCAAACAATCTATCCGCCATCTTGGCAATCTGTGACAACCGGATTCCCGCCAACTTTCTCGTACTCAGACTCCCAGCTGATTGCTTTGTCTTTGTTTGATTTTCTTGTGTGAGTAAAGCAAGACGAAACCAATGACAGTAGTGCATAAATGACCATAAATAAAATCTCAGAGATAACGGTCTTTATCTCTTAAATCACAATATTTTCTCCTCTAGTTTGTACAGTTTTGTTTCCTTGTTCCCTAAAAATAGGCTTATGTTCCCTTGTTCCCTTCAATATTTTGCCAATGCTCCCTTGTTCCCCAAAACCCCTGGGAGACCCTCAGTAATGATTCATGCATATAAAGCACGCGCAGGCTCAAAATAACGCACGTTTTTTCGTAAACGAAACAGTTTTTTTTACAACCTGCAAGGTCTCGTTTTGCTGTTTTTTTTTCACTATTTCAGAAGCAATTATTTTCATATACCGACTTGTTATAAAGGAATTTTTTATTGACATGAAAATTAGCCTGAGGCAGGCGGTTAAAACGCACCACTTGCTTTCCTCTGCTCCGGTCCAAAACTGGTGAAATAAAGACAGACAGAAAGAAAGAAAATAAAAAGAGTCAGTCTGTCGTTCGGTTGGTCGGTCCCTTCGTCTGCCCGTCTTTTAATCGTGTTTAAATAAATGCTGTTATGTTTTGGTCATTCAGTTGAGCAGTTTTGTCTGCAGCAGTACAGTGCTGCTTCCTTTTTCCTCGTTTTCTTTCCGCCTCGTATTTTGCTTGAAAGCAAGTATTCTGGTCTTCTAATTTACATATGTATTTCCTTGTTTCCGAAATCAAGAGCTCTTCTAGGTTTACATTTAATCTGACAACCTTTCTTGGCCACAGAGGCTTGGAACGTCTTCTTAGGAAGGTGAGTTTGCTTTAACAACTTAAAAGGTCTCGTCGTTTCTTTTTTTCTAAAAACTGTACTGAATCACGATGATCACTATGCTTAATGCTCTTCGTTGGTTCTTTGATAAGGGACTTGGTCGATATCCAGCCATTTTGACCCCTCGCGCTCGTCAAAAAAACCTACATCTCTTTCCCGCCAGTAATGATGGAAAAACTCTTATCTTGGGAGCAGGGAGCTCCCCATTACAGGTACGCTTTCATCTGACCGACAAATCATCGAATCCCTCGTCTTCATATACACTGGCGAGAGACAGACGGTGTACAGAGCATGGCCTAGTCCATTGATGTCATAGGACCACCTTATATTTGTTGTCTTGATATCATTCCCCAGATTGCTGAACCAGCTGTGAACATGGATACTGCCTTGCCTACAAGAGCTTCTGCGGAGTCACGTGCTACAGGTTCAGAATCCACAATACAAAGCCAAAGCCAGCCAACCGGAGCGAATTGTAGGGCAGAACACCTAGACGCAACGTTGCCGCCAACCTCTCTCCCTCCCTGCATAAGTAACCACACTGTTGAGTCCGTTGAGTTTACCAACAACAGTAGCCTGGCATCTGAGCAAAGGGTCGCTAGAGCAGCGGTGTTAATGCGTAGGGTTATGAAGATAAGAGAGGAAGAACAAGAGCGGTTTCGAAGGGAAATGAGTAGAAGGGAACAAGAAATAAGAGAACAAAGAGAAAGAGAAAGGATCGATAGAGAAATGGGGGAAATGGGGGACGCTAGCAGGTGGCCGGAAAAACAGGAGGCAATTACAGGTCCTTGGTGTAAATGCTTTATTGGGAAGGTATTGAATTCAGTAATTTGTAGTTTGAATTTCTTGGAGAGAA
>Ga0126343_10000905_pt1 | contig 12783 bp, 8 predicted proteins | sample Cyp2metagenome_FD_92531 | JGI IMG/M metagenome (GOLD analysis project Ga0126343, IMG submission 92531) | Coral microbial communities from Lord Howe Island, Old Settlement Bay, Australia - Cyphastrea 2 metagenome | ecosystem: Host-associated > Invertebrates > Cnidaria > Coral ... | reverse complement strand
CCCCCCCCCCCCCCACCCCGCCTCCTTGTACATGGAAGCAAAAGGGAGGGCTAACTGTAGGAAATTAACCATCTCTCACATGTTCAATTGCAATCCCCTTTTGTGTATCTCTGGATCCACCACTGATGATTGCTGGGCACTCACACACACAAAAACAAAGTACTCTGCCTACTGTCCAAAGTTGATTCACAAATGAGAATAGCCTACTTCAGTCAGAATCACTGAGAACCAACATTAACATATTTATGGGTTATTTATTTACGTGTTCAAAACATTACAAAAACAATCTTAGGTTTAATTCATAGCCACCAAAGAATAGAACTAATAAGATCACAAGCCTAGTAGTTGTGCGGTTGATGGAAAATATCGGACAAAAATCCATTATCAGCAAGTGGTGTTTTTACCTAGTTAATTGTCTCTAGTGCAATACGCATATGTCGTACATGCATGAAGACACAATGCTGTTTATCGTGTTTCAAGATCGGGCCATAGAGCGGTTTTCAATTGAGTGTCCTAAAACCAAAACCAGAGTAATCACTCTAGCCAATCACAAAGGACACAGATAATAAAGTGAACCAATCAAAACACGAATTAATTAAATGTAGCTGACGCAAAGCGCGGGAAAACGCGGACGAGTGAATCACGATTGGTTTTGGTTTTACTCCTGATTCGATGAAAAAGTGACGCGAGTTTTTTAAGCCAATCCCGTAGCGTAGTAAACGCAAAACCAATTACTTTTCGACACTCAAATGAAAACCGCTATATACAAAGCAGGTGATCATATTTGAAACCATTAAACAGTAAACTGGCAAAATTACTGTAGATTAGGCAATAAGTGTTCAAGAAAGCCACACTAATAAACAATATTTGAGCATACTTCGATATCAAGTGACATGAAGTACTTTGTGAGTACCTCATTGTACTGTGTTATGAACCTGGCAAAATTACAGTAAATTAGGCAATAAGTGTTCAAAAAAGCTACACTAATAAACTTTGATATCAAGTAACATGAAGTACTTTATGTGTACCTCATTGTACATACTACGTTATGCGCGGACCAATCGCGCGCTCTGGCACGTGGCGGCTTAGTGGGTTCCACTGGAAACCTGAATAATACGAAAAATGCCTTCGCAATCGTTTGCCAAGAAACATGAGACTGAATCCTTTTTGTAAATATAATTACAGTTGAACCTCCTGTAAGCGCGAACGGGAGGTGGTCGCTTACGAGGGGTAATAGCAAAATGTGTTAAACTTTAGCGTCATTAGCATATGGTAACTGCAGATACTTATCCCATGTAATACATGTTTCATTCATGTGAAAAGTCAATTTCGAGGAAATTCCGTCTCCAGAAATGCGATAATATTACAACACCTCATTAACCAATGTTTGCTCTATTATCTGTCAAAGAGGTTTAAAAAACAAAAGAAAATTTCAACTTTTGGCTCTAAAAGTGGACTCGGTCGTCGCTTACGAGGGTTTGTCGCTTACGAGAGTTGGTCGCTCACAAGAGTTTCCAAATAAAATGATTTGATTTGGAAGCTCTTAGTATTTTGGAAAACCGGTCGCTGATGAGAGCGAAGTGGTCGTTAACAAGAGGTGGTCGCAACCGGAGGTTCGACTGTATACCACCTGTGTAGCTTTGATTTAACCTTTTTTGGTCAAACATGTTCCGTAAAATTTTTTCACTGCTAGTGCCGAGAGACAGAAGAAGACTATCCGTAATACTTCATGTTGTGAGATATATAGCGTGGCAAGTCATTCAGAGTGATGTTCGTGCTGTTTCTGATCGAATAATAAGAACCGTAAGTTTTGCGAGCACGTCCATGAACACCTTGTTGCGTCAAACGTTTTCGAAGAAGCCAAAATTGCTTATTACAAATCCCATCGACAATCCCTTTTCTTAAATCAAGGGAAAATTTCAGATAGGGTTTCCAGATACGGTGGCAGACAAGTATTTTACTCGCGTCGTCACCTTCACTTGTGGCTCATAAACAGGACCAAATATACGGTCATAAGTAAAGCATGAGATGACAAGATATGCCACAAATCATGGTCATCAAAAAATCCTAACAGGATACAGTCGTGGTTTAGATTTCGGGATTTCTCGGGAGTTTCCACCTTATCCGTTGTTTCTCGCCCTAAAAAAAAATAAAGAGCACAACCCCACAACACTCCCATTACCACGACATACAAAATTCGGCAAACTAAACGCCATTTGCATTTCGGGCGTTTGCATTGAGACACATACTTGATCAAAATGGCAAGAACACTTTCTGCAATGCAGGAAAACAAAAACACTTTGGGAAGGTTATTATTCCAAAATATAAGGAAAAGACCTGGCAGAATAACACAAAGGGCCCGAAGGGGAAACAAAAACGTTTTGCGGACAATTTCTGTCTCGCGTTTACACAGCTTTGAGATAAAGTCACGGGCCTTTTGACAGAAGTTGTTACGAAGAGACCAGATATGTGTACAAAGCTGGCTACGTACGGCCGCCCAGAAACAAATACTGAAAAGCCAGACTGCCAAAGCGGTGAAAAAAAGTATTTTCAGTAGTTTAGGTAATCCTGTTTTGGATTGACGAAGTGCCCCAAGGTAATTGAAAGTGAGAAGTGGAACTAAAACATAAAGGAAAAAATGAGCCGCGTCAACAGGATTTTTAGCGGTACCATTGCACAACGAAATGACAATCAGTCCGGCTATAACAAACATAAAAGCAGTATCGAACTGAAATGTTAACTTACTTGGACAAAGATGGTAAACTAGGGAGAAAAGACCTTCAAATATCATTGCCCAGGCAAAAGCGTATGCAATGGAAAATGCCTTTTCCGCCGCTGAAGCGGGAAGATTTTTTCCCTCCCTACACCAAATAAATGCAACTAGCAGCAGGCCATGAATAATGTACACTAAGTTACTGATCATTAGGTTAAATGGAATATCATGCCACTGACTAACTCTATAGCAAAAGTCATTGTAATAACAGTTATCTCTATCACCTTCGTCTTTCATGAGATGCCAGTTGGCAAAGACAAACTGACCAGCACCGATCATCAACATAAAACCCACAATAGCAGCGATGTACGAATACGTCTTAGGGCCATGTTTAAACCAGTTTGAGAAGGCTTTAATAAAACCGACGCAACAAGCAGTCTTGATGTAACCTGTTGTATCACTTGCTTCAGAGAGAAGTTTTCTTCTTTCAGTCGACTTAGCTCTGGATGAAGATAGTTGAGGCTGTTCTCCCTGATCAGAGAGCTCATTTACAATGCCTTGGGATATGGTCCTGTTCTGGTCTGAAATAGTGGGATTTGTTTCAGTCACCACATTGAATGAAGATGCTTGATGCTGTTGTTCCGGTTTACATCTACACCTACAGAGTTCAGTATGAGCGCATGATGCCCATAATGATATCAGAAAACCACAACCTATTGAAAGTATTACTAAAAAACATATGGGTTTGCCATAGGAGAAATCAAATGATCTCTTCAATTCTAAAGTGACAGACTTTGTTGCATTAAACGGCGTGTCTCCTGTCGCATTCTTGATTGAAATTCCAATAAACCAGCGGAAGGCGGAATCAGTCAAAGGAGGAACAGAGACCTTGGACAAAGTAATTCGTCCTTTCTTTTCAAACGAAACACGAAGTGACGCACCCTTGTAGTCAACTTCGTCAATATCGTCCTTGTCAACATCCTTGCAAACACGTGATACTTTCAAATAAGCTGGCACGTCAGCTGACTCAGAAGTAACAGTAACATCAAGCTGTGTCTTCGCGATGTCTTCTGGTGGGAAGAACTGGAAGATTTCAACATTGTCCGGGGTTACTCGTACCGTATGTGGTTCATTTAGTTTTATCTCCCGAGGTGAACTATCTATTTGGACTGTAAAAGAGAGGTTTGGAGACCCTGAAAACGTTAAATGTTTATCTTGGACTTCGTTACTGTAACGCGAGGGGCAAGCGATTAGAGAACTCCAACCGGCTCCAGATGGGGATAAGTCCAAATGTCCCAAAATCCGCGACTCGTCTGTTCCATAAGCTGACACGTGCAGGAATCCTGTTGAACAAAATCATTTACTTAATTGAAGTAAAATGAACAATTCATTGCAGTCAATTCTTTCTCACTTTGCGGACACCACGCTATTACGAAAGTTCGAAGAAATGTATGGAGCCCACTCCCCCTATTACAGACTTAACATAAGCTACGTCCCGGCAGCCGAAACTACAAAGAAATGTATGAAACCAACTTCAACTTCCCCCTTTACAGCTACATCCCCAGCCGAAACTACTGGGACCAATTGGCTCCTGTTATTATACAGCCCGGTGAGTGGGGAGGTACTCCCTTGTTTGGGCTAATTAACAATTATTCCACGAGCGCGCGTTGGATATGAGATGATAGATTGTCAACGAGGCGCGTAGCGCCGAGTTGGCTATAATCATCTCATATCCAACAGGCGCGAGTGGAATAATTGGTTTATTAAAAACCCCTCAAAATCGTGGAAAACTAGACTGAAATGGAAATAAAAACGCCCCCAAAAATTAACGCGCACGTTTGCCATAGTTGTAGTGCATGGCATAATGGCTCATATACCATGGCCACTAAGCCAATCAAATTCCTTAAAGCATTATACAATGACCAAGTTTTTAATAAATAGGTTTATGACAGCATTAGCGAAGCGCGCGTTCCGATTGGATAATACTCTCGATGTCACTCTCGATCCATTTGCCCGTGGGTTGCACGCTGACTTCAGTTTGTTTATTTGGACGCAGTTATTTCCGGATGGTTAAAAAACGTTTGCAAGGTGCGGTGATTCACAGTTTGTTCTGAAATAAGAGGACTCAACACTACTAACTAACCACATAAATAAAGCAAACTGTATACAACAAAAACTCTCCCAAACATTGGTATTGTATAGACGCGCGCGGCCATTTTTAACTCATTCATGCGCGCATGCGCAATGAACTTATAGCGATGTCGGCCTTCATCCAGGAATCTGCGTGGACTTTTTAATTTGCGTGGACTTTTAATCGGCGCACGCGAAAATTAAGCAATTATTAATTTATTCAGAAGTTACCGGAAATAATGGCAACGTGCGCCCGCTAAGGCTTGGACGTCGGCGTTAGCTCGCTGGTTAGATTTCAAGGCGAACTCGCTATCGACTAGGCCATCTCAACATGCCCGCGTTAAGGAATATTTCATTATTTGTAGAACTTCATGTAAAACTCAAAACTTGAAATGAATTGTAACCCGACTTAATTATCACTACTGTAAATTGTGCCTTGACTATTAGTAACTGTAAAGTTTCTATTCTATTTCAAAGGAAACCTGTTGTCCATTCTCGAACAGATTTCAGTGCTCATCACTATTCATACAGGGTTCATTCAACTCACTTCCAAATAGCCTTAAGTCCAGCCAAAATTGGAGAACCAACATATATTTTGACTTCTCGCGTGTGCGACTTTAGTTGTCGGTGATCACTTCTATGTATGTATGGATGATATGTTTTTGTTGTAAGACTTCCCCTGAAAGCAAATTTATCCCCTGGAGAAATTAAAATCCGCCGCTAATTTTTTTCTTTAAAAGCCGAAATTAAAGGCACTATCCCTACTGAAAGTCTACTTTTAAAAGATAAAATTAAAGGCAGTCGGCTTATCCTACAAAATGCAATAGAACACCGCAAAGATTATCTTTAAGGACCTAAATAAAAGACACTTCGCAAAGCTAATTACCTGAAATTCATTTGTTGTGTTAACCCTATACCTGTTATCAATGAAGTTTCATTTTTCAACTGATTAAAACCATTATCGATCTTTTAATGACAACCATTCTTTCGTTGACAGAAAATATAAAACAGGACATGCCAGCCAACATATTTTTTTACGTATACCCCTGCGTAGACCCATGACTTATCGCTTGTGCGACTTAGGTTGCTGATTTAAACTTCTCTGTATGTATGGATATGTCTTTATTATGAGGTTGCACGTGAAAGAAAAAATCCGACACTGGATTAACCAAAATCCGCTGCTAAATCTCCTTTAAAAAGCCGAAATTAAAAGCACAGTCTCCACTTAAAATCTTCTTTTGAAAGGCAGTCAGCGCATCAACACAGCAAACTTTAAAACAACATACAGATTCTTATCTTTTCTTTCTGAAATCGAGACCTTTTAATCATCATTTGGCAAAGCTAATTACCTTACTGGAAATTAATTTGTTGTTTTGTGCTACTTGGTTTTCGATTTTTAAACTTCTATTTATATTTGGATATTTTTTTATCATGAGGTCTTTTTCCGATACAGGATAAACCAAAATTCACGTACCACCGTCATAACTTTCTCCGCAACGTTACCGCTCTCAATTTCTCAATTTCACTAGTTCGGCATGAGTGAGTTCGCTCATAGAGCGCTTTGATTTTTCTCAGCCGCGGCGTTCTTTCGTGTCACGCACGACGGACTAAAGGTGTATTTCCACTGACGCGTAAACATTTTCAATAAAAGGTACGCAAAAATAAACGCATGCTGGCAATTTCCACTTTCGCGTAAAAATTATCACAACTTATCTCTTTTTACGTGCGTTAAACATATGTAAAAATACCTGTCATCTTGAATTATGCGCCAAATGGCAACGAAATCGCGGGAAGTTAGATTCGCCGACCGCCGCAGTAATGATGAAACGCCGCAGTAACGATGAAACGCGCGAAGATCTTTAATGGTTTCACTGTAAATAAGAAAAAATCATTTATTACTTGCCAATGGCGTTAACTGGAAACCTCTCATCGTATTAAAGTTGAGACAATTTCACATTTGTTTTAGTTGTACACGGCGTTGTTACCATACCACAGTCCAAAGATTTTCTCTCGTTCTTACAATGTTGATATAAGCCGCACCCTAATTACCGCTTGTGGCAAAAGCAAACACCTTGCGGTACTTTCATCAAAAAGTTTCTCGTTCAGTTACTTTTTCGTTACAATCAACAACTGTTTTGAAACGGATTTCAATACAAAAGTTAATGCTAAAAAACAATTAACGATGTTTCGATCGTTCGACGATGATTTTCAAGTTGAAAGTCAGCCTCTTCCAGGCGTTCAGTTAGTTGGGGCGCAGTTCGAAAAACAGCGAGCAATGCAATGAAAAAAAAAACATGTTCACCGAATATTTCAAACTTTATCTCTCCAAAGGCAACACGTAGAGACTTTTTAAAATATCTTGCAATAGGAATGAGCCTAAACAAAGTATAAACTCCGCATTAAAAAACACAGCGGTATCAAACTCTTTCGGAAAAGTGAAAGGGCAATATATAATAATTATATATCGAAAACAGAACGGCAAATGTACGGATGTCACGAACCGTATTTACACACAATCTCGCACCTTCCGGTTCCTTACGGCTTTTTTGCTACAACTCCGATTTTGTTGAACTGTTCATCGTCGCCTCGACCCAGGGGCCTCGAGAGCGAGACAAACCACCATGATTGTGGAGAGAGCGCCGGCTTTTCCATTCATCGGAGACATTAGTCGTGGAAAGAGTTGAAAGCTTGAATTCTTTCCAAAACCGGTGGGAAAGATTGCAAAGCCATCTTCCATTGACCATACATTTTATGGAATCCTTCTGTTCTTTGCGAAGGCGCTCCACTTGCATTTTGAGCTTGGGCCACCTGTGCACTGCCTGTGAGCAAATTGGTAGCCTGCGTAGCAAGCGTTCCCGTTCCACGCGAACGAAATTGGGGCCGCGCGAAGGAGTTTATTCGCATTCGGGCTGCACGAAAAATGAGGTGAGAGCAAAAAAGTGGAAGGAGAGGGGTGGGGGAGGGAAAAGGAGATCTTTCCCCTCCCCCACCCCGCTCCTTCCACCTTTTTGCTCTCGCCCCATTTTTCGCGCGGCCCGAATGCGAAAACCTCTTTCGCTCGGCCCGAATAGTTCGTTCGCATCGTTCGGGAACGCTTGCTACGCAGGCTAGCAAATTGGTTAGTTGAGCGATCTTCTCAAGAGGACCGGAAGTAGCGCATAAACAATGGTGTGACTACAGGCCGATATCTTGCGACTCACGCTTCGCGGAACTGAGTGGTCGCGCTCTGCGCTCGTGTATCGCATTTCGCTCTCTGGCCCGCTAATCCTCCTGTTCTGCAGGCTATCTACGTCAAATCAAGCGACTTGCAATGTTTGCTCCTTGACTATCCCAGAGTTCTTTGCGTTCCTGCATGCTGAACAGCACGTCCTCGGTAACATGATGCGTCCTCAATGAACTGAAATTCTGACCTTGTTTTCCGAGAAAACTGTTCGTGTTTGTCTTCCGCGAGGAAGACAGAAACTATTTTCGAGGCTAATGAAACTAAAACCTACAAGCCGAAACTAAATTTCTAGTGGTCTGTGGCTAGTTGGCCACCGTTAGTGTCGAGCCGTGCATTATATTGAAACTTTTGATAAAAAACCCCTCCGTTTGCAAAGCTGTTGCACATTTCAGATCGATGTAAACTTTCAACGAGCCCGAGACAATTTCAAATACAATTGCTTTCGCGTGCACGTATGTTTAATTTTAGTTTGAAAGCAGCCCAAGTGTCGGTGGTTTAGATGCATTTATCAGCGAGTTTAACACCTAAACGCAGACCGTGCGACATATCCCCCACCTTTTGATTCCTTGTTTCGTTTTAGCTCTAACTTGTACGAAATATACAACGAAAGTGGTGTACTGCCTGCCGTATCAGTTCGATAATATTCTAGGCTTCCGATGTACTGTTTGCTTTGTTTTAGCGGGCGCTTTTTCATGAATTATGCACCGAAGGAGTTAAGACGGATTCCACCCAAAGTTCGAGCAATAAGTGCAAGAATTATTTACTAAAAATCTACTCATTCCACTATTGACAACAACTCACCTAGGTTCATTTCCCGATTCAATTCTCAAGCATTCGGAAAAAGTTTATGTCAAATCTCCAAAGATTTCTTTCCGGGAATTTTCGGAATTTGCAGTTGAATGGTTCGCATCTTGGAAATTCAACAACTTTTGGTTTTCGTAGCAACTTTCCTGAGCAATTTTCGTACCCTTTAGCCCCGTTTCTAAAGTTCCGAGAATTTTGGTTGAATGGAAAGCACCCAAGAATCGTGCTCAACCTTAACCTCCAGATTCCCTACCAGACATGCAGGCTTATAATTCAAAAGCGTTACAAGAAATAGTTCTTATAGGGCGTTATAATGCCAGCGTAATAATATACACTAAAGTTCGTCAGCAGCAGAAGTCTGGAAAGAGAACATTGTAATTATTCTCGTTAAAAACAAGCTAACAAAAGAAAGTTTTAGTAAGTTGGTATTCAGTGTATACAATTATTAAACTTCTGTTGAGTAGCAGAACGGTGGTCATTTTATTTTAACCCTTGATAGTAAAAAAACTCTCCCTTCGCAAAGCTGTTGCACCAAATTTAATTTCAGATATAAACTGGCTACGTCCCCCGGCAATTTCAAACTTTTGGGTTTATTAAGTAGAAATCTTCACCCCGTGTTCGTCTCGCTCAATATCAGTGCCTCATTTCAAATCAGCTGCTTTCGCGTGCAAGCACGAACGCTATGATGGAATGTTATAATTACGTTTAGTTTAAAAGCAGCTCAAGCCTGCAATTATCAGTGAGTTTAACACCTAAACGTAGACCGTTTTCCATATCCTCACCTTTTGACTCTTTGTTTCTTTTAGCACTCACTTGTAAGAAATGATTTTGATGATTTTGCCCTTCTGTCTTCACGAAACAGGAATGGCTTAAATGCTTGAACGCTTCAAGCTTAGCAGTGAATTTCGCGGTCATTTGCTGGCCTTCTGGTGTATTTATTTTTCCGAAGGTACAGTCTGCAAACATTTTGGCTTGAGCTGCGAACATCCATGCCACCATAACCAAGGCAGTGAATAGAAACATTGCAAAATGAATGGCCATGCTCAGGGAAAATATGACTAACCGTCGCTCGCCCTCTTTACCCGTGACAAAGCAAGATATAAGGGCGGAAGTGTAAAACGATCTGATAATCAGTACCAAGAGATTATGGGCGTTTTCCATTTACAAAAAAATTCGGAAAATTTCTATTGGGAATTTCTGTTTGGGAAAAGCGCGTTCCATTTGCCACAAGTTCCATTCGAGGGAGCCGAGGGACGCCTTGGCCGCTTAAAAGACCGCGAAAGGTAGGGAACGAACTGGAGCTAACTGGTGACAAAAACAACAAAGACGAGAAATTTGTAAATGGAACACAAATTTTCCATTGGCCGGGAAGTTTCCACCGGGAAAACAGGACTACCTTTTCAGAAGTTCCGTTTATTCCGATAAATTACCAGTGGAACAAACCAAAAAGTCGTGTTCCATTTACATCCCAACCGGAATTTCCGGCATTTTTTGGTAAATGAATATGATCCTTTAGTGATTGTAAGTACACGACTATGGCCCGGGGGCCATCGCGTTCAAAATTATATTAAATTATATCTCCATGATATCTTTAATTTATCAAGCAACAACAGCAGCAGCAATAACAACAGCAACAGCAACAATAAGAGCAATAACAACAACACCACCACCAACAACAACAACAATAATAATCGCTTCAACAATAGATTCTTCTACATCCTGTGTGACCTTGAGCAACCCTAAATATATGAAAAGCGGACAAGTCCAAAGACAAAATTGCAAAACAATGTTCAAGCTAAAGTTCAGGCAAAATTTCTTGCCCCCACCCCCCACCCTTGAGGTGATAATTGACCACGTTCCCAGCCTCGGCCGAGCGGTGACGACAGCAAATTCATGAACTTGGCGCGTGGTCACGGATCAATTTCCACTGTTTTGGCCGTCAAATTTCAACTTTTTGTCCGGCTAACACGGTCAAAACTGAATGTTTGCTTTATTGGATTGCAGAGAGAGAAACTATAGGCCTTACCATGTGAGTTCAGAGAGAAATATCGTAGGTAAATGCTCGTTTTGTGTGCAAATTTGACCCGTTTCCGAAGTGTTTGTCGTCAAACTGGCCGAAGCTTCCTTAGCTTCTCTCTTTAATATTACAACACCGTAGGACAAATGTTTCAAAATTCGCTCAAAATCTCGTTTAAACTCTCCAGGATGAGAAAAAAAAAATGACACCATTGAATATTCAAGATTCATTTATTCGGTAAATTACCCACCACAATTCCCAATTACTCAAATTACGCGTGGGTGACCTGTGGTCCACCAGATATGATCGCGAGCGAGCCAAATGTCCCCTCCCCTTCCTCCACTGGAAACTGAGTGTCCTTGTGGAGTCTCGCGCAAACAAAAAAAACATCAAAACGCTACACATTCAATTGTAAGCCGAATTACAAAAATAAATAAAAATCAGTTCCGCAAAATATGCATTACGCAAAATATTATGATTTTCAAATTAAAATCTTCAATTGTTTGACAAGTAAACCTTTTGTTTTATAATGCATTTTTGTACTTAGGTGAGACGTCAAACATAAAACCGTTCAATTTTTTTCGTCCATGTCTTATCAAAGCAAGCTTCATTATTGTGCCACGCCGTAAGTTGGCTTTTCAGGTAAAAGAACTGCTCATCAGACCACATCTCGCTGAGAGCCTGGACCCTAGTATCCCACTGGTCGAGCCCACTGCCCGATAGCTCAGCGGAGTCAACCTCCTTCTTCACTGTAACCTGGCCTTTCATGATGACCTCGGCTGTGTTTGGCTCGCCTTCTTTGATTGTGAAGGTTTCAGTTCTAACGTCATCGTAGATAGTGTTTGTATCTTTCAGAAGAACACACCCAAGGTCTTTAGAGACCGACAATTTGTACTCATCAGACAGCTGACAGATCTCTAGAGTCCTTAAAAAAATATACCAAAAAATCTGCTTAGTTTTTTTTTTTTTACGTTTTAAAGCGATCGATTTGGTTCTTTTCTGTTTAGTATCACTACAAATTTCATAGGAAATAAAGAGTGATAATCTCGGGAGAGCAAGTCTTGATATATGCCATATTTGTATTCTAGGTATTGAACTGAGACTAGACTGCAGCTGAGGCTAATACGGGGAGTCTTTTCAAATGCAAATGACATTAATCTCTTTTTAATAATATTCCCCTGCACAAGGCCTCCATTGCAAGCTAGCTCTAGTCCAATACCGAGAATACGAATATGGCCTTTTTTCCAATGGTTTTGACTAGAATGGATACTCCAAAATAAGGTTAGACACTTAAATTTGTGTATGTAAAGTACCAACCGATCTTAGTAAAGTCTCATACCTGTTTATGTGTCACGAAGTGTCTCACCATATTTGGAGTATCCATTCTAGCAATAACCATTTTCCAAGAGACATGGACAGAATTGTCGGTTGAGCCTTGTTGGTGGCCATGGTATAGCTCAAGTTTAAAGTTAAGCCATTTAAATCCTTGAGTATCATGTCATTGTTACAATAAATTTCCACGGAATAACGTTACAATCTTTCAAACACTCACCGCCACCTAACATGTACAATACAATCCTCTCACCTTGTCTTCTGGGGTTTTCTCCGCCATTCAACAGGTAATATAGCATGTTTGTATTCTGGATCAGGAGGGTGAAGCCCAAGCAACTGGACATCCCTTCCACGCACATCTTCATTTGATGCTCGAACCGGAAGAAGTAGCTTACTCTTACTTCCGGTCTGTATCGAGAGGCATGACGCGTGCGGAGAAGGCCAAACATACGGCCAGTGGGCTGAGGAGAGCGCCAGACGAATTTTATGACCAGCGGCTACAGTGTAGGCAGTGGAATCAAATTTAACCTGCGCTTGGAAGGTTTCATCAGGCTTCAGGGGCTG
>Ga0126343_10000904_pt1 | contig 12784 bp, 8 predicted proteins | sample Cyp2metagenome_FD_92531 | JGI IMG/M metagenome (GOLD analysis project Ga0126343, IMG submission 92531) | Coral microbial communities from Lord Howe Island, Old Settlement Bay, Australia - Cyphastrea 2 metagenome | ecosystem: Host-associated > Invertebrates > Cnidaria > Coral ... | reverse complement strand
GTCCTTCTACGCCAGGAAGCTACGTTCCTCCGTTACGGTCGCACTCAGGTCCCCCGCAGAATTACGCCAGGCAAGGTTACCCTCCTCATCAAAGATCTAATCCAAGCACTCCTCTATCGTCGCGTGATTATAATGATCCGAGACGGAATAGCTATGATAGGAACCACGGTCAACGCTACAATTCTGGTGGTTACCAAGGCAACCAACCCACCCCGTGGTCGCATAGAATGCCTTCGTACGGGGGGCCGGGCTCGAGTCAGTCCCGGTTCTCCCAGAATAATTATTCGAACTCGTCACGTGACCCACGACAACAGCAGAATAATTGGCAGCATGGTCGGGTAGGTCTTTTCTCTTCGTAGCCTTTTTTTGTACCTTGCCAATTCTGTGTATCGCAAAATAGAATAGGTAGTATATTCAAAGTATTTTGAAGCTCTGTAAAATTAGTTGATTACACAGTGGCTTGGCATTTTGTTGGACAACAGATCTGGAGGTGCTTTTTGTTATTTTCTTGGAAAAGACACTTCTCTGTCTCAATAGTGCCTCTCCCCTCCTTGGAGTGGTACAGGCACGTTAAAGTGTGGTCGCAGGAAGCGGTTAGGGGGGGCGGCGGTTTATCTGTGATGGAATGACATCCATCCGGGGAATGGCAATACTCCTGGTCGCTTTTAGCGTGGGGCAAGTCCTATTAAAGTAAGGGGAGATCTTTCTCAATGGCCAGTCGCTTTATAATACCAAAAGTAAAGCTCATTGCGGCCTAAATGGAACCACTCGGCCAGAAAAGAGATGTTCTACTTTGTTGGAGGATACACTTCTCTCCCGTCAAGCCAGTCGCATGTTAGTTTGGCGAGTAGGGATGGCGAAGTGGTGAGAGCGCTCGCCTTCCACCAAAGTAGCTTGGTTTCGATTCCTGCCCGGTGTCATATGTGGGTTGAGTTTGTTGTTGGTTCTCGTCCTTGCTCCTTGCTTCTCCCTCCACAAGAACTAACATCTCCAAATTCTAATTCGACCAGGATAGAGGACCCGCATGAAAACCAGCTAAGGCTTATGTGGCTTCCTCTCTAACTATTGTTAAGTTTCTTTCTTTGTTTCTTTAATTATCTATTTGTTCATTTATTTATTTATTCGTTTGTTTGCTTGTTTCTCGTTTTAGGATGATCGTCGTCATTCATATCCGCCTCCCAATTACCGTTACAGACCTTACTAAGATTGCAGACTCGTCATCATTACCAACTAACCAATCAGCAGTCTCAACACCATTTTCAAATTCACGAGCAAACAAGAAACGTCTGACTGCGTGAATATTGCCCATAATGCCACGGTGTTTTGCCGTCAAGTTATCACTTCCGGCGGAATCAAACTATTGAAAGACTGGATTCCGTGTTTGTGACAGTGCGACTCTCTTACTTATAAACTGTTCAGTCGTTATATCTTCTTATAAGACCTAGTGTCGTAGGCCGCATCTTGTTTGAAAATGACCTTTAACAAGTTTGAAATCATGACGATTTACCTAACTCTTTTGTTTTGTTTTGTTTTTTTTCGAAATGGAAAGATTTGCTGTTACTTATACTTTCTAGGGAGAAACTTCGAGATTTAATTGACAAATACTGTTTTATCTTAGGTATTTTGGGGGAATTGTTTCATTTAGTTTTTCTCAGTCGGTACGTCTTCCAATTTGGCTTTGCATAAATGAGTGTGGTGTGTTATTTTGGTTTTTTGACGGATGTTTGGCCGTTATTTATGGATCAAAAACTCGTCAGCTAAGTCATTGATAAATGGGATTAAAAGTCACTGTAAATAATTCCACTTTCCACTAAGCAAGTGTTTTATATACTCTATTAAATAATTACTTTGACTCTGTTTCGTTGTCTTTTCAAGTCTTCTTGAAATTTTGCATTTGGGACGGTTTGACTATGAATGCCAATAATTTGCATTCTATTTTTAGACTTCGCGCGCTTCGTTTTTTTCTGCGCTCACCCATTTGTTAACCTGTGGTTTCCCTGCCAATAGGTTCTGTTCGCCCCAGTGTTTGCTCGTTCCTTACAACCTCTGCTCCCTCATGCCTATTTTGTCGTGAGTTGTCGTGCGTTGCTTTCCGTTACCTTTCGTTTATGTGCGTTAACCGATGCATTAGCTCCCCTAGACATTTCGAATTCACTCTCGTTTCCTCTAGGTGCAAATATGAACGTAGTAAGTGGCCTACGTATTATGATTCCTCCGTATCCAAGTGATTTTTTCACGGTCCTTTCTTGCAGTTAAAGCACCCGAGCGTAATTCAGTAAGAGTAGAAATGATGGGTTTAACGTCCGTCGCTTATTCCATTCTCTTGCCTAACTTATATTGTTTTTGTGTAACACTGACATTTTTTAATCTTCCTAATTACCTTGATCTTATTTCGTAGTAAAAACGCTTTTAAAGATTAGCGATCAAACCAGGGTTACTGTAAAACTTCGGTTTCGTCAAGGCGCGGATTTCTTTTTAAACTGAAAATCAATATGCGAAGACTTGAAAGAAGAGAGGATCACCTTATATTCACCTTCAAAACGCAGAATGTCAGACAAACTACTTAGCGAAAGAATATCTGGAACGGATGGCGAATTACCAAAATAGTCGCCGAACGAGTGAAAAGAGATTGATTCGAACACCTGTTGTTATACTGAAAGTTTAACAAGTATGATTTTTAAAACTGATACAAAAATGTTTGTAGCGTTTTGTTCACTCACTGAGAAAACTGTGTGTTCAATTAAAGCAATCATTTGAAACATTAACTAAAAGAAATTGATTCAGTTAACCCGTGTTTTACTAGAAGTATCCCAAATAAATATTACAAAATTCAATCGACTCTTATTTACTAACTCTATTCACTCTTAGCACTTAGCGATAGGCACTAGTTTACTTAAGGTATGTGTATTAAGGGGGTCACACCTAGAAAATAACTAGCCACGTTAATGGACTTTGCACTCTGACTTCAAAAATTAGCTTTCCTTTTCACATGCAACGATAGTTAATGATTAACTAGCTCCTAAGTGAAAGTAGCGTTCGTTATAAACACTATAACGCAAGAATGAATGGTTCGAGAAGCATGAAATTGACTTCATCCATAAGCAAATTGTAAAGAAGACAAACTTCAGAAAACAGTGTTTTGAGGTTTTTTTTTCTCGTGGAAGTTTGGCGTTGATTGATTGAGGTTCACGGTGTTTACCAACAAGAAAAGAGCAGGCATAAATACATTTGCTTTTGTTTTCTCCTTGCTATGTCGCTGAAACACCTAAAGCCTAAATCAAGGACCTAGAGCCCCATTACCCATAATACCTTTCGCCATTGTCGCGTACGGTTTTGTTGGACAACCTTTCTCGAAACAGCTGTATATGGCCTGGTTAAAAAGCTGAAATAGATTGGTTAATATTACAACTTCTGGCTTACTTGCATATGCATCGCGCAAAATTCGTTCAAAGAACTGATGGCGGCAAATCCATGTTTTGTTAGCCTCTATCGATCATATCCGCGGACTGTCGCTTGATACGAGGCAAAGTTGATTCGTGGTGTGAAACGAATGGTTTTATCCTACTCAAAAAAGGGTTCAAACTTAGAAAATAAGTCATTAAAAAAAACTGGGTCAAACTAAGAAAAATGGATCACTTGAAAAAATAGGAAATATGGGTCACACTTGGTAAAACCGGTCACACTTCGAAAAGACAATTCAAACTTGGAAAGATGGGTCATACTTAGAAAAATGGGTCACACTTTTATTAAAAATAGGTCATACTTGAAAAAGTTAATCATACTTAAACAATGGGTCACACTAGGAAAAATTGTTTTTGCATTTAGAAAAATGGGTCACATCAGAAAAATGAGTCAGATGGAAAAATAGGTACGGATATGGTCACACAAAATATGAGTCTCACTTTGAAAAATCGGTCAATTTTAGGAAAAAAAGGCCACACTAAGAAAAATGAGTCACACCCAGAAATATGGGTCACATTGGGAAAAATGCATCATATTTGTAAAAATGGGTCACACTTAAAAAGTGGGTCACACTGGGAAAAACAAGGATCATACATGGAAAGAGGTAACACATGAAACAACCGGTCATTGAAAAAAACTAGTCAAACTAAGAGAAGTAGTTCACACTTGGAACACTGGGTCAAACTTGAAGAAAAGGGGTCACACTTGAAAGGGTGGGTCACATTTGAAACTATGGAAAAATGCGTCACAATTAGAAAATTTGGTCACATAAAAACGAGCCAAATTTGCGTTACGCTTGCGATACACTTAGAAAAATAGGTCACATTTGGAAAAGTGGGGCACACTTGGAACAATAGCTAACACTTGGGGAAAATGGGGCCACACTTAGTTATGTGGATCACACTTGCAAACATGAGCCACAGTTGGAAAAATAGGCAATATTTTGAAAAAAGGAGTCACGTTCAGAATAATGGGTAACGGCTGAAAAATAGTTAACACTTGAAACAATGCGTAACACTTGAAAAAAGGTCACCCCGGGAAAAGTAAGTCACACTTGCAACAATGGAAAAATGTGGCACATTTGGAAAAATTCCTCCCACCTAAAAAATGTGGCACAAGTGGAAAAATACGGCTCGCTTGGAAAAGTGGGTCACACTTATTAGAATGTCTCACTCTTAGAAAAATACGGTTCACTTAAAAAAAGGTTCACACTTGGAAACGTGGGGCATATTAAAAAGCACGGCACACTTGGAAAAGTAAGGCACACTTGAAAACGTGCGGCACACTTAAAAAAGTGCGGCACACTTGAAAAAGTGCGGCACACTTGGAAACATGCAGCGCACTTAGAAAAGTGGGCCACACTTATTAGAATGTTTAACTCTTGAAAAATTACGGTTCACTTGAAAAATGGGTCATATTTGGAAAAGTGAGGAATATTGAAAAGCACGGCACACTTAAAAAAGTGCGGCACACTTACAAAATAGAAGCACACTTGTAAAAAATGCAGAACACTTTAAAAAAGTGCGGCACACTTGAAGAAATTGCGGCACACTTGGAAAAGCATCGCACACTTGTAAAAGAGCGGCACACTTGGAAAAGTGCGGCACACCAGGGTCCTGGGCACACTTGGAAAAATGCGCCACACTTGGAAAAGTGCGGCACACTTGGAAAAGTGCGGAACATTTGGAAAAGTGCGGCACACTTGGAAAAGTGCGGCACACTTAAAAAAGTGCGGCACACTTGGAAAAGTGCGGAACATTTGGAAAAGTGCGGCACACTTGGAAAAATGCGGCACACTTGGAAAAGTGCGGCACACTTGGAAAAGTGCGGCACACTTAAAAAAGTGCGGCACACTTGGAAAAGTGCGGAACATTTGGAAAAGTGCACCACACTTGGAAAAGTGCGCCTCACTTGGAAAAGTGCCGCACACTCAAAAAAGTGCGGCACACTTGGAAAAGTGCGGCACACTTAAAAAAGTGCGGCACACTTCGAAAAGTGCGGCACACTTGAAAAGTGCGGTACACTTAAAAAAGTGCGGAACACTTGGAAAAATGCGGAACACTTGGCAAAGTGCGGCAAACTTTGAAAAGTGCGGCACACTTGGAAAAATGCAGCACACTTGGAAAAGTGCAGCACACTTGGAAAAATGCGGCACAATTAGAAAAGTGCGGCACACTTGAAAAAGTGCGCCTCACTTGGAAAAATGCGGCAATTTTGAAAAAGTGCGGCACAGTTGAAAAAGTGCGGCACACTTAAAAAAGTTCGGCACATTTCGAAAAGTGCGCCTCACTTGGAAAAGTGCGGCACACTTAAAAAAGTGCGGCAAACTTGAGAAAGTGCGGCAAACTTGGAAAAGTGCGGCAAACTTGGAAAAGTGAGGCACATTTAAAAATGGACAGTACACTTGGAAAAGTGCGGAACACTTGGAAAAATGCGGAGCACTTGGCAAAGTGCAACACACTTGCAAAAATGCGGCTCACTTGAAAAAATGCACCTCACATGAAAAAATGCGGCACTCTTGAAAAGTACGGCACAGTTTTTCACTCTTGAAAAAGTGCGGCACAGTTGAAAAAGTGCGGCACACTTAAAAAAGTGCGGCACACTTGGAAAAGTGCGGCACATTCGGAAAAGTGCGCCTCACTTGGAAAAGTGCAGCACACTTAAAAAAGTGCGGCACACTTGGAAAAGTGCGCCACATTTGAAAAAGTGCGGTACAATCAGAAAAGTGTGGCACACTTGGAAAAATGCAGAACACTTGGCAAAGTGCAGCACACTTAAGAAACTGCGGCACAGTTGAAAAAGTGCAGCACACTTAAAAAAGTGCGGCACACTTGGAAAAGTGCGGCACATTTGGAAAAGTGCGCCTTACTTGGAAAAGTGCGGCACACTTAAAAAAGTGCGGCACACTTGGAAAAGTGCGGCACACTTAAAAAAGTGCGGCACACTTGGAAAAGTGCAGCACACTTAAAAAAGTGCGGCACACTTGGAAAAGTGCGGCACATTTGAAAAAGTGCGGAACACTTGGTAAAGTGCAGCAAACTTGAAAAAGTGCGGGACACTTAGAAAAATGCAGCACACTTGGAAAAGTGCGGCACACTTGGAAAAATGCGGCACACTTGGAAAAATGCGGCTCACTTGGAAAAATGCGCCTCACATGGAAAAATGCTGCACTCTTGAAAAAGTGCAGCACACTTGGAAAAATGCGCCTCACTTGGAAAAATGCGCCTCACTTAGAAAAATTCAGCACTCTTTAAAAAGTGCAGCACAGTTGAAAAAGTGCGGCACACTTAAAAAAGTGCAGCACACTTGGAAAAATGCGGCACATTTGGACAAGTGCGCCTCACTTGGAAAAGTGCGGCACACTTAAAAAAGTGCGTGACACTTGGAAAAGTGCAGCACACTTGAAAAAGTGCGGCACACTTGGAAAAGTGCGGTACACTTGAAAAAGTGCGGCACACTTGGCAAAGTGCAGCACACTTGAAAAAGTGTGGCACACTTAGAAAAGTGCGGAACACTTGGAAAAGTGCCGCACACTTGGAAAAATGCGGCTCAATTGGAAAAATGCGCCTCACATGGAAAAATGCGGCACTCTTGAAAAAGTGCGGCATACTTGGAAAAATGCGCCTCACTTGGAAAAATGCGCCTAACTTGGAAAAATGCGGCACTCTTGAAAAAGTGCGGCACAGTTGAAAAAGTGCGGCACACTTGGAAAAGTGCGGCACATTTGAAAAACTTGCGGTACACTTGGAAAAGTGCGGAACACTTGGAAAAGTGCGGCACACTTGAAAAAGTGCGGGACACTTGGAAAAGCACGGGACACTTGAAAATATGCGGAACACTTGGAAAAGTGCGGCACACTTAAAAAAGTGCGGCACACTTGGAAAAGTGCGGCACACTTGAAAAAGTGCGGCACATTTGAAAAAGTGCGGTACTCTTGGAAAAGTGCGGAACACTTGAAAAAGTGCGGCACACTTGGAAAAGTGCGGAAAACTTGGAAAAGTGCAGCACACTTGAAAAAGTGCGGCACACTTGGAAAAATGCGGCCACACTTGGAAAAGTGCCGCACACTTTAAAAAGTGCGGCACACTTGGAAAAGTGCGGCACACTTAAAAAAGTGCGGCACAATTGGAAAAGTGCGGCACACTTGAAAAAGTGCGGGACACTTGGAAAAGTGTGGGACACTTGGAAAAGCATGGTACACTTGAAAAAGTGCGGCACACTTGGAAAAGTGCGTGACACTTGGAAAAGCACAGCACACTTGAAAAAGTGCGGCACACTTGGAAAAGTGCGGGACACTTGGAAAAGTACGGCACACTTGAAAAATTTCGGCACACTTGGAAAAGTGCGGCACACTTGGAAAAGCGCGCCTCTCTTGGAAAAATGCGGAACACTTGGAAAAGAGCGGAACCCTTGGGTAAATGCTGCACACTTGGAAAAATGCGACGCAGTTGAAAAAGTGCTCCAAATATCGAACAATGCGGCACACTTGGAAAAATGCGCCACTCTTGGAATAATGTGGCGTGGCCACTTGGAAATATGGGTCACACTTGGTAAATTGCGGCCAACTTGGAAAAATGCGGCATACTTGGAAAATTGTGGCACACTTTGAAAAGTGCGGCACACTTGGAAAAATGCGGCACACTTGAAAACGTGCAGCACACTTGGAAAAATGCGGCACACTTGGAAAAGTGCGGCACACTTGGAAAAGTGCGACACACTTGGAAAAGTGCGCCACACTTGGAAAAGTGCGGCACATTTGAAAAAGTGCGGCACACTTGAAAAGTGCGGTACACTTGGAAAAGCGCGGCACACTTCGAAAAGTGCGGCACACTTGGAAAAATGAGGCACATTTGGAACAGTGCGGCACACTTGGAAAAGCATCGCACACTTTAAAAAGTTTGGCACACTTGGAAAAGCACGGCACGCTTGGAAAAGTGCGGCACACTTGGAAAAGTGCGGCACACTTAAAAAAGTGCGGCACACTTAAAAAAGTGCGGCACAATAAAAAAAGTGCGGCACACTTGGAAAAGTGCGGCACATTTGGAAAAGTGCGCCTCATTTGGAAAAGTGTGGGACACTTAAAAAAGTGCGGCACAGTTGAAAAAGTACGGCACACTTAAAAAAGGTTGGCACACTTAAGTGCGGTACACTTGGAAAAGTGCGGAACACTTGGAAAAGTGCGGCACACTTGGAAAAGTGCGGCACTCTTAAAAAAGTACGGCACACTTAAAAAAGTACGGCACACTTGGAAAAGTGCGGCACACTTGAAAAAGTGAGGCACACTTGGAAAAGTGCAGCACGCTTTAAAAAGTGCGGCACACTTGGAAAACTGCGGCACGCTTGGAAAAATGCGGAACAAGAAAAAGTGCGGCACACTTGGAAAAGTACGCCACACTTGGGAAAATGCGACGCTTTTGAAAAAGTGCGCCAAATTTTGAAAACAATGCAGCACACTTGGAAAAATGCGCAACACTTGGATTAATGTGGCACACTTGGAAAAATGGGTCACACTCTGAAAATTGCGGTGAGTAGCGTAGTAGAGCACTGCACCGGTATCACAGAGATAACTGGAATGATAAGTTACTTCTTTATTTGGTAGAGATAATGCCACTGACCTTAATTAGCCTGAAATAAGTACTTTCTCTAACAACGTATAGGTAAAATTGTTTATTATTTCCATAGGTCGCTGCTAAAAATATTTTGTCGTACTTAAAATTGCTGTCATTAAATAACGTTACAAATTGTATACCATTTCATATTTGCTACAGTTGAGACAAAAAAGAAATATCTTGTACTGGAAGGTTGTAAAAAAATATTCTTTCTTATAACAACGGTTTATCTTTTTGTCTTTTCCTACAGAAAAAAGCAATATTCTGGTCTGGCAGAGGTCAATATACGCTACACGAATGCGACAGGAATAGATACAACAAAGAATGATTAAACATTATGCTTGGTTTTGTGTACATGAGGCGGTTTTCAATTTAGTGTCGTTCAACCAACAGCAAAGTCGTTTCTCTCACTAACCACAAAGAACACACACAATTCCGTGAACCAATCAAAACTCGAAGCAGATACATGCAGCTGACGAAAAGCGCGGGAAAAAGTGTGCAAACGAGTCGCGATTGGCATTGGTTTCACTTCTGATTGGATGAAAAAGCGGCACGAGTGTTTTTTAAGCCAATAGCATAGCATGTATACAAAACCAAAGAAAATTCAGATTACTTTCAGCACACATGCGAAAACCGCTCTAAAATGTTAAAACGTCTTAGTAAATTTCACTAAGTCTTATGTTGCTATTAATGATTATATAAATTAAGTCGAGCATTGGTTCTTTGGCACCATGAAAAACCACTACACTTTGAAGGGCTCGTGGGTAACGTTAAAAGTATTAATGTAATGTATTAGAAAACAATGCTGAATTCTAACAGATTTTCGATTTAGTTTTAGTTCTGTACACTACTGTAGATCGGTGTCGCTTAACCAAAACTTTGCCTTACCTAAAAACTATTTCCAAACTAAACTGGGCGTATTGCTCAACGACTGCCTCCTCCTCAGACGCTTCGAGCGAAGTAAGGGCGAGCGCGAAGCACGTGAGACTGGTAACGAGCTTGAAGCGCGAAGGACCACGGGAGAGAGAAAGAGGCGAGGCGAAGCGACGTCTCTCGCCTTTTCCCCTTCCCATTGTCCTTTGCGCGCTCTTGTCCCTCAAAAAAAGAGAGACGTCTGGGAACGAGGCAGGCTCAACGAGTTGAACGCAACTGAGTTGAAACTATCATCTTGAACAAGTGTTCCACTTTAGTTTAATTATTATTTAATTTTCACGACCTACACATTGAATGCACTGTCCGAAACCCCTCTACGGGATAGCTGTATGTCGCGAGAGAGCTTGACCATTAATCATTTATTGGTAGTAGAGCAGTTTTCAACTGAGTGTCGTAAAACCAAAACCAACGTGATCAATCTAGCCAATCACAAAGGACTGGGACAATAAAATGAGCCGATTAAAACTCGAATAGAGTGTGTGCAGTGTGCGTTGTCACGTAATAGGAAAAAAAATAAAAAATAAAAAACCATGCATCGGATAAAGTCAAAAAATTGTGGTATTGTAGACGATAAATAAAGATGACAGTTCTCCAAGTTTAAGGTGTGTGCGTTATCCCAAAGTTGAGATATTCGTTGAAATGTTCCGCACAATATTACAGAGCCTAGTACGGAATCGCCATGTTGGAGGACCTCTTTAGTCCTCCAACATGGCGGCCAGTAAATAGTGTAAACATCTGGAACTTACCTTGGCTATCTAGTCGACTGATTATCTGAACCAAACCCAAGAATATTTACAAAAACACTTTCCCTGATACTTGAGCTCCTAAAATGGCTAAAAATCACGAGATAAGTGTACATTTTTTCGAGAAATGCGATCTTCACATTATGTCACGCACCGCCATAACTTCGAAATTCAAAAGACGGTAGTTTCCAAACGAAGGATGTTATTGAGCTGAAAAGTGGCAAACAGGTATAAATTTGGTACCTCTTATGCCTGATGAGGTCAAAACCTTTAGTGGCTCTTTAGTTTTGGATTTGGGAATTTGATGACGTCACGTGCACACACACTATAAGTAGCTGACTCAAAGCGCGGGAAAACGAGCGCGGATGAAAAAAGTAGCTCGAGTTTTTTTAGCCAATCGTGAACGTTAGTAAGTGAAAAACCAATAACTTTTCGACACTCACGTGCAAACTACTGCTACTATTGTCTACGCATTTGACCGATGGACTTCACTCGGAGGTGGAAGAGGAATCATTTGACTTTCCATATCCGTGATTCCTGCCTTTTTTAACCCAATGATTCACGATTCATTACCATTTTTTCCGATATTCATGATTCATTTTTTTGTTTTATTCAGAAAACTAAAACAAAAACAAAATAAAAATTGTATATGTTATATTTCGTTTTAATGTGATAATGAAGTACACGTTTTACTCTCTCTCTCTCTCTCTCTCTGACTTTGCCCAATCCTTGAATGGTGAAAACAAAGATTTTGAATATGAGTTCACTGCGCAAAACGTTTTTAGAATTCTCGCATGAAGGAATTAACGGCATACAATCATAAACATATCGCATGGCAACTAATTTCTTCTTGGCATCCGTCCATAAAATATTCAGGTAGTCCCTTTGCATTTCCTTGAGTGAATGAAGAGGCCCACCCTGAAGTGGTAGTCCTTTCTGCATTTGTCGCAGACGGTACGTATTATTATTATTTAGTATTAACTTCTGTTGATTTGCCAGTTATTCATATGTATATTCTCTAGCTTTTAATAAGTAGATAGGCAGGTCCACATCAGGACTTCAGTCTTGCGTAGTTTGTAACCTGCGTTATCAAATTAACTATGTATGTATGTATGTACTGCCCTCACTTTCTGACTGGCTCTTCTTGCTGTTGAGTGAATCGTCCCCTTGTCTTCAGCAGTCTGAGCTCCATGACTAACGCCAGCTCTCCAAGCGTTTCAGTTTCCTGCTGTGGATTCCCATGAGTAAGGGCTTATCACTGCCTTCTTTAAGTCACGTTTGCAGACATCTTTGTTGTGACCCAGGGGGCGACCAACCAGGCGTCGACCCTAGCAGAGAAGATCTTTCGAGCACGGCAGCAACTCAGGATTTGGGGTCGATTTGGTCCACCAAGCAAGCAGGCGGTTGGAACTGTAGAGCCTGTCTCTGGCGGCCGAGTACAAAACGATATTTGATATGGCAATTGACCAGTGTCTTCTTTGCTTTTGTCTGCTATAGTAGCAAACTCACATAGTTGTTGCTTGTCATCCAGGGATAATTTCTCCATTGCTATCTCAAGGTTCATAGCCTGTGAGTTTGGTGAAGGGCTAGCATCCATCAGTTTGTCAAAGTAGCTTTTAGACCTGCATAGTAATGAAACTGGCCACGATACATCTTATTTTGAAGCTCTCTAACACAAGATGTACGTTGTTTCCCATATTCCAGCTGCTTCGGAATCGGTTCGTCGTTCCTCATGAGGGAAAAGAACTTTTCCACCATGCAGTGCCACAAAGACAGTGCCGACAGCCAGAGGTCCTCTGACTGTCGCCACCCTGCTAGGAGATTGGCCCTTCACCCATGTACGCGCCAGGGCCCCCTTCCAGTATAGTCCCATGTCAACGCAGAACCCCCAGACAAGGTTCAAAAAGGCACTGGCACAGCCAGAAACACAGTCAATAACAAGCTTACTAAACACTAAAAACTCAAAGTCAATACAGCAAAGGGTGTAAGCAGAAAACAACCTTCCCCCCCCCCCCCCCCCCCCCCCCCCACATCTTT
>Ga0126343_10000903_pt1 | contig 12787 bp, 11 predicted proteins | sample Cyp2metagenome_FD_92531 | JGI IMG/M metagenome (GOLD analysis project Ga0126343, IMG submission 92531) | Coral microbial communities from Lord Howe Island, Old Settlement Bay, Australia - Cyphastrea 2 metagenome | ecosystem: Host-associated > Invertebrates > Cnidaria > Coral ... | reverse complement strand
GTTAGCATTGCTTAAATGTTTTTTTGTCTGTTTTGCTGCCGCTTTGGCTAATTATTAATTAATGAATATTTTTCTATTTAATGTTATTTCGAAGTGAGCCCTCTTGATGAGTTATTTTTCTCTAAGGGCAAACTTCACCAATAAAATATGTTTAAATAAAAAAATAAATAAATCAAATGGTATCTCCACTGGGCCTGTGCTTAATCAAGCCCGGTTTGCAACTTAAAAAACCTCAGGCTTCAGTACTGACTGGCGCACCCGTTCTGAGTTGGGCTCGTCTTCTTCGGATAATAAAGGGGTACAGTTACTTTGGGGGGCGTTGTTTTGATACGGAGGAGACTTAACTGACCAGGCTCTTTAATTTTTTCTCGGGCCCAGTTTCCCAGAAACCCACTTTGATCCGAATTGTCTTTCAGAATCAACCTGCAGCAGACATTGGGGGACATTAGGGGTGTGCTGAGACAGTTCTTCACACAGCTTCTGAAAGAAATATCTGAACTATTCTTTGTTGGAGAAAAACGCCCCATCCACAGCTCGGATATTGTGTCATCTGGGATGATAAAACTTGTAGAAACAATTATTGTTCACAGTGCTTTACTGGCAGGCCTGGGGTTTCCTTTTTTTTGCATTCTGTCCGCCAGTACCCAGTGACTGGAAAAACAGATCAAGTCATCCAGAATATGACAGTTGATGACTGCTCATTGCCTGTGTGGAATCTCATAGAGAAGGTGATTTTGGGTTTTAGGAATTGTGGGTGTGTTAAAAAAGGACTGTAGTATTCCCAAATGTACATTTTATTTTGTTTTCTCCGTTTGCCAGCAAACTAGTGGGGTATCCTGTAGACTCTTCTTATTAAGTGTAAGGGATGTATGTTTACCATAGCTTAGTATATGACTAAGTAAAATGACCATGAGTTTCATGCAACTGTGCCCAACAAAGGATCTCAAGTGGACACAGCTGTGGTGTAACTTAGATGTTGAGAGCAATGATGGGCTACATTATCACCCGGGTGATGATGGAAAATCGCTGCCTGATAGCTATCTTTTATTTAGCCCGTGGTTTGCCACGTCAAGTCAGTTATTTGCTCTTAGCTCGCACTCATCAGCTTTTGTTTAGACCAATCGCCGATAACTCTCAATGGCTCACAAACACTCTTCTGGCCATCCCATCAGACGCTCAATGGGACAGAAATCTTCCGAGAAAACTCCTGATTTTCTTTATTCCGAGCTACCAGGGCAATGGCAGAATTTTAACCATCCAGATGAAGATTTACCACAAGCAACCAAGCAGCATGTGGTGGAACCAGACGAGGGCTCGCCTTCTGCTCAACAGGTTCCTTCAGCCTCTGGCGAACCAACTCGTCCATCAAGTGGACGCAATTTAGAACTGGAAATCTGCCTAACTGAGGCCCGAAATCAAAAGCTGGCTCTTGAACTCAAAGTTTTGCGACTTCGCCACACTGACGGCAGCGCAGATGTGACAACCAAGAATTCTGGCACGCTATGTGCCCCCAAAAAGACATGCAAAAAGCGAACAGTGGACTGGCCTCACAAATTCGCCCCAGGTAACTTTTCTTCTATTGACTATGTTAAACTAGGGCTACCCGATTTTGTCGGTGGCTTTTTAACGATGATAAAGTCTTATGATGCACCTCTAAAATCAGCCATGTTAGATTTGTTAGAACTCCTCATGGCAAAGGCCTCCAGGCACTTGTGGTCAAGTGTTCGTTCATTTCACAGTCACATCGCCAGAAAGATTGCTATTATAAATGATTGAAAGATTGGTCATCAATGGAGTAAGTTTGTTTCTTCTGCAACAAGTTGATTGAAAGTATGTATTCCATAATTTTTATCATCAGCAGTGAGATCTATCCGCTGTCGTAGTAACTGCAATTTGTCATCATCTAGTGGACATGAAGTATCTGGAACTTCGACTAGGTTGTCACCATCTGTGTTCAATGGCTCATCCCAGTCAATTCCATATTGACGTATTTGTTCCTATAGTAAGTCTAATGTAAAGACGTTTTTTTCAGGATTACCTCAAACCAGTTCAATTCCTATGAGGAACTTTATGATACATGTTAGAATCCTGGGTAACTATAGTGTGCTTGTACTATTGCTGTTAGACCGTTCATGTTCACAGTGCACAGTGGATGGTGAACCCATGAAGCTTTCCAAGTTTCTCAATGTTGGTTGATCATGGGAAGGTAAACCATGTATAAACACCGAATGTGGATCTCATCATCTACATCAAGGACATTATGCATTTCAAGATATTGGAAGATCTGATTAAACAGGGACAGGCAGTCGCCATAGACATCCCTCCATAATCTCTTGATTCTCTGATTGTGGCTATGTCTTCCTACAACAACAACAGAACATCGAAGCAAAAATCGTCAATGGGCATCAAACCTATAACTAAACCTAGACTGGGTATTTCCAGTCAGATTATCTTATTTGGTCCAAGGAACGTTAAACTCTCATTCAGAACCTCTATCTTGATTTTAGTAATATATACAGCAGTATGATTTTGACATACCCCAACCTCATCTTAATGCTAAGAAAACATATTGGTGGCCAAAGAAACCCTGGGAATGAGGACAAAAATGTCCAAAAACTTTATTTTGTCAAATGCCAAGTATCTTTACGTGGTACCAATCTTCACCTCAGTTTCCTTTCCTTCTATGCCTCTGCATTAGTTAATACAGAATAATATATGATACTGGTGCCGACAACAACATTTATTTTCTTATTAAATTATGATTGCTGTACCAGATCAAAATCGATATTTAAGTATCTAGGACTGTTCATGAAAAAAAAAGAAACAAAGGAAGCAGCATACATGTAACCTTTCATCACCAACTGAAATAAAAATGTATTGGTATCATTTGAATACCACTGACAGAGGTAGAACCTTAAACAGTCGCAATATAAACAAAACTGACCGTAGTGGAAATTAACATAAAATTATTACATACCTGCAATGATACTTCCTCATCCTGGTCCTCTATTGGGATGGTTTAACATAAACCAACCAACCTCATAATTTTCACCATCTTTATCACAGTGCATGCGAGATGGTAGGCCATATTCTTCAACAGGTTTAGCAGAGAGTCTAAGAACTGTTGTTGCTCAATTTCTACAAGATGCATGTAAATAAACTGGTAATCGTGAATAACCATCCACACCTTCATGGACAACAATTCTACCCTGAAGATTAATTGCATTTATAAATTAGGTTCAAAATGTTAAATTTTTATCCCTGAAAGGAGCAGCTATTTTGGGAAATAAAAGTGTGTTGAACTCAAATAGGGAAATACCATGGATCACCCTCTATCTTAGTTATATTTCCAGCTATCAGAACTTTTATGTTCAGACAATCCCTTGACAAGGAAGTGCCTTGCCCAGTGTAGCTGCCAGTTCAAAGCGGGACCATTTCCTATGCTTCAGGAATTTGACCACTATGGTCAGAACACTATGGAGTCACAATAAGGAAGAGTTTAAGAGTTTCAATGACAATGCCATTGAAAAGAGGTAATTAGACAGATGGCATGACACTATTTCAAACTTTCCAATTTACTTGATTGAATCATTCGGTAAGGCCCTAATGGGCCTATACAATGGGGAATTTGACTTAAGTCTCCACACAAGTCAAATGCTGAGGAAGTAACTGTACATAGATTTCATTGATACATTGATGTGTGCTTTGCATTTTATTCACTGGGTGGCTCTTTTCTCTCACCTTATAAGTTTTTGATTTCCACCAATGTGCCATAGAGCCAGGGATCCAGGAAACCCAGTACTAACTGCGGCGAATGGCCTCTCTCCATCTTTGATGTACACCTGTAGGGTCAGTCCTGAGAAGTGACTGACGCACTCTTTCCCACTGTACTCTTTACTTCTCGGATATTCCTTCAGCATCCTTATGCCAACTCCTGGGTGTTCTCTTTGGGCTTCTCTGGTAATTCTATCCAAATCATCATCACTGATGTCACTGTATGTACCTCATTCAACAAACACAGTAAATGTTAATAAACATTGCTCATCAGTAAATATTGAATTAGATGAGCATGCTAACCTTAAGTTTAAATCCTAGTTGGAGAAGGTAATAGCACAATATATAATTGTATGATGCCACTGTTACAATGACCTAACAGTTTAGAGTAAGTATTTGAAAAGTTTGTCATAGTCTTCACAACATCCATCACTTAATTGGATTGCAAATTCTGACAATTTAGATTTGCTTGTTTCCGATTGACAGTTTAACTTTTGTGGACAGTTTACACTGAGTAGTGAGGTGCCAGACAGTTACTGTTGTTTGTTGACCTAACTGTATACACAACTGTGTTAAAGCAATACAATTTAATGGTTTAACAAGGTCTAAAAACCTGTGACGTTTTTCTTTGTTTTGGAGTTATTTTTAGGGTTGGGGTCTATTATGTTGACTTCTTTGTTTTCTTTGTTTTACATCGCTGACGAGTGTTACGCGTTCTTACACCAAGAATAAGTCAATTTCAAACTTCTTAAAGATATCATCAATACTTAATAAACTAACAATATTTCATGAACATTCGTGGACATAGTGAGAGTAAAAATTCAAATATAAAGTGGTCTGTAGTCTACTTGAAATTGACTGGCCATATTTTGTCATCCTTCTTTCCATCGTTCATGTTGATACCCTGAACAACTGAGAAAGACAACTGTTCTTCTTTGATTTCAAATTTTGGACGTCCACATTCCCCAGATTATATCATTGGGGCATACTGTATGGCACGAATGCTTGATTGCGAGTCCACTTCATAGAGATGGCGGCTGGTCTCCCCTTCCCTGGTCTCAGCCAAGGGAGTGTTTGCCATGGAGAAGAAGCTTTGTGTATGCTGTTAAAACGCATGTGTTACCCTTGTCACTACAGCGATATGGTACATTTGTTCGCCAAGCCCGTCCCTGTTATCAGCATGATAACAAATGAAGTGTTGGGTTACATTTATGCCACCCATGGTCATCACATTCACCAATGGAACCATCAGCTGCTGAGCCCCAGAAATTAGAACACTACGCCGATTCAATTCATAGAAAGGGAGCACCCCTTGATAACTGCTTTGGGTTTGTCGACAGGACTGTTTGGCCTATTTCTAGGCCAGAATGCAACCAAGGAATTGTCTACAATAGGCATAAATGTGTCCACGCCATCAAATTTCAGTCAGTCATAACCCCTGATGGAATGATTGCTAATATGTTTGGACCTGTTGGTAGGTATTTTTTAAAATTATTTTATACATTCCAACCTTTATGTTGACTTGTATGTGTTTGTGTCGTGTTTATATTTGACCAATAACAAATGATGTGTGGCAACAGGAACTTCATTTACATGATGTACTTATGTCGAGTTTTCAATTAATGTTGTATTTTTCAGAGGGAAGAAAACATGATGGAGGAATGTTGACAGATTCCAACCTGATGACAGATCTCAACCGATATGCCACCTCAGCAGCTGGACAGCCTCTCTGTATACACGGTGACCCAGCTTATCCTTTGCGAGTGAACCTCCAAGGCCCTCTTAGAAATGAAGTTTTGATTCCTCAGATGGAGGCATATAATGCAGCCATGAGCTCTGTGAGGTCCTCTGTGGAGTAGCTTTTTGGAGACATTATAAATTATTTGAAGTTCTTAGATTGTAAAAAGAACTTATAAATTGAGTTGAGCTCGGTGGAAAAATGTACATCTTCTGTGCGCTTTTAAGGAACAGCCTTACGTGCCTGTATGGAAACAACACCTCTGAATTTTTTCAGTGTAACTCACCAGACCTTTTCACTTACTTTGCATAATTCCATTTTCTTCAATTTTGATTAACTCTATATCAAGAGAGGATAATTATGGGAATGTAAATATTTTTTTTCATCTAATGGTAACTTTTTTGAATTGAGTAGAGTACAGACCAAATTTCCAACAAGATAGGTGGGTCGGAGTCATACTTGCAGAACCCAACATAATGCACCCCTATGTTAAAGGAACAGATCGCAGTGTATATGAAATTAGGGCGTTCTATGGTTTCTGTTTGTTTTAATTATTCTATGGGCTTTAGTAACAACAATTTTTCTTCATTTAAGAATTCGATTAAGGAACCGAGACTACTAAGGAATGAAATACTAAGTAAAAGATTAAGATGTCGCAAGTAATCGTCCAGATTTACAAACTTTCACATCCTGTATTGGGCACAAAATTAAGATTCGCAAAATTCAGGCACGATCGCCTTCACATTGCCTTACCGGTAAAATCAGAGCAAACTTTCTTACTGAAATCTACTCGAAAAAGGACGACAGTTTCCTGGCGTGACATTCTTGAGTTGTTTGTGATGCGATGCACTCTGGTAAAAGTTGGTGCAATGCACTCTGGTAAAATGCAATGCTCGCTCCGCAGCAACAACACTATCTTGTTCACTTACCTTCTCTTATTTTGAAATTTGGTCCTTTAGTCCGTTCATGGTGTTTGCGCTTTGAGGCAAAACACGCTTATTTCAAGGATCAGGCAAGGATTATAAAGAACTTTATAAACCTGTCACTTACACTGGCAAAGAGCTATCAGTCTTCTGTCCGAGCTGATTATGTGAGACTTAACAGGGAAAATCAAGGTCCCCTTTTTAGGAAAAGAATTAAATTTGGAGTTAGTAATTAAGGAACTATTTGGTGATGACAGAGAGACTGCATTATCAAAGATTTTTTGAATTGGGGACAGTTTATTCCTTAGATTCAATACAGATCTGTGCCACCTTATTTATACAAACCTGACAAGGACGCTTTTCTGAATTTTGGTGGTCGGGGTGGCTTGCCAGAGTTTGATAAGGTTGTAGAAATTTGGTTTACTGCCAATCATGGCATTTTCTTTGCCCTCCATGTGGTTATAACTTCAAATTATGATGAGGATATGAATGCTTCTCAGATTATAGAACCAAATCTTCCCTAGGGCTTTGAAATTGTCAGACAAAACAACCTTGAGATGCCATTTGCATGCAACCCATATAAATTTAGGGGAAACACATGCATCATTTTAAAGGAAAATCCTTTTGCCTGGTTATAAATTGGCGGTCACCTATGTTAGGATCATTGCTGATGATTAACATTCATGTGGTCTGCTAAGAAAAGGTTAGCAGTTCATTATTAATATTGTCAATTTATTTCCTTGCCATAATTTTAGTTACTGTTAACTGACAGCTGGATTATTTGGATTAAATGGTTAATTAATGATGGGAGCATCTTGATTCTAATGACAGTATTTAAAGCTACATTATGCCATTGTGTTAACTTTTGAAGTTATATTATTGAGAACAATATTTAACGAATATATGACAAAATTGTAACTTGTATGGTATGTAGGGACTTGCGTATGAAAGTGATGATGGGGCTGAACCTTTCGAACAGAGCCCATGATATATAATTGCTAGACAGTGAATGCAGAAGTGGGGAGCTAATGAATTCATTTCCATCTGGCCAATTATAAAGCAAGATATTGCTTCTCCCTCAATTTTGTCTCTGACAAGTAGTTTGTTCCTTCCAAAAATCTATTGTAACTTTATTGACAGGTACCCTACTATCAGGATAACTGTGACAGGGGTCAATTTAGATTTTATCTCCCAGAGTGCAGCAGTTATAACTAAACTATGAACGTCTAAATTTAAAATGTATGACACACATCACTTTTATATCGGCACCTTGGCTGACCATCAGCACCTTGGCCGAGCAATTCTGGTGTGAAGAACACAATTTCATGTTTGTCCCTTGGGAATATCCTGTCTCTGAACAGTTTCTTTTTCGATGACGTGGACGTCAGCAAAGTACAAAAGATTATCAAGTTTATGGCACCAAACATGTCCCCTGGAATAGATATAATCCCACTTCGCGTCATTAAAAATTTTACACCTGGCATCCTGGCTTCAGTTACATCGATCATTAATGCCACTTTTTGTTCTGCTCAATTTCCCAAAGTTTGGAAAATTGCGGAAGTAACACCTATCTTGAAGGATGGCGATCAGGAAATTCCTAACAACTATAGGCCTATTTCACTGTTACCCATGCTGTCAAAGATTTGTAAGAGAGTCGCCCACAACCAGCTAACTACTATTTAATAGCAAACTAACGTTTGTCACCTAAGCAGTGTGGCAACAAGAAGCGAAACTCCACCGAGACATCCATTTTGCAAACTGATGCTATCCTTAAAGCCATAGAAAAGAAAGAGCTAACGGCCACTGTGCTGCTTGACATGAGCAAAGTTTTCGATAGCGTTGATCGCGAAACCCTTTTGTCCAAGCTTCAGGATGTTGGATTGTCACCTATTGCAAACGAATGGTTTTGCAACTATCTTCAGTCGTGCTATCAAGTTGTTAAAATCCATAATGCTATTTCAGGCCAACTTCCTATGACTTGTGGGGTGCCACAAGGAAGTATTCTGGGACCTTTGCTCTTTAGTATTTATACTAATGAGCTCCCAAAGAACTACCATCACCAAGCGCACAACGAGGAACTCCCAGATGCTAAATATTCCTGTATAAAACAGCCATAGGTCAAAGAACATTCTATTATAGAGCAGTTAAACTTTGGAATTCACTAGACTATACTCTTAAGTTAAAACCAACGCTAACAGACTTCAAACTAGCGCACAAATATTTTCACAAACCTCAACCACTCATGTGATTTCCCTCAGGAAAGTATTATGCCCTGGTGTGCGTTTCTCAAAAGACCTGAAAACTTCTCGGGCCCGATGAGAAATCAATATTCTAGGCAACCAGGATGTTATGGTACATTTCCTTTTAATTTGAAATTACATTAAATTGTTTAATGACTTTCAAAGCCTTGTTACCCTTTAGTAACTATTGTGAATGATGATTTGATAGTGAACAGATTTGTTTCCATTTTGTTTTAACGGGATAAAGTTTGTTAGTATATACCACACAAGTGAATAGTGCTTTTCGCGCGCTCTGATTGGTTCACTTGGAGGTGATTAGCCAGTACTATTCACCTTCGAGCAACCGGCGCGATAGATCTTTATATTTTCGACCACTTTTCACTCTTAAAATAACGTTTTGATCCGCTAATTATTCAGCTTGTGTGGTATATACTAAAACAGTGTCGGTAAAAGCGATGGATATTTACCTCGCCGCTTCACGGCTTGGTAAATATCCATCACTATTCACCTCCACTTCGGTGAATAATTGTTAATTATTTGCTTTTCTAGTGTCTTCCTTTTATTTATATTTTTAAGTAAAATTTTCCCTTCCATTTTCTGGGTCAAGTTAATATATCTCCCTTGAACTACCTCATCTGAAAAACTTCTCTGGCTCTTATGTGTTTCAATTTCACAGAAACTGCTATGAAGCTAACAAATGTTTTGTTGCAAACAACATGTAGACAATTTCAACATCACAATGTGGAATGATATTTCGGGAGATCTTCAATTAAAAACTTTTCCTGGAGATTAGCTTGCTATTATGGTTAGATAACAGTGCCTGTGGCATGCAAAAAATACGCTTTCTGGCAATTTTTCAAATTTTGCTAGCTACTAAATTAAATATCAAAAATGCAGGAGTAAGAATGTTGCTATTAACAGATTTGTTAAAAAAAAATAATAGCATGAGTATCTTTGATCAACATACTCAGAAGGAAAGTGAAGTGATAACCATACCAATTACACAATCAATGACATCATACCCTGAAAGGAAGGTTGCACAAATCCTTGGGCCAGAGGTGTTTTAAGGCATAAGTGGTGGCCTTGATACTCTTGGTGAGATTATTGTCCATCCGTTAATCTGTGGTGTTAGCTTCAAAACCAAATAGCGATACACAAACTTTTCCTACAAAATTCTTCACATATATGTTTATTTATTTTATTTTTCTAGTGATTGATTGATTGGCTGGTTGGTTGATTGATTGATTGATTGAATGATTGCCTGATTGATTTAACAGATACATCTCCATGGTTAGATAGATGACCCCAGTTTTCTACCAGTACTGCAAGCAGTAGTAGCATGGTGCTGATGGCATGGCCTCACTGGTAATCAATAGATCATTTAAAGATTCAAATTGTGCAAAGTTGACATTAACTAATCAATAATGAGATTAACTTTTGGATTAAATTAATCAACAATCAAATTTATGAATGCAGGAATATATAGTAGTTTCTACATGTGAAACTGTTTTTTTGGTTGGCAGTTGTCCATATATTTATCCCTGGGCTTTTGAATTTAATGTAGGCAAACAAAGTAAAAAAATGAAAATGTAAACGAACAAAGTCAAAATACTCAGGTTTAAGTGAACATCTTAGCTCGGCAAAAGTCAAAGGCTTGAAGTAGGGTTTAGATTGCTCAGAATAATCTTCACATTGCCAACCCTCCGAGTGTTAGTCGAGGCCCCGTAAACACGAAAAAAAAAAGCTCTATTGCTTTTATAAAATGATTCTTAAAAATATGCACAAATCTGATACATCACAACCATGTTTTCATACTCTCAAATAAACACACCCATTCACCAATGAGAGTGCGTGTAGTGGCTCAGTTATTTTATAATGGTTAAATAGTTAATGATAGTTAAATCGGTGTTCAGTCTTTGTGCTTAGGATGAAATCTATTACCACATTTGGAATACTTGACATCTGTCTAGCCAAGATTGTCACGCAACCTTCATTATAGTTCCTTAAAAAATCATTGAATTTTTAGGATTGGGATGCTGATATTACAGAATTGGATCAGCCACAGGTATCTTGGATATGAATTTTAATAATGAATGTGATCTTGCTATCTCTGTGTTTAAGTATATGAAGTGAATCTAGTAGTACTGATCTCCTCAACTGTTCGTACAAACTCAGTTTATTTACAACTTGAAAGAGATGACAAAATCCATTAAAGGCCGAAAGCGGAGCCTCCCTGATGCACAGTAAGAGGTTGGTAATTCAGACATGCACCTTTTCTTAACTTCAAAATTTGTTCACTTTTCATGCTCTTCTAACTTCATCAGAATTTACAAAGTTGTTGAAACGTTTAAAATGACCGATGTCTTGTTATATAAACTTATTTCCAGTATTTTGAGGTCTGCACAAGCTGTTACAAGGTTAAAATGGAGAAAATATGCTTAGAGCTGAAGGCTCTTCAGGGTCATAAAGAAGGTAAAGTCAGGTCTATAGTCACATACAGATATACATACATGTTTATTTCAGGTATTAAACCTTAAGCTAATTTAGGGTACTTACTGTAGTTATAAATGTCATGTAGACACAGAAGTAAACACGTGAAGTAAACACGTGAAGTAAACACGTGTTGTGTACTGAAGACTAACTTAAGCCCAAGTAACTTGACAACTTACACATCTCTCTTTACATTATTAATACGTAAAAAAGGTCAAATTGTTTAACTAATTCCCAGTTGCACCTTTCAACAAATGACTTAAATCTCCCAATACAACTGAAACCTCTTATTCTAACACTAAAATTCTTCTTTAAAGGAGCTCGGTCACTGTATTTTGATCATGAACATTTGAGCATCGACAAAATTACTGTTGAATTGACACAAACCTGAAAATAATACTTTACAAAGATAGAAAAACACCGAAGAGATTATAACAAAGAATAAAGGAACAAGGATGTTTAAGGATGGAGAAGATTGTCACGGATTAAAAACCAACGAAATTGAAAAGTTTAGCTAAACTTTTCAAACCATTTAACGGTGACTGAGCCCCAGCTTTATTCAAATCATTCACACAGACATGTCTGCCATTAGGGTACCTTATTCTATCAAAACTAATTTTATGCCGTGAATCACCAAATACAGCACAACTCATGGAAATATTGTGGATCTTGCTAAACACCAATATATGTATGTATATAAATGTTAATATTAATCATAACCATTACAATCCCTCAAATTTGTGTAGTGCATAAACTGCTTTGTTTTTTACTACTGTAGAGTAATGTCATCAGAAAGTTACTGTACCCTATAACAGCAGCTAATCATAGTGAGAGCTACTAAGTACACTCAACTAAATCCCCAATCACATAATTTATAACAATAACCATAGCAACAACAATTTACACTACAAAACGGGGGATTTTAATAAGAGGATGTTAAACGATAGACAGTGTCTCTACCAGAGATATTTTGCCCAATATTTTGCATGATATTTTAAGTCCTTCTTGCAATAAATGTATTTGTTTTTCTTAAAATTGTAATGGTCATAATTAATTGGTAACGGGACTGTGTCATCCGATTCTGTCTGTTATCATACTCATGACATACAATATATGTTATATAATATAAATGTGGCTTTATAGAACTTAATTAATTTAAAATATTAATTTCCTTGGAATGATAAACAATTTAGTTAGTTACTTAATAGGTAGATAGTGATATCAACGTTGATCAACCTTTTTTTTCTCCACAGAATAGATATGAATCTATCTGGAGGTAGGGTGGCCTAGTGGTTTGGGGCATTGCCACAAGATGGATTTGTGCTTGAAAGCTTTCTCCATTGCTTGGTTTTCAGTGGCATGAACTGTTTATAATTGTATTCATTGAAACAAATAAAAGCTCACTGCTTTGTATTGCTGTATAATTTACAGTTGCAGCTTCAGGGAGATCATTAAATATACGTAAAGAAATTGGTGGTTGATCAGGGTTAAATAACAAAATCAGTCGAGAAACTGTTTGAGACGTACAGTGCAGCTCAGAACTATTCGAACTACGCATACGCGTATTATACGCGCGTATTTTGCGTATATGCGTATGTCTATACGCGCACATACGCGCGTAT
>Ga0126343_10000902_pt1 | contig 12791 bp, 10 predicted proteins | sample Cyp2metagenome_FD_92531 | JGI IMG/M metagenome (GOLD analysis project Ga0126343, IMG submission 92531) | Coral microbial communities from Lord Howe Island, Old Settlement Bay, Australia - Cyphastrea 2 metagenome | ecosystem: Host-associated > Invertebrates > Cnidaria > Coral ... | reverse complement strand
TAAGTCGTCAATTTTTGTGACCGTTCGTCGTAGTTCGTAGTGACTCGAAAAAATTCGTTTTACTGTCATCTGTTACCTACTTGTGTTCGAGCGGCTACATTGCAAAAGCGGCTACATTTCAAAAGGATACATTTCAAATGGAAATTTTTTCGTTGCTGTCAGCATTGAAATTCATTTTTCCTTCCTCAGCTTTGCCAGATCTTGTTCTCGATACCGATCTTCTCAGAAGTCACATGGAATTGAATATGATTCCTTTATATAGCTTGAGGTGTGCCATGGAAGAAAATTGTCTCTCTAAAAGTGCGGCACGTCAGCTAAGGTAAAATGCGTGTGTTTTGTGTTTTGAACGCTCGCACTAGGGTGAATATCAGAGCTGTCTCGTGCAAATACTGTACTCGTAAGAAATCAGGATGCGTCCCTTATTTCCCTTTGTCATTTAACATGAATTTCACTTTTTTGGGTCATCCTTGTTTTTTTCTGGCTGTTATATGACTAATGCTAAAGAACCCCAATATAACGAGCCCCGGCCCTCTACAGCAAACTTCCCATTTACAGTATGCAACAGTCCATTTCCAAGTTCCCTTTGCCTCTGTGTCAAAACGAGTCTTCGCGCGAAAACATTCATGTGGAAATCTTCCTCCCCCCCCCCCCTTCCACAGTCTCATTTTCATTCAAATCAAACGCGCTTCCAGAGGCATAAGGTAACTCGGGAATGGCCTATTAGATGAACGAATTATTTCGTCCCGGCCAGGTTGCTAAGGGTGCGAATGTATATTACAGAACCCAGTATTGGGAACCTTGGTCTGGTTACGACAATATCCAAGTCCTTTGTCACCTCGTTATATCCGAGCTTCGCTTTATCTCTTTATTTTGGTTCCAGATACTCAAGTGCGAACTTAAGGCGACTGCTGAGATTCAGCGTTAAAGTTGAAAACAGAGGACTGGATCACTTTCGACCAAAAGCTGACAAGTCTACTTGGCAGTGGCACAAATGCCATCGGCATTACCATTCTATGGAGACGTTTTCCTCCTATGATCTTATTCGTGAGTACAATAATAGGAAAGACTCAATGAGAGACTGGCTGACTGACCAACTGACTGACTGTCTGAATATGCAAAGCTAACAAACTGACTGACTGTCTGTTTAACCTAACAATCAAGGGACTGACTAACTGATCAACTGAAACTCTGACGGACTAATATACAGACAGACAGACAGACAGACAGACAGTTAGACAGACAGTTAGACTTGCAAGCGGAAAAATAAGCGGATTTTTTCCTCGCGTACAAAGAAAGACACGGAATCGGACAGCAGATCGGAAACAGATTGAACACTCTGGAGAAACCCTGTTTGGTAGTTTGTTAAATAGCTGATATTTTTCCCTGGCCTACGTACATGACCTTTTCTCTTTTGTACATTTTTTTTTACAGCGAAGACTTTATCGTAGTGGTTTGAGCTTTAGTGATAATGGGGCCACCAAACATGACTCACGAATAAAATGATTCAATGATTTGTACTAAAAGTGTGCGATGTGATTTGAAGAGTTACCACCCGAAAATATTCCAAAACACCATCTTGTTTTGAAGGAGCGGTGGACGTTTGTTCTTAAACCTGAGGAGGCTTTTCTTTCCCATAGCCTTTCTTCACCTGAAGTGGTTCAAATGTGTTCCGCAGCGCGGAGCGGTAGAGTATACCTACTAAAAGAGGGGTACGTTTCCATAGAAACTGTGGTGCTGCGTCAGTGGGGAGTATAACAAGATAATTTTGATTTTATCAACTGGGTTAATAATGTGAATTGGTCACCGTAAAGAGATTCGAAAGCTGACGTTTCGAGCGTGAGCCCTTCGTCGGATTGCTCGATTCGGGTCAGCTTTCGAATCTCTTTACGTTAGTTGGCCAATTCACATTATCAACCCAGTTGATATACCTATTAAAACCCTAGGATGCATTAAACGATTGAGGGACCTCCACTTCAGGAGAGATAAGCAATGCTCTTTGTCACTTAATGCTACTAGCTTGCGTTACATGCCTGCTGTGATGAACTTTGAGAATAAACACACGTACGTTTTTACTTTGTAGGTCAGGACACTGGGATCAAGGTTGCTGACGGACACAAGGCCAGCTTTTGTTTGGAGGACACCAAGTGCGACCCTGGGTTTGAGCAAGTATGGAACTGCACGGACCGCGGAGATCAAGGGATATCTCCCGGGTGTTACGACATATATTTCTACAATATCGACTGTCAGTGGGTGGATGTTAGTGACTTCGTGCACGGTGGGTTTTACCTGCGGGTGCATCTTAACCCTGGCAACCAGGTGGCAGAGTCAGATTTCAAGAACAACGTTGCTAAGTGCTCCGTGTATGATTATGGTTCTTACCTTATTTGCAACAAATGCTGGATTGGTAAGTCTGACCTCAATAAACCACGTAGTGCCTCATGAGTGATCTCCAGTTTAGGAACGCCTACGTTACAGACAGTCTATAACGCCGGTCAGGAGCCCATCACTCGGAGCGTGTAACTTCCATACAGCGTCTGTGAAACGGTGTTTTCACAGGTAGGTCTGTTTTTAGACAAGCCCTTCCCGCGAATTAGTTCTCAAAAGCCAATCAGAAGCGAACGCATAATTAATAATAAACTGTTGATGCCTAACTATTAGTGACAACTCATATGCATTACAAAGGCGCGAGAAAAAAATACAAAGCGTGGATTCAATCGCACGAGCTCGCACTCGAATACATTAATTTTTCGCGGGAAAGGCGTATCTCAAAATAACCTCACCTGTGAAAACGCCGTTGCGCGAAAATAGGTAAGTTGCACGCTCCGGGTGATGAGCTCCTGAGCCGGTATAGACTAATCACGTGACACATACGCCTGCACCGCAGGCTCGTCCACATCAGTGTAGGTGTTGCCCTCATATTCCTTCCTGAGCCTGCAAGAAGTTTCTATCAAGCGGAATTCTCCCTGTGTGCGTCCCTTACTCTAGCTCACAGAGAAACATCTGGCAAGTATAAACAGCTTATCAGGACAAGTTCCAAGGCGGCATATATAGGAATGGATTGTGTGACTAATATACCGAGAATATTTTAGAAGAACTGCTGCAATGATTTTGATTCACGATCCGACGAAAAGAGCTCGAACATCAAAACTCAAATAGGGAACATGGACAGGATAATAACGAAGTAAACCAAAGTTAGCGTTGATTAACGAAATATATGCAGGGTATTAAATTTCACGCGGTTAATTTTCGCCAAAACGTTTTTTTTTTTAATCGCGAACATCAGTGAGGTAGCTGGCAATCTCGCCTCTGGTTTATGCTCTAAAACTAGATTGCTTCTTTGTTTCTCCGTGTTAAGTCAACAATTAAATTTTAAGTATACTGATTTACACCCTGCATCCCAATAGCTGTATAACTGAACATATGCAATACCTTGGACTTTCTTTGTTGCAGACGACTGTGAAAGCGGGCTCGACACTCATGGCGGTAATTCAGGAGGAAGCTGCTGTGTGTTTCCGTTCAAGTTCAATGGTAAACTTTATCACGGCTGTACAATGGATGGATACAGGAGAAAATGGTGCTCCACGACCTATGATTTCAGAGAAGACCGAAAGTGGGGACTGTGTTTCGATTAGCAGAATATTATTCAGGCCAGAATTTTTCTCTTGTGCGTTTTTTCCCTTTTCCCCCTAGTTCTCTGTATTACAAAGGGAGGTCCCTTTATCTCAGTCAAAGAATGGCGATCTCGTATTCCGTGGGGTTTTGGTAATTTTGGAAATGCTAGTGTAGGCTTTGCCCACTTGGGTTTTTCTCTTGTATAGGAATCCGGCATAGTTCAATTTAAATATTTTAATACCGCAGTGAAAACTTTGTCCTTATAACGTCGTTATAGACTTGAGACATCCAGACTAGGATGCGTTGAATAGCAAAATTAAAATTCACCGACAGCCCCCCAGCCTGAGAAACTTTTAAAAACTCCCCCCCCCCCCCCCCAGGGGAAACTGAGTCACGCAGTTGACCCCATATTACCTTTCCCAAGGGTCGTGTTCTGAATTGGACGCGTCTAAAGCTAGAAAAAGGGTAGTACCTCAGTACAAAGTGTGACTGTGCCTATCAAAGTTATCCGTTTATTTAAGTCCCTGTTTCGACTAGAGCCTCAAAATGTCTGTCCAATTTATTTGAAATTTGAACTTAACAGGGACAATTATAATAAACAAAAATTTAATAGAATGAAAGTATTTATTTTTATTTTAATGTTTAAGCCTATTTCGTTCTCTTTGACAACAATGTGTCCTCAATTACATGAATTATTTCGAGTTATACATATATCTATTTTCTTTCAGTTGTTATAGCTTTTTTTGAGTTCTTGCAAATAAAAGTTAAGTAAAAGTTTTTTATGGTGATACTAGTGCTGGGTAGCTGAGAATGAAGTCTATTGTAGATGGTTAACTTCGCAAAAGCCTTTAGATCTCAAGGTAGAATTTTAAGGCTGACTGCTTGCCCAGGCTGCTGGCCTCGCCTGTTCAGGTTGTCGAAAAGTCAGTCACCCATATCTTCCCCAAAAGCGTTGATTCGTCTGACCAGCACTCAATATCATGACTTCTTGCCGCGCTCGACTTTTTTCCTCATATCCTGAACAGAGGGTCGGAAAGGGGTTTTTTCGTGAACCGTGAATGCCTATTTTTAATTGCCGTGAATCGTGAAAGACCAAAATTATTTTCCGTGATCCGTGAACGAACGTACTCTCGTGATTCGTGAAATAACTAATTTATTTCTCGAGTTCGTGAACATGGTCTATAATTAGCTCATTTTCCGTGAAATTTCCCGAATGTACATAGTAGTCACGCATTTCAGAACTCGAATTCATTCAGAACTTGACATTAGTTCAAGTGACAGAGCTGAAAAACGATTGCGCATGAAAAAAAAAAATGAGAAGCGCCGAGGGAATTTACCTCGCATAAGACTTAGGTAGACCAGATAAGCTTCAAACTTTCGCGGAAGAACGACCAGTAAGAGTGAAAAGACATATCTCCTGAACACCACGGTTCCATAGCTGAACACCAGCTGAAATTATGCTGCGAAGTCAAGAGACTCGAGGGTCTTTCATTTGGAATGTGTTGCTCAAGATGATATTTTCGCGCCATCTGCCTCGCCGAGTGACGCATGCGCATTCGTTTTTCAGCTACCACGACTACCAATCCTAGACATGTCTAAACGTCACATGACTCGCGTGGATAAAGCCTGGTTCTCATATCCCGCCGACCTACCATCGACGTAGTCGTCTGTTTGCAACTGATAACTTTCGGGGACCTGCCCCAGTGGGTCCCCGGCGCATCTGCGATGGGTCACCGACATACTCAAATTTGCTCGAAATGCAAATCGAATTGCGCAATTTTCAACCACTTAACCTCTAAATATGGATCGAATCGTCTTAATGAAGAACGCTGCGACCGCAGATGATGCTCACATAAAATATTTTCATCGCCGACTATCGCCGACAACCGCCGGCTTGCCTGCGAAGTTGAACTCAGCTCAACTTCGCAGGCAAGCCGGCGGTCAATGCCTGAGACAAATTATGTTTCGGCGATAAATGTTCACATATGCCGCAGCGTTGTCTCAGGCCGGCGGTTACGCCCCTGGTATGTCGGCGGCATATGAGAACCAGGCTTAACTCCGCCGTGACCTGTAATGATTTTTTGTCATTTGAAATATTAATATGGTCAAATATGGCGAGCGAAAGTTTAAGTGCGGACATTGAGGGAAGCGTATTTCAAGTTTTAGAATGTGTTGTCAATTTTGTGGATCCAATAACATCTTCAAATGCAATGAATGCGTTTGTTGGTAGCAAAGAGCGTGTGCGTATTCCTTCATCGGGAAAGCACTGCTCCTTGCAAGGGTTGGTAAAGCACGTGGTAGAACATGCAGGCCTCAGGGAGGAAGCTCAAAAACGAGGCATCGGGTCTAACATCGATATAAAAGATAATCGCAAATTGGACTTGCACAACAGCAGTTATTTGAGATGTCCTGATTTAGACTATTGAAATTCGAGTGATATAACACTTTAACAGTTTTTGATAGATCGTGCTTTCCCATCTAAGTAAGAAAATAACTAGTAAAGACCGGTTTGTGCCACCCATGCTTCAAGTCAAAAAGTCCAGATGGCGCTTTCTTGTTCTGCGCCGCGAGCAAAATTTGAAATAGAACATAGCGGCCCACTTGAAATCAGAACTATCTAAAGTCCAATTTGAAATTGCATGAAAGCCGTGCTATGTTGAGATATAAATCTTTGCATTATTGTTAGTTAACGTTCTGAAGAAGGAGGTGGTGCTCGCCGAGGGGTTTTCTATGATTAAAGTTTGTGTGGGGGGTGGCGATGTGGAGCCAGCAATTGTAAGGTCTGCAAAACCAGGAAGGAAGAGATCTGCGACGAAGGAAGAGAACGAACTTAAATCAGTGAAATAAAGAAGCTTGTGGTGTTAGGTTTTTCGTGGTAACCAGGAAAGTAGACGATCATGGCACGAGCGCGGATCGTGTGTGAGAAAGAAGCAATGAAAAGCATGTTAGCGCGCCTCACTGTCGCTTTCCGCGCCATTGTTCGCGCTTCGTGCTCGGCACCGCTATGAAATCTGTCTATAGGCTATTGCGTGATTGGCAATCAACGTGATAAAAGACCCCCTTATGAGCAAATCCTCACGGTTTCCCGCATTATTTTTGCCTCATCAAAAATCACGCCAACTTGTCACATTAGCATTTCTCGTCTTATTAACATGTATTAACATTCCGCCACTTTAGTATCCCGCTTTGGCACCTCGTTAATTGTAATAGCAGCAAAGATTTGTACACAAAGCTCCAGAGAGATCTAGCGGGGAATTTGTTTTGTCTGGAGACCCTCTTTCATACGATTTAATATGTAGATAAGAAAACTTTGACCTGGGGGAAATGATACTTCAGGCAAAGACAGATATGATTTATCAATGGACAACATTGATTCGAACGCAACAGAAGGCCTCTGTTCTCACAATGTAATTACCATCGTGCGCATTAAACGCTCGGGTTGAAAATAATCTTATTGCACATTCAAGCTGCTGCTTAAACGGTCACTAGACGACACGAACGAGGTGCTAAAGGAGTGAAATTCTGGCATTTCAACACGACAGAAATCCACTCAAGATGTCGTGTTTTCTGCTTGCTGCATTCCTGTTGGGCGCGAGTCTTGTAAGTGGCTCTGAGGTACGACTTGTGGGTGGAAAGCACTCATATGAAGGCAGAGTAGAGGTGAAATACGACAAAGAATGGAAGGCGGTTTGTGATCATGGATGGAATATGAAAGCAGCTGATGTGGTTTGTCGTATGCTTGGATTTCCAGACGCGTTGCGCTTTACTAAAGGGTAAGTGGGTGTCTGTTGTTCATTAGTCATCATCTGCTGTGTGACGATCAGCGCTCACGCCAGGGTCAGGTATCTCACGCCAGGAAAAGAAAATTAATCAAACGTTATTCGACCGTTAAACTCCTATGAAATGTCCTCTAAGGCAAAGCGGAATGAAGGAGTCTATGACGAGACCACTGATAGTGATAACTTAACTGAGATATTACGCCGACCTGAACAAGATATGAGAAAATTTGAAAATGGGATGCCTTGAACAGAATTAGTGATTCTGTTGGAATTAGCATTACATTAACGAGGGCTGCATGCGAAATTCCACGTCCACGAGAGCGAGTGTTCATCATGAACACTTTACTCGTGAACAGTTACGTCATAATTCTTCAATAAATGACGTGTTGTTCCACACAAGCCAGGTGTATTTAATAGTATTTCTCAGTCTACAGAATGTCTAAATGTTTATTTGAGTACATGTATTTGTATTTGTTAAAATAACATTGCATTTATCATGTTTAAAGACACACTGCCTTTGGTCGTGGTGATGGGAACTTTTGGTTAGATGATGTCAATTGCGGTGGAAGAGAATACGACATTGAACGATGTTCTCATAGAGACTGGGGACGACACAATTGTCTCTCAACCAATCAAGCTGGTGTTATATGTAAGCTACATCGAAGTGACGTGCTGTTCGCACCGGAGCCGTCGCCTGCCAGCGGTGAGGTAAGTCGAAGGAAAAGGGACCATTTTCTCTGAAAGCTTTAGATTATTTTGGCCAGCCTAAACCCTTGGACAAAAAAGATTCCACTCTTTGAAACCTTTAATAGGCCCGACGCAGACATATTGGAGAAAGGCTGACCGTACGGTTGGGGTTAACTGTAATAGTATATTACAGTTAACCCCAACCCCACGGTCAGCCTTGCTAAGTTCAGTTTTTTCAAGCTTTTGTATTTGCTGATCAGATCCTACCAGGTTCTGGTACTTTTGATTTGTTCGTTTGACCTTTCTCACTTTCTAAAGTTTATATTGGAGAATATTGTTAAGTCATTGGACCAGAGAAGATCTAGAAAATGGAGATAATGTGAAAAACGCGAATAAAAGGAGCATCGGGTGAGGAGAGGTCAACCCTCTTCCTTCTCTCTTTGCCTCGCCCATGGACGCCTGCGTCGCCCTATTCCTATTCTTCTGGAAAATTATCAGGAAAAAGTCAACCAGCTGATACACAACAAGAATTAATGCTACATAAACTGTTGCATATATTGATTGTTTAATTCTGGCCATCCCAGGTTCTAAGCGTGAAATTAAAGTTACAAGGTCCGGTTGTTGATGACTACATATCTGAAGGTATCGTCCAAGTGGAGCACGAAGGAAAGTGGGGTTACATTTGTCCTTCAAACTGGAAACATGTAAACTCCTATGTGTTGTGTGGTGAGCTTGGATTCCCGAATTCTACGGAGCTAGAGTCTTACAGAGAGACACTTCAAGATGTGGAGCCCGTCTATTGGCTGGACCAGGTGAAATGTAAAGGATGGGAGTCCTCGATCGTGTCATGTGACCATGCGGGATGGGTTCGTCACCAGTGTGAAGATGGAGGGGCATTGAAGATCAAATGCGCGCGCAAAAATATTACAAACGTAAGTCCTCTGTGGACTGACAGCTTTTTGACGTCAAGTCCAACTTTCTGTGCCTTTATTTTAATGCGAAGCTCGTTTATACCGCGTTTGCATCGAAATAAATATACCAGAAGAACTGTTTTTGATATAGCCTGCATATGGAAGTTTTGCAACTCGGAAATGTTAAGCCCTGGTCGAACGGATTCGCAAGTAGCCACAAGTTGAACTTGCGTAGAGACTTGAGTTGGGTGGCCAAACGGACTCGCAAGTTTCCTCGCAAGTACAGAAAAGTCGCAAAAAACCCATTTCAAGGCAGTCATATCCTGTATTTCATTGGATGATAATAGGTTAATGGGCCGCGTCACTCAACTTGCGTTGACTTGGGTTCGGTAGCCAAACGGTGAGAAAGTTGCGTCGACTTGCGTGCAAATTTGATCTCGACCAAAGTGAGCGCAAGTCATCGCAAGTCAACGCAAGGCCTGACCAAACGGAATCGCAAGTAGACGCAAGTTGAGAACTTGCGTCTTCTTGCGACTCCGTTTGGCCAAGGCTTTAAGTGAAAGAAGTCGATTCTGGTGTGTAAAATTCAACCTTGTTTCTCACACGATACGATTGTCTAGATCCTCCCGAAATATTTCATGAGCTTAGTTGCATCCGCGGTTGAAACGTGATTTATGATGCCATTTTGTGTGGTGCAGTTTCAGAGACTGTGATTAGTTTAGAGTTGTTGTTTATTTCAACTTGATTTCACTTCAACTTTCAACTTAACTTATATATTTAAGGCTCTAGAGGTGCGACTTCGTAGTGGGACCTTGGTGTCTGAAGGAAGAGTAGAAGTAAGGCTTCGTGACAGCTGGGGAACAATATGTGACGACCATTGGACCTTGAGAGAAGCTAACGTGGTCTGCCGGTCCTTAGGGTATGGGTCAGCGGCAATAGCAGCAAAGAATGCGTACTTCGGAAGAGGAATTGGACAGGTAAAAACGATCTTCAGTGGAAAAGTGTTTGATTTTTACCGCAAAAAAAAGTGTTTGATTTTTACCGCAGAAAAACGTGTTTGATTTTTGCAATTTGGTCTAGAAGAGGCTGATAGAAAAACTAACATCAAGGTTAGAAATAGCTCGACAGAAAAATATTCAATCAAACTGTCGGAAAAAGTTTTACTTTTGTGCATTATGCTGCCAGTGGCTAATAGCAAATTAGCTCAGAGGAAGGGTAGAAGAATTAACGTTATAACGAAATGAAACCTAAAATTATGCTTGCAGCTCGAATATTTAAGTGGTCTACCCTTTCATCCACAATTCAGGTCATACTACATGACGTCCGCTGTCAAGGAGTCGAGAGGAACATCAGTGAGTGTAAGCATCGTGGATGGCGCAGATCAGAGTGCAATCATTACGAGGACGTTGGCGTCAAATGTCATGCACCACAGCTCCAAGGCCATCCGGTAATAACAACTGCATGTAAAGAATCTTGCAACGTTTTCGACATTACGTAGCCTGTTCCAGGCTCTGGGTTAGTGGGGACGATCGAAAAAGCGGGCGCGGGGTGAGCGGTCTCTCCTATTGTTTTTTTTACCAAATCCCGCTAGTCCCGCGCCCGCTTTGTCGATCGTCCCCACTGACTGAGAGCCTGGAACAGGCTAGACATTACGGAAAGTGACGACGGCTACCATGTTCCTCCCCATGCCCGCCCTCGCCAAGAAAATGACTTAAGTTCAAACGCGTGTATGAACATCCGCCGCGCTAAATTTTAGGAGGAGTTATCGTGAAGGCTTAACTGCTAATTTCGCGCGCGCAAAACAAAAATGCGGGATGAGAGTTTTGTCTTTATAGGGAATGTATGCACGCCGTCACCCTCACTTCCATATGCCGCGCAGTGTTAGGAAAGACGCCAAGGCTCCCAACCAAAGAACTAACCAATAAGGACTAATTTACAAACTTTCTTTGTTGTCTCCCAGATCCGACTCAGGGGTGGTCTGAACTCTTACGAGGGCCGGGTTGAAGTTTTTCACGGCGGCAGATGGGGGACTATTTGCGCTGATAACTGGCGAATAGAAGAAGCGATGGTGGTATGCCGACAGCTGAATCTCGGATATGGGAGCCATGCTGTTACGCAGAACTATTTCGGTGCCACAAATCTCAGAGTCCTCATGTCTGGCGTAATTTGTCGAGTGGACGAGATCTCCATTTACAACTGTCAACATGATCCATGGCAAAATGCAACGTGTAGTAAAAGCAGTAAATTAGCCGGAGTTATTTGTACGGACGGTAAGGCGGAATAATTATCGTGCTGAATTATAAACTACTGATTCCAGACTATTTTCATCATAACGAAAATAGCAGTTACTTGTTTAGCCTCTGTGAGGCTTTCCCCTATTCAGATGTATTTTATTAGGATAGATTGTAAAGGGGTAAGGTCGTCTTACCACGAGGTATTTTTTTTTCGCGAATTTTCTTTGATTCTAAAGAACGTAATAGTGAGATAACTTTATGCCAAGTTCAGGAAAACAATTCTAGCTAAGATCAGTAATACACATACTCTACCCCTTTCTCAATAGTTTGCCTACCAGTAGGGATAGTAAGGGAGGGGAAAGAAAGAAGAATTTGTTTTTGCTAAACGGAAAGCCCTTAGTATTTTTATATAGCTATAGTTTTAGGATTCTCATGATAATGATATTTACACTAAAGGGTTACATTGTGCATCATTATTCGCACTGAAGATTTTTCCCAAGATTTGTTTTTGTTCATTTCCACTGACAGCGAGTGCCATTTTAGAAGCTAGAAGAAAAATGGGGCGCGGCTGTTCTCCCTCGCATGCAGTGGCTTGTGGGACCCTTACTGGGAACAAAACGAAAGATGAGAGTTCATCTTGTCCCCAGTAACGATCCCACAGGGGACTGCGAGATGAGTCCCGATTACGCGAAATTTCCTCTGATTCATCAGTAAAGCCACGAAAGCAATGAAAACTGAGTTTGCTATTCATAGCAGCATTTTTAGTCTAAAGAGCTTTCCACTCAATCCGTGCATTTGCTGACGTATGGCTTTCGCATTTGCCAAGGTAAATATAACTGACTTTAATTTATGCAAAACACGAGGTAAAGAGCGACATGGGCTCGTTGCTCCAGGTTCATTTACATTTTGACCCGCATTTTCACACTAGCTGACGTTCCCTACAACCGCGCTTCGACTGCATTATCATGTACAATAACACACACTTCAACTCGCTCCGAACCGTAAGATTCGATAGAAGTCTCATTAGACCGAAAGTGGTATGGATAAAAACTGGATTTAGATTAACGTTTGACCTTGAATTTTGTAAACAAAGCTAACTTAAACATTGGAAACGTTGAAGTAGCTTTAACCTCGGACAAAATATGTCAAGAGAAAAATGGTTAGCACCCATCTTCAAAGTTTAGGACATGGGATAGGGTGGGAGGGGTGGGGTGGGAACGGGAAAGAGCGTTAGGTAATAACCAGAGGCTGAAAGCTGTGCTATATAACACGGAATTCTCAATTGATTTCTAATTTTGTTTTCGTTATCAGAATTACCAGATCTCGTAATTGACACTGATGAACTACAGAGAGAAATGGAGTTGAAGTTCCTCCGTTTGTACTCTCTGCAATGTGCATTGGAGGAAAACTGCCTCTCAATAAGCCAGGAACAAGTGTCCAGGTGACTAAAGCGCTTTCTGTTTTTATATTAAAGAAAAGAATATTTGAATAAAAGATAAAAAGGAGAACAAATTTGGTCAAAAAGAGTACAGAAAGTAATCCCTGATTATGTATATATATATATATAT
>Ga0126343_10000901_pt1:0-7500 | contig 12808 bp, 7 predicted proteins | sample Cyp2metagenome_FD_92531 | JGI IMG/M metagenome (GOLD analysis project Ga0126343, IMG submission 92531) | Coral microbial communities from Lord Howe Island, Old Settlement Bay, Australia - Cyphastrea 2 metagenome | ecosystem: Host-associated > Invertebrates > Cnidaria > Coral ... | reverse complement strand
AAGACTGTAACGTTCGTGAAACAGTTGATATTTCAAACGCTCCGTGGTTTAAAGAATCTTGAGTCGATATCATGAAGAAATCATTCTGTGAATTGTTGCAGCAGTACTATCCAGAGCCCTCTGAAGCTGAGGACTTCTATTCGACTTTCATCGCTAATTGTGTCTTCAACAGTGTTCTGTCTTATACGGCCATCATGTTAAACGTTTTAACGATTTACGCAATACGAAAAACATCGCCGTTGCCAAAAACGTTAAAAACATTGCTCCTGAGTCTTGCTGTTTCTGATGTTGGTGTTGGTTTATTAGTCCAGCCATTTTACACCTCACTTCTGGTCAAGCAGTTACGACAAAGCAATCCCGACTGTAACACGGCTAAGGCGTTTTACATCATTGCACATATATTTTTCAATTGCTCGTCCTCTAATGTTGTAGCTATAAGTGTAGACAGGTTCTTAGCTATTCATCTTCATCTCAGATACCAGGAACTTGTGACTCACAAGCGAGTTGTTGCTGTGGTGGTCTTAATATGGATTTTTAGTGTATTTGTTTCTCTTTTAGTGTTCTGGGTTCCACTCGATATTTACTCACTTCTTATAGCAGTTATTGGGATTCTTGCTCTTACTCTTACAGCCATGGTCTACATCAGGGTTTATTTAGCTGTAAGACGACACAAGAATCAGATTCAGGTCCAGCTAGTGCATCAAAAAGTAACGCAGACCGGAGAAATTGTAAATTTTTCTAGTAATGTTAAATCTTCAGTCGGTATCTTTTATGTATATCTCGTGTTTTTGGTTTGTTATTTGCCTTATTTGTTCTCATTGGTCGCCCCTCAAGTAAACGGCCCGAGTATGGTTTTGAAACGATTTTCTCTTTTTTCAGTAACTCTTGTATGTCTTAATTCGTCTTTTAATCCTGTAATTTACTGCTGGAAGATGGGGCACATTCGACACGCTGTCATCAACACGCTGCGGAACATGTCTTTGTTCAAAAGTCGCGCAGCGCACTAAGCACTTGAATTGACCGGGCATACTTAATTTGCCATATTTCAGTGTTTTCGTTGCTGTAAATGCTTTTTGAATATCACAACGACTGTGGCCAGTTTTAACTCAGGCCGTAGGAGTAGAAAGGAGAACATGTATTTAACTAAGTAATGTAATTCTTCAAAATACTGAATAAATTATCAGGCTAAAAAGTATGAGCTGAATTTATTAATAGTTGTGTGATTAAAAAGCAAACAATGCCTGCAGGTTCATATCACTCGGAGGTACACCGCCTAGGACACAATATTCCATACCCGAGCACGCAAGGAAGAATCAAAATGAACAGTGGATTTGTAACTTGTGTGAATGCATTCAAGTTGTCCTGTAGATATTTTCTCTCTGTCTATTGTTTTCTTGTCCATCTTATGGCAATTCTAAGAGCCTTATGATTGGTTAATAAACTTCGCATCACGTGCTCCACCTAATTTTATACTTTTGCTTCAGTCCGGATTCGTTTATAACATCCTCCATGACTAAATTGTTTACTGCTTGAAATATTAGAACAGAGCATTCGTAAGTTTCGGAAATAAACAAAAGAAGAAAACGAAACTATAAAACTCGCCGTCCTGCCTTGCCTCGATGTATTATTTTGATCACGTGACACGTCACGTGATCATTTTGTTAAAATTTGTAAATCGGCGAATTGGTGGCGAATTTTCATCATATTGATCAATAAATGAGCTTTCCGATGCAAATTTAAATCATCTAGATTGTTACGATTGGAGTGATCTTCTTTAATTTCGTTTTCAGAAGATATAAATGATCAAAAGTCAAATTTTGTTGAAAACAAAAGCTTTCACCCTATAAATTTTTTCGGCGAACAGGGAAACGGTCATTCTCAAAGTGAGAGGGTAGAAATAATTGACCTGCGTATGATGTTACTAAAAACCGCCACCAATTCCTCAAATAATGGCTATTTTCTGCTAAACGTCACGTGACACGTTACGTGACCTGTCAGAAGCAATAACTCTACTTAAAAATGTACAGGACGTTGAAACCTAATTCTGTGCTAAATTTTCTTATATTGCCATTTATGCCTTCATAAATATGAGTGATTAATTATTTTTACTTGAGATAAAAAAAGCATTTTCTTTTACATACAAGGTTTTCAACATTTCATTTTACATGAATTGCTGCACATTTTTTACCTTTTTTTATTCGTTAGTGGGCTTGATTAAACGATCATCAAAAATGCAAATTCCTGTCGATTCATGTCTTGCTTTAGTATTACGTTATTGAGACTTTAATTCTATTTTGTGTAAGTTCATTCTTTCCCAACCTCCTTGTGTTTTTGGAAACATTTGAACGGCTTCTTGTATATTCCAACATAGATCACTTGTTTTACTTTTTTCACGATAAGCGCACGCACGAGGGATAAAGCAACTCCACAATATTGCCTTCCCCAACAATCATTGCGTGGTACAAGAACGTAATATAATCCGTGCTCTCTCCAGTCTGTCAGAGTGCTTTCTTGTGTCAGGCGAGGCTTATGATTAGGTAATAAAACTCGTGCAATGTGAACTGAACAATCAGACTAAAATAAATTCCTCCATTGAACAAATAACGTGAATTATTTCTTGGCAAACACCTGTAATTCGCTTGACGCTTTCAGTGTTGTCAGTCACACTCGCAACAAGGCGGTAATATTATATTCTCACCTACAACTCATTCATGACGTCTAAAATGTCCATATTCGTTACAGAGGAGACAGCCTTTAAGCATTTCACAAATATAAACTTACGCCGCGACCTTTACTTCTTTATTTCGAGTTTTTACAAGAAGGTTCAGAAACCAGCCCAGTTAAATTTGAACTTAGAAACTAGATTTTTCTATGTTAACAACTGATCTTTACAGTGTGGAATAAAAAGTTCGGAAATACGTTCCTTTTTGCTAAGTAAACAAAGGAACTCATTTATAGTCCAGCTGGTCCGTAGAGAGGGGGGAGGAACAGGGGGTGAATCTCCCATCTCCCTACTTTCTGAAACAATTTCTCCCTCCTCCCTACTTTTTGAGCCAATTTCTCCCTCCTCTCTAGTTGTCATTGCTAATTATCTTTAATAGTTTTCTGTCCTATACCGCCACCATGCTGAACATGGTAACAATCCACGCCATAAGAAAGACGTCTCCGCTGCCAAGGACTCTGAAAACATTGCTCCTGAGTCTTGCTGTTTCTGATGTTGGTTTACTGATTCAACCATTTGCCATCTCACTTCTGGTCAAGGGATTACAACAAAACAATATTGCCTGTAGTAGGTACAAGGTTTTTGAAATCTTGCTGGTCTTGTTTTCTACCCCTTCGTTCTATGGTGTCATTCCCATAAGTGTGGACAAGGGATTGGTCTCTTGGTGTGGACAGGTTCCTAACTATCCGGCATCTTCCTCTCATGCAGATCAGGAACTTGACTCGCAAGCGTGTTGTTGCCGTGGTGATCTCAATATGGGTGTTGAGTGCATTTGTTTCTTCAATGGTGTTGTGAATTCCGTCTGATATTCGTACCTTACTTCTCTCAGTTGGTACTGTCATTGGTCTTCTTCTTACAACACTGTTTTACAAGCAGGATTTATTTAGCCGTGCGACATCACAAGAATCAGATTGGCCCGATTTATACTAGAGACGGATCATCCGTCTAGGACGAGCTTGAGCAAAGAATGGTAGCTCGTCTGATAACCCGTCTGTGTATAAATACGGGCAAGCAGACGGATCATCCATCCAGACGAGCTATCGCGATAGTCCGTCTTGTCAGACGAATTATCGTGGGTAACTCGTCAAGACGGATGATCCGTCGTTGTGTTTAAATGCGGCAAGAAGACGAACTACCTACGAAAACTGCACTTTTCGTCCTCCTTTCCCGGAAATCCGTCTAGAAAACTCGTCAAGTATAAAACACGGGACGAGTCACACGTGGCACACTGATAGTCCGTCTCATAGTCCTTCCCGTATTTATACTAGACGGATGATCCTTCTCGACGGATGATCCGTCTGGACGGATGATCCGTCTCCAGTATAAATCGGGCCATTCAGGTCCTTCAAGAACAGCATGCACCACAGACTAGCGAAAATGCAACATTAAATCTGCAGTCGGTAAGTGTTATGTATATGTTGTATCTTTGGTTTGTTTTTTGTCAATCTTTATCAGTATGGCTGCACAAAGAATCTACGGCTTGAATAGATTATTGCTTTTTTCTTCAGTCTACTCTCACATTTCTTATTCCTCTTTGAATCCAGTAATTTACCGCTGGAAGATGAGGCACATTCGACACGCTGTAATTAACAAACTGCGGAACATGTCTTGGTGCAGAAATCGTACATTACACTAATCGTTCAGCCGGCCATGCTGTGCCATGATTCTGTTTGCATAGACGTACTTCTGTTATTTTTATGTAGAATATGGACTGCGACAGAAGCAGGGAGAGCATATACCAACACCATACTGAAGGACACGTCTACTAGCATGTGACAAAATGATAAAACAAGTCTACTACACTTATGCGTAGACTAATTATTTACATCAGTGTGTCTCTGCTTACCAGTACAAGAGTTTCTTACTGTGAATAACAATTAGGTAAACAAATAGAAGATAAATTCTGAATACAAATGTCTTATACAAAGCTATGATTAACTTTATGTTAAATAAAAAAGCGTGCGATTTTAACCTGGTTGCGCATTCCAAAACCTCGTTTCCAGATCTAGGATCACTTTTTTAACTAAAAAAATCAACCGTCTAGTTTTCCCGACGAATATCTTTTGGAGATTTTGAAATATCAAAGAACCAAATTAACTAGGAAGTACAGTGAATTTCATTTTCAGTGTTTAGCTATGAGAGGGTATCTGCAGGTTCGTAATTATCTTTTTGTAAGAATGCTGAAGTTGAAAGAAAAAATATATGGCATCCTTTCAAAGATTTGTTCAACTGCAGATACTTGATATTCCGTATTTCCCCTTCTATGTTCCAAATTTCCAATTTTGCCATAAGGTCCAGGCCTTCGCGGTCCAAGCACACGATTGAACATGGCGGATGCTGGTGCTAAATTTGGATTACGAGAATTTGCGACTGATGTATCTTTATACGAGAGAGGGAGACCGGAATACTCAGAGGAATCCGTTGAATTTCTTCTCAATCGTGTCGACGTGTTGCCTTCTGTCAAACAGGAGCCGATACAACTTTTGAAGATTGCGGCTGGAACTGGGAAATTTACACGAGCGATGGTTAGGGTTCTGGCGGCAAAGAAAGCAAACGTGGAAATAATTGCCAGTGATTCTCAGGAAGTGATGTGCGACATGTTTCGACGCGTTGTACCTGGCATTGAAATACTCCGCTTTCCAGCAGAGAACATTGGTAAGGATTAACCACGATACTTGACTTACCCTTCTGGCCCCAGTTGTTCAAAGCTGGATAACGCTATCCACCGGATAAATCACTATCCAGCGGATAGCGTGGTTTGTTTTGTTAACACTTATCCGCTGGATAGCGGCTTATCCTTTATTTATATATGTATTTATTTATTCATGATCATTCATTCAACTTTATTTATACATGGGTAAAACATCTGGGCCTGGTTGTTCAAAACCCCGATTAACGCTAATCCCTGATTAAATATGCTAATCCGCGATTAAAATTTAATCAAAGCCCGATTAATGCTAATCTGACTCTAATCGGTGGGTTAAATTTAATACACCTCCGAAGCAAGATTAAATCGCTAATCGGCCGATTAAACTTGAAATAAAATGGCTGACTTGTCGTTTGGCCTTCCTTGCATGAGACAAAGACGAGTACGAATTTATCGATATAACAATAGCATACTAATTTACAGCAATCAAAACTCAAAAGCTTAGCACTCGCTACAGATTTGTCAGAGCCTCAATTGAATACAATACAAACCTCATAGAGGCGGATTTACAGAGGAAAACGAATCGTTATTATGCTCTGGCTCAGGCTGATAACACTACAATTTTATGCGAGTGGTGGCTTACTGTCGGCGATACAACTGGAGTAGACAAGTCCGTTTCACTGGCACTGGCAGTCAACTAATAAAGTGGACGCCATATTGGAAACAATCACAGTGCTTACTCACGGGAAATTGCATTATGGGATACTTATTGTCGATTAGCGAGACAATATAAGTGGTTTTTACACCAAGTACTAACCATTAATCAGCAATTAACTAATCTGCCCTCTAATCGGGCTTTGAACAACGTTCTTAATTCCTCCGATTAGCTAACTCACGATTAGGAAATTTAATCCACGATTAGCCTTAATCGTGGGTTAGTTTAATCGGGGTTTTGAACAACCGGGCCCAGGACTTAAAGTAAATACCAAACTTGCATTAATTACATTGTTAAGATACTGATCTACTAGTTAAATCTTATAACAACAAAAATAAAAACAATCACAGTGCCTGCTTGCCATGAATGCTGTGTGATTAATTAACTTAATCATTATCAAAAAGGAAACCCTTACAGCCAGATTTATAACTAGCAAGCATTTGTGCTTGCCACAGATTGGTAGGTAACCTGAAAATCGGTGCAAGGGAGTGGAACAGCAAAGTTTGCCCTCACAATTCCTAAGAGAATAGCTAGGTAGATATTGTACTCCAATCAGTAAACACTGATTTCTGATAATCAGGGGCGAGACCTTACCCTATATATGACCAAACTCCATGATTTTCCTTACCCTATTTAAGACCTGGGCTGGGTTGTTTGAAAGTCGGTTAACGTTAACCCAGGATTAAACGTTAACTGCAGCATTATTTTTCTTGTCTACAGTCAAACTAAGTGAAGCGTACCCCCCAAGATTGCATTAATGAACTGATTATTTGAAACTTGAACCCGCTAGTGGGTTGCTAGTTGTTTCAAGAATGCAACAATGAATTGATACCCAGTTCAGACCGAAGTCATGGTGAAGGGCTTTTGTTGATAGTCTTTTATTGATAATGATGAAAAAGTAGCTTCTCCTAAAAAAACTTATGCAATCCAATACTAGAGTACAAAAACCATACCCTATTTATGACCAAAATCTATACACTGTTTATGACCAAAACGGCTGAAAACTATACCCTATATAGCCCATATAAGGGAGTACCCTTCCCCCCCAAACATTGCAAAAGTAACTTTCAAGACATTTATTAGACTGATTACGTAATGTTGTTTGCTTCCTCATTTGAGAATATTTTTACCAAACATATTGACTTGGAATAAACAAGAGAATTGTGTTACACTAGCCTCTGGGGCTGATCCTGTTGCAGAGAGAGGGGGAGGGGGGCTAGCGGGTAAGATACTGCATAAAATATTTGGTTGAGTTGTTATGAAAATTAAGTTTGTATCTTTGATTTTGTAATTTCGACCGTAGGTACCTCAGTTTTACTTATGTAATGTAACGTAACGTAACGTTAGCTTTGTAAAGTTTCAAGTTTTTCTTTTCCTTTATTTCAAGTGGTATGTAACTGTACATGTATGTAGTTT
>Ga0126343_10000900_pt1 | contig 12809 bp, 9 predicted proteins | sample Cyp2metagenome_FD_92531 | JGI IMG/M metagenome (GOLD analysis project Ga0126343, IMG submission 92531) | Coral microbial communities from Lord Howe Island, Old Settlement Bay, Australia - Cyphastrea 2 metagenome | ecosystem: Host-associated > Invertebrates > Cnidaria > Coral ... | reverse complement strand
TTCTAATGTATTTTGTGAGTTTTTGGATTTGCTTCTAATGTATTTTGTGAGTTTTTGGATTTGCTTCTATCTATGGGTTTAAAGCAGCATGTGAAGGGTTCGACACATGAGGGCGGCCCTACCCTGGATTTGGTCATCACCAGGGAATATGATGACGTCATCAAGAGTGTCCCAGTCATTGACCGGTTCATATCTGATCATGCTGCAGTACTTTGTCCCTTGAACTCTGTAAAACCGCCAGCTGTCGTGAAAGAGATCAATTACAGACAGCTGAAGGCTATTGACATGGATGCATTGCGCGCTGATCTCAGGGATTCTGATCTGTGTACCAAGGAATTCACAGATGTGGATGAAATGGCTAGCTGCTACAACTCCACTCTCCAGGCCATTCTTGACAAACACGCACCTCTGAAGACTAAGACTGTCGTCAACAGGAAGTGTGTTCCCTGGTTTAACAGTCAGATGAAGGCTGCCATACGGGCTAGACGAAAGGCTGAGACGACCTAGCGCAAGTCTAAATCTGCACATGACCTTAATGCTTTTAAGGCGATGAAAAACCGTGCAACATTCATCATGAAACAAGCCCGTTGTGAATATTACACCAGTCACATTCAAGAAAACAGCTCTAACCAGAGGAAGCTATTCCAATCTACTAAGGCCTTGTTGTGTGATGCTAAGGACGTTTCTTTTCCTCCGGGCGACCCTGACCAGCTTACCAATGATTTTGGCAACTTCTTTGTCCAGAAGATTGAGAAGATAAATAGGTCTCTAGCTGACCTGTCAGCGCAGTCTCAATCGCCTCCTCACGCGGATGAGCATAGTGCATGCGTCGATGGACGGTTTACCAGCTTCAAGTCCCTGACGTAAGATCAAGTGTGCATGCTCATTGACAAGGCGCCTAAAAAATCATGTCAGCTTGACCCGATCCCAACGTCGATTGGTGTTCAGTCGCTGGACATCTTGCTGCCCGTAATAACCAAGTTAGTCAATCTTTCTTTTGAGACTGGCCAGTTTGCTGGGACCTGGAAAGAGGCACTTGTCTTGCCTTCTCTTAAGAAGCATAACTTGGACATTGCCTATAAGAATTTCTGTCCCGTGAGCAATCTTGTCTATATATCCAAGCTCTCAGAAAGGGCGAGTGTCCATCAGTTCACTGAGCATCTGACAGTCACCGAGCGCCATTCCCTGCTGCAATCTGCGTACAAGTCTCTACACAGCACGGAAACAGCCTTACTTAAAGCAAAGAATGACATCTTGATGTCAATGAATCAGCAACATGTCACCCTGCTTGTTTTATTAGACTTAAGTGCAGCATTTGACACGATACACCATGATAAGCTGATTCAGCGTCTCGAGTCTGACTATGGAGTAACGGGCAATGCGCTTTCTTGGTTCAAGTCGTATTTATCTGACCGGTTTCAGCGAGTGTCTGTCAATGGTGGTCTTTCCAAGAAGTTCCCCCTGTGTCAAGGCGTCCCTCAAGGATCTTGTTTAGGCCCGCTGCTCTTCATCATATATACGCGCAATCTATTTGACATCGTGGAGCGTCACCTACCACAAGTCCATTGTTACGCTGATGATACGCAGCTGTACGTTTCCTTCAGCCCAAATCAATCTGCGGACGTGGACACTGCTTTAAAGTCCATTACTGACTGCATCAGTGATGTCAGGAGCTGGATGATATCGGACAATCTAATGTTAAATGACGACAAAACAGAGTTTCTTATACTAGGCACAAAGCAACAGCTAGCCAAAGTTAATATTGGTAATATTAAGGCGGGCTCTGCTAATGTGAGTCCTGTTTTGGTAGTTAGAAACCTCGGATCATGGTTCGATTCACAGCTCACTATGTCTAGCCATATCAGTAAGCTCTGTTCTGCTGCATTTTACCACCTGTGTAATATTCGACGCATACGCAAGTATTTATCTCAAGAAACTGCGGGGATGTTATTCCATGCTTTCATAACGTCCCGCATCGATTATTGCAATAGCCTATTGTATGGGCTGCCAAACAACCAGCTTGCGAAGATTCAGAGAGTTCTGAATGCTTCTGCTAGACTGGTATGTAATGCGCCTAGGTTTTGTCATATTACACCAATATTGCGTGATTTGCATTGGTTGCCTATCAGGGCACGCATCAACTTCAAGGTACTTCTCCTCACGTTTAAGGCGCTACACGGCCTCGCGCCTCAGTATTTACAGTCCTTAATAAGTGTCAAGACATCATGCTATAATCTCAGGGGTTCTAATACTTTACTCCTAGCAATGCCATCTGTGAAATCTAAGGCCACGCTAGGAGATCGGGCATTTGCCGTTGCAGCGCCGTCATTGTGGAACTCTCTGCCCACTAAGCTTCGCTCAATCACATGTGTAAATAGTTTTAAAGCTCCTCTTAAGACCTTTCTTTTTAGACATACATTTAGTTAACAGAGATTTTAATAATACTTCCGCTAATTATTTATAAATCAATTTTTTACCATATTGTATATATATTTTAATTTATTAGTACTTGCCATATTTTTAGTTAAATACTACTTATTACTTAAGAATGCGCATCTGATCATACTCATGTAAAGATGCGCACTAGAAATGAGTAAATTATTATTATTATAAATTATTATTATTATTTTTCTGGGAACAAAAACGGGATTCGGGATAGTGATGAAAAAAAAGTGCGGGATGCGGGAATCTCGAGAAAATGGAGCGGGAATGCGGGATCAGGACCCCCCCCCGTAAATGGAACACGACTTTTTGGCTCGTTCCACTGGAAATGTTCCGGAATAAACGGAATTCCTGAAAAGGTAGTCCCGTTTTCCCGGTGGAAATTTCCCAATGGAAAATTTGTGTTCCATTTACAGATTTATTGTCTTATTACCAGTTCCATGCCTTTCGCGGTCTATTAAACGGCCTGGCCTCCCTAGAATGGGACTTGTGACAAATGGAACGCGCTTTTCTCAACGGAAATTCCCAATGGTAAATTTCCGAATTTTTTTGTAAATGGAAAACGCCCATGAAAACCAAGAATTCGGAAATGTTTCCTTTCGAGAGTTGGAGTTCCTGTGGCGTTTGGTCAACAGCTAGCTGATGAGCTGGAAAGGGCGAGTCGATCGCCAATATCATCATCAAGAATTTCAGACCATTTCACAGTACTTGAGAGCGCATAAGTTGCGCAGGGAATGGAAAAATGTTAACCGAAAATGTACAATCACGCCTGACCAGTAGTTTTGAAATTTAAACTGAATATTCAAATTTCCGTGCCAGTTTTGAACTTTGCTCTCGAGATTATGAATTCCCCATTTCCTTGATACATGTGTATCGCAAATAGTTAGCTATGAACTTTCGTATCGTTATAAAATAAACGGTGCTTGGAAAGTTAAAACTATTTCAAGCTTTTGGTGAATTATCGTTCACTTATTCTGCATTTATCATACCAACTTTCGGAGGAATCTTCAAGTTCATTTTAGTCTCGCGGGATGCTGGTCACGCGTGGCATAGCTCTACTGTAACAAGAGGCAATCTTGCCCATGAAATCTTCAATTCAGAATTGTCGCAGGTGCTGTATTGCACCGACAATAGAAAGATGTTCAACCACATGGCAGGCTACATGCTAAAATTAAATGAGTATCTGAAACGGCAACAAGTATTTGCTGTTTGTCGTAAGCGTAGTTTCATATTTCTTGTGTGATAAGGTCACTTTTGCCTTGTGCCATGCCGCGTGACTCTGCCATAAGAACCTTCTGTGACAGTTACGAAAAGAGAGCGTTTCACCCTTTTGGCACTTGATTACTTGCCCGCGGTATGACACCCTTAGTATTAATCAAATCCTTGTACCAAGGCTATGTCATAACGTAGACAAACTCAACCTTTTACTTTCTTTATCCGATGCGCATTGACAATGCTGTAAAATACGTGGTGGCGTGGTTTATACTTAAAGCTCGGTACAAAGAATGAGTTGTAAAATCGCTTGACAAGTTTAGAGAGGATTCCATATACTTGAATTCCTCTTGGCAACGCCAAGAGTCGAGTTCACCAGCGACGCATGCGTAAACGTAAGCAACACACGCACACCAATATGTCGTTAATAGGTTCTTTCGTCTCAACAAAAGTAACCAATGATAAAGAAGCTACTGAGTTTACCTTACTGACTTGTATGTGCGTCGGACCAGACCCGACCTTTCTTTTGTGCTCTCCGGATTCTTGGCTGTATCCGAGCAGTTAAATTAATAGCGTGAACAATTGTTTGAAAATTTGGCTTTTGTCCTTGACTCGCAGGCATTGCCACAAGATCACACTGAAGAACCATGCTATTAATTCTTTTAATTGTCAAAACATCAAATACAACCTTCCTACCACAGAAATGAGATGCCTTTTCAAACAAGATAGAAGGGCATTAATCAGAATACATTTTCCGAGAACTCTAAAAACTTGAGGAGAATCACCAAATAAGAGTGGCCTTTTTACTGTAAGGGTCCAAGGACGTTCTTCTTTAGAATTTTATTTTATTTCTCTGTAAAATGTAACTACCCTTTGCAATCCCTCATGACGATGTTAGTTATTGCCATAAAATGTAAGAAATCGATACTTAATCTCAACAGGAATCTCTTTCTTAGCGTATTTCGGCGTATCATCTGTTGTCACCTTGATGTGGCCCTACCATACCCTCCCAGAAGGCGGAGCATTATCCGAAGTATTTGCACTGAGAGGTGCAACGTGGGCAAAATATATCATTGCTATCGGAGCCCTCTGTGGGCTGATATCAAGTCTGCTTGGGTTACTCGTGTCTCTTCCCAGAATGGTGTTCTCCATGAGCGGCGATGGTCTCATTTTTAGGTAAGAACAAATCTTTGATTGACCAATATTTCGAAAATAAGTAACTCAAACCGTCTTCCCTTGGCATTTTCTTTTTTCCCAATACGCTAATTATCTACTTTATTATATGACTAGCTCTGTGAGCGGGCGAGATGAACCAAATCGCGCGCTGTGATTGGCTACCCGAGCAGGCAAGATGGAGCTTTATTGCCCGCTCGGGATTTCTCGCTCAGTCCCGCAATATCAAAGATCTTTTTTTTTGTTTTATCTCATATAATAAATCCTTTATTGACCATGCTTGTTCGGTCAAGATGGCTGGATAATGGCCAAGTTCTTGTTTTGCGTGTTTATGGACCTCGACTTTGTCTCGGCCCATAAAAACGGGAAAAATGAACTTGGCCAAAAAACCAGCCATCTTGACTTCACGCTTGGTCAATAACCTATTTGTATGACATTCATGGAGTCAGTCCGCTCCTATTAAAGTGCCTATCACCATTTTTTTTACAGTTCCGGACATTTTTTAAAGGCTTAAAACGCATTAAAAAAGCGTATTTTGGGATGCCTGTGCTGTTTTGACCGAGCGACGAAGTCCTAGGCTGATGATGGAGCAGGCGAAATTCACTTAGCATTCACGCTCTATACTACTGAGACAGAAATGGACAGTATAGGTTCTCTTTTCTATTAAAAAATAATGTATGTAACGAACTTACACTCCACGAACTCTCCGCCGCCTTGAATAGCCTTTTCATGCTACTTGCGTTGTGAGAGTCTTACTATCATAACCCGGCGACTAATAATAGTCTTAACTATTACTGTAACTAACTGTTAACTTTAATAAACTTGAAACTTGGTTCATGATTCAGAAAAAATTAGGCCTATCAATGTCCTTAATAAAAACCTGCATAACATTTAGTTCCTTTAATTGCCTTATCTTACTAAAATGTTGCTTTTTGTAGGCTTCACCTTGCGTTTGCCTAAATCTCATTCAACTTTGGCCTCTCCAAAAATGAAAAAACACCGTACGCTTCGCATTTAGCTTTAGAAATTGAATTTTTTTTTTTTTGTGAGTAGAAACAACGCATTTCTACTAATTTACACGCTTCTTTGATCCAAGATGAATACCTTCCTCTCAAACAATTCCACCATGCCAGACTCTTTACCAGTTCCCCGAAAGTTTTAAAAGTAAGGACGACGGAACGGAATAGGCCATTTCCGAATCCATATCTGCCTCCTCTTCAAAGCGAGTCGAAGTGCGTGAAAATTAGTTTTCATTCATTTGTAATATAAAACTAACATAAAACTCGCTTTGGAGAGGAGGCAGTAAGCAAAGTATCCTAAAATAACTTGGGGACGAGCAATTCCAGGGTAAAATGTAGAATGAAAGGTTTGACATTAGTGTACGCTAACGTTATCGTGAAAACCTCAAATTTGGTGATTTGACGTCGTTGTGACGGTTATGCAAAAAAAATGTTTTAAAATGCGTGGAGCACGATTATTTCTCCTCTTTTAACCTATGATATTTTTGTTTTATGGCGTCGTTGTTGCCGAAACCGTCGCTGTTTCTTTAACTCTCATCACTTAAGGAGCGTGAAGAGAATGTTAAAATGACGTCCAAGAGAGGCATTTGAGCTCTTAGGTTTTATTACCGGGACTGAATGGTGACAATCCTTTTCCAGGTTTCTTGCAAAGGTTAATCCAAGAACAGAAACCCCAGTGATCGCTATAGTGGTATCCGCCGTGTTCTCTGCGATTCTTGCACTCATTTTTGACCTACATGACTTGGTAGAGATGCTGGCGATTGGCACATTAATGGCCTACACCATCGTCGCTGTTTGTGTCATGATACTAAGGTACAACCCAGAAAATGTAGGTATCATAAAACAAGACGGCGAAATTTTAGACTCAGAAGCCGGCGTTAAAAGCGGAGCGGATGACAAAGAAACACAAAGGGAAGATACTCCGCTGTTAGAAGTCCGCGAAGCGCAACATCTTTCGGAAAGAACAGCTTCCATAGCGTTGGTTGTCATTATTATAAGTAGCATTGGTTTTGTGGCACTCGGCGCCTTGATTGTCTGGGGCTCTCACCACCTTTCTGTGGCAAAATGGTGGGCCATTCTACTTTTGACGGTGATAAGTTTATTCCTGATTGGTTGCACCCTGCTCCTTATATGGCTGCCACAGAACAAGACGCCTCTGCCATTTACGGTCCCATTTGTCCCTGTTCTTCCTCTCATGACGGTTTTCATCGACGTATTCTTGATGTTGAACCTCTCGTACTTGACGTGGATACGGTTTTTGGTTTGGATGGTGATTGGTGAGTACCTAACGTAGCCAATGAACGAAGTGTGCACTAGACCACAGGAAAAAATCCGCGAGCTTCCAGTAGGGAGCTTAGGCACGCGCGTTTTTGAGACGCGGACGGCAACCGGAAGTGAGCTGTTCTCCCTTTTAACTTATCTTCACACTAAAAAAATTTACATTGCCAAGCATCTTTTCTCCATTAGAGATGACTGGTATAAAGAAGACACCACTGGAAGACACCACTGTCCTGGTTCGCAAAATGTTCTCTTCCGGTTACCGTCCGCGTCTCAGAAACGCACGTGCTTAAGCTTCCTATTTTAATAATCGATAGCCAGCGCGACCAGAAGCTCATGACCTTGAAGCGTTTAACTCTAGTTCAGAGCTGGGGTTTTTTGAGTTTAAAAATGTCCTTATTTAGATGTAACGTAGCTCGTGCATTTTCCCACGAGTACCGGTTCGATCTTATTTTTGTCCACATTTGGGCATAAAATTGGTGTCCAAAAATTCTCGGCTTTGTTGCAAGGAAAAGAGATGCAAGTTACACGCTTCAAAGTCATGTGCTTCTGTGCGAACTTAAAGGCGCGAGTTTCAGGGGACTGCGGGCGTTGAGAGTAAGAAGAGGACACGCGCGAAACAAGCCAACTTTTTGACGCCCGCACACCTTCACTTGATTCACATTTTGACAAGAACCTAGTGGTCTACAGAATGCGGAATGGACTGGAACGAAAAATTTGAACGTCGTTTAACCATTTTTTATGAAAATGCGAAACGCTTCAATTTTAGGATGGAAGAGCCGATAGCCTAAATTAGAAGTTTAGAAATCCCTTATTATTTTCAGGTATGTCCATCTATTGCTTTTATGGGCTAAGGAACAGTGTAGAGGGCGAGAGACAAAGAAGCCAAGAGACAGATGACCAGAGAAGCCTGGCTGGTGCTGAATCCGCTGTTACACGTTAAAACGTTTAGCTAAAACTTATGTGCAACGGGGCTGCGAAAGAAGTCTCAACAGGTATTTAGGTAATTCGGCTACCTATGACTTTTGCCTAGCAATGGCTGCTATGGACAAGCTTGAGCAAAGACGTATCCTGCAGTCGCTTATTTTATTTTTTAAATGTTTTAAACTAGATGGCCCAAATTATATCTCTCAATTTTTTGCACCTCGGCTAACAACAACAACATCAACAACCAGCTTTATTTGCATGACCATATAAATACATACAGTGTTGCAAAAGCTTTTGTAAACTAAAACTAAAGCTAAACTGGTTATCATGATCATATAATAATGTTATATAGCAATCAAGTTGCATTGGTTTGGTTTTGAAAGTTGAATATTGCGGAGATCAAAGCAAGATGAGATAAATTTTGCTAATTGAATATTAATATAATGATTTGAAGAAGTCATAAGTTCACGCGTACGGATGATTTGTAAAGGAGATAATTGTTTAAAATTCGTAATGATATGTTCTATTTTTTTTTATAAAATTCGTTTCTCAGAATAGAGTATTTATTGCAATATATAAGAAAGTGAGATCATCTTCAATTTGATTAGATTTACAAAGAGGGCGGAGTCTGTTAACCCTTGGAATTTGATCGTATCTACCTGTCTCAATCCTTAGTTTGTGATTACCTATCCTAAATTTCAAAAGTTGTTTTCTTTCGTTTAATTTACTTGTTAGTCCTAAATAATAGGAGGGTGTACAATCATTCTTAAAAGTGTTGAAAAATTCTAGTTTAGAAGAGTTTTGCATTGTATGTTGTCGATATAAAATATACTTTTGCTGCATTACGCTAACAAAATGTTTGACTTTAGCGTTAGTTAAGTTCGTGATATCAAAACAAGGTAAATTGTAATATTCAGACATATGTATTATGTTAGAATAATAACTATTTTTACCAGCGTGGTGAAGATCTTGCGACATGAGAAAGATATGTTTAACAATAGAGCAATTATCCTTACTTAGAAGATATGGGGAGTAATTCATGATTTTCTGATTAATGGCTATAATGAGAGGAAACCTACCAAGTTCAGCTCTACATGCTACATTGGATGCCTTATTGCTTACTTCTAAATAACGTTTACAGAATTGGAGATGTGTTTTTTCGATCTGGGAGCTGTCCCAAGATTTGAGATCAGATTTTGCATACGCACCCCACTTCACTGCTATATGTCAGAATTGGGGAGATCATTGCGTCGAAAATTTTATTCGCAAGGTCTGGAGGCAATTTGCTGAAATTTGTGTGTTTTCTAAGACTGAAAAGGGCGTGAAGAGCCTTCTCTCTCAATTTATCAAGTGCCAATGAAAAGTTACCCGTTGAAGAAATGAGTATTCCCAAGTAAGTATAATTTTGAACAACTTCAACAGGCTCATTATCGATATGAAAATTAGACTCGATCAATTTCTTAGCACGCTTCTGAAAGATCATAACCTTGGTTTTTTTTGGATTGATACTTAACATCCATGTGCTGCAATAGGATGATAAAGTATTAAGGCAATTTTGCAGTCCTATTTTTGATCTTGACAATATGACTAAATCGTCTGCATATAAAAGTGAATTTAATTTCGCGCCATTTGGTAGGACAAAGGGATCAGATAGAATTTTTTCAAAAGAGAATGGTATGTCATTACAATCGAGATAGTGGGTTAAATGTTGTGCAGCCCCCATATAATAGCCTTGTCATGCACAACTCTTATTTATACATGATTGATTGCCCACATATGGAATCAACTACCAACTGTCACCAAATCATCGAGCACTTAAGCACAATTTCGTGCTCGCCCGAATAATGTTAATTTCACAGGGTGCCAATGTATGAACTGTATATAGCTTTATCTATTTCTACAATTTTTTTTTTTTTTTAATATTAGGACTAGTTTCCCTCAGGAGGGGTTTATATTGTATTCTAAATTTACTTATTTTTAATTTTTTGTGCATTTTTTTGTATCTTTTTAATCTCTTTGTAATTTTATAGTTTTATTGTTTTTACAATTTAATCTTGTTTCGAAGTCCTTTTTGAAAACCATATTTTTTATGAAAAAGTTTCCTCAATAAAGATGATGATGATGATGATGATGATGATTATTAACGAATATAGTAATTTTAGGTAAATAATTTGTAAATAGTCGTGCGTTTTTGTCATGAGCCCTTGGCTCGGGAGATTTGGCAACCACTCCTTACGCCTACGACTTTAAATGAAATTACCTTACCTTACCTTACCTTGCACCGTGTAACATGGTCGGTTTCAATTGAGCTTCGAGACAAGTTTCACGAAAGTAAAACAGCTTTCTGCTTTTGCAACGGTCGCAACGATTGCAGGGGTGATAAAAACACCATGTAAACTGGTCTCGTTTGGTCTTGTTACGCTATGCCTCGAAAGCCAATCAGAAACCGGAACGTACGCGCCCTCATGGTCAAAGCCATGGAACTAGTTGCGACTTGCTTCGCGGGAATCTGGTAACAACATTCGAGATCCGAACACGTTTCGACCATTTTATGATACACGGTGCAACGCCTGCTGAAACTTGTTTCGCGGCGCCGTTGGGCGTAAGTTCCAACGGAAACTTTCAACTTGTAAAAGCGGCTTTATGCAAGAATGTTACATTTCACGTGATCGAAGTCATAATGGAAGGATGGAATCAGCGCTTACCAGGAACCCTTGTTTTCCCTTCAAAAAGGAAAACGTGGGTGGACAAAGTTTCTATAAAGAGAAGAGCTGGAGTTTGTGACGGCCGACGACAAACGACAAAGTGAACTTTAGTAAATTACAACAAGAGTGGAGGAAGGGGGTGTGTTTCAGGGAAGCGAGCCAACAACCGGAAACAGGAGCTCATAGGCCTTCACGTGCCAGGACAGTAGTCTCTTTCAGATTTTTCAACTTCTCGTGCATATGACTGATCCTCCAAGTTAAAACACTTAAGTTCTTTCGTATTTTCCAGTCTACGAATAAAGCATGAAAAAAGAATTGAGTTGGGGAAGCAGGGTTGGCGCAGTGGTGAGAGCGCTCGCCTTCCACCAATGTGTCCCGGGTTCGATTCCCGGACCCGGCGTCATATGTGGAATGAGTTTGTTGGTTCTCTACTCTGCTCCGAGATGTTTTTCTCCGGGAACTCCGGTTTTCCCCTCTCCTCAAAAACCAACATTTGATTTGATTTGACTTGATTTATTTGATTTACAGTCTCCCCAATTAGTACAGCACTCGTGCTTGGCTGGAATGATTTAGGACTCATATAAAGTTGTTATTATTATAAAGAATCGAACTAAGTGGGTGTGGCGTTTCGTTGTTGCGGTGCTTTCGTGCATTTTAGGCGTTGAAAGGGTTAAAAAAGATACCTGTTTATTTTGACCGAAATTGTCCTAATTAATGGTCCGCCATTACTAACTTTAAAATCTTGAGAGAGGTGGATCGAGGATAAGATCATGTCAAAGACTCACTAGTTAAATATCCAATACGTGAGCAGGCGCCAACATTAATATGTGGCACGGGAGTTCGAACTTTCAGACTTTTAAACTCGTGTTTTGCATTTATAATAGGCTGCGTTTACGCGCTGCAATTTAAAGCTAGTGAGTCTTTGACTTCATCTTATCGTCTACCCAACCCTCTGAGGTCCACTGAATCGGCCATTCTTGAACGTGAGTAGTGGTGGACCGTGAAACTCAAAATTTCTGCTCAAAGAAAACAGCCTTTGGATAAAATTCGAAGCTCAAATTTTGCCTGTCAGATATCATGCTAACACGCTTTCCAAATCTGAAGGAAAAAGGGAACTGAATTTTTTTTACCATAGTAGCACTTTCAATATTAAGTTCCTTTCCTTACGAGTAGTCCCTCTTCCGCTTCATCCATCTAACGAGATCGTAAATAAACCGCGAGGAAAAAATTGCCGTGTGAAATCCTAGGGGCGAGATGCGCGCGAAAGAGCTCGCCGCGGCATTTTTTCCTCGCGGTTTTTTTTTTTTTTTTTTCGCTTGACGCACGACGGACTGAAAGCGAATGAGCGGCTACTCGTAGTCTATTCGGGGCATCAAAAAGAAAGCAAATTTTGGCCCTGGAACTATGCGAATTCCTCTCGTTTAAAATCCAAAGCCAGTGGGTATCATAAAATAAGCACAAATCTCGGCGGACCAAACTCTGGTAGGGTGTTCAGTTAGTTAGGGCGCATCGCAAAGGACGGTGAGTGAAAAAATAGGGGTTGCGTCGCCCTCAAAAAGGTCAATTCGCCCCGACCAAAAGTTAGATCGTCTGAAGTTTTTTTCTCATGATTTAGATAGCGATAAATGGTCGCAGTCATAAAGAATCAATTATTCTGTTGCTATGGGTGTGCAACAACACTTCTACGCACATAATCAAGCAAATAAATTTAGACTCAATGGCTCTTTAGCTACGCAAGTGTTTAATAAAAAGGTTTAAAAGCCATTTCATTTATTGCACAGGTAAAAGCCGTTTAAGGTTTATTCAGTTTTCAAATACAATCGGCCATCCATCGATCAACGTTTGTTTCTACGCTCGTAATTAAACAGATATATATTTTTCTGGTTAGTACGATATGCAGGAATTGTAAGCTTATCTCAATTTGTTCATTGAATTCCCAAAATTTGCGAGCGCCCGGCTAGTAGTGAGCTAGTAGCAAGCGCCCGGCCAACCTCGTTCCCAGGGTCTCTCTTCTCTGCCTCCCTTGGTCGTTGGAAGAAAGACCCTGGTTGCG
>Ga0126343_10000899_pt1 | contig 12810 bp, 9 predicted proteins | sample Cyp2metagenome_FD_92531 | JGI IMG/M metagenome (GOLD analysis project Ga0126343, IMG submission 92531) | Coral microbial communities from Lord Howe Island, Old Settlement Bay, Australia - Cyphastrea 2 metagenome | ecosystem: Host-associated > Invertebrates > Cnidaria > Coral ... | reverse complement strand
GGATGACCGAACACAAACGAGCGACAAGAAATGACATGTCAACAGTGTCATGGCTGAACATCAACCTACAACTGTTCAATGATAATGGTAAAATCACGCCTAATTGCCAATTTTAACGGACCAGATTTGTCAGTGGTAACGACATCGAGGGACATACTGAACATGTTACTTGTCTCTGAAGATGACTTTTGCGAAACGTCGGTCACCAGCAACATTTCTTTTAGAACTACCACTCCCGGGTTGAAAGCATTTGTTACTTTTAATCTTACAAATTACCGAAAAAAAAGGTAAATTTAAGGCTATTTGTCACCCTTTACGCCATTTGTTTTCAATCACACAGTCAGCAGCCATGTAGATATTTATTGGAACAAAAGAAAGTACATATAAAACGACGATAGTGTGGGACATCAACATGGCCGCCGCTCCCTTCTTTTGGGGCGCCAATAAGGCTGCCGCAACGTCATTTAAAACGCTCTAATGATTTTGCTGTTTGCTAAAACTGATGCTTACGTTTCTGTACTCCATCAATTTTGTGCTCAAGCGGTTACCAAAGTCAGCATGCACTTGAGCAAAATTCTCCACCTGAAAGCAAAGATATAAATAACTTCAATATTTGTCCATCCGTTAATTGCTCATGGAATTACTGAACTGCAGGTGAAAAAATTCTAAAAGTTTCAATTTTCCGTTTCACAGGTGAGAAAAACGTAGCAAACCAGTAAATCAGATACCGTATTTACTGTTTTAGTAAAACGTTCTATACAGTATTATTGCTGGTTAAGAAGTGGAGAAAAAGTACCGGAAAAAATGTTTCTGTTTCTTCGTTGCACCCCGTCTTAACTTTCACATGTCTTCCTCTAGAGTCTCACAACGCTAGTGCTCGACAGAGTTTCCGGGAATTTGTGGTTTGTTTTCCAAGGATAAATACTTACTGCTCGCTTCTGTATGAATTCCTTGGCGTCCTTCAGATGACCTGCAATGTTGCTCACCAAGCGCTCTTTGGCCTCTTTATCCAATACTTTCTCCCAGAAGAGGGTGACCTGAGGATTCAGTGTAAGCACATAGAGTCAAACCGTTCATGAAAACTTAAATAACTGAATGTGCACTGCAGAAATCTTCCAGATAGGCAAGAGCTTAATGTTTTGGGATTGACACTACGAGTGTTGCAGTGACTGACATGGGTACTACCGTATTCCATGTAATACAAAGTCCTTTTATCCGACTCTAGGTTATTTGGGCTCTGTTGAAGCAATTTGAGACGCTTTGTTTTACTGAGCGATTCTTGTCTGTCAGACCGTGGTGTGACTGCATAAAAGATGGTATAAACAGTGGCCTAGAGACATTGAAACAACGTTTGAGGTCGTACTTCTTTTATGACGTTTGCCTCTATTTACAATTCAGAAATAAAAAGGCCAGTTTTTATTTTATGCTCTACTCTTAGAAGAAAAGAACAAAGTAACCATAGCGATTATCTCACCTGAGAGAAGTTATCTTCATCGTCCGACTCATGGCGCTGGCAATCGCCAGACACCTACAAAAATACAACAGAAATTCAATGTATAGATACCAATGAAATAACATACCCTAACAACATTATAACCTAGTCAAACCAATTAACAACTCTTATGTAAATAAATTGAACGTCAAAGTATCAGGAAAGAGGATAAAAAGAGGCGGTGATCTGGGTTCAAAAGTGCAAACATTGGTACCTATTGATGGGCATTTCTCTTACCTGGACTTTGTGCGGTGCATACTTCATGTCGTCCTTTGGTCCACTGAAGCTGTTGGGATAGTAGTTAGGGCAGCCATCTGAAAAGAGTTCAAGATAAACTCATTAAATATAAGACCTGTGTACGAATTTTGAGATCAGCGTGCCGTTTATTTTGTCACCATAGTTGCAAGGTGTATGAAAGTTGCTTTCTTACGAACACTTCCTGCGATAAAAAATGATAAACAATGTAACTTACTTTGGTTATCAAAGGTCTGCGGTCCATCCCTCTGGTAGTTAGACACCCTGGTCTTGTAAGGACAATTTACAGGCAGCTGTAGGTAGTTTGTTCCCAGTCGGTGGAGGTGAGTATCATGATATGAGAAGAGGCGACCCTGCGATGAAATAAATTAAGTGGTATCTTGATCGAACAATAACAAGATGGGGGTTATTAATGATGTTGACGAGAAAGGGGACAATAGCAAAGCGCTATGCTATACCTGAAGCATCTTATCTGGAGATGGCTCGATTCCAGGAACCATTGCCGCAGGGTTGAAAGCGCTCTGCTCAATCTGTGCAAAGTAGTTCGACGGGTTTTCATCAAGCACCATCTTTCCAACTTGTATCAGCGGATAATCAGAATGTGGCCAGATCTGTTATTAATGAAACAAGAGAAACATTATTCCAACACACAAATATTCGCATTATTTAGGCAAAAGTCAATTAACGACGGAGAACTGTGTAGAGACCCATTAGACCTTAGCAGAATTGAAAATATCTACATCACACACAAGTTGAACGTTGCGCAATGCACTTAGAAAAAGGGAATAAAATGGAAAAGCCTCAAGTGTTCACAGCCTGGCTCCTCCTCGAACTAAAAGGTGCCTAAAACAACGTATGAACCTCAGACTGATGTAATACAGTAGAAGAGATGACGTTCTCTTAAATTGCAGTGTTACCTTGGTGAGATCAAATGGATTCCAGCGGAACTTTTCAGCCTGTTCAAACGTCATGACCTGAATGTACATAGTCCACGATGGCTGAAAAGGACAGACGAAAAACGTTCTTGTAATTGAAAACAATAACAACAAAAACAGCAGTAACAACAAGAACAGCAAAATTATCTTAATTTAACCACCTTAGATGTATATTTTAAACACCGATGAACTTACTGGCTTTTTATTAGCAATGGCGTTGTACAACATCCTGTTGTTGTAGTCTGGATCAGCACCTGCCAGCCTCTCTGCTTTGTCTGCGGGCAGGTTTTTTATTCCTTCGTCGGTCTGTGAAGTGATATTTCAAATACGTTTAAATTGATGAAGGTATGTAAAACTATATAGCTTTATACGTTTTGGCTCAGTAAAGGTATACTGAGCATACTGCATGCTAAATTAATGAAATGGTTTCTTGGAAGCCAGGATGAGCTCCAGGATTAATTTTTATTCCGGATATTCAACGTACAATGACGTTGGATACATGGACAGGTCGATTAAAATTACTTCTACTATTTTTTGACGCATAATGGACAATTTAAGTATTGTGCAAGGCGATTGCAATCAAGATTGTAGTTAGCATAAGTCAGTTGCCTTATACCTTGAGATGGAACTTGCAGTAGACAGCCTCCCCCTTGTCATTCACCATTTTAAAGGTGTGACTTCCATATCCATTCATGTGCTGATAACCATCAGGAATGCCACGATCACTGAACAAAAAGCATACTTGATGGGTGGTCTCAGGACGCAGTGTGATGAAATCCCAGAACATGTCAGGATCCTAACAGAACGAAAGGCTCTTAGTAGATTGATTTCCGGTTCTTTAAGTTCATTCTACAATATAATTCTGTCATGTGTTCTTAGAAAACAAGATATATTCTTAATATTATTACAGAATGCTTTGACAACGTTAACTTACTTTCAAATGAGTCACAGGATTCCTCTTCTGAGTGTGAATGAAGCTGGGAAACTGAGTATCAGAAAAAAAAAAGGGTTATAACGTCCAAACTGTGAAAATATCATGAAATGCTCTATAACTTTCACGACAACCAAACACTACTGTACTTACGAGTATTGGGTCTCTGATAAAGAAGATTGGAGTGTTGTTTCCAACAAGATCCCAGTTTCCTTCGTCAGTATAGAACTTTACGGCAAAACCACGTGGGTCACGGGCAGTGTCAGCACTACCAGATTCACCACCTAGAATAAAGCAGAAACCTCTTCATATCTGAAAAAATATGTTGGAGTACCTTCGAAATATTACTGTGTTCTTTGATGAATGTTTGGCAAGATAATGATCTGAGCAACGACAACCACAACATCCCTCATTGCAACATAATCGTTTTTTAGGCAACAGGTTTCCTTGTGGGGTCGGGTATCTAGCCAGACATTACTATGACATAGCAAAAAAGGAGAAAGAAGCTGTTTCAAGTAGTCCAGAATACCAGAGGGAAGCTGCTAAGGAATTGAACTCTGACTTTTTAGATATAGATAATTATGGATAAAAGGTTTTTTTTGATGAATCCAAGCACACTAACCAACAGTAGAGAACCGAACCACGCAAGGGGTCGTCTTTCCAATTTTTTCGAAGATCTTGGCCTTGCAGTACTTAGTGATGTCATGGGTGACCTCAAAGTATCCAAACGCTCCACCTCCCTTGGCATGTACCACTCTCTCTGGGATTCTTTCCCTGTCAAAATGACTCATTTCGTCCAGAAACTGGGCATCCTGTAGCAGTACGGGGCCCCTGGGTCCCACTGTCATGGTGGCAGTCTTTGTGTCGATGGGACACCCAGTTCCAGTGGTGAGGACATCGGGTTTCTTGTTAGAAAAAAGAAAAAGAGAAACCTCGACTTCATTTCCACGTGTCTTAATTTAATTGAGATTAGACTCGATTACAACAAGTTAACCTTTCAAGCAGTGGTAATCAAGGCAGTCCAAATTTTCTCAGCAAACAAAACAACACACTTCTTAGTAGGCTTTATTTCTGTAGCTTTTCATATATCGTTTTATTTAAGTGCAGATATATCGATTTCGGTTGATCACAACAACGTATCTCAACTTCGTATGGTTTAAGGCAAAGAAACGTTTTTTCATAAAGGAACGATCAATCGAGGTGTTTTCAATGCTTATACTCCACCGAGAAACACAATTTATGGCAGCTTCCGTGCAATTCGGAGAATTCCTTCTGTGGTAAATAAAACGTTAGATTATACCAATTTACATCCCAACGAATAGCGTGCATGTCTTTTTTGCCAGGGATGTTTCTCACGTGACCTAACCACAATTTTATTGGGTGTGATATTTTCATGAGATTGCAACGGATTCTTATCCGTAGTTATGGCTGGCGGTAAGTATAGGGAACCAATCAGAACTTCGTCTATTTACTAAGTTCGCTCTGAGGCATTGTCATGCAGGTGGTCTTTAATTACAGAAAAAACCTGTTGATATTGCGTGACATTTGTGAAAATGAAAATGGGCCATTACAAGTAGCCTCAAGTACTAGGACGTAAATCAACCGTTCTAAGTTACGGTTCGTGATTGACGTTTTTAGGACCTCTTGTATTCTTTCGCAATTAAGTTCCTCTTGAAACACGTCTTGTTTTTTTTTTTCGCCGAGGGTGAAATATGGTGAGTCAGCATAGTTTTGGAAGTTAATAACAACAAATAATATTATCTAAGATCCGTCAGGGTTTTCAGTTGGATGAGCCCCATTAACATACCGACCAAGGCTGAAGAAAGATCCATGATCTATGATCCAAATTTCGTTTAGGAACCAAGATTCTAACAATCCGGAATCCGCGTCAAAATTCACAGCTGATCCACGATCCACCGTATTTTCAAAATCCGCAAATCCGCTCGATCTACCGCGGAAATCCACAATCCTTGCGCTTTTTAAGGCCAAATCCGTCGATCCCAAAAACCTATTCATCCCCTCACCAAGTTTTTCAAGTTGTCTCCCCTTTCTTTTAACTACAAACATTTAAGGCCAAGGGTACGTGTTGCGCTTTTAGCTAGTTACGCGATGTCACTAAACGTTTTGGATCTCTGGTCAGTTCTTCGTTCTTCGTTTTCAATACATTTTACACGGTTGTTCACGTCTCGCACAAAAATTACAGTATCCCACGAAAACCACCTTTAGGGCTGAAAAATTGCGTGATGTTTACCTAGAGAAAATTCATCGCAGTTTGCTCGGGCTAATAATTTTGTAATTAACATATAACCATAACACGAGCCTAATGGCCTCTTGTTTGTTTGTAAATTAGAACCTGCTCGCATGTTAAACAGATACTGCAAATCACGAATATAATTTCTTAATCAGTGTTCGAATATTTGACACTGAAAATCTTAACAACATAACATTCACAAAGAGCGACTTTTGCGAAACATTCTACAAGGCATTAAACACGGAGCCTCGCTTGTTGACAGAAACTGAAATACGTGTAAATAAGAAGCTCGTGCAGATTAGTTTCAAATGATAACTAGATCTCCAAAACATATCTCACAATGATAACCTATCCCATCAAACCGAGACTCTGGCTTCATGCACGCGTGCTGTAATGCATGACTCTTGAAAGGCAATCACAAATCCGCTCTCGCGTTTAAATCATTCTCATAACAAGAGAAGGACCACTTCAAGTCCTTCAACCTCCATAGACCCAATTCCACTGCAAATGGAGCAGCGGCTTGGCAGGGCCGTGGTGGGGGGGAGGGGGGGGGGGAGGGGGGAAAGGAGAAGGGACATTCTACGATTTCACTCCCGGTTCTTCCAAAGTGGTTCCCAACTCCTTTGGTGCTTTTGTTTTCTACTGTAAAATACTGCACAATGTACTAAACCTTTCTCTATTCCCCTGAGCTCCTGAAATCCAACACCCGCCCCGTAAACGCCCCTCCCCCCTCCCTCTACTCCCGTCTCATACGAAAAAGCCTGCAGGCGTATGGAAATCAAGAGCGTTGAATCGTTTCGTCGTCGGTGGACGAGGCTCTGAAATAGCCTCATCCTCGTTAATAACACCGATTCGCTAGTCTCACTCGAAACAAACTGAACGCTTTTGCATTACCGTACCTGAAGCCATCTTGAGCAACAACTTGCGCAACTGTTCTTATGTCGACAGTTCATGCATTCAGGATGTATTCCTCCGAGAAAATACAAGAAATTCGCAACATTCAATGACGACAGTGACATATCTCGCTTGTCGATACAAAAAAAGAATGTCTGCCATTCGTAAGTCTGTTTCTTTCTGTCTTAAACAGTAGCTACCAGTGCACACTCGTCGAAATCGGGCTGAAGGCAAACTCACGCTAGTAAAGGCTTAAAGCACGTATACCCACCGACGCGCGCTAGCAAACGATGCTGGCATCAACCCCAACAGATTAAAAAACGTTCTACACACCTCTTTTGCCTCAGAATACTTGCTAAGCTGTTCTGATGCTTCTGTTCTGTTCGCCATTATGCGTCTTCAAAAATTAAGATCTCCTTAAGCACTTTCGTCAACTTCGTACTCCAAAGAATTCGTAAGACTAAGGGTTCGATATTTACTGAAAGCCAGGTGATTGGTTAACACCAGATACGTCATATTGTTTATCCCTAGATAAGACTGTGCTATATTTGTGTTGTCACGGATATGAGACTCAGAACCGACATCAAGGTCTAGGAGGTTTTTATTTATTTTTGAAAAAATATACGCCACTTAAACTCTCTCTTACGCCTTTCTTAACACGCTGGATACGAGTGTAGCAAACATGGCTTGTACAAAATGATACCAAAGTTTGTGAAGTGTGACCCGCAGTTATGGTTGATACCCGCGACACCTGTTTTTTATTTTCCCTTAGCTGTCGTCATTATCCACAAAACAGTTTCATTGCTGAATTTTTACACCGTTTTTGCCTTAATTTTTTTCTTTATTTCAACTTCAAGAACCTTATGTGTCATCACCCCTCAGGATCCATAAACGAGGCAAGTGTGGCCTAATTCCTTTACATAAATAAATACAAAGAAGTCAGCCATAAAATGTAACTAGACTGTAAAGGATGTAGACATGTGAATGCTCAGTAGGCATGAGGCAAAAACTTTTCATGTGAAAACCGTGAATGAGGAGGTACAAATTTCATCTCAGTCAATTATCTTGGCGGTCACGCTCTTTTGATTTTCGCTGCATTCTGCAATCCCCGCTGCAATCAAAGGAGACATCCAACTTCTGGAAAGGAATGCTCGCTTAATATTCCTTTTACCACGAGACAAACTTCTCATGTTTGTGTCAACCTCGAATGATAATTAACTGAAGTACAAAATTCATTTCAGTCAATTATCTTGGCCGTCACGCTCTTCTGATTTTCAATGCATTGTGCGACCAAAGGAGTCATCCAACTTTTGGAAAGGAATGCTCGCTTCAATTTTCCTTTTCATGTGATGTCGTGTCACGAGACAAACGCCTCATTTTTATGTGTCAACCTCGAATGATGAAGAAGAAATTTCATTCTAGTCAATTATCTTGGCGGTCACGCTCTTCTGATTCTCACTGAACTCTGCAATCGAATCAAAGGAGTCATTCGACTTTTGAAAAAGAAAGCTCGCTTTAATTTTCCTTTAATGCGAAAAAAGTCCAAATTGTAAAAGTGCCCCTTCTTGTGGCTCTAGCGCATTGTTCTCGGGTACTATGACAGAAGCGACACAGGGAAACAATCATCGTTTCTACAAACTATTCATTCCATTGAGAAGGGAAGTTATAGAACAATTTCTCACCGAATGGGATTTTAATACAAGTCTGTATCTCTTATCCACACGATAAAAGATATCTGACTGTTAATATGCCAAGTCTCAGACGTATTCATTTCTCTAATTCATGCAAAAGTGATGTTGCTCAGGTATTCATAGCCAAAAGGAAGTGCGTCATCAACAAAACAAAGCCGATGCTACACCGTGTAATTAAATGGAAATTTTTTTCCAAGGGCTTTTGGCTTCAAGTTGCCAAGAAAAATAAGTTCCAACTCAAAATAAGAATCCCACAGTTCTTTTCTTCATTTGTACCCCTTGTATTAGGTCATAATAGTTTAAGGATGGATATGTTTTTAATTTACACCACCTCAAAGTCTTTTCTAGTTTCTTGAACAATCATCTTGATATTGGCTTCACTACTTCCTTGTGACGTCACAGAACAACTAAATTTCATATTCTTGGGTGTTCAATAAGATTTCGTGAAGACTTATGAAACCGATATTCTCACGTACCAGAAATAAACCTTTTCTACGCGGAAATGTGGGATTTTCAAGAGTAAATTCCACTCCAGTATATCGCGCTTGCTCCAAGAGCTCAATATTGGAATTGGAAGGTTTGTAAAATTAAGCTCTTGGCCTCCCAGATAGCTGTAATGAGCTCTGTAATCATTCCAAGACCACAGTCTCAACTGGACCTGGTTAATAACAGCCTTAAAATCTGACAAAGGACGCGCTTTATAACACTGTTGACCCTGTCGGCAGGTCAATATTCATATTTTTAATCTGGGTTGTTATTTTACGCACGGTCTCATTTAAATATAACGCAATATCTCATCGCAAGTTGCGCAAATTTGTATTGACGGTTGGAACTAGATGAATTCTTGCATTTGTACATTTTACCTCTTGTTAAAAGAGACACACTTGAGAGGTAAAATAAGCATTTCTGTATACAGCTACGTTACTAGACGTTGAATTGCGTGTCCAACCAGGAAATGCAGTCGCTTACGTCACATGAGTTATATAACTGCGTGGGAAGTGTTTCATTGAGAAGTGTTGCTTGCACGAGATAAATTTATACCAAATTTGTAAGAAAATAATTATGAACAAGTACTTGAAACCTTTAACAACCTTTCGCAGAGAGAAAAAAAAACTTGACAATGATTAAAATCTATTCTATACGCTCCTCCCGATCTTTTTTTCAAAAGCTTTTGCACTGAACAAAACTCGGCAAGACTGAATACGACTAATTGTTATTCTCCCTAGCACAGACAGAAAATGACTATCTGGAAGTTTCACCTTTCGCGTTCATAGCTTGTTAGATCGCAGAATATATTTAGCGACAAAAGATACTTTTATCATTGTTTCGACGCCTGAAGGAGAACGATACTAATAACAACAAAATGACGTTGTTTGTTCTGCGTCTTTCACACTAGAGCAATTTTGCGTTGTGAATATTTGAACCGAGTTCTTTCCAATGCGATTTGAAACGCTAGGCTAAATACTGAGGCCCTATAAACTTTTGCGCGAGAAAGTGTGAATAGCTAAACAATCGTCGTCAAATGTCGGAAAAGAATAATAAACAACAACATACCCAGATTTCAAAATTGATGTCAAGCAGGATAAAATTGGCTTACCTTCTGGCTTTTTGCATATTCGTCAAGTTGCTCCGAAGCTTTGGTTCGATTCGACATGTTGTCGCAGGTGCAAGGGTGCCGAGTTGTGAACGCTTTGAGGAAGAAGGCGAAATGTATCTAAAGTAGTAGGCGCAAATTGCTGAGTCACAGAATCGACGCATGCGTAAGGCTGACGATCTAATTATCGCGATATTGTGCTTACTCAGGCTACGTTCGTTGTTCTTACTTCCCGTTCACGTGGCCAGTCACGCATTGGGGTGGTGGAAAGATTTTTAAGTGCTGTTTAGAAAATTATGTAAGATGAATAATTTAAAAGGAAGTCAAAACTCGAACCTTCAAAATGTGCAGAGTAAGAAGCCGTTTTTTAGCAAGATACAAATTAATTCTTGAATGTCCAGAATGGGTTCACAGCAGAGCGGTATGCGGATGTAGAGAGTCTGTAGACATTGTCATTCGAGACGAAATAACTTAAGGATAAACAAACATTGTTAATATAATAAGCGTTCCGTCGGGTATAAAACGTGATGAACCTTTCACTATGCCAAAACCCCCAAGTATTTCTAGTTCAGTGAAATATGTCATTTATTTGATTTTCCCCTATCAGAACTTTGTTTGACAATATCTCCGTGCTTGACGGTTGTAAGTTTCGAGTTATTTATCTCTGTGTAGTGGCCATTATAATTTCAGTTGAATTTTTTGTGTATTAGTATGAATCCTTGTGTAATAATACTTTAATATAACTGAAGTTGAAAACTTGCTCAATTTACTTTTACCGTAATTTGGAAATTCCATACTGAAAAAATCCTTAGAGGGCAGCCGCACGTCAGTTTTAATTTCATGCGCTCTTTAAGATTCAGACACCAGCAAAACGTGACTAACGCAGCGCAACAAACTGACCTGTAGCTCGATATCGTAAATGACGCATGACGAATTTATGGCAACATTTTGCCGGTTGTGCCAATATTTCGACAAGCATGAAACGTGCACCATTGTGCACGCTTCTTATGAAAACGAAATTAAAACTTCCATTTAAGGACGTTCGCACCCAGAATGTTTCCACGGACAGATTCTTTTAAACTTACTATAAAGCAGCAAGGCAAAGATCAGCTTTTGCCAAAAAGCTTGACGATCATGATCACCTTGCTCGTTTTTGAGATAAGGCGCATTGACCATGCGCTCATAGAAACTTTCGCTACCCTAAGACTAATCAGTTGCCTTAAGACGATCTTAGCGTACAACTATTAGTCTCCTTCGCAGCCGTTATTAGGGTCGTCACGCAACGATCTATCCCACTAACGGCTGCTCACTCGAGCTCTGCATTCCTTTCCTCAAATTGACCAATAAGGAGCAGCATGTTATTGGTTCTCAGTAACAAAGGGAAAGGAAAGCAGAGCTCGAGTGAGCAGCCGTTAGTGGGGAGGATCGTTCCGTGACGACCCTGATAACGGCTGCAAAGGAGACTATACAACTATCAACAACAAAAGAAATTACATTTGTGAACTTTAGATCAGGTAAACGTACCCTGTTCAACACAACTCAATTACAAGACTATTAAGTAAACCTTTGCAGCTGATATGGTTCTTCGTGACAGGATAGGCCTTGAAAACGAATACATATTTATAGTTTTGCCCATTCACGTTCGAAGAAACTTCGGGCGTACGAGAGCAGAAAAGGCGAAATATATGCAGCTTCTCACCTATAGATTTTTTCTAGCTTTTTGTTATTATGGGGAAAATTAGTAAAGCACGTGATCTATGAAAATTGAGAGGGGTCATCGGCCATTTAAGAACGTATTTAAGAGAAAGAACTGCTTCTGAAGTTAACACTACCGGCACTAAGTACAAAGTGCTTCCTCGCATTTCTTACTTAGCGCGAGCGATTTATGAGTGAGGTTCATGCGCAGTAAGGATGCGCAGAATTGCCAGTTAATTCATGTCAGATAAACGCTTAGCTCTGGGAAAGAGAATGGATACCAACCCTACTCAGTCCGCCATGTTACAGGTAATACAAACTTAAATAATAGGCTACTCAGTGAAATTCTGGGTTCTAATCAATTTGAAATAAAATTAATAATGGAACTGCTAAAAAAACACTCAATCTAGGACTCAAATCTTACCTAATCTGCCCTCAAATATGTATACCAGCTCTAAAGCTAATGTGTATGCTTTCAAGAAAGTTCAGCACATGCGGCATGCATCATGTTTGTCAGTACCATTCATGTAGTTGCATCCTGTAGCATTGAAAATTATTGAATTACTTTGTTATTCTTGTTAAAGTACTTATGTCTGGATTTATGAAAACCCTGCTTATAACAACACCAACAGCCTGAGACTTTTCCAAAAATTGACTTAATCATCCACAGGCAGTGTGCCAACACTTAGAATACTCACCAACCTAGCTTGTGTCTGACTGGCTGGTGTGTGGTCTCCCAGCTTCCAGGCAACTGGCTGGCCAGAGCTGTCCGGTAACCAAAATCAGCATTGTAAATGAGGAAAATGCCTCTTTCTGTCACCCACCCCACCCCCCTGGGAAAAATTCCTGGGACCCCTACTTGGTATCAGCTGGTAGCCAGACACCAGGGCTATCTGCTGCAAGCCTCCTTGACGGAAGTTCCCCTGGGTTTAGACGCCGGCAGGCAGGCGAAAAAGGTTTTGCTGTAAAGTTGACACGGTTTTCATAACTTTAGACATACATATTTGGATTAGTAGGAAACGTGGTGTAACGCCTAATGTAAGTGCTTTTAAGGAAATCGTGAAAGCGAAAT
>Ga0126343_10000898_pt1 | contig 12813 bp, 8 predicted proteins | sample Cyp2metagenome_FD_92531 | JGI IMG/M metagenome (GOLD analysis project Ga0126343, IMG submission 92531) | Coral microbial communities from Lord Howe Island, Old Settlement Bay, Australia - Cyphastrea 2 metagenome | ecosystem: Host-associated > Invertebrates > Cnidaria > Coral ... | reverse complement strand
TGGCATGTAAGCTTATTTGGAACTGTTCTTTCCATTTCTGATAACATTATGCATTACCAATGATTAATCAGTGTGTTCTTGAAAAGCACGTCACGTGACCAACTGTTGCAAAAGGCCTATTAATTATCTAGGGATGAGGAATAACTGACCAAAAAATTTTAGAGATAAGGGATAACAGATAGTTTTAGGAATAAAAAAAGTAGCTTTGATTTCTCCATTTTCAATCGTTTGGTCACTTTTGCCAGGGATCTGCATCACCAGCGACCAGTAACGAACAGCAATAGGTCATAAATCGGTCCAAATTCAAGCAAGAGTGGTCAGAAGTCCACGATTTGCTACCAGGCTCTTTTATTCGGTCAACCGCTGACCTCAGAGTATACATACATTTAAAAGGTATACCAGCCCTTAACTTGCAATCAAATTTTATAGTCATAAAAGACTTATTTTGTCTTGTTTCCCCCCAAAGTACAGAAAATCGCGTCTTTGGGTACCTGAAATTTCAAAATTTTCCAGGGGAGCACGCCCCGGACCCTCCTAGGTTAGCTTGCTCCTTCGGACCTTGCCTTAATTTACACCGCATGCTATGCTTTATTGGACACCTGTGGAAACTCCTGCTAAGAACGCTGATCAGACATCGGGAGCAAAAAGATCAAGAGACTGCACAAGGATTAAGAGACTGCACCATGGTGGCTTCATTGTACCCTAACCAATCATTGTTAGACTGAAATGGTTCCTTCATGATTGTCACGAAATTTATGAAGATTTATGAGGGGCGATCGCTTCAATAATAAAAACAAATGGGGGGATCAGCCAAATGTTTCAGTCTTTAGCCGAAAATTTTTTAAACCTTCCAACCAGACAAATAATGACCGGTCCCTTATCTATTAAGGAACGGTCGGGGGTCACTTAATGCGTTAAAATTGCCACCTATTGTCAACTTCCAAAGATAAGTAATTTTGGGGATCAGTCTCGATAATATTAGGGATAGCTGCCGCTTGAATTTTAGGGATAAGGGATAACTAAACCACCCCTAACAGGGCCTTAAAGATAATTCTCAAAGATAGTGTGAATGTGCATGCATCTTAAGCTTTGAATGTTCGGGAGCAAATTGCCATCCCGCGGACCCAAAATGGTGATCAAATGCCCCACATATTGGGCGTTTGAATGCCCCTTGGAGTGCTTAAAAAAATCACTTACAGAATAAACATCTATGTTAATTGAAAACGTTATTTTAGGAGCACGCAGCAATGTCACTGACCAACATGGTTTTCCCTTAAAATTCCTCTTGATCATTGTAACAAAAAACGGAAATCTAGCTAAATTTTACCCCACCCCACACAGGCGCGGATCTAGGGAAAAGTGTTGACCGGTTTACTGTAAAACGCGGGCGGAAGGCGCAAGCTCCTAGTAGGGGGGGAGCGGGAGTGTTCGCGGACAAGCTTGGGCCCCGTGAAATTTTCTCAATCTTAACCAGCTATGAAAATTCTGACCGATTTCCGTAAAATGGTGGAAACCGGTATGGATCTGCGCCTGCCACACCACCCTTCCTATACAGTTCCAAATTCATCAACCTATACATTTTGAGCAACGTTGTCAAATTCCTCCACCCTTGGTCGCATTAGCGTGTCAAATGCCCCAGGTATTGCAAGTAAAGGTATTGATCTTTCTAATTGATCGACACCTTACCCAACTATAATTTTGTATCCAGAAAAGGTCAAAATGGGTGCTGGTGGATAAGTTTTTAAACACTTGAAGGGCGATTTGATGATCTAATATGTGGGGGATTTGATCACCATTTTGGGTCCGCGAGATGGCAATTTTCCCCAGAAAATTCAAAGCGTAAGATGCATGCACGTGTGGCTCAGGTGTAAAACTTTTCCTCTCTTTCACATTATTTTTGAGAATTATCTTTATATGCGATATTCCTGTGTGTACGTCCCGAAGGGAGGAGGGGGGGGGTGGTGTACGGCCAGGACAGTTGGTGGGGGTGTGTGGCCCGCTCCCCAAAAGCCTTACCCTATTTATGACCTAAATCTGCGTTTTTTCTCACCCTATATTGGACCTGAAAAAGAAACTTCTTCTTAAAAACGTACCCAGCTCGAGAGGAGAGTGCAAAAACCATGCCTTTCTAAGGGAGTATCCCCTGGGGTTGCGCAATATTCTTTTCCACGTTTAGCATTTTGAATTTTGGAACAAAATTCTTTCCGATTGTATCCCTAGCGAAAATATTTTCTTTTGTACTTAAGTGTGAGTCTAGCTGCATTAACATTTTAGTAGTACCGTTATTCCCGAGAAGAGGAGGTTTTCGGCAAAGAGCCAATCTGGCTCTTCTTAATTCGATTAAGTGAAACGAACAAGCAAAGTACGTCGCGTAACGGCATTGTGGGAAATGAAAGAGGCTCGCAAACTTGAAGGAAACTTTACTGAGAGGCTAAGTGGAGATATTTTCCCCTAAGGTAAGGAAAAATTATTTGCCCTAAAACGTATATTTAGAGAAAGCAGTGTATAATGTAGTTGTCAGCTGTCCCTTCGTAACACGGACTCACTCGCCCACAGTAATTTACATATCGATAGTGGAAAGGTAATCATCGTTCATACTATTTAAAAAAGCCGAATGAAGGTGGATTTTTCTTGAAACAAAGGTTAAACAGGGGAAAATCTTATTTAAAAGCTACCATTGCTCTATAGTGGTGGATATTTTATTTCCAAGCGTTTGCGGTTCACGTATATTGGTTACAGGAGCGACCCTCGTTATCATTGTTTACGATCAAAATGGCGAATACTTGGCAAATTCGTGGAGCTGTGTACGGCGCGCAGTGGAGAGTGCCCACAAATTTTATTCTATCAATGTTTACTCTGATGTAAGTACTTTTGAGTAATCATATACTCGATCCTAGATCAGGTCCCACATTTGGGAAAATAGCTTTTAACTATAGGTATGTCAAGCATCGCACATTCTGCAGTTCGTTAGGAGGTATTTTTGAAAAATCATAACTCTGTCAAAATTTGACAGAATATAATTGTTAAACCTTTAAAATATCGAAGAAAGGTGAAACTGTTGCATGTAAAACAATCAGCTTGCTGGAATAAAAAAACTGTGTTTTGGCAGCGTCCAACACTTCTAGCTAAATTTCAGAGTCTCACGAGTAAAATTTGCCTGTTTTGAGGTCATCTTGGACACTGTCTCTCAAAAAATGGAATTAATTCAAATAAATGCGATTTTTGTACATTGGATATAATGGTCGAGTTTCACTGAAAAAATGAGGCCAATCGGTGGAGGGCCGAAATTTGCGTTATCCGTTCTTACGTGGACAGCCTCTTAAATGTTGCGCTGGGTTCTGGAACTTAGCTTTGTGCAGCTTGATAGTCAATGTTGCCATCATATACTCCTCTTTGTACCTACTTGTCAAAAATTGAGTTCTTCCACTAGGTGTTAATGATAATGTGATCTGTCTGGGTGTATGTCTTGCCATCTGGGGATCAGTGTCCAAATCATCTTGCAAATCTCTTTGTGCTGCAATAGAATTCCTCATTTGCAAATGCCAAATTATATTTACCTCACACCGATGACAGGGTGTGTGTCTGTTGCTGTTGATGATACCACACCAATTCTTCCCCATAATCTTATCGTGGTGTTCTCTGTCATTTCCAAAACGAGCGTTGAAATCTTCAGTCACACACAGCATATTATGCAATTGTACCTCTTTATTGACTTGCTGTAGCTTGTCATAGAAAACAACTTTCTTCTCTTCCTCGGTATCTTCTGTGGGTGTGAGCACATGATGATAGTGAGCTTAGTCCATTTGAAGTTAGATATAGCCCCAAGTCTTTCCCTGTGGCAACTATTCTCTCAATGCCTTCACTGCTTTGTCTGACATGATGGTCACTATTCCTTCTGCATGTTGCTTGTCCTTTTGTACTAAGTGTATCACTATGTGGCCAGACGTTTCTTTCATCATCCCTGGGGCACATAGCCTGAAAATCCCGGAAACTCTTGCGGCCTGTAAAGCCATCGTACAATCTCGAGCCTTACATTTACAGAGCTGGTTTAGTCACATATTCTTAATATGAACAGAAGTTCCTTTCATACAAGAAGTTTCAAGCGTGTTCACTGCTCTGCTTTCAGGTACAGCTGAACTAGAAAATGGCTTTACGGGCCAGTAAAGTTTTCGTTACTTTTGAGAAACGGGCCCCTAGTCCTTTCCATCTTGCTTCACTGAACTTATCGCAATGTCTATTCTGTTACTGTCCATCTCTGTTACTACTTGAGCCAGCTTGTTAGTCTGATACATGTTGCATACATTCCAACAGCCAACGCTGATCATCTCCTTGGCCTTTCATGACAGAAACTGGTTTGGCCAGCACTTGTCATAGGTCCAGTTGCTGGATTGTGTCGTTTCTGCTGCCACAGCTTAATGGTCTCTGGCCTAGGTTTCTGTAACAATTAGTGTTTTTATGGGGTAGGTTTGTCAGCACTATAACCAACACCTAACCTCTAGGACTAGGGTGTCTAATTGGGTCACCCTAAGGCACCATCGCAGACTGTTGCGCCTTTAAGATAGCCTGTAGCCTACAAATATGCAGTCGAGTCTATAGATGTACAAAAGTATTGTACACTTGTAGACTTGTAGACTGTAGCTTCATCCTGCCAAATCTAGCAGGAGGTAGTCATAGCAGCTAAGCCATAACAGTGACAATGAAAGACTACCTGGAACATTTTACACCATTTGTAAGGGCGATATCAGTAGGGGATATTACATGGTGGCATGAGCATACATGTATGAATTTTATGCTTGAGCGTTAAAAGTAACATTTTGTAAATGAGCACAGTACAGACTGAGTGAGAAAATGTTGTTCTTAACACGAGAAAATAAAGTGCATATCTTAAGCCATAGTGTAAAGTCATTCTTGTTATGTAGACAAACTGACTGTCTGGCCAAACAACTCTGAAAGAGTGGGAAATAACATCATATATATCCTGACTATAGTGAGCATGTGAGAAATACGTCACTTGGGTTGCAGATGTACAACGTATTTTCAAACGAATTTCACGAGCTCGGTGTTTTCCAACAAAACACCCATGTCTCTTTAACAAATAGATTACATGTTGTTATAAGTCAGGTTAACAAATAGATTCCATGTTGCTGTGCATCTGTCCAGTAATAGATGACAGATGACGTCAAAATGTGGTAAGAACACAAGGCGATAGTAGAGTGTGTCACTGATGTTCTTACTACATTTTGACGTCCTCTGTGATCTATTACTGGACAGATGCACAGCAACATAGAATCTATTTGTTTTATATAATAAATTTAACTTTTTCCGCATAATAGCTGCTTTATTTCACGTAAGGCGCACGAAAGTTGGGCCTTCCCCATTTTTAGAAATACGATAAGCCGCTTGACGTCATGTATGATCTATACAAAATGAAGCAGTTTCATTGGTTGCTGTGCGTTGGCAAAGAATTGTGATTGGTTATGGAAAATAACGCCACTGTCAAACTTGACTCCAGTGTCGCTTCTTGTGGAATGAAAACTTACAGCGAAGCAAGAATTGAACTGCGAAATCTACAATTCTTAAAGAAAATATTGGAAAAGTCAAGTCAGTTTTTCTCATCAGATCAGCCCAGTGAGCCGAGAAGCTTGGATGTTGCCTTGAATATCGCAGAAGTTGAAAAACACACTCAGAAAACTTGCGATTGCGGTCAACCTGGAGGCCATTCGATTTGGGTTTTGAACGGAAAGGAGCGTTAGTGACTGTGGAAATTTGTGTCCTCTGTGGTCGGTGATTCTCAAATCAAGTTGAAGTAGTCTCAGAGACACCTTTTATCCTCGATACAGTTGGCCGTGAGCTGTTGTGAGCCGTACATTGCTCACTGCTGTGCCGTAAAACGGCCTGGAATATTCGCCTTAGAAAGCAAGGATATGTGTATTTTACCTCATTTTAAGAAGTGATGTTTTAACGTTTCGCATTCCTATAACATCAATCAGTATGTCAAGAACTTTTTGTCACTGAGAAAAGGTGAATTTATTGAATGAATCAATCTCATAAACGTTTTGTTTATTAGGTTTGTTAAGCACTGGGTCTTGGTTTACCAAGACCATTTTTGTGTTTGATTTAGTCTCGCTCGACTTCGGAGTGCTCGAGAATTTTTTCTGAGCTATTTTCCGAGAAAGAAACAGGTTTATCTTTCTCTTTCCTGCTAAATTATGCTTCTCGTACGTTTTCAATGCCTCGACAATATTCTTGTTTTACTTATCTTTTGCCCAATCATGTAAAATATTATCTAAAATCTCAAAACTGTCTGCCATTTTAAGACACAGGGGAAAAACTTAGTAATGATGACGTCAATTGTGCATCGGTCCTCTAATAGATCATAGGCGAGAACCAATCAAAATGCGAGAATAATTAACAACTATTCACCACAGTGGAGGTGGCTAGTGGTGGATATTTACCGAGCCGCGAGGTAAATATCCAACGCTAGCCACCTCCACTGATGTGAATACTTGTTTTAGTATATACTGAAACAGTGAGATAATATACACCACAAAAAATTAATATGGATAATTTCTTCACTTGTAACCGACGTAAGCTAGGACGCCATTTTTTCCCGAGTTGCTCAGAGGTAAATAGTGCAGGATATTCGGAGTTAGATGAGCCCATCAGCCCGCGCGTTTAACACTATCCACAGTTTTAGTGTAAACTAACTTGGGTTACTACATGATAGGTAATTGATCACAGATGACATCAAAATGTGGTAAGAGCAAAAAAGTGGCATACGAGGTAATAGCCGAGTGAATCACTGATGTTTTTTTTTACTATATTATGTCTTCTGTGATCAGTTGCTGAATAAATGAACAATAACATAGAATCTATTTGTTTTATATTACAAACAACAAGAAAAACTGTTTATGATGTCCGCATCTACATTAGTTCTCCAATTGATCATAAGAACCAATCAAAACGCGAGAATAATTTGACATGTTATACCAATGAGAAGGGAAAAGTCATCTTACCCCTGACATTGATCTTCACAGCTGAGCGGGCCACAATACCTGGTCTGTTATGTGCTTCACAGGAATATTCACCACTATCACCCTCAACGACTCCCTCGATGGAGAGTTTGCTGAATTTGTTATCTACATGTAACTGTGTATCAGTCTGTGCTCTTGGGATTACTGCATCACCGTCCTTCTTCCACATGATCTTCACAGTTGCTCTATTGACGTAACAAGCTATTCTAAGCTCCTCTCCTGTTGTCAGTTTTGGATAGGGACTTGGGGTTACTTCAGCACTGGGTTTTTCTTTAAAGATAAACATCACCAAGCAATTATTAAAGTTTAACAGAAAGCAGTGAAGTTCCAATGAGTCATGGGCGTACCCATGCGTGTATATTGATTTTGCTCGTATCCCTCTTAGGAGTAATAAACTACATGTATATTTAGGAATGCAGTGGCTTCATATTTTTCATTCCTTATTCTCTTCAGCAAGTTTGAGCCGACAACAAATTGAGACAATTCTCCGTTAAATTATTACATTGTGGGGTAGTGACCAAGAAGGAGCTAAAGAGAGTCAAGTTTTCTGAAAGCAAAGATTGTTTTTTTTTCTGTAAATCCCCTAATTCTTTGGAACATGCATTTCTGGAGTAAGCTGCTGGCCTAAACATCTTTCAAAAAGTTATTGCATGGTTCAATAATGAGCATAGAGTTAGCTTTACACAATCTATAGTACAGCTTCAGTTTAAGGACAATGATCTCTCCCCAAATACAAGCCCAAACCTCACTCGCAAGTTTGGAATTTTAGTTTTACAAAATGTTGGAAAAAACTACTAATTTTCTTGAATTGAAGTCAGCGCTACATGTATTGTATTTCAATTTATAATATACAATCAGTCTCAGTGATAAAATCATTATCATGTTATAAGAAGTGTAAGTTAGTATTAGCATCGTAACTTAAAAAGGATAAATGTATTGTTTTGTAAAGCTAGTTCTGTAATTGCATTGTATTGTTAAGTAGTGTTAGTAATTGTTTTGCTGTGAATAGTTAGCATTGTTAAGTAGTGTTAGTAGTTGCTTTGTTGCAAGAAGTCATCACTTCTGTAATGAATAGGTGTACCAGGGTTTGAGCTTTATCTCTGCCAGAGATACTGAGAAAAGAGATACAATGCACAATTTCCTCAACACGGTAGGCGAAAACTTGTCATTTATAGCTAGACGCCTTACTTTGAAAAACAAACAAAAAAATAATTGAAGCATGCATGCAAGTTTATTCAAATCCGCCAAAAAGCACTCTTTGTGGCCATAAGCAGTTTAAGAATATTTACCTCTGGAGACAGGTAAAGATGTTGAAATATAAATAAAGTTGAGCCTATATCTCTCGAACTCTCAGACTAAACCAAAATTAATTAAAAAGAGCTGGCAGCTCAAGTTAAGAGTGAAATAATGTTCAAGATAGTAGGAAGCTGGAGATAGTGAGGTTGAAATGTGTCACAAGTTCACAAATGCGGTTATCTTTGTGACAGCCCAGTTGGTGAGAGTACTAAACCAACTCTTTAGGGTTGCTGAAGTTACCTTCATTACTGTGATTACCTTCAATAAAGTATATGTGATATTATTTCCTTACCAAAAACATGAAGATATGCCCAGGAATTTGTGGCGTTGGCATTGTTTTCTGCTGTACACTTGTAGATGCCTTCCATTTGTTTTGTAGTGTAAGGCAACTGCAGAAATGATCCTTCACCGAGACTGAGTTGATTGACACCTGATGGCAGGTCCCCATCATTAAATTTCCAGGACAATGTTGGCTTGGGAACGCCTGTGGCTTTGCAGCTGAAGTTTGCTGGGTAGCCTTCAGAAACAGACTTGTTTCTTGGAGATTCATAAATCTGAGGAGGAACTTTTTACCAAATAAATAATCTTTTAAACCGATGGTCTCAGTACGAGCAATCAATGTAAAAAAAAAATAAAATGTAAATGTATACTGTCCCTTAATTCTAATAATTGAAAACAAAAACATCAAGAAAACGTAATTACGTAAATTACTAAAATCACACTTGGGGACATTAATCTGCTTTGTGGAATTCTTGCGAGAAAATGCAAACCTTTGGTGACAATTGTTTACCATGGGTGTCATTTTGTTATGAGACCTTCTAGGTTTAATAAGGCTATAGAGTTCCCATACATGTTAACTGCAATAATACAAAAGTATGATTTTTGGTATTTTAGAAGTTCTCTTTGCCAGAAACCTGTATAAATAGTGCACTAAAGATTGTACTTTCAGCAAATGTTAGGGCTTTCACCTGGCAAAAAAACAATTTGTATGCATGTTAAATACAATGAATTTTCAATCTTTTATGCTGAGACTAGAAATAGCAGGTGTATATGAGAAACTACATGTACCCTTGGACAAATTGAGTTGGAAAGTGCCAAAAACATGAAATCATAATTGTAATACCTAAAGAAATGGGTGTCAACACCCCCTTTCCCCCTTTCAATGTTGGAAAATGGTAAAATGCAAACTTGTGTTGGATGAAAGTGTTATGTCAACATTGCACAGGTGTGGGTAGAGGCAAAATGTGTATTGAATGATTTTTTTTCCATTCCTTGTGCCAAGGTTGTAGTTTTGTGGGGATTACCAATCATCAGTTGAATTTTTGTAGGCTTCAAGCTTTAATTGTACCAACATGTAACATGATGCAATCTTATTGCTCAATCGCTAATAGAAGTGATAAAGTGTTTATACGGCCTACAGGGTTTTTGCAGTTTTGGTATCTCTATTATGTGTAAAAAGGCATTATAAGAAAAAAAATTTGGATTCCGGCATTTTAAAACGCAAAGATCTAACTTTAAAGTTCCCGCTTCAGCCACGCCCTATGAAGTTGACTGTGAGTTAGTGCGAAAAAAGAGTCTGGGTTTTTGAAGGGGTCGTGACGTCAAGTAAGGAATTGCCAAATCTTGCTAGTTCAGGAAACTGTTGTTTCAGTATTGGTTAGAAATTCTCGTCAACAAAAAAAAGCAAACAAATTGAATTTGGCGAGACAATGCGGTCTTCAAGCAAGCAAAATAAATGCGTTACGCTTTAAGATGTTTCTGAAGTCACCAATCTTCCATTACGCGGTCAACTTCATTGGGCGTGGCCGAAGTGGGGAATTTAACGCTTGATTTCATGGCAAAAAAGCATTGGAATTCAGGTTTTTTTGCATTGAATACATTTTGAGATGTTATAGAGATACCAAAACCACAAAGACCCTGTTGGCTGTATAGACACCTTAAGTACTCTTATCATAGTAATGCGGTTTACATCTTGACGGCTCACGATTTTACATAAAAGTTAAAGAAGAATAAACATGCAAAGTACAAGTTCTACAAGTACCCCTATTTCCAGTTGTAGCAAATCCGACGGTAGTTTCGAACCCGTGACAAGTTCCTCTTCCGCAGCGAGCAAGTTACTACGAGTTAGTACCCAGATCAAAACTTAATCTCATAGAGAAAGCAGAAAAGTTTCCATTCAATTAGGCCCGACAACACCATTTTAGAATTCAGAGCGGAGTTCCCCAGTGTCACAGTCTTGTTAGCTCGACAATGCAATTGCCAAGGTTTTGTGTGACTTAACAATTACAGATATTTGCTGGGAGTAAACTATTTAAGGCCAATAAAATAAAAAGAAAGCTTGGTAGGGTGAAATTATAGCTTGCTTTCTGTAAAAATTCTTTATTACAGGCAAAATTGAATCTATATACATGTATGCAAAAAAGAAATTTACTCTTCTGAGCTCTATGAATCAAGAAAGAAGAAAATACCATAGGGGTAAAGGCCATGGAAGCAGGGGAGGTGGGGCCTCAAGTCCCCCCGTCTAGAAATTTTTCAAATTTTGTGGGCAAAAAGCTGATGATTTGGGCCAAAGTACACTGGAGAAACATTCTAAATCGTAGTCCAGGCCAGGCTTGTACTAGCTGCTTTCTCCAACATTTGCCTTGTCAAACCAGAGTTAAGGTCAAATGGTTAAAGGATCCAGGTATTCTGTTTTGGAAACTCCACATACATTTATCTTTAAATCATAAATCTCCATTTTGTGGAAATCTATGATATGGATATTATTTTGGGGGTTTGCACAAGGTGCTCGAGATTTACCAAAGAGCGGCTCGTGTGCAATCTCTCAAAAAGTTGCACAAAAGTTGCTCAAAAAAGTCAAAAGCTGCTGTTGTAACAGAAGTTGCTCAAAGGTTGATCCAAAATAAACAACAACAACGAATAAATTGTTGCTCTCTTCCTTTATTTAATCTCGTGGAAAAATATGCAAATTGTAAAACAAATGCTAGATTTCCAAGCATTTTGTGCAGTTTTGTGGTGTAAGTAGCATTGCGAAATAACTTTGCCCTCAGTTAAAACCAAAATATGTTTGAGTAAAGACTATGCATCAATATTAATGTTGTAAAAATTCTTACCCTGAGTCAATGGAGTCAGCCGAGTGTGAATGGTCTACAGACTCCTGTAAAAATTTCTTTCGGAAAGTGATTGTGAGCGACGCGAGAGATTTCCGAAGCAGCGGTACGTCAAAAATGCCAATATTTGACCATCTGTTGTCAAATCTCAATTTACTGGTAACGGTTATATATTTTAGCTAAATTCCACCACATGACTCGACCTATACTAAGTTGAAATAGACACAGGGCTGATAATTGTTTTTGTTCTAACCGGTAAAAGGCAGGTCCAAGAGCCGATTTGACGTGTTTCTAGCCATTCTTTCACATTCGTCGCACATAAAGCAGAAGTTTGCTTTTGTTTACACAACATTAACGGTCTGCTGTACATCCCCAACTGTCAACCTACTATTGGTTAAAAACCACGAGTCTGTGACCATCTTTAGTCACACATCATCACCACTGCATCTAATTCAAAAACAACATCTCTTCACAAATTGTGTTTACAGTAAGTTAACATTGGTCTGAACTACAGAACAAATAATAACAGCGCAGGTCTGAAACGGGATTTTGATTTGAGGGTCAGGTCATTAATAGGGTCAGGTCTTAAATAGGGAAGGGAATATCGCTGAATTTGGTCATAGATGGGGTAAGGGTTTTGGGAAGGGGACTGCACATGTCATCCCAATTTTTCTAGGAGTACCCCACTAGGCTTTGAAGTAGCAGTGGTCGAGTAACAGATTACAACAGAGGCAATGGTGAACTATTCATTCTAGTCCTAGCATGGAAAATCTTTTCTTCCAGTTGCCGTCCTCGCTTCAAAAACGTGCGTGGGTAAGCCCCCTGTCCTACCCCTCTAAAATGTCATGACAGCATTGCATGATGAAGAAACAACGAACCACTGCAAGCAAGGATTCAAAACCATGCTGATCAAAGCAAGCACTTATCCACAGATGACTTAGCCGTTTTTGATTAAGATGCAGTGGTGATCAATGCAGTAAAGGTGTCACTTAGCTCACGTGACTTGCCAAGCTATGTGCTTGTCATTGCGTCCTCGTTAGTCTGCGTTGCAAGACGTGTTTTTGTATTCCCTCCTCCTACCCAGGTCCTTTCCACGGTTTTCCTTTTCAAATATGTTTATTTACTTATTCAGTGTATGCGTTTTTAGTGCCCACACCTTTACTGAGCCAAACTGCTTATGAAAGATTGTTAAGGAAATTTGATGTTTAAATAAAAGCGGCTATGGGGCTTTGCCCATAGCCATATTAGCCCAACAACAACAACAACAACAACCTTTATTTATGTGTCAAATCTAAAATAGCAGTTATACAACCACTAACTGGGGACACTAAATACTACCTAAAAATTTAAGAAATTTAAAAATAAAACAATAT
>Ga0126343_10000897_pt1 | contig 12813 bp, 10 predicted proteins | sample Cyp2metagenome_FD_92531 | JGI IMG/M metagenome (GOLD analysis project Ga0126343, IMG submission 92531) | Coral microbial communities from Lord Howe Island, Old Settlement Bay, Australia - Cyphastrea 2 metagenome | ecosystem: Host-associated > Invertebrates > Cnidaria > Coral ... | reverse complement strand
TTCCAAAATTCATTTCGTGGTTGTTTTCATGGACATGGCAGGAGATCTTTGAGTTGTGGTCAAACATGGAAACAGCCCTTTTATGTTCCGCAATCCGAGTTTTAAGTGATCGTTCAGTCTGACTGTAGTACGCATAACTGCAGTTGGTGCAACTGATTTTGTACACTGTGCCAGACTGTGGCCGGTCAACCTTTTCCTGGGCTTTCGGTCGCGGGAACAAACTGTTCCTTACCATACTACTGACGTGCAATAACTTAATGAACTTAATCTTCAATACTATTTTGCCATTCGCTACTTCACCATTTCATGTTTTAAACATACCCCATTTCGCCGCCCAAAAACATTCCTTTCTTTCAAAATGGTGACTCATGATTTCTCATGAACAAAATAATTCATTCCATCTTAACTATATTTGCCAACTGCAGTTATAACATAGCTAGCAGAGCCACGCAATCAAATTCAGTATACGTACAATGTAAGCATGCTCAAAATCCCCATAGTGCTCGCTGATAGCGTGAGCAAATTGATTCTCCAGAATTTTTTGTGCGAACGGCAGTTGTTAGCGAGGGGGAAAATATTATATTTCGCGACAATAATTGTTACAAACAGAGACTGCCCACAGTCCCAAAACGAAGACAATTTTGCGACCTTTTCTCTTGGGCTAGAGTTCTTTAATGAGGCAGAAAAAGAGAAAAACAACAGGAAAGGAGACTCGGCATCAGTGCCGTCACGATTCGCTTCACTGAACAATCACTTCTGATATTGTTGTCTATTTTTCGCATCGGATTTGATGCACAATTCCACTGGCTATGTTATGAAACAATTGGTTCGTGCTTTTAGCTGTGCACTATCGAGTTATGGAGCTCTTGGAAACTTTGGAGAGCACTCAAAAAGCTATAATTGATACAAACAGAGACTCTGCCCACAGTCCCAAAACGCTTCTTTCGTGCTCTCCAAACTTCCCGCATGCTCTATAACTCGATAGTGCACGCTAAAGCATGGATCAGTTGTTAAACATAGGCATGAATATTACATGGGCATCATTCAAATTTTTAAACAACCACTCTCTTTATAATTTTTTTTGAAAGCACAGGGCTCGAGACTTACAATAGCCAACTAGCCACAGACTAGTAAAAATTCCATTTTGGCTAGTGGTTTTTGCATTTCACTAGCCATTTTGGCTAGTGGAAATCTGTGAGCACTGAAGGCCCTGAAGAAACATTAGAATTTCAAATTTTCCCAAAAGGAAATTGAGTTAAAGGGTGCAGAATTTAAAACATTGGCTGTGATAAACTAGAATTCTAAATTACTAAAATACAAAAGAATGACTGACTTTTTTGTTTGTATTTTCCCTTAGTAAAAGGTGATGAATGACAAACACACTGCTTGCTGCTGAAATCATGCGGACCTCTAGGGATCACGTTTCATGTGTGCAGCATCTGGAGATCATGTACGCTTTCGAAAAATTCGCAGTTAATTGTTCAAAAATTGGAACTATACCGATATAATATCGGTGCCTATATTTGCAGCTTAACGAATTATTTTGTTCATGAGAAATTGGGAATCAGCTTTTGTTTTTCGGCAGAGTGTTGCAAAGTCCTGTGAGAATTTTTCCCGGAAGGGAAAACTTTGATTTTTGTTGTTGAGCGATGCCCATGTTTGCGACGTGTAGAGTAAGGTGTATCATGTTTGTGAAAATTGGAATCGGTATTTTGAAAGTTTTTCTTTGCAAGCCTTTTTTTTGGCGGCTCCAGTTCCAAGTTTTGACGGCGGTTCTGTGAAAATCAAGGACGAGAAAACTTTGTACTTGTCAGTCTGGGGTAATATTTTCTGTTCACATTACAGTAACAAATGTCTGCGTCTGGCTAGCGAAAAATTTGTCTTGGCTAGTGAATCAAACCTGTCACTAGCCACTGGGCTAGTGAGCTGAAAAGTTAGTCTCGAGCCCTGAAACGTATGATGATGGTGTTGATGATGATGATGATGATGATGATGATGATGATGATGATGATGATGATGAACTTTATCAATGTGTCGAGAATCTCTAGCGCAGAGCACTAATTGGTGACACAAAAATAAGGCAATGTAGGATAATAATGCTAAAAACAGTAAAAGCTAGGGAAACTAAAAAGAAATCTAAGGCCTATTTACAAATAATTTTTTTGCTTAATGACATAGAGTCCCGAAGTTAACTCTTATGTATGTGACCTCCAGATGCTGCACGTATGAAATGTGATCCCTATAGTTCCGTCTTTTCACAAAGGTCTAATCACTAGGAGCAAGCAGTTTGTTTGTCATTTGTCCCATTTTACTAAGGGAAAAACAAACAAAAAAAGTCAGTCATTCTTTCACATTTTGGTAATTTAAACTTCTTGTTTATTACAACCGATGTTTTAAATTATTCGTGCTGTGACTCAATTTTGTTGCATGAAAAATTTGAAATTAACTTTTAATTGGTTTCCTCTGGGCTGCAAGTATTAGTGCCCACAAATTTTCACTAGCCAAAATGGCTAGTGAATCGCAAAAACCAGTAGCCAAAATGGAATTTTTACTAGTTTGTGGCTAGTTACATTTAGCTACCGTTAGTCCCAAGCCCTGCTGAAACATTTATAAACTGAGTTTGCATTACGGAAATAGGTACTCATCGTTAATACTGTAATAATTTATTGATCTTTGCAAAGGGTAATGAATAACTTACAAGGTTAAGAGTTAAGAACTAGTTTAATTTTTCCAAGTGCTACATGTATGTTTTTTGGTTTGTGATAGGGAAGTAAAAGTTGACCTAGTGAGTTTTTCTCCACCAAACAAACATATGTTGTGTTTTATTTTGTTGTCACTTCAGATGCTTGGTTGCTTTAAACAAACTGTCAGAATTGAGGAAGAATGATCCAAAGGTTCAGCATAACAAAACAGTGGCACAGTTTTATCACTTAAACTGTACAGGGAGTGAAGAATGTGGAAGGAACTTACTTCAGATAAGAAAACAAGTGAGTATAATTACAACACTGTACAATTAAGACATTAACTGTAAATTTAAAGCATTTGTCATCTCTACATGTTACATATTTGTACCAACCATTTTGTTTGTTTTAGATTGAAAAAGACAGTGGAGACACTGGGGAAGAAATAGATGATATTGATACAGCTTACCTACTATACAATGAGTCTGTTATTTACTTTCATGTGAGTAAATATGGAATATTCCTTTACTAATATGTATGCAATGTAGGAAATGAGCTAATACCTAAGTTGTATTGTATGTCATGTTGTGTACATGTACATGAACTTTTATTTACTTTCAGTAATTGAAAATTAGGCTAACAAATTGATATGGCTTGTGGAAAGTGGGTCTTTTTTTGTTTTTCCCTTAAACTCAATATTGACCATGTCACTCTAAATGACTGTTTACATCTTCAAGTAGACAGTAAGTTAATGTTACCTGTTTTTGTGTAGCTGTGGGTATTTTGAATGTGATAATTTTAGCCTCAAGGATCTTGCAGATGAGTTCATTACTGCTGGGTAGAACTTATTAGAAGTCTCACAGAATGTAAGGACAACACATTGTTACTGTGATACCTGTCATTTTAATCTCTCCTGGATAAATCAGGAAAGAAGAAGCTCTTTCCCGATCTATACACCTATGGTACAGGGACAGCTAGAAGGGTATATAGGGAATTAAAATTTTTTAGTGGTGTTACATGTTGGCACAACACATCTTAAGCTTCCAAAGGGATTCATTCTCTTAGGTATAGTTCAGGATGTGCTTTAGTGAATACTGAACGCTTATCAATTTTATCTGACTCTTTTTCAGTTAAGACAGTACAACAAAGCATTGTCAATTCTTGAAAGACTATTTAAGATTGTTGAACCACTAGGTAAAGTATCATTTAAAATAGCACTATTAGAGCAGTTTTCTCTTGCATGTTGAAAGAAATTAACATTTTCTTTGGATTTGCATTTCTTTGCTGGATGATTTGCATGAAAAACTTGTACGAACTGTGATTCATTTGCACATTTTGCATCAGCCACTGGTCTTTGGCTCAAATTGTGATTGGCCAGACTGATTACTGTGGTGTTTGGTTTTATGGCACATGGCTGAAAATTGCTTTATCAGCAATTGTAGCTACATGTAATTTCTATTTAACCAACCAACACGAAACGAGGTTTTGATAATAGAGTGTGCAGGTTTTACTCGGAACACGAGCAACTTGGTTTGCATCTGCTAAGTACCTCATGATTGCAATTTTTGAAAAATCAATGTAATGTTGTTTTTTATGCTTTTTATTGGTTTACTTGCTGTAAGTGTATACGAAAAATGAAAGATCTTGTGGCATGTAGCTCTACCTGGTACCTAACTGTGCATTTTTATTTTCATAGAGGAATCAATTGGATGTAAAATCTGTTTCTTACTCATTGAAATTTATCTGACAATTAACAAGGTATTGTAACATGCAACATTGTTGTTTAGTAGCTTTGCCTCAGTTTAGAAAGCTTTAATTCCGCATACAAACTGCGATTTCTAGTGCTCATGCTTATGTTGAGCATGTTACTAGTGAAAACAGCACAAGACAAATGCTGTAGGTGGGTTTGTTCTTCTTATGTTTCTGCTTATTCTAACTTATGTTTATGTTGGGGCTGTTTTCACTCCCAGTAACTTAAACCTTGTTCCATCTCACTCACTGTTACAATTTGCGATGTTGGTAAAACGTCTTTCCTGTTATATTCTTACTCTATAGACTAGCCACAAATGTTGAGAAGAGAGATTTTAACAGAATGCATGATTAATGTCAACGCCTGGTACTCAAAACTGTTTATAATAAGTCGATAAACTGTAGACTTTTCACATACAGGTACTGACTTACTGCTGTTAGATGCTTTGGAATAATATGTTAACGCAGCTATATCTATGTATCTCTGATAGGCTGACAAAGCTCATAATGTTCTGACGGTGTTAGAATCCATGGTTTTTGGATCGAGTAAAACAGTAGAGGTAATATTCAAGTAACTATAATATTATAATCTTGTACAGTATGAGTAATTTATTTAGCTCTTAGCCAACGGCTTACATAAATTTAATTGCTTTTTTTGGTAGTTAACATTGAAATGTCATTGTTTTCTTACAACTGGATTTAAATTTAGTTACAGATGCATTTTAGCCACTTGCCTTCTCTTCCCCCTCCCCCACCCCCACAAAGACCTCATTGACATAAAAATTATGTGCAATCTGTTCAATGTTCCCAAGAATGCAGCTGACTTCACAAGTCAGTGCCATCTAATAGTCCTGGGCAGAAAAGCTATTCTTAAGATTTTCAGACTAAACAATAGAAACAGGGTGAAACGAAAATGAAAAAATAAGGTTGCCCTTCGGGCAAGCTGTTACTTGAGATTACTAGCCCGAAGGTCTGAGGAGCTAGCCCGAAATTAAATTGTTTATAAAGAATAATCAGATTTCTTTAATAAGAAAAATCATTTTGTAAGTAGGTGAGAAAAAGTGAAGGCCCTGGCAAACGAGGACACACTGTTGCGGACACATAGTTGCCGTCACAAATGTTTCCCTGTTTCCCTGAGCACGCAACATTTGTTGCGGACACAAATTTTGTGTGCGGGACACAAAAAATGTTTCTGATTTTGTTCTGATTTTGTTCAAATGTTTCCCAGTTTGCGCAGCACAAGAAACTTCATGAGCAACAATGTTTTTTGCCACAATGTTTCCTCATTTGCTAGGGCCTTATCTTTATTCAAGTGAAAGAAAAACAATACAGGCCAGTGGTGGGCCACTCTCTTTGCGACTTCAATTAGTGTTACAAGAAAATTTCACAACTTATTAACGTTCGTCCACATCTCACTTAGTAGAAAAGCACATTCAACAGCAAGATAACACAGTAGCATTGTAAGTTATTTTTTTCTTCCTTGTGTAGAACTCTGTTCTATGACCCACGCTTCTGTCAAATGTCATGACGTTGTGAAACGCTGCCATCGGCCCAAGTGCAATTTGCATATAATCAATGCAGTTAACGCACATGTATGAAAATTGTTTCGTTTTGCGAGACCAGACATTTTGTATCAATTGAAATGACTCTTTCAGAGTAAAATTTCATTCAAACATGGGGGAATTAATAAGGAAAAATAAAGTGTGAACTCAAATGGGTTCATTCCTTCAATGTTTACATTTTACCCCGTCGACCGTGAAAAATACTATAAATTTATGGAAATCACAACACAGTTATTTTTGTGAATGTCATGGTCATTGCGATCGGTCAATTAAACTACCACTGTAATCTGAAGTCTGTCGACATTCAATGGAGTAAATTCTCTTCAAAGTTTGTCGAGCTGACAAACCCTTCCAGACCTGGCGCCATTCGCATCTGATAAAAAAAATAAAAGCAAACATGCAACTTGATAACGGCGCCAGGTCTGCTAGCTTTTCTTGTTTCTTGTTTTTTTAATTTTGAACAAAGTGGGCCTTTTTTGTTTTAATAACGAATTGGCAACCTTAAAATAGAAACTAGAATCTAGATTTTCCCAACGAAATGCATCTACGTGTAAAATTCGGAGAAAATCCACTGAACCATGACTTGGCTGGAATTTAATTAGACTGATTGTGTCGCACTGCACGCTGTCAGTCGGCAAATATCTTCATTTCAAAAATATATTTCGGCCGCTTATGTAAGCAGAAAAAGTCAAGATGTTATTTACGGATGCAACTAAAATGTTACACAATTTTTGGTATAAAAGCTCAATTTATCATCAGAGCAACCCATTGGGCAAGCTACGATAAGAAAGCGCTAGCCCGACAAGTCATTTCACTAGCCCTGGGCTATCGGACAGCACTTTCGTCGCGCCCTGTAGAAACCTTTTTTAAGCTCCCTTCAAGTTCAAAAGTTTGTAAATTTGGCTAAAAATTGAAAAAACAAACCACAATCACAAATTCATCAACTAGGCCCATTCACGGTCAGTAATTTATATTTGATGTAACATTACTGTAAACAAAATTAACATACCTTCATGTTTTTGGGTCACCCTGATGCTGTTCACTGCTTATTTGCTAACTTAAGATAAACCAGTACTGAATGAACAGTCATGTGTTTGTACAAGTCTCAGATCATCCAAGGCGGATTACAAGCTCAGCTTGGACCAACAGGCCAGTCTGCACCTCAACCTGTCAAGGAGGTGGATGAAACTTTAAAACTCCGTATTCATCAGGTACTAAAATAGTGGTGTATGGTGTATATGTCGTGGTTTAATTTTTTTTGGTTTAAATTTTTCAAACCAGTTTTTCAAATCTCCATTAAGCATGAATACTAATCCTTTTATCTCGTACTCATCAGGATTTGACCCTCCAACCTGTAGGTCTGCTTCCCACTGTCATTACCACTTGACCAAAGCAATGGATGCAAAGGCTTTCATATTTCTTTTAATTATCAGTTCATCGCCCCAGGCTCCTCTCATACAAATAGTAATTTATTCATAAATAAATTTTAATTTTGATGTATGCAAACCCTATTATCTTATCTAATCCTAACCCTAACCCTGATCTTGATTCTAAATAAGTGGTTAGTTCTAATCACTACCTTGAGAGCTCAACCCAAACTACTAAGTCACATGCCCAGCTGACCCAGCCTAACATCAAAGCTAACCATTCTAAATAAGTGCTTAGGCCTAATCACTAATCTGAGTGCTTAAACCAAATTACTAAGACACTTGTTCACATTCTGCTCAAAATTAAGAATAACACTGGTTTGAAAATATAAACCAGTTTGAAAAATACAATATGACCAAGTTTGAAAAATGTGAACTAGTTTCAAATATTTAAACTGGTTCAAAAAAAATTTGAACAAGAAGTAAATTTAAACCACAACATATATATTGTCCTTGTAAATTTAATTCTGGCATTTTGGAAAATTCAATGTACCATTTGTTAATGGTCTTGGGGCGTCTACATGTATGAGGTTAGGTAAAAGAGGCACTTGTAAACTGGCAAAAATTAACTTAAAATTCAGAAAAAGGTATTCAGCAGACTTTCACATTCACTGAGAAAAGTTAGTCTTTCCATCTTAGCTAATGCCCTTTACTTAGATTTTGTATAGGGCTCAGAATTCATGAAAATCATTCAAAATTGGTAGCTAAATATTTCATAATATCCGGTACATCATGTGCAAAACTGAGAAAGCATCAAGCTTCCATGAAACAAGCTTTATTGTTGATAAAATACAGAGCAGTTATTTAGTGGTTGTCATTATCACAGCCATAACTCTTTTTTGTTAACTTTTCAGCATCTGTCTGTGGATAAACTTTATCTTGATTAGTTTTAGTCAACTGTATATGATCTGTCAAAGACAGCAAAGGTTAAAGAGACTGTTAATCTTGTTGTCTTATAAGTGTTGTTTTGAGTATCAGGAGTACAGAAAAGCATTTATGTGTGGAACTGGGTTTGTAGTAACTTGGGTTTCTTTTGCTTACAGTATAAAGCTCGATTAAATATCCTGTTGAAGTCAATGAAAGCCTGCAAACGTGAAATAAAAACTGTTCTTAATACAAACAATATGGTAAGAATTTTGTATGTACTGCACCACTCTAAGGAGGCATGAAATGGGGGCATATTAGAGAGAGAAAGGTGTAAAGTGTGTAAAAAATACTGTTGGGCTCTTACTGCAGTTTTGTGTCACTGGAGTAACGATAAAAGAACTGCACTGCTTTCAGTCGATCAGTCGCAACAAAACTTGATTGATTGAATGTCAATTGGGAAGATTGAATTTTCAAAGTTTGCATGGAGTAACACATGTTTGGTGTAACATTTTTGCAGTTGCAGAAAAAAATCATAGCCTCAAAATCCATGGCTTGCTGACTTGAAGTTTTTATGAGTTTTATATGCAGACATTATTTTATCCTTTTGATCACCACTTTTCATGTTTTCTTAAGTCTGCAGGTACTGTAAAGTGTGTTAACTGATATTGTTCTTCTTTGCTAGACTCCTGAGGGTCTTTTCCTCAAGAGCAACTTTGAGTACCTCCGCCAGAATTTCCGTAAATCCATTAAACTGCTGAACAGTGCGCCAAAGCCAAGTGATGTTGTGGAACGGGGTCATTCAGTGAGCACAATGTACTACAATGACCTGGGATGTATTCACTTCCAGATGCACAAGTACAACTTGGCAGCATTCTACTTCAGACAAGCCTTACAGGAGAATAACAAGGCTCTCTCCTTACTACCTCCTGTTGATAAGAGTATGTTTGTGTTTTACATTTTACAGGATAATTTGTGGTGCATGTAAGGTAACTTGCCTTGTGTTAGTGTCGCATGCACATTATTAAAACCATATTGTCATGTAGCATGCATTCGGAGCAAGGTGTTCAGGTCATTTTGAAATGTTATGTTTAAATACTTTTGATTGCAAGTTTTGCAAACTAGCTTGAGTTTTCTGACCTTCTATTTCAGAACATGAGAAAATTAGGTTTGAAAGAAAGGAAAAGAAATTTCAACTGACTTAAAAACTTTTCAACAAAAAATAAATTTAAACCATACAATTCACAATAAGCCAATCAAAAGCTGTGTATATTGTCCTGATATCCTGTAATATCAAGTCACGTACTTGATATGGCAATGATATGATGCTCTTTTGGCTGACTTTGAGTATGGTTAATACCTAATCGTATGTTTTTGGTACACTTTAACTGCATGTCACACTTTGGCTGCGTCTCATTTATATGAACTCTATATGAACCGTGGCCAAATCAAACTTGCCTGGTATGCCACTGAAGTGTACCAAAAATGTTCAGATAGGTATAAAAATATATTGTAATAACAGTATTATTTCTTTTCAAAGTCATTTTAGTTATATTTTCAGAGTTCAAGAGAAATCAACTGAAATTATTTTGGTTTATGCCATCTTCTTTTCCAAACTTGAGATCTTCGTTACACACATCGCAAGTTGACATTATGTTTCTAGTACATAACCGTGGAACTTTTACAATGATGTTCATAATATTTTTATCTCTTCAGATGCTCCAGTGGCCAGCCGCTCTTTAGTGACACTTGGTGTGAATCGTCGGCATGAAATTTTGTACAATTTGGGAATCCAGCTTCTATTTTCTGGTCGACCGGTTGTAGCATTTGACTGTCTGGTTGAAGTTGTGCAAATTTACCACACAAATCCTCGTCTCTGGCTTCGTCTTGCTGAGTGCTGTATTGTAGCTTTCCAGTTAGTAAGTAGCATGTCATTAACAGTCTGTTTAGCGGTCTCTTAGGTTCTTAACAAGCCAGTAACAAACAGAGCTACTTCTTAAGCCTGGTTTTCACTATGACAAAAAGCACTTGTAAGCAGAACAAAAATTGTTTTCCCTTTGTGTTTGTGCTGTAAGTGTAACCGTAAGGGAAAGTCTGTGCAATCTTGTTGTAAGTATCAAGAAGCTTTGGAATCAGATCAAAGGCAATTGTCTATTCTGTGCATGTGTCAGTTATAATACCTGTGTAGTGGCCGCTCTAATAATCATTATGCTTATGCTTGTGTTTATTCAACTTATGTCACAGTGTAAGCTAGGCTTAAAAGCTTTTGTCTGTCCTCTACCATTTGTTTACACAAAAATATTAAAAAGGCAGCTATTGTGTGGTGTGCAGAGTTGTATGCTTTCGTTAAATTTCTTTTTGGTTTCACATTAACTTTTGAGCACAGTTGATGATGTCCCCTTGTTTCAGATTATAATGTAATACATGTCAGAAAAGAAAATCGCCATCAAAATAGTGTGAAAGTAAACTTGTGCACTACAGCAGTACTAATTGGCTGTTTTATGTATGTTACAGTCAGATGACTTCCGACAGCAGTGCATCAAGAAGAGTGATGTGGTTCAGGACGTTGTAGGTTCAGGGCCTCATCGTAAGATTGTCCTTTCTCCTGAAACTGATAAACAGTGTGGTACTGAGTAAGTAAAATATCTACTTGGATATTAGTAAAACATCCACTTGAATATTATAAACGTCTGTTATCATTTACAGTCCTGTAATTCAGCACATTATGGTGCTTGAAATGTGAAGCTACTACATTACTGTGAGGATTGGAAGGCAGTCTCTCAAATGTTTACTGTCGTTGTTAGAGATTCTTTGTTGTGCAAGTATATCAGGTTTTCTTAGTTAAAAAAATGTTTTGTTCTGATGGATGCAGATACATGTACTGTATGTTTAAGTTTGTTGCATTGATAATTCTTTTTCTCTTAAAATCTTAAAACCTGACTTTGTGTCATTGTCCTGGTATCTGTAAGACAAGTTTTAGACATTATTATTTTTTTTGCTTCCCTAATGCTGTAACTAAGGCCAGATGTCAGTTCAAAAATGTCTTGTTTTATCACTGAGGTACTGTATCCTCGGTCAAGTACTATTTTAGTAGACTACAGACTTTGTCTCCTATATTTCTAGTTCTGTCAAATGTTGTTACATATAATATTTACCGTGTGGCTATGATTTTCAGGGAAAGTAAGGGCCAGTCTGCTGCTATGCCAGCCTGCACCCTGGCATTTGCCTCGCTATGTCTTCAAAATGCCTTGTTACTACTGAAAAGTGCTGAAGTGATTCCTATTCACGAGCCAGAGAGTGTGCTAGAGAGTCAGCTGGCCAAAGAAGATGACACAGTCAGTCAAGAAACAGATGCCTCAAGGTATGGCTTCTATAATATTTGTGTCTTATTTTCTACTTCATTGTTTTCCTCTTAGTAGTACAAAAAAATGTAAAAAAGTTGTTTTTTTTTCTCTGCTCCAAATAGAGTACCGAAGTGATGATGTCACAAAAAATAAAATTTTGAAATTATGGGATTTATACTGAGATACTCTGAACGAACATGATGAAGAATGCCTACTTGCCAAAAATCATTATCTTATTGCAATTTGAGGATGAGATATTGGTTCTTTTTTCTTTTTTTGAGCTCGTGAGCGGGCGGAATTGAACAAATCCTGCAATCTGATTGGTTCCTGGAGCGGGCAGAATTTTCTCATCTGGACCGCCACAGCGGGCGGAATCCGTCGAGTTGATCTATAGTCAACTATTTTCGTGAACAAATTGGCGGTAATCGTTAATCTTTCACCGTTTTTACACTTCCATAGACGACTAATCAAGGCAAGTTTGTCTCTATTCACCTTTAAATGGCAAGGAAAGTCGCTGCGAGTCAATTCAATGGAGACTTTTTGAAGTTGTGAGAGTTTGGCTGTTTGTAACTCGGCGCTGTAATGGCACGTAATCCTGTGTGCCACTCTCTGTACAATTTTAAGTAAAAAATGAGTCAGTTGCTGTCGAGTTTCCCTCTCTGATCGTTGCTATATTTGAGGGAATCTCTGAGGAATACACTTGACGAGTTTCCTCGCTATGTGCCACTCACTTTACGGTAGAAAGTCGACTGATTTCGAGTGATTCGCAGCGACTGACAGAAATTGTTTTTTGTAATACAACTTCAAACTTTGCACGAAATTTCACACCGGAAAAGACACTTTTGGAGAACTTAACTGGTGAACTAAATGCAACTAACATCAAGTAGTTGGAAATAAATCTGTTCTTTAATACATCTTTCTTTGTCTAGTAAATACTCGCTCGTTCGCTGGTTGTTTTTTTTTTGCGAATGGTTTGTAGATGGCGCGGAAAGCCAATTCAATGACAAAGTTGCGTAAACAAACCCAATTGTAACCCAGTTTACCACAAGAAAAAAAGATAAACATGTTATTGTCCGGCTTAGGGTCGGTCCGTATGGGGAAAAACTGTGACCTCGGGCTTGAAAATGCTGCCCTCGGCCTGCGGCCTCGGGCAGCATTTTCAAGACCTCGGTCACAGTTTTTCCCT
>Ga0126343_10000896_pt1 | contig 12821 bp, 6 predicted proteins | sample Cyp2metagenome_FD_92531 | JGI IMG/M metagenome (GOLD analysis project Ga0126343, IMG submission 92531) | Coral microbial communities from Lord Howe Island, Old Settlement Bay, Australia - Cyphastrea 2 metagenome | ecosystem: Host-associated > Invertebrates > Cnidaria > Coral ... | reverse complement strand
TTTTCTGAAAGCATCGTAGAATTGAGATCCTGACAGCTTCAAAATCTCATCAACAACCAATTCGAGATAAGGGTCAACTTTCTTTGGCTCACGCCCAACGTTGCCTGGAACTATCCCCACCAGAAGCATATTTTCAAACAGGTTTCCGAGGCGTTTTGGGAAATTAAGGACAGTTAGCATTACGGGCCACATAGAATAGACGACCTTGTTACCACTAAATGGATTAACTCCGTCTGTAGATAGTTGCAGGGCCAAGCCACAGGAATCGCCTTTGAAAAATCCATTTTCGGAATAAACTGACTGCCAACTTCCCGATCCGATAACATCCTGCAGCATTGAACTTTCGGCATCACCATGGAGAGACTGCAAGACTTCAGCGATTGTAGCAGTGCCAAACATTCGTCACCACCGGGGCTCCAGCGGGTAGTAGTAGAACTTTCGATACGGCTTTCCTTTGCTGACAAACCGAGGATCTTTACATTCTGGGCAACGTTCTTCCTCGGAGTGGTCGTACCAATCCGTTTTGCGAAAAAGGACGCAGTCATTGCGGCATGCGTGGTAAGTCACGAAGGGCAACAAGAATGGCTTGATAAAAGAAATGGCTTCATCATAAGAGGAAAGAAGACAATTATCTCGTGGTAAAATTCATCATGATGCAGTCGCAGGAGATCAAAAAGAGCGCTTTTGCTTGTTCCAGGGTGTTCAGTAAACCACGAGAAGTATCCACATAAAGCCTGAAGAACGCTTACTGTACTTCCTTCAAACAATGGCAAATTAGCTTTATCGCTACAGTATAGTTCTTCTTCGTCTGCAAGTTGTTGTAAATAGTCAGGTATCTCACGAACACTTTCAGTGTCTGTCGATTCGCTTTCATGGGCAGAGGAACCTGATGGCGAAAAGCTTTTATCATCACTAACCTCAGAAGAAGGTGAGGCCGTTGATCCCGTGGTCGCGCTTGAAGGTGAACGGTCACTGGGATCATCATCACATGCAAAACCAGCAGAGAGACTTCCCCTAGCCTCAGATGAAGAAGTTTCGTCTGGTGATGAGATTTTGGTTTCTTTAACTAGTGGTTCTATAATCTGCGAACTGCTACTTGGCATGGAATGGCAACCTTCTTGTATATTGGCATTCATCTCGGAACTGCTTTCTTGCATGTCTTTCTCCTCGTTGTCTTCACAGGACACAGATTCGTCTGCAAGTCCATAACGCACAATATGTTTGTTGACATCGCTCTCCCTCAGTTGTACACGATTTAAGCATAGCGAACAAGGACAGAACCTTAACGATCCCTCTCTGTGTTTTTGTTGGGCATCGCGCATTTTTCTCTTCCTATGTAGCTTCGAGAAAGGCATTCTGTAAAATCAAGATCCACGCCAACGAGAAATGTATCCACAAATACTTAGTGCCAAATTTATAACCAGCAGCATCGCAACACGCAACACCATGCTTCGCGTGCTTTGAATTTACACACGAAAGCGGTTTTTCCTGTTTGTTTGTGATTATGCCATTGCTGCTGTACTATATCTGTCATCGTTAATGAGACGCATTTGTATCTTTTGGACTGCTTGCACGCAATCACACGAAAATGGAGCAATAATCAATTCAGACAATTTCAATAAAGGCCAATGTATCGTTCTCGAGTGGAAAAGCAGTTCTTTTTAAATGAGGATATTTTTCACCAGCGTCTGCAACGAACGATCCGACTTTCTTTAACTGGTACCCAGACCCCTTTACCTGAAACGTCTGCCGTGATCTCGCACACTCCCGACTTTTTTGTCATCATAAAACGAGCTAATGTTCTCTTTCCTAATAAAATGTTAACAGCTCGGTTTCTTAGCTTTATTTTGAATGTTGGTCAGAAAAACAATTTGGGCAAACAAATGTTTCAGTAATGGAACCCCATGACAATATTCTGTGCCACATGATCCCTGACCTATTTCTAGCACTGGATTACTATTGGCCACAATTCACCTTAGTGTGACTCGCGGTAAATTCAAGCTCTTTTCCTCAGCGCTAAGATCTCCTTGACTTATCAGCAGTCAGTGCAGAATTGTTTGGTTGTCTTCTGTTGCCCATAACTTATACTTTCGGAACAATGGAAAACCTTAACGTTAGTTCTGATCAGCTAAAAGGAATCTTGCCACTTTTTACAAGTGGGAAACTTCAACGGGTTTTTGAAGAGGTTTCCACCTCAAAGGGGTTGCACTCCAACCAGTCCAACGTTCCTCTTACTTCAAATGGCACTGCTCGCAATAATCAGAAGGAAGATGTTGGTGAGGATAAAACTGGGATGGAGAACTTCTTTCGAGAAGCTTCCCCGCAACATGTTGGAGAGAGGGAATCGAACGGGGAACAAATTTTCTTGGAGTCGAAGGAAACAGCCCAAAACTACACAGCACGAGAATTACTGGAGAAAGCAAAGAAGGGGACGAAAGCCACTTCGGCTCAGCAAACATTTAGGGTAAGTAAATTGTTCCCTTTAACTTTTTAGAAAGCTGTTCGCCATGTAGATATTGAAAAAGAACTGTGAATATTCCCTTTATAATTTGCAACTGAATATTTAAGATACTTGTTGCATAATTAATAAGAGCGGGGAAATTCCCGCCTATTTTAATTGCATAATAATTAGTGACGTCACTTCAAAGTCTTCTCCGATAGAGAAATCATACTAAATGTTCCACCTCAAATTAAACCCAAATATGACTTTAGTTTCCTTTTCTTGGTCGTGCAGTTTGTTTTACGCCAAGCAGCCAGCGTCAGTGGGCTATGGCAAAATCCTCTAACCATGGCAAAAATTGGAGGCAAAAAGATGGAGCGCTTTCTGAACCAGGCAAGTGACTTGCTGATTTTTTCATGCTGCCAGGGCAACCCTGTGAGTGCAAAGTACACGAAAATTAGGTTCTATTGCCTTTGTACAAAATCTTAATAACTTTTAACAAAGATGTGTAGCTGAAAATAAAGTCCGATCTTACCAGTATAAAAGGTTTAAAATCAATGTACGCCGTCAGTTCTCTTCTTTCCGCCGCGGAGCCTGTTCACAGGCTATGGCATACAGCACTAAGTTTTAAGTTCTTATATTTTTTTACGTAATGGGCGGTGATCGGGGGGTTTTGACTATGTGAAGGCAAAAAAATGCTAAGTTTTCGTCTTACATCAACACAAATCTTACTTCCGGCCCGCGTTTTTTTTCATCAGGTCACTCGAACACTTCCGCAGTTAAGAAGGCAATCTCGAGAAATCAGAAAAAGGCTCGCCGAAAGCCTTTGTTACAGGAGGAAACAGCTAAATAACACCAAATACTGGGCACGGGCATCAAAGGTACTATACTTTATTTGTTTCAGCAAGCATTTCTATTTTACGTTTATCTGCTGATTTACGAACGAAGCCTCTGACTCAAACAGCCTTCTTAAATTCAGTGTTAAATTTAATCCCTCGATCTGTCACCGTTAACTTCACATAAGCTTTTACAAGACTTACATAAGCTTAAGTTTAATAAGCCGATTGAAAGTCGCTCCCAAACCGAAAAGTTGAATGGACGTTTATGCTTTAATATGTGACATATGCTTTAATATGTGTTTTAATTTTATAATCAAGTTGTTTTCGGAAATTGAAGCCGTGAAGAGAACCGAAGATTTTACCGTAATAATAATTTTCCATCCCACACCAAACAAAAAGGCAGTCACAAGTGGCATTCATAATTAGTTAACGCTCTTTTGATAACTGAAGGAAAAAGAAAATTAATAAAATACTTAAACAATAAGTAGAATATTGTCGATTACTGTATTCGATTACCCAAAGGAAAACAGCAATTTAGCTAACTTACGCTCATAGCAGGCAACGAAAAAATCAACTTACGATAAAAACTAGTTTTAAAAAATTATCTTGACTTAACTGTAGAAATGTTAACTAGGATTTGATGCCTCCTCTGCTGTTATTGTGACGGGTCCGCGATTCCTTCAAGTTACGATTGTACCAGAAAAAAAAAATTCGCTCGTGTACACAGTCCTCCGCTGGTTTATTACTTCACGTAATACAACACGATCTATCAAAATTGATTTTTGTTTGTTTCCGAATCCGTGGTAACCAATTGTAATTAAATTAAACCCCCAAAACCTCTACTTAATCCAATGCTTTTTCTTAATATTTTATAAAGCTTAAGAAGTATCAGAACATTGCCACAAAGCGGATCACCAAGTCACCACAAAAGAGTTACTCAACAACAGAAGTGGCAGAGAAGGCACTTCATCATCAGGTTATTTCAGATGAAGAGGATGAAGGCTTTAAATTCTCGGCAGGGTAACATAACATCCTTTGCATTTCAAATATGATACTTTGACTATAACTTATTTAGTATGAATGATAAAAACATTTTATATGCTTCTTCATATTTTGACTATAAGTTGTTTAGTATCATGATCAATGCTAAAAACATTTTATATGTTTCTTGATATTTAGAAAACATGCAGGTATATAATATTTGTGGTAACTTGGATATACTGGTATAATTGGGGACAGATTTGTATAGTTTGCTTGTTTGTTTTTTATAGTTCCATATGCATATAAGTAACCCATGAGTTAAAGCAGCAAACAAAAGGCTGAGTTACAAGTTTATTATTTGACTTCCACCTCTTTTATCAATAGACAAGAACTCTTCGTGATGGAAGGAACTGAACGCCTGGCAAGAGTGACATTTGTCAGGCAGTCGTCAAAAAATGGTATGGATCTGTTACATAATACATGTACGTGTAATTGTTATTTTTTCTCTGTCTCAAATTTTATTTATTGTCATGAGCTCCTGTTGCAGTTAGCAAAGGCTATCCCACCAGGATTCCGGTGGCCATTTCACAAGGGCATTCTTTGTGATTAATAAACAAGAGAATTAATGTTAAATGAACTTGTGATGATCTGGAAAGAAACCGTTGAGATTACAATGTTAAGTTGATGGTAGTATACCAATAATTGTGTGACCTTATCATTGGTAACTGTACATTGCCATTGATACCAGCTCTTGAGTTTCAGATGAATATGCCCTTGCTGTAATGCAGAGCAACTACGTTAACAGCACCAGCATGGTGAAACTAAATGGCCCAAACAAGCAGGAGTTTCTCCATCAAATTCAGGTACGTACCCGTTTCAGCGTCGTGAAAAATGTTAAACATGCACATACAGTTGACTCTGGACATAATACAAATGGAGAGACAGAATGATAAACGTAGGTGTAAGTTTTGAACAAATGGAGATTATTAATAGATTGAAAGAGTGAATTAAACGATATAACTATATGAATTAGCAACAAAATGGAAGACTATAAATGGATGGTAATTAATTGATATTTCTTGTCAATGTTAACAGAGTGGGACAAAGTTCTACTGGCATATGAACCAATTAGTTCCTCCTAAGGAAAAGTAATAAGTGTGAAAAATCAAAGGTCTCCCCAGTGCACCCTACAAAGAGAGTAAAACAATCTGCAGTTAATGGACCCCCCAAAAGAAATTGAAGGTATATTAAGTAAGCTTACTTAAGTGAGAGATTTTTCATACCACAGAAAATGTGGTTATGTAAAAGTAAGAGTAAGAGAACTTTAGACTTGATTTTCATACTGCTCTCTAATTATATAAAAACAGCATGTGACTGCAGTTTTCTCTTGTATTTGTTTCTGTTGTTTTTCACTATCAGTACCAGTACTGAATTCATGATTTTCCTTGTCTGAAATTTATATTGACAGTAGAGGTAGATTTAGTTCTCATCTAGCGATAGATCGCTAGACTGGCATCTAAGACATTCTGCAGTGAAAAAGTTACCAACTAGCTACGTATACAATACAATAATATACTATAACTATTTCCTTCTAAAAAAATTTAATGTCATGAAAGCGCCAAAAAGTGCGGCTAGAAAAAAGGAAAGAGGATCCAGATGAGCAGGCTTTGGCAGGTTTTCGTTCACCTCATCGCTGAATAAACATCTTATTAATCAGGGTTAATTAGTTGGTCTGTATGTGATAATCTTGAACTTGCATGCTCATGAGTATAAGACCTCACTGCATTCCATCCATGTTGCATACTCACGACTTGAGTCAAGATTCTGCCATGCAGACTAAACTGGGCTCTGTTAATGAGAGCTATAATAATATTAAAGGTAAATGTACCCCATATTTTCCCAGATTTTAGTTTGGTCCAAGTGCATACTGATTGTTTCAATTTAGGTGGGTTCAATTAACATTCCATTGTTATTTTTCAGGTCAGAAAGCAATTGAAAAGAGGTGTTAAAGGTAACCAAAGTAAAAGACTTCGTTAGAGATCAAAATTCCCAATTTAATAAAGCATTTCTGGTGTATCCAATTGCATGCAACTTTGTACAGGAAAGGAAAAAAATATTTCTTGCTTGTGTGAGCAGTAAAGCAATTGAAAATTTGTTCACATCTTATTTTTATTTGTTATAGCATAGCAATTATAGCAATTTATTTATCCACATTTCACAAATGAGGATAACTCGTTTTAACGTGAACGTGCCAGATTAATATAATATATATTATTGTTATGATTTCTAATTAGCTCATGAAATGTATTTTCAGAGTCATCTGTTATTGCTGATGATAAGCACACTACTTCTGAAAACTCAAGTCAGCTAGATGACTCTGGCATTGGAAATGAGCTCGAGGTTGCTGACTCCTGAGATATTGAAATGCGAGATAACTCACCATCTTGCCCCATCAAGGTAAAAAGTATATTATTTTACTAATAAACAGATAAATATAACTATGTGACCATGCAGATAATTGACCAACCTGCTGGCCACACACACTCCCACCCCCAATTGGGCCTTTAAGAAGCAATGAAAATTAACATTTATAATAATTAAAAATGTAACAGTACTGCCATTTGTAAAGTTTGCTTCACTGATAATGAATAAAAATTAATTATAAAGAATACTGCAGATAATTCCTTTTTATTAAGGTAGATCTAACGCATGTACTGTACTGTTCACTTGCAGGCACATGATAACCAAAACCTGTATGTGGGCCGCTGGGTGGCGGTGGCATATGACATATGTTTTTTTGTGGGGAAAGTGACAATTACAGATACTGCAGAAAGAATAACAATAAACTTTTTAACAAAGAGTAAGGAGAGCTTTAAGTGGCCGAAGAGAAAGAACACTGCCACTGTTAATGCAAAGTACATATACTATTCTTGCCCACGTCTACAGCAAGTGGGTAAAACTTTTGTACTTCACAATGAAGATTATGTTTAAACTCTCTATGAAAGTTACAAAAAAAAAAAAAACGTGATTGAATTTTACCAGCTTCTTGCATTGCTGAGAGTGATTTTCACCGTGTGTTAATGAACGCAATTTGTGTTTACTTTGGTTTCTTATTGCTACACTTAATCATCAACTTCGATTACAAACTTGCATAATCTTCTTGACTTGCTATAACGCAAGCTTTCAGATTTTTCATGCCAGCTACGTATACATATCGAGTGTTGCTAATTAGTTGAGTTTTGATTGGACTAATTGAATGTTTTATGTCCGTTGTGATTGATCATGACCTGAGACCAGAGTTATTACTTTGGTTTGGTTTTACGACACTGAACTGAAAATCACTCCAGCGTTTAGATATATATCCAACAGATGATTACATGACTGGCAATTATATTTCAGTGAGATTCTTTCTACTGAAATTTTAAAGTACCAGTATATTTTTATAATATTAATATTTTCACAGCAGGTGTAAAATTATATTGTCAATGATACCATTGTTATTAAATATAGTTATGGTTTATTAATAATAATATCAATAAACCACATGTACGCATATATATTGCTTGTGAAATTCATTTCCATCTACTCACTGTGCACAGTTGCACATGAGATCATTAAACACAAAACGCAACCTGCAAACTGTACAAGTGATGTCTATCAAAAGTGTTTAATATTGCATGTGAATTCTTAAATGTAATGCCATGGCCAGCATGCAGGTGAAATGTTGGTAAAGTGGCATGTTGTGAAATATAATTGTTATATTGCCATTAATTGATTAAGAAAATGTGAAATCTATTGTGAAATGCTGGTTGCATATGCATGGTGGTGAAAAGAGGGTGAAAATGTACTTGTACAGTTTCGCTGTGTGACCTGGTTTGAAATACAGGTGAAATAAGTGTGAAATAGCATGTGAACTTGTCTGCTTCACATTTGATTTGCAAGTGAAAAATTCTTGTGAAATGAAAGGTGAAAATGCATGTGAAATGAATGGTGAAAATTCATGTGAAATGTTATCAAGATTCACATAGAATTTACGTGTGAAACTTCATGTGAAAATGCTGGTGAAAATGTGTGTGAAAGGGTTGACATCGTTTCCCACAGTTTTCACACACATTTTCACTATGCAAAATTTCACACACATGTGAAAAATGCATGTGAAATATATGTGAAAAACAAGTAAAAAGTGTGTGAAAAGAGGGTGGTTTTCACACATTGTTTCAATGGATATTTCACATACATAGCCCTGGTAGTGCCTGTTCAAATCACTTGGAGGAGCCTGGCGAAAACCCTTGAAACTGTTAAGACGCTTGTACGACTCTCATTTTTCCAAAGGTATGTCTGCTAGTCTAGCTGCCGCTCCATTTTGCATACGGTGGCTGAGCTTCTAACTCAGGGGACACGTCCGACGAGAGCACATCCCTCCAATGAATAGTCTCCGTCACTCCCCCCTGGCCGGGAAACCCCTGTTATATCCAATCAAGTTGTTCAACGTCTCAGTTCGATTTCTTTAATTCGATTCTGGAACTTTAACCGGTGACTTGCTTGCTCCAGAGACCCCTCCTTGGAGAGCATTGTCTTTCGCTTACTACCCACCATCTAAATTAAAAAGGTGGGTTTAACGTTTACGTAGGAATTTCACCTCTAGACCAAAAAAGAAAACTAGTGGTACCGGGGGTTCCCGACCAGGAGAGAGTGACTTCAACACGTCTGAGAGCAGAACGTCTGGTGGCTACCGAAATATACGGTATACCAACTGGAGTCACTCACCCTGATCAAGAGCTATTTGAAATACCGCCAAAGAAAAACAGCGGGAAAAAATAAAAAAACAATGAAAGAAAAGAATGGTCATTTATTAAAACAGTCTCCTGACTACATTCAGCATACGGTCATTCCATTGTATACAAACACAACTCGCCTCGAGGCCCGAAGTGAACCGACCTCCTTTTGCCAGATTCCCGCTCACCTGGCCACAGGCAAAGCATCCAACTGAGGCTCGGCCACCACGAGCACGACCCCTGGCCCGGACTTGGAATGATTCGTCTCCTTAGCTACTATCTTTTTGTTTATAAGGTAATCCCAGGCTTTCTCTTTATTGAACATGGACGACTTGATGAAGAGTTGAAATTCATCTTAGGCTGAATCAACAGAGGCCTCCTGGAATTTCTCTAAAGCCTCCAGCCTACGCTTGATTTGCAACATATCATTTCCTTTCCCAAAGCGATATTTATTTCTCAAAACAATCATTCTCAACATCATCATAAAGTAGAAGCCATAAAATAAATCCCCATATTACAAATGGTAAGGAAAGGTTAATAATAATAATTATTATTATTACTGTTATTAGTATAACTATTATTATTATTATTATTATTGTTACTGCAGACATTATTATTGTTATTATTATTATTAATATTGTTATTATTATTGATCAATTTTTACCATTACCGTTAACGTTAGTAAAAAGAGAATAATTATATCGGCGATCCTCGCGGACATAACATATTTACCAACAGACAAATCCCATGAGCTTCAACAACACCAAACAAACCACTCAGGCAAAATCCCAAGAAGTGAAAAAACACAACAAAACCACAAAAGCCTTAATTGCCAGAACAAATTTGCCCCGTCAGCGAGCCTCATGGTCATAAATCCAAACCAATTTTTCTGGAAGGCCTTCCAAGAATTAACAAGTCAATATATGTTTGCCACACACGTAAAGTTCAGAGACAATAAACAGTGATAATTAATGTAAATTCACAATTATTAAAAATAGAATCCTGCCAGCTCGGCAGGCTACGCTGGAATATATTAACACGAAAAATTTAACCACGCAAATAAGCCTCGTAGGAAGTAAAAGAAAGAAAAAAAAAGAAGCTCGCCACATACATATAGGTTCACCTCACAACCAAAACCAGTGCAAATTTTACCACGCAGGCAAAAGAATTCAAATCCCGGCACACAGGCTAGCCCTATAGGCAAATAACTTAAAAATTCCTCCATCCATGCAAACCACGCAGGCATAAACAAAAGAAAACATTTTACCACCCAGGCAAGCCTCACAGGCAAGACAAATACGAATTTTATCGCACCGGCAAGCCTCACAGGCAAATGAGCTAAGATTCCGCCACACATGCAAGCCTCACAGGCAAATGAGTTAAGATTCCGCCACACAGGCAAGCCTCACAGGGATTAAGATTCCGCCACACAGGCAAGCCTCACAGCCATTAAGATTCCGCCACACAGGCAAGCCTCACAGGCATTAAGATTCCGCAACACAGTCAAGCCTCACAGGCATTAAGATTCCGCAACACAGGCAAGCCTCACAGCCATTAAGATTCCGCAACACAGGCAAGCCTCACAGCCATTAAGATTCCGCCACACAGGCAAGCCTCACAGGCATTAAGATTCCGCCACACAGGCAAGCCTCACAGCCATTAAGATTCCGCAACACAGGCAAGCCTCACAGCTATTAAGATTCCGCCACACAGGCAAACCACACAGGTATTACCAGTACAAAAACACAAAAATTGACCAACAAACTGAGGACTTGAAGAGTCCAACCGGCAAGACACTATGAACCAACACTAACATCACGAACGATACCGTACTTCATTCGCTTGTACAGCTGGTTGAATCTCAGCTGCCGGTTGTACCTCGCTGCTGCTGGTTGAACTGCTGCCACTCCTGGAGGGTTTTGTGGTTCCACTATAGCTTCCTACGCTGCGCGCAAGGAACTTGATCTTCATCGGCCATCGAGTAAGTCGGGTTGATCGAACGAAAAAGCCAATTCTTCCCTTTAGCGGCCTCGACTAGAGTGATGGGGTGGAGCACATGTAACCTCTTATATAGTCTCATTTGCATAATCCCCAAGGTATAATTACCAATGGAAATTGAGTTTGCATAGCTCACAGAATCTGCTTTTTTCATCCATTCTTTTCTAGACGAAATTTGGCTTCCCTCAAAAAAAGGTTATGCCGCATTCATTTCCATATACGGTCAAACGCAGGTTCAATGGCTGGTAACCGAGATGCAGTGAACCAATCAGAGAGCTAAAATTACATTATCCGAGATTGAGAATTTAGTAAACCACAATATTCACTTAGCCTTCGGCGAATAATTGTTAAATATGCGCTAAATTGGAACTCTAAATATCTCTCGCTCTTGAATGAGAGCTCCCTCTTTAATCAGTATAGGTATTTGTTTGAATTGAAGTTATATTAAGGATTTACACTTCGATTGAAATTTGAAAATTCCATTAAAATTCCACTGGCCGTCGGGTGAGTACAGTCTCAAGAAGGTTTCAAACGTCATGCCTATTGTAAATCCCTAATTGCTCGTGGTTTCAACTCATTTATTGTGTGACTGAGACAATTGCAGAAGCGTGCACTGTACTGCAAATTAAAAATTAAGGATTAATTTGAGTACTCTTACCCAATCACCAAAAAATTCATTTGAAAGTCGTGTAAGAAGTTTTTTTTAAAATAAGTACTTGCTCTTGAATTAGTATTATAATAAAGTTTCCATCTAACGTGCACTCTGATTGGCTGAAACGGCTGCTTTATAAGAGAACAGAGCAGGGGTTGAAGTTGGCGTTCAAAGTTTTGCTTGGGAATTTTTGACAAATTTGACCCAAATTAAACATCCCCTGTGACAAACGCGCTTGAAACGAGCTATTTGTCTGCCGTAAATATGGCTCTCAGAGACCATCGTTAGCAAAAGCAGTGTTAAAACTGTACTACGATATCACGTTTTTGCTTGATTGCAATAGAAATGAGTCTTAACAATACATAAACACATGGCAAATTACAGAGGTGTGAGACTCTACGAGGCGACATGGAGATAAGAGCGGAAACCACGCAGACCTATTTTGCCAGAGCACGATCTTACGGCTCAACTTTACTTGAAGTTCCTCCTTATTATATAACATGAAGAACACGAGTAAAGCGACAAAAAAAGGCGAATGGATCGCAGAAGGCGAATGGATCGCGGATTAGTTTAGCTTTTTCAAAATGAAGTAGCCGCTTATTCACCTATTTCGAACCTATTCCAGACGAACGGGTCGCTGGACGAAAACACACTCAAATCTTTTCCACAGCGCATTCAATTAATTGTGCGATGTCCACTGAGCTCTCAACAAATTAACACTCTTATTCTCGCCTGAGGGATTACCGGGTAACTGCATAGCATTCGAATGTTTCCGACGATTTTTTTCGGAGTTTCTTCCATGCATTAAGCAAGGATTTGGAATCTATTTCCCATAAGTAATAAGAAAGGCGGCAAAATTAATCCCCTCTTGGGGGCTGTGCTATCACAGTTTATCATTGTCTTTCTATTGAACAATAACCTAGCTCGAATTGGCTCTTCGGTGATCTTCACGTGCTTTGCAACTGATCGTTTTGAAAAAGGGAAAGGAATGTTTCTTTGGCTTCAGCAGACTTTCGTGGGGATGAAAATTGCGTGACGAGCCCACAGAGCGTCTGCGTAAGAGGCTGCTTGTTTCACCAGGGGGGGGGGGGGGGGGGGGGAGCCCTTCCTATGATGCGGTGTGTAAAAGTTCCCCG